>Ga0114974_10000069_pt1 | contig 80049 bp, 115 predicted proteins | sample S_130206_EF_Meta_FD_87318 | JGI IMG/M metagenome (GOLD analysis project Ga0114974, IMG submission 87318) | Freshwater microbial communities from Lake Simoncouche, Canada to study carbon cycling - S_130206_EF_MetaG | ecosystem: Environmental > Aquatic > Freshwater > Lake | place: Lake...
GTTAAAAATGATGGTGGCGATCAAAGAACAGCACAAGCTTAGTGTCAACTACTCCCAAGATTTGATTTGTACTTTTTTTTTATGCAATTTTTGCATATAATTGATTCATCTTTCATTTAGATGGAGAAAGCAATGTCAAATCCTTGGAAAGCGCCAGATGAAATCATGCAATTGTTGTCATTAGTTAAGTCAAAGCATCATTCGCCAAGACTTGATGATTGTCGTATTGCCATTTGTCTTGATGAAGGCAAAGCTTTTGTAAAAAATAAGTGGAATCTTGGTAAACTTAGCAAGTTCAGCCCAACAGCAAAGCTTTATCAAAGGGAGAAGTATGACTTCTGTCTTATAGTCCCTTTGGAATTATGGTCATCAGCTTTGCAGCCTGATGCCAAAGAAGCCTATATTGATCTAATGCTCACAAGACTCGATATGGAATACATTCCTGAAGTTATTGAGGAAAATGGCAAAAAAATAAAAGTGATTGATGAATTTGGCAGGATTCAGTATAGCAAAGTTCCCAAGACCGACAAAGAAGGTAATATAAAGTGGAAGGTTGACCCTCTTGATCTTGAGGTTTTTGCCAAGAATGTTCGTAAATATGGTTTATGGCAAGATGATTTGTTGGATATGAAAGAAGCCATTCTTGCTGTTGACGGAGGAAAAGGTGTTCAAGTCAAAAATAATTGAAATCGTTGTTTTGGGTTTGTGGTTGCTCATAGCTTTGGTTTTGATTTTTAGATCCAAAGAATCAACTCAATTTGTTCCTCCAATAAGTGAGCAACCATCAAACCTTTTGTCAAAGAAATATGATGTCAAGAAGATAACTGTTATTGATGGAAACACATTTGATTTGAGCATTAGAAATTCTCTTTCTGAAGATTTAATGGCAAGAATTTTGGGAGAAATTCCTCTCAAGGCCACTATTGATGCGAAGAAGAAGGTGATTGAATTATTGAACAAAGTAGAAAATCCAATTGTTTTTCTTGATAAGAAATTAGATAATGGTAAATGGATTATTGAAATAAGTTTTTCTTTGGAAGGTAAAGATATTCAATTAACTTCATGGATGAAAGAAAACAATCTTGTTTACAATTAACTCTAATGCATTATGGAACAAAATTTTATAATTAGATGTCACAAATGTCGTTGGGCCAGACTTTCTACTGGCCTGACTGATGATCTCAAGGATTTGGCTGAAATTAAAAAGTGTGAAACATGTGGTTTTACTCGTACATTCAAGTGTCCTAGATGTGGTCTTCCTGCAAAGATGACAAGAATTAAGAGAAACAATGCATGAATCTGATAACCTCTTGTAGGCGTAATCCCGGTGATGGAGTTTTACTGCCAAAAGAGATTTTACTCCTTCAGGCCAAGTTCAAGGTTTTCAAGAACAATAATCGTCCAAAGCCAGAAAACAAAAAGAAAATATTAATTGTGTGTTGTTTTTCTGAGTTTGGCTGTGAAACTATTGGTTTGATGTATTGCATACCAAAGATTATAGCCAATAATCCCGGTGCTTATGTTATATGTGCTGGATGGTATGGAAGAGAATATTTATACAGGCATCTTGTTGACGAATTTTGGGAGATAGAACAAAGTTGCATGAATTTGCGTGAATATTCCAACGCATTTACCAACTCATCAAAAAATATCAAAAGAATAGAAAAAAATCTTGAAGAACATGGTTCTGTTTTTGCCACTAATAAAATGGGTTATTTATGTGTTGTTAACACTTGTGAGTTGTGCAAAAAAACTTGGTGTGCTGCCGAGGTGGAGAAGGGATGTCCTAGTTGTTTTTCTGAGAATGTTGTAAGAGGATTTCTATCTGATATTTCACATCATAGAAAATTTGCCGTCAATGTTCCAAGGCCTTCGATCAAGATGCAGTCAAAGGCGAGGGAATTACTGAAGCCTAATTCGGTTGGAATCTTTGCTAGGGGAAGAAAGATATACGGCAGGAATTTGAGTTCTGAATTTTATGTAAAGTTGATAAGTACACTTGAGGAAATGGGTTATAACCCAATATGGCTTGGAGAAAAACAAAGTGTGCAGCCATGCCCAGTTGATCATATTATTGATTTTAGCAGGATGGAAGAATCAAGGGATTTGGAATTAACTTTAGCTATAATGACAAATTTGCAATTTACGATTCAGTTTTGGACAGCATCTACTCGATTGGCAAGCATGATGGGCGTTCCTTGGATTCTTTTTGAGAGTCCTGATCAGATTGCTGGAAATGGCCAAGAAGGCAAAAGAATTGCTTTAACTACAGATTATAATAAGAAAAAGTTGGTTTTGGCTCATTATTTTAGTGTTGTTGAGAATCACGAGCTTGCCTTGGATGTTTTGAAAAAGGCAATTAAAGAAATGAATGAAGATAATTGGGAAGACATATTGGGTTTGGTTGAAGATCAAGGAATAGTTTCCGAAATGGTACAAAAACAAAAAGAGTGGAGGAACATGTGATTTCTGTAGTTGATTTTTTGAAGAGAGCCGCTGATCGAAATGGATTCATAAGGGATCGCTACGAAGAGAAGAAGATTCCTACTGATTTCACAGGGATTAGCGTTCTTCCTTTCTTTGGCGACTTAAGAAATTTGACAGTTCTTTCTTCTTATCTTTTGCATCGTTACCGCAATGAGGTTAGAGGCTCAAAGTACTTTATAGTAGCATCGTGGCCGGGATTCCAAGGCCTTTTTCCTTACGCTGACGAGTATTGGTCATTGAACGATGATTCAATAATAAGGAAATTTTATGAACGATCAGAAGGCATGAGAAACAAGTCAGATTTCTCATCAACCTTTATTCGCAATTTCAATGAATTCTTCAGGGATGTAATTGATGCCAACGAATTGCAAAAATATTATAAAAATGGCTTCACAAATCAATATTTTGAAAAGTTTACTGACACTAAGAGATTTTTGCCATTTATTCCCAGTTCAACAATTATAGGCAGAGATTTCAATAAGTTTTTAATGACAAAGTCGGGATACAAGGTTTTTATACATCCTTCAATTTATGGAAAATTTTGGCACAATGGAATAAGTGATAATGTAAAGGCAAACAAAGATTTTTATATTGGATTGGCTAAATTCCTTCTTAAGAAAAACATCACTCCTGTTATTTGGCAAAATTACTTGTCCTATGACATATCTGACGAGCTTGACGACAAATGTATTTATATTAAGGAAAATGATATTGTTAAAGTTTTGTCTGCAATGAGGTCTTCTGATTGTGTTTTGGATATATTTAATGGAATATCAAGACTTGCGATGATTGCTAGGAGTCCTTTTGTTTGTGTCGATGAAAGGTCTAGGTATTTTGGAACCAAAGAGTTAGAAATAGACAGTTTGAGCGGAAGCAGGATACCCAAGCAATATATTTTTTCGTTTTCTACTATCATAACAAGTGGCGATATTGGTTTGTGGACGAGTGATATTTATCAGACGATTTATCAAAAGATGGAATCATTTCTTCCAGAATTAAATCGAGACGATTGGCCTTCTACTGCGGAATCTTATGAAAATGTGCCTTATGGAGAATTTGTGCAGCCGCAGAAGACCAAGAAATTAGGAACAAGGTTTATAAAGGTTTCGTCTGAAGACGAAATAAGATAGAGGACAAAAAAATGGCTTGTAAAGTTGAATTGCGTGATCTTCCTTCTAATCCGAGTTGGTACGAGAAGGAGATTGCATTCAAAAAAATGTTCACTGCATTTAAGAAACAGGTTGCAGAAGCTGGAATTCTGCATGACTACAAGGCTAGGGAATTTTATGAAACTCCCGGCGAAGAGAGAAGAAGAAAGAAAAGAGAGGCCGAAAATGTGCGCCTAAAGGAAAAGTTGCGTGAGAACTTTCCTGAGAGACGCAAGCCCAAGAAGTCCGACAATAAGAAAGCAAAAACTAAAGGTGAATAATGACTGCTAAAAAAGGAACCATTATGAGCTTGAGTGTCGATCTCGACATTCAGGAAAAAATGAAGGCTGTTGCTAAAAAAAGGAATATTAGTGTTTCTAAATTAATTCGTGATTTGGTTGAAAAGAATTTGCCAAATGTCGATGAAGATGTTGATGTCGTTGTATTCAAGGTTCCTGTTGAAATGAGAGTTTCTTCTGAAAGTCTAAAGCAATGGCTATCAGTTCGTGTTGATGCTGTAGTTAAGGCGCTTACCACTCCATAATAAGAGGCAGTTAAATTCCGTCATGACTCAATCAAGCATGAAATTTTCCGACCCGTTAAAAATAGTCGCAGTCGCAGATATTCCAAAGGCCATGGATGTGCCTTTGGATAATCTAATGGCGATTTTTCGATTGTGTAATAAAATGGAAAAAATCTGCGACGAAAATAATGGCATAGGACTGTCCGCAAACCAATTGGGCATTCCTTGGAAATTATTTATTGTAAAAAGAAACAGGACTTTTGAATATTATTTGAATTGCGATTATATCGGAGAAGGCGAAAAGATGAGATCAGTTGAAGGATGCCTTTCTCTAAGAAGCGAATCTGGTGAATTTAGAAGATTTGAAGTTGAGCGTTTTTCCAAAATAAAGCTTAATGGCAAACAGTTGATTATATCTGGAATGCCTTCTTTGGTTTTGCACGATGTCAGCAGGCAAGAAAAAGATTTGTTTGCAGTTGTTTTTCAGCATGAAATCGATCATGGTTCTGATAAACTAATTTCGGATATTGGGAAAGAAGTTGAAATTTCTGATTGAAATCTCGGAGTGAATGAGCGATGTTGAGTTTGAAGCAGCTAAAGGATGTTTGTCTTGTTGACGATGTAACACATCGTCGCTGCCGCTATTTGTCACAGGACGACAACGATAGAAACAAATTTTATTGCATGAAAATTTCCGCCAAAGCCGAAAAGATTGATGAAGAAATTGACTCGTATGTGCATTCAATGCACATGAAAGGCAAGAATATTCATGCCGACAATCTGCCTTTGGGAGATAATTGTGGTGGCTATCCATTGCTCAGGCATATCGAGCAAGGTTACGACCAAAAAAATTAATTTGATTGAAGTCTTTGCTTAATTAATTCATAGATGTCTTTTGCTTTATTCTCTTCGGCAGCAATAGACAATATTTCGGTTTCAAATTTCGGACTGTTAAAACGGGCAATTTCTCTTGCCATGAGTTCGCCAGTCTTTTCGCTCTTAATTGCCCTGTCACGATAATAGAATAAAAACATACCGATGACAACTATTGCGAATACAAAAATTAATGCACCATCTCCTTGAATTATTTGAATTCCTGTATTTTCATTGCGTGAAATTGCAGAGTTGATGTTCACCAAACCACTTTGAATTTCTTTGAGTTTACTGTTATTGACTTCCATTTCTTGACGCAATTTACCAATTTCAGCCATTATACCATTTTGATTTGTTCGTATATCCTCTATTTTACCGCTTTTATTTTCAATCTTTGGATTATTCCGTGGATTGAAGTTTGCACATCCTGACAAAAATATCAGAGCGATCAAAAAAATGAATTTTTTCATGTTAATTCTCCATTTTATGTATCGTCATGTAAGGGTTTTTATGATATTTGGATGGTAGTTGAAAAGATTTTTTACTTTGGCACGATAACGGGGTACTTGTCATTTTGGATGGGTAAAGCAATCCGTCACAAGATGGAAGTATAGAGGTAATCATGAGCAAGGATGTTCTTATGTTTCCTTTTAATTCACGCAATGAGTCATCAAAAGTTATCCACAGCTTGCTTGATGGGCTTGTGGATTATTCTGAGTCATCAAAAGATGATGATCTTGTCAACAATCAAATTGTCGAAGAATTTAAGCAGAATGCAAAAAATTTGGCTATAAAGTATGCCTCTGAGTATTTCAAAGGCAAGAGTCTTTATGTTGGCGGCAAAATTACGGAACAGATTTTGATTAACGATAAAATAATTTCCACCATACTGAACTCAGATATGTTGAGCAGCATCGACAAAGCGCATGGTGGCATAAATGGTAACGAGGACTTGGTTTTCAAGACAAGTCTTGATGGTGTTGATGGTGGGGCAAAAATGATCATTGATATTTTGAATGATATTTCACTATCCCCTTTTCGCATACCCAAGGAATTCGCTGGTGGCATTTTGTTGTTGCATTTAGAATTAGTTGAGGGGGTTGTTTTTGAATCGTGACTTATTGCTTCTCAGCAGAGAATTTGACAATTATCAGCTTCCAAAGGAAAAGAAATACCTCCTGAATTATTTTGATTCGGTTATTCAGGAGGCATTTCTCAAATATTATTTTGTATTTCATGATTTTAAGAATTTCACGGATCATACTGGTATTTCTGTTCAGCCAAAGTGGTTGAAGAATTTGCATGAAAAATTGCAAATTATTGAAAAAGCCCACAAAGAAGCAAAATTAAATTTTGATATGGCTGGTGTTTTAGAAATAGAAAATGGAAATTATAAATTTAACAAGCATCGTAGTAAATAATTTATGGCACTTATATCATTCAAAGACTGGCGTAATAAATTTGACGAGGCTAGTCCCACAACTCGTTTGAGGGATGGGATCATGAGGGGCAATTACCCCATGTCAGCCGGTGTTGCGATGTCAAGATCAACTCCACATCCTGAATTTGTTAAGAAGGCAATTAAGGAATTTGGCACACCAGATCATCCTAAGAAAAAACGAAAAAGTAAGCGCAAAAAGAAAAAAGGTCAATAATGCTGTCTTTTCACGAATGGAGAGCAAAAAGGCTTGATGAAGCTGCCAAAAAAGGTAAGCCAAAAAAGGCTCCTGTGGCAAGGCATGACATTGAAACATGGCTTAAGGAAATAGAAAGTCTTAAGAAAGACCTAGAAGAACTTAAAAAAGCCAAGAAAATAGCCGCTCAAAAACTCGCTAGACTGGCAGATATTGAAAAGCTTGATTCTAAGAAACCCGATTCTAAGAAACCCGATTCTAAGAAACCCGATTCTAAGAAGCCTGATTCTAAGAAGCCTGATTCTAAGAAGCCCGATTCTAAGAAACCTGATTCTAAGAAGCCTCTTAAAAAATATGTTTCTAAGAAGATCAAGAAAAAAGGCGACACAAGATTAAAAAATCCGTCAGAAATTGACAAAGAGAAAAAATGATGATTATTGCAAATGCGTATAATGTCTAAGATAACCAACGCTTGTTAGAAAGAAGATACTCTCTAAGAGCGAAAATAAGGGGCTATCTTATGTCAGAAGAATCTAGAATATCATCACAAGAAGATATAATTAACGATGTTGAAAAACAGAGTTTGAAAAATGCTCGGGAAGTTCATGGTAGTATTTCCATAATTCAAGCAGAACAAGAAACATATGTGATTGCAGTCGCAATTTGCTTAGATAAAAGCAAGAATTTTATCAATAAAATTAATTGCAAGCGTGGAGTACCCATTCAGGGTTATGTCTACGATGCCCAATCAGACAGTTACTTTTTAGAATGTAGTGATTTCTTGCATATTGGAATTGTACCTGCATCATTTGTTGCAACATTCAAAAACTATAGTGGCTGGAAAATGTTTGTCCCAATGCCAGAAAGTGTAATTAAAAGGCACCTGAATGATTCTCAAAAGAAAGATTTGAAACAATTTAAGAATCATTTCAAGGCTGATGAATTCATTATAAATTTTATTCAAATGGTAAATCCAAATTAATTCCTCAGTAAAATTCCAAAAAATATGAATTGTTTCCAGAAAAAAAATCTGCAAGAGAAAATAGAAAACCATGATTATTGGATGACCATGGCTTTTATGTTTGCTGTAAAATCTAAAACCAACCGTGCTTGCGTATTAGTCAACAATGCTAATAGATTGATATCTTATGGCATTGAAAATCCCCCTGAGTTTGCGGAATCAACCAAAATATTGATTCCAGCAGAAATACAAGCGATTATTGGATGCAAGAACGAAATCATAAATGCTAATCTTTATATAACCAGCCCTCCAACTAGGGATTCTGCAATGACCATAATTGCATGTACGGGAATAAAATCTGTTTATTACTACCCAAAAGAAAACATAGATTTGGATGCAAAAAATAAAATACAATGCGTCTTTGTAGATGTAAATGAATTGGAAACTAATTTGAATTGGACAAGAGATTATTTTGATTCCTTAGAACATAAATAATTCCATGGCATGTACATCTACTGGTATTGGTTGTGGCTCCTCTTCTGTGCAAACTTGTCCTGATGAGTATGGTTGCATAAGCGGCAAATGCCCTGATTTTACAATAAGAAGACATGATACCAAGCCTTTTTTCAAGGTGAAGGTCGAGGATTGTGACGGACCTCTTGATCTAACTGACTTGGTTTTAGAAGCAACTATGTGGGCCAAGGGCAAGCTTAAGGTTGCATTGGATCAGGATGATACTGTTTTGGCTTTCGCCGATAATATTGGTTTTAACCAAGTAATGCAGGGTGATGTGCTGATTATGGATCAGGCTAGGTTGCCGGAAAAAATGTTGGTCACAGGATTTGATGAAGTAAATCGCTTAGTTCATGTTCAAAGAGGTTATCACGGAACTCCAGTTCAAAACTGGAAGCGTGGAAATTCTGTTAAAATTATCAAGTTTACAAATGCTTCTTCTTCGACAGAAATGGTTTATCAAGATGTGATCAACATAGATGGAACTACGACAGAAAATGTTCTGACAGAAAGCTTTCTTGTTTATGAGTGGCACTCAGAGGATACATGTTTGCCGGGCTGCTACTATCTTGAGTTTAAGCTCATGAAAATGTTGGTTTTGGGAATAAACATGCAAACAACTGTTCCTAGCAATCAAATTCCAAGCAATCTCCTTCCTGATGGTGTTGTTCCAAGTTTCACAGACCCTTCTTTCACACCAAGTACATTTTCTTGTAGTATGGGAACTGGAATTGATTGGATAAGAAGATTCCCAGTTGATAAAGAAGGATTTTACATAAAAATCGTTGACACTATTACAATTAATGATTGACATGAGAATTTTGTGGTGTTACATTTTTTTAGGTCTATCTTTACTTAGAAATCCGTCAATATTAGACGGGAAATGAATATGAATCAAAACAAGTTTACAAACGCAAATAATCGTCGTGAAGATCAAAACAGAGTGAACTGGCAGATAAGAGTGCCACAAGTTCGTGTTGTTCGTGACGAAGAACAACTCGGAATAATGCCGACTGATCAAGCACGAAAATTAGCAATGGACGAAGGTTTGGATTTGGTGGAAATAGCTCCAACAGCCAAGCCTCCAGTTTGCAGAATTATGGATTATGGTCGCTTCAAATATGAACAGAATATCAAGAAGAAGGAAGCATCTAAGAAACAGCGTGAGTCGCAAGTTCAACTTAAGGAAATAAGGCTTCGCCCTGCAATTCAGGAACATGATATTGAAACAAAATTGAATCAAGCGAAAAAGTTTTTGGAAGAAAAATGTAAGGTTCAGTTCAATTTAATTTTCAAGGGATTCCGTGAGATGAACAATAAAGAGCAAGGCCACACGGTCATGCGGAAGATTGTTGAGCAAATTCAACAAGTAGCGATCATAGAGAAGTCACCTTCTATGGAAGGCAATAGAATAATATGCATAGTGTCACCAAAGGTTTCTTGAATAAGGAATTAATTGTAATGTCCGTCATTTGTGGGCGGAATGGACAATCATATGAGTAATGATATTTTGTCAGAAAAGATAAACGACCTTCAGAATGAGTTCATTCGTCGTCTCCATGTCCATGGAAACGCTTCTTCGTCTAATCCTCCTCTTCTTCTGAGGTTGATACACGATTCTAGTCAAGATCTTCTTGAGTATGCATTTGGTCAATTTGGAACCAATCTTCTCCAATTGACAAAAGTTCTGGATATGAGCCATCCAGACTTGGCTACTATTTTTGATGGTAATTTTTCAGACAACCAAAATTTCGCCAAAAAATGCATGCAATTTTTGGCCATGGCAGAATACGCTAAAAACAATCAATTAAACGAGATATTTCCTTGGATTGGCAGCTTGTTTGTCAAAGAGTCTCTCGATAAAACCGTAATTAAAAAAATAGACAATGCAAATTACAATAAGTCTTATGTTAGATTGATATTGGACTCTGAGGAAAGAGAAGCAATTAGATTTTGCAAGAAAATGCAAATTATTGATTTGCAAAATTTTTATAAGAAGAGTGATGAATTATGGAATGCACAAACTGACAACTTCAAACAATTCATCAGGTATGATTCTGCTTATATGCGTGAGTTAAAACAAGCAGAAAAGAAAATGAAAAGGTATCAGGAGTTAGGATGTCATAGTCTTGCTTCAGAGATAGCCAAGAGCATTGGAGTTTTCCGTGAAAACATGGAACAAACATATTATGGTTTCAACAGAATCACAATGACCAATGCCGCAATTATTCTCGCAAAGTGTTTGGGTTACACATATAGCCCAGCATACCAGCTACATGCTGGTGGACATATTATGAGGATGGATGCACAAATTAAGGTTCCAAGGATTTTCTTCAAAAATTATTTTTTTGATCATTCCTTGGACTTGAATACCGTTTATGATTATGAGCCAAAGGTTTATCCTTTTCATGAAGTTGTTGACATTGCGCCAGAACAAGTAATGCAAACAATTAAGTTGTTGGAGAGTTTTCCAGAGGCAAACGACAAGCCTATTTTTGATCATTTTGGGGTTATTGTTCCGTCAATATCTTACAAAAATCATATTTTCAAAAACGAATCAGGTTTGTTGCAGGATTGTGGTTCTCAAGAAGAGTGTTCTAAAGAACTAGATAAAGTTTTCATTAAAAACAAGTATATTTATCCTATCATAATTGGAGAAAAAGACGGAAAGTGTTTCTTCATATGTTATTGGGCTTGAGGTTTCTTTTATGACATACAATCTTACTAGAGAAGAGTTGCTGGATTTTGCTAAAATCGTTTATGAACAATCAATTCATGGCTATCTTGACTTGAAAGATGGTGCCTGCGAAAGAATGCTTGTGAATTTTTTGTCTGACAAGAAAACTTTATTACCACATACTAATGTAACCATGAGCGCCATCGGCTCTGCTATAGCAAGTCAGACATTCAATGCTGATATTTTCACTATTTCAGAGAGTTTTATCGGTGGCCAGAACTTAAATTAAATTCATCATTAGATGATTTAACGGGAAAGGCAACAATGTCAAAGAATAAGATTCTCACACCAGCGGGCACGGTTTTTAATTCAGCCGTACCTGTTCCAAAGATCAAGTCAGTGAAGCCTTGTGGCTCACAGGTTTTGATTGAGTTCCTCACGCAACAGGAAATGTTGGGCACAACTCTTGTTGTTAATGAAAAGATCGATTTGAAAGTTCCTCTTCAGGGATATGTTCGTGCAGTTGGTCCCAATTTCAAGCCTAGCGATTATGGATTCGATATTGGAGATAGAGTAACGGTTTCCGGCGCTGGAATTCATGTTCCTAATTGGGACGGGATAAATCGTGATCGTTTCTTGATGGAGCCCACATCAGTCAAGGGCGTGATTGTCGAAGAAACAGTTTGAATCATTACTAATTGAAAATGGATGAAATACCCGATTAATGAAAGACCCATATTCTGTTCTTGGCGTTGCAAAAAATGCCACTAAAGAAGAGATCGTAAAGGCTTATCGGAAAGGCGCTCAGACACATCATCCAGATCGCAATCCCGGCGATAGTGAAGCTGAGGCCCGATTTAGGGAAATTCAAGAAGCATATGACATTCTAAGCGATGATTCTAAGAGATCCCAATATGATAGCAACGGATTCTCCATGCACTTCCGAAATAGGGGAAGCGAAGGTAACCCCTTCGGCCCCGATTTCGGGGATGTAATGAATGAAATATTTGGCAAGAGTACATTCCGTGGCAGGAATATGACTGTCAGGTTAGAAATCGATCTTGAAGAAGCCTATAGCGGCTGTACCAAAGAGATTTCCCTGAAGCTTAAAAACACCTGCAATACTTGCAAGGGTTTGGGTCAATTAAGTAGTGAAGTTTGCGGTTCATGCCAAGGACAGGGATTCACGAAGGTTAACAATTCGCCATTTGAATTTAGAACAAATTGCCCAGTTTGTAATGGACTTGGTAAGATAAATCCAATTCCATGTGATGATTGCAATGCCAATGGATTTCTGGCTGGACACAAAGAAAAGAAAATCCAGATACAAATACCTTGCGGCATAGATGATGCGATGAATCTCAAGTTGGTTGGAGAAGGAGAAGAGTCTGTTCGTGGAGGAAGGCCGGGAGATCTTATTGTTCATGTCCTTGTTCGTGAACATGCTATTTTTACCAGAGATGGAATCGATCTTTTAATTGATGTGCCAATGACTTATTCACAGCTTGTATTCGGTTGTGATATTGATGTGGTAACTATCGGAAAAGAAGTTGTAACTGTTAAGATTCCAGAAGGAACTCAAAGTCACGCCAAGTTCAAAATACGAGGCAAGGGTATGATTATGCCGAATGGAGTTTACGGTGATCTTTTCATTACTGTGAAAATAGAAATTCCCAAGAATATTTCTCTTGATTATAAAGAAAATATCAAAAAATTGATGCCTTTTGAAATGAATAACTTGGGATTCAAGAGAGAACAATGGCTCAAAAATGTAAATAAAAACAGTAAATAAAATACATCATAATTGGAGTTTTTATGAACAATGCAATGAACAACAAGTTTTTTTGGATAGTTGCTGGTTTGACAGGAGCCATGCTTGTCATAGGAATAGGCGGCAAGATTTTTGTGGACAAAGTTGCCGATGTTGTGATTGAGAAGCTCAAGAAAGATTATAGTCCATCTCCATATGGACCCGGAATCGATCCAGACAAGATTGATGTCAGTAAAATTAAGAAATTATAATTCCTTTTTCTTACAGAACTTGGCAATTTGTGATTTGTGATGGGTAAGCGCCATTGTCGCTAGCAAGCCTCAACATCTTTACTGCCATTATTTTACCCACTTCTGGTTGTGGATTGATTCTCCTAAATTCACTATGCGTAAAATAAAGCTTAGTCCCGTCAGATAGCTGGACATAAATTGGGTTTCTTTTGAGTATTATCAAGCTTATTTTTGATTTCTTTTCAGTTTCAGGCAAGTCGAGAGACATGTTGGGAAGAACGAATGATTTTGTCCAAGAAAAATTCTCCGAGACGCATATTGCTCCATATCTTTCCAAACAATCCATCATATTCGTAAATTCTTTGAAATTGTTCTTCATGATTACTTATTTAGTTTTACATGAGCGGAAAATATAAAATAACATCTTCTTCCTTTATTTTGACCATGATGGTCGAGTTCCTTGATGAAAATGCTCAATCAAGGTCTTTGAGTGTTGGTGTTGATTACTCAATGAACAAAGTATTCTTTTTGGACAAGAGTGATCCAAAAATAGATTACGATTATCTTGAGAAAAAAATACTTGATAGCATGAAACCCGAGGATGTTCAGGTTCCTGAAATACCAACTGATTTCATGTATAAGGCCGAACAAGTTCGCATGGGCAAATTCAACAATGAAACTTTTTTTGACAAGAAGGAATAAAAATGCCAACTAATAATGCTGAAAGAGCAGGATTTTCTGTGTCTTTGAACAACGATGCTGAAAAAGTACCTTGCAAACTGAGAATCATGACCTTGGAGAGGGTCTACAAGATTATCGAAAGTAAGAACTATGATGCCAAAGTGACTTCCGAATTGAAAAAATCTGCCAGCAAGTACCCGCAGCAGGCATTAGAAAATTTTATGCAAAACTTCGATAAACATTTACTAAGAGCAAGAAAAGCAGTAAGATTAAGTAGCCCTACTGTTTCTCCGGTTGACGATTCAATAGAAACAAAAAACAAAGAAGAAGAGATCCCAAATGCCCCCCAAGAAACAGAATTCTAATCTCACAAGTCACAACGGTCTTCTTGAAGGCAAGCTGCCAGTGAAGATAGTTGCTGATTCTCCTATGTTCATACCCAAATATAAAACAAATGGCGCTGCTGCATGTGATTTAATTGCAAATATCACCACTAATGATGCAGGACACAATTTTGTTTCTATAATGCCAAATCAAGTGGAAACAATTGATGTCGGTTTTAGTATGGAGTTGCCATTAGGTTGGGAAGCGCAGATCAGGGTCAGAAGCGGACTTGCTATACAAGGTTTGCAAGTTACCAACTCGCCCGGAACTATTGATTCAGATTACAGAGGCAGAATTAAAGTAATTGTCAACAGCACAAGTAAAAACATCATAAGAATTACTCATGGAGATAGATTCGCCCAAATGCTGGTCAAACCAGTTTGGCAAATCGATTGGCAAGAAGTTAATGAACTTAGCGCCACTGATAGAAATAATGGTGGTTTTGGATCTACAGGAATAAAATCATGAAAGTATTTGCAATTATCAGCATAGCCAGACAAGTCCAAGGTGAATATGTTGTCTGCAAGGTAGAAAAGGCATTCACTAGCTCTACAAAAGCTGGCGAATACGCTAATTCCTTGGCTAGACAATATGCAGAAACCATACAAACACCATCTGGTCCAATTCCATGTGTTTGTGAAAGAGGCGTATTTGAAATTGATGTAGTGGAATAAAGGAGCAAAAAATGAGTACACACAATCCTCTTGAAGGCGACCGTCCTGAAATGACAGTCAAACTTCACGAAAACAGCGATGATCATGTTTCAATTATTGTCGTCCACAAAGATAGACCAGAATATTTGAACATTTGCCTTCAATCAATTGCTGTCACATCATTCAACAACAACTATGAAATAATTGTTGTTGATAACGGAAGCGGCAAGGAAAGTCAGGAATTTCTTAAAGATATTGAAGGCGAAGTGAAAGTTGTCAGAAATGACAAAAATTTATATTGGAGCGCAGCTTGTAACAAGGGAGTTCAAGCTGCCGATAAGAACAGCAAGTATTTTATTTTCATTCATTGTGATGTCGTGATACTCAACCCTGCATGGATCGATCTATTGATCAATGTTTCCGAGGCTCAAGGCTCCGGTTTTGTTGGAATTGATACCCAATCCTATATGATGGGACAACAGAAGGTTGATTTTCTTCAGGACCATTTGACTCTTATCACAAGAGAAGCTTGGAGTGATATCGGCCCTTGGCCAGAATCTCTTCCTCAGATAGGAACAACTTTTATTCTGACAATTAGGGCTCAACAAAAGGGCCATAAACCGCAAATCATGAAAAATCCAATCATTCATCACTATAAGATTTTCAGCATGGATATTTCTGATTATGAAAGAATGACAGAACAAGCAATGACAACTTTGCCAAAACTCATGACGGATGTTTATTCCAAGGCAGTTGGATGAGACTAACAGTTAAAAATGATAGTTTTGCCGTTTTTGATAATGTCTTTGATCAAGACTTCTATGACTCTTTTGTCAAATTTTTTTGCCAACTAGATTACGCAAAGAATTTAGGAAAACATGAAAAAGTTTGGAGATTGTGTGATGGTGATCATTATGCAGGAGAATATTCTCTAACTAGAAAATTGCCATTCAACTCTCCACTTGACGCTCTTCATGAAAATGTGAAGTTCTTGGTTAAAGAGCATGTTTCACAAATAGTGGGAGAAGAAGGAAAAGATTGGGTCGAAATTTCTTACAGACCTTACATTTACCCACAAGGTTCAAGAATTTCATGGCATAATGATCTTGGTTATTCTGGAGCATGTATATTCTATTGTCACCAAGAATGGAACCCCAGTTGGGGAGGCGAGCTTATGGTGGCCAATGTGCCATCTAGAGAACTTGCCTGTATGAACCCCACCCCAGACTGCGAACTTAGTAGAAAACACATTAAACCTATTTTAGATTACTATGGTTTCGGCAATTATATTTCATGTCTTCCAAACAGAATGGTATTTACAAAAGGTGATACATGGCACACTATCAACAGAGTTGATAAAGATGCTGGTGAAAACCTCAGATTTTCATTCGTCGCCTTTTTTTTGCAAAAAAAGAATTAATTATTGAACAATCATTTGGGAATGAAATATGGCCAAGGTAATAGATTGTTTTACATTCTATAATGAATTCAAGATTCTTGATTTAAGACTTGCTGAACTAAAAGATGTAGTAGATCATTTTATTTTAGTGGAAGCTACCAAAACTCACTCTGGCGAAAATAAAAGATTGTATTTTGATGAATTAAAAAGCCAATATGAAGAATATCCAATAATTCATGTTGTAGTTGATGATATGCCAGAAAAAACCGATTCTTGGGTTAGAGAAAACCACCAAAGGCGTTCTATTATAAAAGGCCTAAAAGACATAATTCTCGATGATCAAGATATTTTAATTTTAACAGATGTTGATGAAATACCTGATCCAGAAACAGTAAAAATTATAGCAAAACAAGGATTGGCAGATTGCGTTGCTTTGGAGATGGATTTGTATTATTACAATCTTCACTGCAAATGGCAAATCAAATGGACTCATTCAAAAATATTTACTTATTCTAAATTCAAGGAAGTTGGTGATTTTCAGGCAATGAGATTTTATCCTTGCAGAGTATGCATTCCAAAAGGAGGTTGGCATTTTAGTTATTTTGGAGATATTGATTTTATAATCAATAAGATTCAGTCTTTTGCTCATCAAGAATTTAACAAAGAAGAATATAAAAATCGTGAAAAAATTCAGAAATGCATAGATGAAAAAACAAGCCTTTATGAAAATGTACAAAATATTGAAATAGAACCACATAAAAATGATTATCTGCCAAAAAATTGGAAAATATTGGCTTGATTTAGATTTTCTTGATGAATTTATTCCATTCGTCATTGACCCAAATGATTGGCGGATGATTGCTATAGTAAGCAGCATAGCTCATGCAGAATATTTCCTCATCATCTTGTCTTATTGCTTCTTTTTGGGATTTTTTTTGAAACTTGTCTATTTGTTTTTGTTTTGTTCTTTTAATTATTTCACGCCATTCTTTTTTTAGTTCATCTGTAACTAGATGTTCCCATATTAAATGAGCAATTTCGTGAAGTGTCGTGAATCCACGACCATAATTCCAAGGCGCTGCTATTACTATTTTGTTTTTATGAATGTAACCAATGTGATTGTTATCGCCATCTAAGGTATTGCCTTTGGTGTACTTGAATTTATATCCGTCAAAAAGTTTTCTATGAGATTTCGGCAATGAAGCCAAAAGTTCTTCAACATTTTTCTTCTCTTCGGATTCTAAAAAAAATCTAAAATTCATCCTTGTTTCTCCTAAAAACTATCTAGTTGAAAATGACTTAAATTAGAATATTGTTCAAAAAGTATAAATAAAATATCATTTGTGGGAGCGCAATTAAATTGTGTTGAATATTATGAACCAGCAATCTCTTATCAATTTTCCAAATGGCCTTCCAAACAATGGCCTTCCACTTCCTGTTGGAATTGTTTCTGGAAACATTTCTGTTTCATCAGGCAATATTTCACTCTACACAGCAAGCGGCGCTGTAAGCCAAGGAAATCCACTCCCTGTTGATATTGGCGGCGGTACAGTTAACATCAATGTTAATTCAGGCACAAATCTTAATGTTTCTGTTACATCAGGTCTGTTTGCGATTTTATCAGGTAGGGTAAGCGTTTCATCTGGTAACACTTCGATTTACACAGCAAGTGGCACAGTTAGTCAATTAAATCCATTCCCTGTTTCAATTTCATCAGGAGCATTTTCTAACAATACTATTCCAGTTAGTTTTGCAGCAGGAACCACAGATGCATTTGGAAGACTTAGGGTAAGCAATCCCTTCACCGTTTTTGACAGTCAGCATCGTTATCAGATCAATGACAAATGGAATTATGTCACAAGTGGAGGCGGTTCAACTGTTTATGACACCAATGGCAGTCTTGTCAATTTGAATACTAACTTGGCATCAGGATCTCAAGTAATTGCTGAAACCAAAAGAGTAATGCCTTATCAGCCCGGTAAATCACTTCTTATTTATAGCACATTTACGATGTCATCTGCACAAGAAAGCTTGAGACAAAGAATAGGTTATTTTGGCGAACAGAATGGAATTTATTTTGAATTAGATGGGGAATCAGTAAATTTTGTGAAAAGAAGTTATGTATCTGGTTCTGTTGTCGAAACAAAAGCAACAAGAAATGGGATTTCAGACTGGAATATAGACAACTTGGATGGAACTGGACCTAGTGGCTACAACTTGTCAAATTACAGCAGTTCTTTGATTTTATATATTGAAATAGAATGGCTTGGAGTTGGTGATGTTCGTGTTGGTTTTGTACTTAATAACACATATGTACCATGTCATTCTTTTAAGCATACTCCTGTTGGTGGAAGTCCTATAAGCGGAACATATATGACAACCGCTTGTTTGCCATTAAGGGCTGAAATTACAAATAAAGGACCAATTGCTAATTCTGGTAATCTAAAACAAATTTGCAATAGTGTTATTTCAGAAGGTGGCTACGAAGGATTTAGCAGAAGATATAATGTAGATTTAGGAACAACCCCTAAAAATCTTACAAATGATGATGAGTTATATCCAATTATTTCTTTGCGTCTCGCTTCAGGAAGATTAGATTCAATTATTATTCCTTCAAATTTGAATGCAATTGTGACAAGCAATCAAGATGTTCAATATAGAATTATTTTGGACGGCACCACTAGTGGCGCAGTTTGGACTACACATTATAATGGCAATGTTCAATATGATACTTCAGCTACATCATTGGCAAGTGGAAGTGGAACAAATGTCATTGGCGGATATATCAACAAGCAAGGATATATTGATATTACCAGCCTGAATCAATTTAACTTTCAAATAGGAAGATTACTAGATGGAACAAGTCAAGTGTTGACAATTGCTATGGCTCCTACATCAGCAAACACGAAAGTTTTAGCTGATTTATCATGGTTTGAAATTGTTTGATAATTTGGTAAAAATAAATTATAGGACATATAAATAACATCATGGCTAAACCAAGAAAAAAACCTGTCAAGACAGAAAAACAACCTCAAAACAATCAACACGCAAGTGTTAAAAAACAACAATTTCATGTTGAGTTTTTGAATGCTGCTCAAAAATTAGCTTGGTCGGCATTTGACCAACATGATATTTTGTTTTTATTGGGTGCAGCAGGCACGGGGAAAGCTTTAACATTAAATTCAAAGCTTTATACTCGTAGTGGATATATTTTGATGAGAGATGTAAAGGTTGGCGACGAAATTGCTAATCCAGATGGTAATTTTTCTAAAGTGACAGGTGTTTTTCCTCAAGGTAAAAAGCAAGTATGTCGTGTTTATTTTAGCGATGATACCTATGTCGATTGCTGTGAGGAACACTTATGGACGATTTCTCATACTAAAAATAAAGGCTGGAAAAATCAGGTCAAGACAACTGCATATATTGAAAAAAATTACTTAAGAAGTGATGGGCACAGATCATTTTCTGTTATGGCTACTAAACCATTAAATTTCGACAGGCAAAAATTTTTGATAAATCCTTATTTAATGGGTATTTTTATTGCCGAAGGAAGTTTGACCAATTCAAATGTATGTTTTAGTTCTTGTGAATCGGAAGTTGTTTCAAGGATTACTAGTTCACTTTGCGAAGATTATGTTTGTAAATCAAAAACAAAATTTAATACAGAAGCTGCTGATCATCGTATTGTAAAGAAGAAAAGGAGTGGTTGTAAAAATATTTATAAAGAGGTATTAAAAGATTTAGGTCTTTGGGGCAAAAAATCTTACGAAAAGTTTATTCCTCGTGATTATCAGTATTGTGCTGTGGATCAAAGAATTGCTTTGCTCCAAGGACTTATGGATGGTGATGGCACAGTAGAAAAAAGAACAGGTTCTTGCAGTTATACCACAACATCTTATCAACTGGCTCAAGATTTTTGTCAACTAGTATATTCTTTGGGCGGATCGACTAGAATAAAAGTAAAAAAAGGCGCTTCTAAATCTGACGGTACTCGCCATAGAATTTCCTATAGATGTTATGTTAATCTTCCTCAAGAAATTGAAATTTTTTTCTTACAAAGAAAAAAAAGATTGTTAAAATCAAGAACAAAATATTTCCCAAAAAGATATATTGACCGTGTAGAAAGATTGAATTATGAAGAAATGCAATGCATTACTGTTGATCATAAAGATTCATTGTTTTTGACCGACAATTTTACTGTGACTCATAATTCGCACCTCGGTTGCGCTTTTGCAATTAGTGAAGTTTTAGCAAAAAGAAAAGAAAAAATTGTTATCACAAGACCAACTATTGAAGCTGGGGGAAGAGGTCTTGGGTTCCTTCCCGGCGATGCCGATGCTAAATTAACTCCTTATATGCTTCCTCTTTTTGATTGCATGGATATGTGTTTGGGAACATTTTCCCCTCAGCGTGAAGCAATTGCGAAGAGCGTGGAAATTGCACCTTTACAGTTCATGAGAGGCAGAACATTTCATAATTCTGTTTGCATTCTTGATGAAGCTCAGAACTGTAATTATGGCGAAATTAAATTATTTTTGACAAGATTCGGAAAGAACAGCAAAGTAATTATCACAGGCGACCCTCTGCAAAGCGACTTGCCTTGGAAAGATAGAGCTTTGATGAATGTTGTTGAAAAGTTGTCTGGTCTTAAGGGTGTTGGTGTCATTCAATTCAAACCTAGTTCAATTGTTCGCCATCCATTGATTGCTGGTATTCTTGAAAGGTTGGAAGATAAGGAGGAGAATGGCTCTAGTAGTACCTGATCTTGGTGAAATTGAACTTCTGACCAAGTTGCTCATTAACACAACTGACACAGAAGACTATATTGTAAGATTGTATCAGAATAATTATAGCCCAAGCAATACCACCGTTGTTGGTGATTTTACCGAAGCCAACTTTACCAATTACACAGCTAAAACTATTGCAAGAAGTGATTGGGCATCTCCTTCAACTTTTGCCACCAAAGCCGAATCGAGTGTTACTGCTCAATCTTGGACTTGTGGCATTACTGGTAATACATTATATGGATATTATGTAATTGGCTCGACATCGGGAGTATGTTTGTGGGCAGAACAATTCGCTGCTTCTAGGATTTTAGTTGACGGAGACATTCTTAATCTTACTCCAAAATTTACTCTTTCAAGCGCAAACTAATTCTTTTGCTGTTGCGTGGTAAATAATTTATATGACCGTATACAACGACACCATGAATGACGGTGTGGAGATAAATGGCTCCGCATTAGTAATAGCAAAAGTCAATGTTGACATTGATTTTTATTGGTCAGTAAACAATACAATAGAAGTTGATTTAAGTTTTGAGTGGTCAATTGGAGAAATACCTCTTTACTGGTATGTGATTGAAGGATATTTGAATCCTCCAGATGCCACTCAAGCTTTGGCGATAACAGTTCCAGAAAAACAAAACTTCATTCAAACAATACTTGCAAGAACTCCGAAGGAAGTTTGTGAGTATTTTGAAAGAGAAAAGTTACCTTGGCAAATTGTCAATATAAAGCGTTATAGACAGCCAGCAGACATTTATCTTAATGATCCAAATGTTTACACTAATGTTCTTGATCTTTTGAATTTTCAATGTCCTCAATTTTTAGTAAGCACAAATGCTATTACTTACATAGGAATGTCCGCCTCTGCCATTCCGGTTATTGCAAATTATATTGGAAGCGGAATTGCTAGTTTTTCTGGTAGCGCCTCAGCCTCTATTATATCTGGCGGCACAACTCCGACATCATCTTCGTTTTCATATGCGAGTACAGGTTTAGTTATTACAACAGGTGGATATGGATTATACGATTCATCTTTGCAGTTTGATTATTTGACTTATGCCGGAATAACCACTTATTTGGAACAAGAGGTTCTGTTCGGGTTGGGTTCAAGCACTGTGACTATTGTCCCAGCAGCCAACACTATCGCAACTGCATGTGGTGCATGTACGGCATTTCCTTCTGAGCTTTATTTGCAAATAAACTTAGAAAATTCAAACATTTTCTCTAAATTTCTGCAAAGAAATAATTTAGAGTTTAGCAAAGTCATGTCATTTTTTTATAATAGGCGTTTGGAGTCTTGGCTGGCTTTTCAACATTTTGTTGGACTTTCTGATGACAACACCACTGATGAAACATGGAGGTTTCAATTTGAGTGGAGTTGCACAACTAATTTCGGTGACTCGACTGGATTTCCAATGCTTAAGTTTTCCATGCTTGTTACAAGGAAAAATTTGGAAACAGGACTTAGTATGGATACAAGATTAGCAATTATTTTTACAACAGATTCAGTTTGTTCTGCAATCAGAAATTTCAAACAAGATTTATTATTTGATTTGAACACTAAAACTAAATATGTCACAAGCATAATAGGAGTTGTGGCCAGCAATGTTTTATTGTCTGATAAAATAGGAATATTCGGTTCAACATATTGGCAATCAAAACCAACTTTAAGCGTCAGAATTTCAAGTCAAAACACAACTATTACTACAGAAATGCAAGATATTTCTTTCATAGTTCCTCAGAATCCATCTGTATTTCAAGATCAGACTCTTTTCCAGAGATCGAATACTAATGTATAATTGAATTATGGAAAACATTCTTTTGAGCATTGTGATCTTTTTATTGATTGTTAATTTGACACTTTATTTTTTCCTTTCCGTTTACATTGTCAGAATGAATAACAGGTTTGATTCTTTGATATCAGAACTTATACAGTTGATATCATTAAATGATTCGGAGCCTGTTGTTCCTCCTGATCCTGCCAGCAAGCCTAAAACTTGGGATGAGAAATACGAGATGGAAATTGAAATGATGACAAGAAGAATGAGGCAAGATTCTGGTCTTGCTGACATACCAACTGTTAGAAGTTACGACTTGTCATCGGAAAATTAAATTGAAAAAAACTTTGTTGCTTATTTTGCAAAAATTTGGTAAAAGGTGATGAGGCGTTAGTTTTTACGAATTGGCTCGTCACTAGGTGACGCATGGAAACACTCAAAATTAAGTATGTCAATTTTTCTAGCATGAGGAGATTCGGCGTTGAAATAGAAGTTGGCCATGAAGTGAAGAAGAAAGATGTTCACTTGGCAATAAAGTCTTCTTCTCAACACGATGTCTATACAAGCCGATATGGATTGTCGAGCAATAACAGGTATTGGCATGTAAAAGATGATGCTACTTGTGGAATCAAGGGAAGAAAAGGCCCCAAGGGTGTCGAGATAGCTTCTTTTGTAGGACACGGAAATCAAGACATCGATCATATTTCGCAAATTGCTGGAATTCTTTCTCAAATAGGATGCAAAACGAATGATAATTGCGGTCTTCACATTCATGCCGAGGCTGTTGATTTTACGATAGAGCAATGCAGTATATTGGTTGCTTACTGGGTTAAGATAGAAAAAATTCTCAGTATGGCTTTGCCAATTAGAAGAAATAGAAGCGAATATTGCAAATTCACTTTTCCTCATGATGCTTCTTTTGATTTCAAATTGTGCAGAGAGACAAAATATTCAGCCGATTTGTTTTGGCAAATAATTTCTCCCAAGAATTTGGGTTTTTTTGATAATGAAGACAGAAGGTTCAATTTGAATCTTGTTAATTTTGTTCGATCAATTAGAGATCAGAATTTACATAGAAAAACAATTGAGCTTAGATGGCCTGAAGGTTCTCTTGATCCAATAGACATTAGTTGTTGGACTAGGTTGTTTTTGTCATTTGTTGAAAATTGCAAGTTTATGATCATGCCAAATAATTTGGAGGATCTTTCTTTGCAGCAAACATTATGTTGTTTTGGTCTTGAAAATTTACAATCATTTACGATTTTCAGTAGGAATATGCATGAAACTAAGACTTGGTTTCTTGAAAGGATAATCAAGCATGAATCGGATTCTGTTGAATTTTACAATGATGAAAAAATTCGCAATACGGTAATAGAAGCTAAAGAAATACTGAATAAAATGTGGTCGCCCTTGAGGAGATATGCTTGATTTTTACTCATGGTCGATATATAATCTTGATTAGAGCCTTTCTTCAAAAAAGGCGCAACTAACTGCTAACTTTCAAAACTTTCAAGGATTACTATGACTAAACATGAAATTAACGAACTTATTGTTCGTCACATTGATTTCTCTGAAAAAATAGCGAGATTGAATTGTAAAAAATATCCCGCAATAAGTTTTGACGAGCTTGTTTCTGCTGCTTACATGGGACTTGTAATTGCAGCAAATAAGTACAAATTAAATAGAAAAACTAAATTTACTACTTATGCATATTTGAAAATTAATTTTTCTATCAGGATTTACGCCAAAGAAAACTATCCTTCTAGATCTAGAGTGAAGCCTTTTTTACACGAACAAATAGACAGATCGATGATGGAAAGTATTCCTTGTAAAAATAAAAATTCAGATGAAAGCGAGATAGTCGAGGCTTTGACTCAGGGCTTGAATCAAAAAGAAAAAGAGATTTTTCTGGATTACTATCTTAATGGCAAAAGACTATCAGAAATAGCTGTCGAAAAAATGGTTGATAAATCAAGGATATCTCGAATATTTGAGGATATAAATAAAAAGCTTGCATTAAAATGGGAATACAGGAAATTTGAATTATATTCTATGATATCCTAAATAAAGTGAACCCATGATTGGTGAAATATGATCAAAACTCTTATTTTTGTTTTTATGACAACTTGCTCCTTACTAGATCAGGAAAATATTTCTCAAACACCACCATCTGAAGTCAGTGCCCCATTGATGGAATGGAACAGGTATGTTGGCAAAAATTTCACCATTATGAGCATCGACAACGAGAAAGGCAAGGAGCTTGTTAATGATCTTGAGAATCTGAAAAAATCAGCCTTAACGAGATGGGGATTTCCTGATGTCAAGTTCACAAAGGAATGCAGAGTATTTGTTGTTCCAGATTATGATTTGCTCAAAAAATTATTTAATCTAAATGTCGGCAAGGTTCAATTAAGGAAAGAATTGAATGTTATATGGTGTGTTGGGGATGACAAGCCAAATAAGTCAATTTTTCCTTATTTGACACAAGTTTGTCTTTATGAATATGAAACAGTTGAGTCAACAACTCTGCCAGTTTGGTTCAAAAGGGGTTGTATCACACTCAGTACAAGTGTTCCAGATGTGCGTGAAACATTGAAACCTTTCAATGAAATAGCAAGAAAAGAGCAATTCAACCATTCAGCAGAACAAATGTTCACATTTACAGAGGAAGATTATAATAAGCAGACAACTGAAAACAAGAAGGTTTTTGATCAACAGGCTGCACTTCTTTGCTTGATGTTGAGAAAAGAGTTCGGCCAATTTAAGTTGCAGGGATTTCTGAGATTGCAAGCTAGAAATAAGCCGGAAGATGTTTTACAATTAGTTTATGGATTCAAAAGTTTTTCTCAGTTTGATAAGCAATATGTTCGATTTATGAAAGAATTGTGTGCTGATATTGCTGACGATCATACACCAGATTCATATTTGGAAATTAAAAATAGTTTTTGAGGATTCCCCTATGATTTATCTCATGTCTTGGATTATTTTTGGCTTGATGGTTGGCTATATTGCTAAGGTTTTTCACCCCGGTGAGGAACCAGTTGGTTATTTGCCGACAATTGGAATTGGCGTTGGAGGGACATTTATTGGCGGGGCCATAAATTATCTACTTGGATATGGAGGAAGTCCATTTCAAGCTTCTGGTTTTGTGATGTCAATTCTAGGCGGCGTAATATGCTGCGCCTCTTGGAGGTATTATAAACTGAAGACCGAACAGAGTGGACCTAAGTCTTTTTTAAGTGGAAAGAAAGTTGGTTAATTGACTGTCAATTGATACAATTAATCCATGCAAGAAGGCGATGGGTAATAGATCATGCTAGATAAAACTGTTGTAGAAGCTCTTAAAAAAACATATTCTAATTTGCACCCTCTGCTTTTTTACAGATCAACAGAGAAAGCAAAGAGTAATGGTGATCTTTTCGATATCGTTGATACGGTGCCGCACAAGTATCCTCTTATGTGGAACGAAAAGGAAAATAGGTGGTCAAATGTCGCTGATCCTTATTTTGTGGAACAATTTCTAAGCGACTTCAATCAGAAAAACACCACTTGATAAAGCGGTATCATTAAAATCATGCGCTTATACGAAGAATATTTCAAAAGACATAAAATAAATGATGTGCCTCTGGTCCATCATGTCAATAATAGTTGCATTGTATTCAGAACTAAAGATTATAAAATTTGGTATGATTTATTGTCGATTGATACAATAGTCAGCAGTAATTTTACTTTACCATCTGCTGGAATTCTAAATATAAAATGGATTTATAGTGATCATCATCCCGGTCACTATGAAGTTTCATTACATTGTCAAATACATGATGGCTATCTCAATGATAAAATTTTTATGAACAAGATGATTTCAAACATTAAATGGCATGATTATGAAAGTTTTATACATTCTTGCATGAAAAATTTCATGAATGTTGATTTAGTCAGGGATAAAGATGAAGCTTTCGTTTTATGCTGGGAAATGTTTGTGGCATCTTATGATAGCTGGTTCTCAAAACAAGGAGGAGAAATCAAGTATATGCTTTTTCAAACCTTGGATGAAGAATTAGATACAGCCACAAGGATTGATTTCATAGCAGAAATTCTAAAAAAATTAGCTTATACTTCTCCCGGTGTGTTTCGCAATTGGAAATACGAAGTGTTAAATAAAGTGCAGTATTTTGCTGACTGGTTTCTAGAATTGATTGATAAAAATGCTAAAGAACTATTGCCCTGTAAGGATTAAAAATCCTGTTTCAAAAAACTCTTTAGTTCGTCTTCTGACGGACCAGAAAATGCATATTATTTTCTGTGGTCAACATTTTGCTGATTACAAACTTGATGTGGTTGGCGATTATATCGAAGTAGAGGAAGTATCGGAGGTAGATGATGGATGGATGGCCTCCATATGTCAAAAAACCAATTTAATTGATTATCACGACAGCACTCTTCTTCTTGGTGGAATTAATTTTTTTGATAACACCAACAATAAAATGGCATCTTTATGTGTTGTGAGTAGTAGCGACAACAATGATTACCTGAGAGTGATAAATCCCATCAATTCTTTTTGCAATTTAAGCCCAGATCAAGTATTAGATGTTGTTTTTTATGGTAGCATAAATGATTGTTGGGCTGCACATCTATCATCGAAAGATTTGTGCCTTGAAATGATTCAAAGTTCAATCAAACCAACAAAACACATTTTGAAAAATGAAAAAACTCCATTGATGGAATATTTTTTTAGATTTAGATTCAATCGTAGCAGCATTGAGACTTTATCTAGTTTGCCATTTGCCAAGATGGATGGTGGATTTATACTTTTCTTAAATTCAAAGCAACAAAGAAGTGTTTTGAAGGTCACATGTTGCTGGCGTGGAAAAAACTCAATTTACAAAGCTTTATTGCTACCCAAGATTCCGAGTCATAATTTTAATTTTTTTGGCAAGAAACAAAATAAACAATGTTTGCAATCTAAGGTTTCTTTTGAGAAAATTGAATCGAATTCATTGGATTATGGTTGCACAGTCCTTCTATCAAAGGTGTGATAGGTATGGTAAAATTAGATATCATAAATTTGCCTTGTAGGGAAATCACCATGACATATTGCAATCCTCCTTCAGGAGGATTTGCTATAGAGAAGGAAGCAAACAGATTAGTGAATTGGGACCATTGCCGTGAGCAGTTTGCGGTTAGATTTCTTGAAAAAACAGAGGGTTTTTATTTTTGTCATAAAGCATGTGAAGCTGATAGCGTTACTTGCTTTCTCAATAAATTTGAAAACATACTTTCGACTAGTGAAGGTTGTGATCTAATGGAAAAAACTCAATTTGCTCACACCAATCAGGAAAAAGTTCTTTATGTGAAACCAAGTTCTTTTTGGAAGGATTGTTTTTTTAAGAGATCATTGTTTACAATATTAGCTCGTTGCTCTCAAAATTATTTGCCTCACAAAGACAATTTTGATGAAGCTCTTTTTTCTCCAAACTTCAAAGAATCAACATACACATATGAAACTAAACCTGCTGTATTGAGATTTATGTTTGGATTCACCAAGTATACTGGTATATCTCCTGTTACGGCTGAGTCTACAGTTGTCAAGCATGGCTGGAAAGAGGAGTTTTATAAACTTGACGAATCAGAAATAAGAAATCGCTTAGTTCTGCCAGATGGCGTAAAAAAGAAGTGTAACATTGTTGGATCTGATTCATTGTGGGGGTCATGATATTTTGAGCAACAAATGGTTCTTCACAGCAGATTGTCATTTTGGTCATGCAAACATCATCAAATATTGCAAAAGACCATTCATTTCAAACAATGACATGAAAATCTGCGATTTGATCAAGAATGGCACCATACCCGCATCTGACTACAAGGTTCCTGAAATTAGCATTGATCTGATGGATAAGACAATTGCTAAAAGCATAAACGAAGTAGTAGGTAAAAATGACAACTTGGTGATTGTTGGGGATTTCTGTCTCCCTCATGGTGACAAAAATGAAAAATATTATCGTAGCATGATTAATTGCCAAAATGTTTTTCTAGTTTTGGGCAATCACGATGACAGAGATGCCTGCTCGGATGTTTTCACCGCATGTTACGAAAATTATTTATTCAAGATCGATGGGCAAAAAATATTTGTCAATCATTATCCAGCTAGATCTTGGAATAAGTCTAGCCAAGGATCATGGATGCTATATGGACATGTTCATGATGCATTTCATGATGAAGACAATGGTAGTCTTTCAAAACATGATAAACATGTTTTGTCTGAAAGTTTTGCTTCATTGATAAGAAAAAGAGGAATTCAACAGGATGGTCTTTTAGACGAATTGCTTGAAATTGTCGCTTCAATGAACGGTTCTCAATTAACTTTGGATGTAGGTGTCGATAATTTGTTGAGACCAGATTTGCCATTTGGCACTCCTTGGTCAATGTCTGATATTAGGGCTTATATGCAAGAGAAAATTCCATTATGGAATGCACGAAAAACTGTTCATAGATTGATTTGACATTCTTTTATTTACAACCAATCGAATTCATGGTAGTTTGCTCCTGTGTGACAGACACACAGGGATAATGCGACCCTGACACTCGCATTGATTTTGGTGAGGATGATCCACATGAGGATTTTCGCTGCTTTCGCTTTGGTTTTTGTTGTAGCTTCCAGCGCACAGGCTAAACCTTTCGGTTTGTTTTCGCCACGAAAGACAACTAACAACAGGCCCGTGGCGAACGCTGTTAATTTTTCGCTAGGCACCGCTCAGTCTGTTGCCAACCATATGGCCAAAATAGGAAGAATAGGCCATTTTGGCGGCAACCCCTATCCCCGTGAAGGGGTTGGAATGGGTACAACTGCACAACAAGCGATTCGTAATTGTTGCTTTTATGGACAATACACCATCAAGGATCAAGGTGTAGCCCAAGGAAATAACGGGATGTGGTACGCTTGTAATCGATATTGATTTAATAGCAGTATAACAATTTCAAAAAAAACCGGGACATTTTTGTCTCGGTTTTTTATTCTACACACTCTGATAAAATTGATGTCGAGGAATCAACTGCTCGATAATTTACAGGATAAAATTCTATGAATAATAAGTTCCTAATCGGACAACGCCTTGTCTTTCAGAACCAAGAAGTTTGTGTAATCACACATGATTCGGAAAAAAATAAATACTTTTGTCAGGTAGGAGAGGCTGGTTTGCAAATGTGGATTCCTGAAGATCAACTTCAGGAAGGATTGCCAGATGGTCCTCCAACTACGCATTTCAATAGGCGAACTCCTCATCTCATGATTGTGGATAGCTTTTATAAAAATCCTGATGAAATTCGCAACTTCGCTATGCAGCAAGAGTTCACCTATGATAATCGATTCTATAAGGGACAAAGAACCAAGGAAAGATATCTCTGGCCTTATCTTAAGGAAGAATTTGAAAGAATTATTGGAAGACCAATTGTTGACTGGTTAGATCAGCCAGCAAATGGATGTTTCCAAATCACTGGCTTTCAAGACCCCTTGGTTTATCATAGTGATGCTCAAAGCTATGCCGCTGCAATTTACCTCACTCCATTTGCTCCTCCTTCAGCCGGAACAAGTTTTTGGCGTGATAAGAAGCATCATGTTCGTCGTCCTCCAAATCACCCTTTGGAATTTGATAGGTTCTCAAGCGATCAGGAAAGAATTCAAGTTGCAGATGAAGTTTACAATGACTACAACATTCTTCATCCTGATAATTGGGAATTAGTCGATAGGGTTGGAGCAATCTACAATCGTCTTGCTATTTGGGATGCAAAGATGATCCACTCGGCAAGTACATACGAAGGACTAATTAGCGAAGTAGTTGATAAGGCAAGATTGGTTCAACTTTTCTTTTTTACTGTTAGATAATTGGTATTTTTGAGAAAATATAGAACCCGCATTCTCTTTTTTTAGAGACTGCGGGTTCTATCATATATAAGTTAGTTATATTTTTCTGAGGAGCAAACCGTGGAAAATCAGGAAGAAGTTTTAGCACAAGTTAAATTAAACCATGCCAATCCTCTTGCCAATAAAAACATTGGCGATACTCCAATCAATTGGGATAGTAGTTCAGGTGATCCAACTGCTGTTGCAAATGCAGAATTTGATGGAACCAACTTCACAGCTTATTTTGAAAATAATCTAGTAGGAGTTTTTTTAACAGAAGCAACAAGTGATACAAAGGGAAGTATTTATTGGGACAAAACATTTGACTATACGAGAAATATACATTTTAGTGGCGTTATTTCTGCTGGCAATGGAGATGGAGCAGACGGCATAACTGTATTTTTTGGTTGTGATAATTCATTGACTTCAAGAGATAATGCTACAAATGGAATAGCTATTTATTTCTCTGAATATGAAGGTAATATCGTGCAAATTTTTTGGGACGGTAATCAAATTTTTGATGTTTACGAAGATTTGGGAACAGGAGATTTCAATACAAATTTTTCTTTAGATGATTTAACATGGAGACAATTTGATATTATTTATCAATATGTTGATATCACAAACTCTTATGTTACTGTTCTACTAAATGGCGTTTTCATTTGTCGTGTCAGAGTGGATGGCGAATGGGTCGAAAACGCTGGATCTATCGTTGGAATTAGTGGCTGGTGTGGTGCCAGCAATAATGATCATTGTTGCAAAAAGTTTCAGGCGAAAAGTGCAAATCCTTGGCTTTTGATTAATGGGTAAAGAAAGAGGTAAAAATGCAAAACAATAGCGGACCAAAAAAATCTAGAAATCCACTACAACCAGAAGCTCTTGGTGATTCTCCAATAGTTTGGAACAGTGGAATGGGTGATCCAACTTTACTTGGAGCCAATCTTAATGGAAATGCGAGTTTCGTTGATGCAGATAAAGGAGTTATACTTTCTACTGATTCAGATGGAAGTTCAGGAAGTTTGTATTGGCAAAATAATTTTGATTATGCAAATGATCTCTACATTAAGATGACCATCCATGCTGACCATATTTCTGGAAGTGGTGGACTTGGATGGACTTTGTTTTTAGGTTCTGATACAAATTATACATTTATAAATGACGAAACAGGTTCAATAAATGTGTTTTTTGACGATGGTTTTTATGGTAATCCTTTTACCGATGCTCTTAGTTTGTGGGTTGATGGAACGAAAGTAGGAGGAGAAGGGTCAAATTATTATGTGGCTGATCCTCTTGATAATTCAGTTTCAAAAAATGTTGAGGTTTTATTCCAACACGATAAATCTGATTTTAATTACATAACAGTTTTTATAGATGGTAAATATATTTGCAAAGCAAATGTAGGGACATGGACACCCGGCGGCAACTTTATTGGAGTAAGTGCTGCAAGCTCAGTTAGTTCAGAATATGTCAACAACCATTACATAAAATCCATGGAAGTAAGAAGCATAGTTCCATGGATAAATGTCAATTATCCAAAAATTCCAAAGAAAAATGATAAAATTTTTATTCTCATCAATGACACTTATGTTGATTATGTTGCTGAGGGATCTGACTTTGGAAATGAACCAAACAATATTATGGCTTACTTAGATGCTAATACCATCGCTTATGAAACATTTATAGACATATCAGAGTCTGGATGGGACAATATATTTGTTTTAGGAAAAGCTGGTTATGTTATGATTTCTGACATTGAAAATGATGATATTCTTCCAGATTTGACTTCAGGCGCTAAAAATAAAATCAACAATTTTGTTTCTTCTGGTGGTAAGTTGTTGATGTTTAACCCCTCAAATGGAGATGTGGTTCCTTTCTTGAACGATATATTTAGCTTTAGTATTACTGGTGGTGGAGAGGGTGGACCTTCTGAGCCAATAAGCCTCACAGTTGATGGTTCTGGTCTTTTCCCAAGTGAAAGTGCTACTATTCCCAATTTAGATGCTACTAGTTCTTTAGACACTACTAGTTTGCCAGTAAATTCTGTAACAATTTACGAGGAAAATGGTGCGAATGAATCTGTAGTAACCATGATTCCATATGGTTCTGGGAAAATATATGTTCTTGGCTGGGATTGGTATGATGCTGCGCCGATAGGTGCAGAAGATGGTGGTTGGCTACATTTGCTTGAGTCTATTTTGCAATCTTGAGGAGTGAAATGTTAAATCTTGATGTATCAACGGATAAATTTGCAGATTTGAAAAAACTTTTCAACAATGCTAATGTTCATTATCGAATATTTGGCACAAGCTCTGATGGTTTGACTACCACTTTGAAATTCAACAAAAAAGTTGATTTTGAAAAAGCCAAAGAAATAATCGATGGAAAAGTAGTTGCCCAAGGTAATCTTATTCATGCAAATCCACTAGGTAGTATAAACATTGGAGATAATCACATCGATTGGCTTGGAGATATGGGTAGCCCCACTTTGTTTGGTGGCACTGTGAATGGAGATGCTTCATATTTAGGCGATATTTCTGGTCCCCAAAAAAGGAATTTCGTATATCTTACTCCAGATTCAAATAATCAGTTAGGCAGTATTGCTTGGGAAAAAAATTATAATTATTCTAAAAATATTTTAGTTAAGGCAACAACATACAGTGGCGGCGATAGCGGAGATGGAATAACATTCTTTTTTGGGTCCGATTCAGAGAATCATAGTGGTTCTGATGACAATGGAGCCCTTGCTGTTTACATTGATGAATTAAATGACAGTACAATTAAAGTTTATATTGAAGGATCTTTACAAACTACATTTTATACAAACCAAAATTTGGATTATGAAAGAGCAACGAGTTGGATTTTTTTGATAAATTGGGAGTATGATTTTGCAGGCGACTTAAAAGGTTATTTGTCAGTTTACATCAACAATTCATTTCAATTGAAAATTGATATCACTTCTTGGGCACAAGAAGGTGGACCATACATTGGCGTTTCTGCTAAAACATCAGCAGGCACAAACAACAGGCATCTGATAAGTCAATTTCAAGTTATGGGCGCTAATCCATGGCTTGCTATCAACAAGTAAAAAAAGTTTGAAAAATTTTATCTATCCAACTGAATGAACTGCTTCCTTGATCGAATTAGATTAGGGAGCAGTTTTTTGGTTTGGAGTGCTAATCATGGCAAAGATCATGTTCTGGATTCATCGTTTTGATTCTGCAAAAACGGCTCAAATAATGACCAAGATCTTAAGAAGTAAGCCTTACATCAAGGTTTCCGTGCAGAAATACCGGGATATACAGATATATAATTCAGAGCATTCGTGCTTCGACTCGCCTATGACAACCAGTCTTATGGACAGTTAAATCTTTTGCTCTTCGGAGCTAAAAGAACTGGTCGAGGTGGTCTTTTCTTGATAGTTTCCAAGAATTGGTAATGTTATATGTTTCAATTTATCATACTAACTCTTGTTGGAATAATTTGTTCATTGATGTGTTATATTAGTTTTGATAAATCTTTACATAATAAATGGTGGTATATACCGGCAGGTTTAATGCTGGGGATAATGAGTAACAGCATGTGGATTTTAACCGCCAAGTATTTTGGAGATGAGAAAAAATTATACACATTTAGTCTTATGTGGGATATTTTATTTGTTGCTATTTATTATTTTCTACCATTGATATTTTTTGATATAAAGCTTGAAAAACATGGGTATATAGGTTTGCTTTTAATGGTAATAGGAATATTGATAATAAAAATAAAATTATAGTTTATTTATTTGCTATTGTTCCATCCAAAAATGGTATAGATAAATTTGTATCATCTGTTAGACTCCAAACAACATTCATCAAATTAGATTTTTGCAATGCTATTTCGCATTTGTAGCATGGTTTTGCCAGTCTGAATTTTCCATGTCTATTTATTTTCATGCTAAGTATTGTTGTTTTTCTGTTGTAATACTTTTCATCAAGTTTGAGGAGAAGGTCTGCCTCAGCATGAAGGAATGGGTATTTTTTCCAGTGTGCGATATTAAATTTTTGAGCTAATTTATATGCCTTCGCTGACATCATGACGGGATTGTTCTTCCCCATTTCTATAATTCTATTTTTTCTTATTGCAAAAGCATAATGAAAACCAGTGCGGCTTTTGTCCTCTCCCCAATCATCCAGCATGAGGCAAACACATTTATGGAGAGTAGAAGCTTTCATGAAAAATTATAACCACATTCAATTGACATGGCCATTACTTATTTGTAAAATTGAGAAGTCGAAAGACAATTGCCCCCGTAACTCAGGTGAATAGAGTAGCGTTTTTCTAAAGCGCAAGTCGTTGGTTTGAATCCAACCGGGGGTATTTTTATTTTTTATCATATGATTTTTTCCATTTTCTTATTGCATTGGTGCCATTATGACGGAAGACAATGAAATTGAGAAAACTTACACTGCTGCTGGAGCATTATTTTTGGGATTGATTGGTTTGTTATTTGGATCAATGTTATTTGCTTTTCCATTTATGTATTTTTGGAATAATGTTTTGATTGAGGTTTCTACAATTCTCAAAGAAATTAATTATTGGCAAAGTGTTAGCACGATTATTTTTATTTTCTTTATTGGAAGATTATTTAATTTTTCAGGTAACAAGTGAAACAAATTCTTCGTGTTTATAGTTCCTGAAATCATTCACATATGTTATTCTTGTTTTGATATCAACTCCCAAAGCATTTTTTACATCTGAAATTAAATTATTTTCATCAAAGTCTTTTGTCTTGATAAGTTGTAGTTCTAGATCATCCAATTCATGCTGAATGGCTTTGAATCTTGTGATTCCATATTTTTCATAATATGTGATTGAGGCGACAAGTGGCCATTTTTTTCTGCCATCTGGCATTGTGAATAAATTTCTAACTCTGCCATGTATCTTGGTTATTGTTTGCAGAGTTCTTCCACAACTGCATTCCCCTAACTCAATCACATCGCCATTTTTATATTTTTTGATATAAGGATTTGTGAGTGTTGTTATTATTGCATTTCCTTCATCGTCTGCTTCAACAATTTGATTTTCCATGACATGATAATTTTGAGGATTGTCTGGACAACTAATTGCTATTGTTCCGCATTCTTCAGAGGAATACATAGTTCCTCCTAACTCTCCTGTTGATTTTGCATCAATAAAGTTTGTAATTTTTGTTAAATCAAGCTGCTTGATTATGCTTGGATAAGAGTGTATGTAATGTGGATTTGCGTATTCAAGTAAAGATTGGATTGATGGTATTGGTTCAAATCCTATTTTGTATACGCTTCCTTGATTGACAAATATTTCTTTTGGAAATCCCCAATCGTATTCTGTTTCAAAAGACTTATAGACAGGCTTGATTACTGCGATGTTTTTACTGACATCCCAATTTCTCCACTTAATTTCTCTTAAATTTGTTGCAATGTACCAGCAACGGTCTGGAATGTATTTTTGTACTATGACAGGTTCACCAGTTGATCCAGAACTTCGGCATGAAAACAAGCCTTTTTTCATGGGCATTTTTTGTAATTCTGCTCTTGTTAGAATTGGTAGATTTTTGACTAAATCAAAATTTGGCTTATGTTTCCATTGAGAATCTTCAAGTAATCGCAAAATGTCTTTTATGATGTCGATGTCTCTTCTCATTGGAATCTCCAGACGAAAAAGTAATATTCTTGAAAGTGTCTGGTAATATAAGGAGTTATCTTAAATTCTTTGGGTTCTGGGAAATATTCGGCTATTCTCATTTCTGGTTGTTTTCTCTTAAAGCTGCGAACTACAAAATTTTTGCAGCATTTTTGTGCCATTTTGAAAACATTCTTGGCCAATTCCTTATTCAGATTAAGGACTCCATCACCAATGATGTTTTGGTAAAATTCTTTGTTTTCAATCCAGTTTCCCTGAATGACATTTGGCCCCTTGATCCAAGGTTCTAAATCCATTTGTTTATCGGAAATGGGAACAAGTTTTTTTGTACATCCCAAAAGAAGAGTTGATCCTCCTATTGAATATTCTTGATATATTCTGACATCTTCTTTATTGGGATTGAGCGGGTGTGGCTGAGGTTTTTTCCAGTATTCTTGATTTACTTTCATGGTTATTCCAAAATGATTTTTTACATGATATATAAGTATTATAGATCATTATCGCTCTGATCGGAGAAAATTATGCTCAATATTGAAGCAGTTTTGACAAAATTGAATCTTGGATATGAAAAAGTCACCGAAAACATTATCAATCCATATTATTTCAGCGACGAACCAAATGATACAGGAGTTAACACCAACATTGAGGATGGTGGCGGCGACATGTATGATAGTGCAAATTGCTTAAATACAAATCTAACTCAGCTTTATGCCAATATGGATAATGATGGTTCGGATAATGATACTGCCCGTGGTAATTCCATTCCCTACACTCATACTGTTGCTTCGACAGGAGGAGAAGGAGATTATACCAATCCTCCCATGGATGGAATAATTGCCGATGGCAGTTCATATTTTGGTGCTGGGAGCCAATATTTTACAAATATGTATCCAGACATGTTTGTGATGGCGGCAACTGGTATTGATATTGAAGAATTTTCAATCACAGGGGATATTGGTGCTGATGGCAATGGTGATTATGAAGTTAATGTGTTTACTTTGAATAGTAAAGGTCGCCAATTTACATGTTTTAATAAGCAAGTTTATGACTCTGGCGATCCATCTATCAATCATTTTATTTTTGTACCCGGAAACGGAAGTGGAATTGTTCATCTTTATGATACTGACAATGATTATGATGATCATTGTTTGCAAAATTTAACTGGAATTGATGAAATTTATTTTCTACTAATTGCAAAATTAGAAAACGAATACATGAACAATTATGAGCGGCAAATTATTGCTCAGGCTTTTTTAGATGCTATTGTTGAACCAAAAGGATCAAGAGGGCTAACTTATCTTAATCCAAGAATTACATTTAGAGCTAAAACTTATGATGCCACTACTCTTATGGGGCAATTGCCACCTGATGGCAATATAGAGAACATCATTAATCAGCTTAAGAATAAAACTGTGTTTGTTCCCGGTTGGCCTAATGCTTTGAAAAATGGAGATACATTTACCCTTCACGGTCAAGCAGCAAGTGATTTGAAAAGAAAACTTCCACAAATCAATTCAGGTGGAACAGTTCTTGAAATTTTCGATGATTCTAAAAGCATTTACATTTTCAACAACGCTGATTATGTTGATTGGGTTGTTGATCCGGGCACAAATGTAAATTATAGCACAAATAATATCATGATTTTTATGGAAAGCATAGGAATCAATTATAAAAGATTTGACAATATTAGCGCATCAAGTTGGCTAGAAGTTACAAACAATGCTAGTACAATTATAATGCCATCATTAGGATCACCTTTATTGCCTGATCTTTCAAATCTACCAAGAGAATATTTGAGAGATTTTGTAAAAAAAGGCGGAAAACTCGTTATGTTCGATGTTAATGATAATAATAGATTATTATTGAATATAATATTTGATTTTAGTATAACTTCTTATTACTATACAGAGCCTTTTACTATCACAGCAGAAGGTGCTGCTTTATTTGATGGATTGAATTCTACTATTCCATATTATGTTGATACAGGCGTAATTGGCAGAGGCTCTTTACCATCTGGTTCAAAAACGATTTATGCTGGCGATGAAGTTAATGATCAAGCAATTGTGTCAAAAATTCCTTACAGTTCTGGTTCAATCTATGTTCTTGGTTGGAATTGGAACAATGCTGCTCCACAAGGATCACAAGATGGTGGGTGGAATCTTCTTTTGCAGAAAATTTTGCAAGCTTAAATTTATTTATTGAGGCTAAATGTCATGCACGGTGATAATACCGACACTTGAAATGGCTTTGCCAATAACTGATAATTTGATTGATCAACTTGTCAATTGCGAATCTGTTAAAAAGATTATTATCATTAATAACAGAGAAAAAGATAGCTTTTCAGAAAGATACCAAGATTACAAAAAATTACAAGTAATTCACAATATGCCTAATTTATTTGTGAATCCTGCTTGGAATTACGGAATGAGTCTTGTTGATACAAAATATTATCTTTTATTGAATGACGATTTATTGTTTAATGGAAAAATAATTGATTATATTATTGATGTTCTTGAAAAAAGAAATGATCTTAATCTTTTTACAATTGAGACAGTTCGTTTGTTTTTAGGAGTTTCTCCAAACTATAAACAAATAATGTCATCTTTTCAAAATGAAAAATTAAATCCAATCAAATATGAAATAAAAAATTATCCCGAAATGAGACAAGGTTGGTTTATGTTGGCTAGGACTGAAAGCTGGGAGCCAATTGACATACCAAAATTTGAATTAATTATGCAAGGAGATGATTTCACTAACACATTAATTATGCGTGGAGATGATTTTATCCATAAAAAGAATCAAGAAAAATATCAAGGTTTTGGTTTAGTTACAAGTAATTTCTTGTATCATTGCGAAAGCACAACTGTAAATCAATATCTGGAAAGAAAAAACACAATAGAACATGTTTCTAAAAAGATGGTTTTTTAGTTTTTTTGCCAAAAAACTCCGCAGCCATCTATGTGTGTTAAAGGTGTTGTTATTTTATTTCTTTCTCTAAACACAATTGTTGCTCTTTGACATCCTCTTACTGCGCTGTAGTCATCAATAATTACAAATCCTTGGTTCTCAACTTTATGATAGCAAGAATCAAAAACATCCATAGTTGATTTATACATGTCTCCATCCATGCGTAAAATGCATAGTTTTTTTATGTCTTGGTTATTTGGCAATGTATCTGAAAACCAGCCTTTCAAAAATATGACATTCTCGTCCAATTCTTGATGCATTTCAAAGTTTTTCTTAACTTCTTCCAGAGAAACCTGAAGAAATTCCATTTTGTGATGATGATCTCCTTCATCTTCTGGATGTTCAGGTTTTGGCAATCCTTCAAATGAATCGGCAACAAAAACTTTTTTGTTCATATTGTATAGTTGAAAATATTTTTTGACGAATATACATGCTCCGCCACGCCATACTCCAGTTTCTATAAAGTCGCCATCAATATTATTTATTCTGACTTCATCAAGACATTTGTGCAAGTTATTCAAGCGCATGATTCCTATCATAGTTTGCGCTCTTTGAGGCCAGTCAGAGCCATTTTTCCTATTGGCTGGTACTGAAGTTTTTAGAATATTTTGAATTTCTTGATCATTTGGGTATTGATTTGTTTCAAAATATTTTTGAAAAATGTCTTCATCATTGACGGTATCTGTTAAAATTCTTTTTAGGAATTCCAGTTTCAAATCAATCACAAATTCTCCTTAGGATTGTTAATCCGTTGTTGTTGACATAAACTTTATGGATTTCCCATTTTTTGCCTTCATGTGTATGCAAGAATTCATCAATTGCAGGAAGAAGTCCTTGTTTATCAGAATCGATATTTTTTAGTTTACAATCTGGCCAATATATTGGTTCATCTAAATTTCCATATGTTGTTGTATCATGCAAGATAATATATTTTTTTGTTTTATGTGAATGTAATTCAAGTTCTTTTTTAAGCTGAAGATATCTGTGTAAGGTGTCTATGAAAAGCAATTCTGTTTCTTCAATTTCTACATCAAGAACATCAGCATTGATGTATTGAAAATTAATTTCTTCTTTTTCCGCTTCTCTCTTTACATCGCTCATGTCAATAACTGATATATCATAGCATTTGAATGTTTTTGGTTTGCCTGCGAGTAGAGCCCATGTAGACACAATTCCTCTTACTCCCATTTCGGTGATATGTTGGCATCTTGCCGCATAGTTTTTCAGCGTTTCAAGATGCTGATTAATGTCTGATTCTGTGTTTTTTTTAAGTTCGTAATTTTGGTTTATTATCGACATAATTCCTCAATTGTTGTTTACATATAATTATGGGAGCAAAGTTAGGTTTTCAAGAATATGTTCTATTAAAAGAGGGTAACAGTCGTACCGCTCTCAAGACATTGCTTTATCCTCTTTCGTATGGAGGATTGGGCAATTATCCTCCTGCTCACTACCTTCCTCAATCAGCGGATGCTATTCTCTATATTTCTCAAGATGAAAGATTGTACTGTAATGGTGACGATTCTCCGTTCGATATAACTCATATTCCCGGTCATAAACAATATGGAGACAAGGTCAATAACGGTGAGGGCAAGCCTTGGGATATTCATTTAGTTCCCGGCAAGCCAAGAGAGCCGCTTGATCATGATCTTCCCGGCAAACAAATTCCTTACAAAGGATTTGTGAGGCTCATTACTAACATAAAATGTATTAGTCCTAAAGGACATAATTTGCCTGATTGAACATTCCGTCAACTCCTGACGGATGGAGAGTAAAAATGAATGATAAACACATGAGAACATTGGCCGCTTTTGAGCAAGTCGGGGCCTTTCTGAACATATTTGCCAATTTCCTTTATTCTTATCACAAAGACCTCGTCAATGCTGGATTCCAAAGAGACGAAGCATTAAAATTGGTTAGGCAGCTACAAGCGACAATATTTAAGGAATCATTCAACAATAGCACAACAAATGATCCTGATTTGGATCGGGATTACGAAGAATAATTCTTAGTGTTTGGTGAAAATATATCGCCATGCTGAATCATTTTTTTAGACATCGCCTTCAGAATCTTAAATAGATTAGGAGGTGACTGTGTTTGCACATCGGAAAGTGCTTGTTCTCAATAAATCTTGGAGAGCCATTGGCATTATCACTCTTGAAAAGGCCATGGCAAAGATATTTTCTACTTATGATGATGGAACACCAAAGGCGAAAATTATTGATCCTAGCAATAATTTCATGCTTTTTGAGTGGGAAGAATGGTCGATGATAAGACCATCTGAAGGCGAGTTAAAAATAAGGACAATTAACAACTCTTTTAGAGTTCCAGAGGTTATTCAGTATACCAAATACGATAAGATGCCTTCTACCAAGGCGCACTTCAATAGAAAGAGTTTGTATCGAAGAGACAGAAGTACATGTCAATATTGCGGCGAGAAAAAAATAGCCGAGCAGCTTTCATTGGATCATGTTTTGCCAAGATGTCAGGGAGGCATGACTAATTGGGAAAATATTGTTGTTGCTTGCAAGGATTGCAATTCAAAGAAGGCTGGAAGAACTCCCAAGCAAGCTGGCATGAAATTATTGAAAGAACCCAAAAGGCCATTGTCAAGTTTGTATCTTGATGAATTGCATATTGAATCATGGTCGCATTTCTTGAATTTTGATGACATTATTTCTTGATTTGATTTGCCGATCATGCTAAAATCAAGTTGATAACCCGTCTTTTTCAGACGGTGCAACAGTAAAAAAGAGATTTCTCTATGTGGTTAAAACTTTCTACAAGCTGGCTCAACATGAGCAATATTGTTCGTGTTGAGTTTATTGAGGAAAAGACGAGCCGTTTAGCAACTGTTATTTCAGTAAAGCCGGGTGGATCAGATAAGACTGTTTACGGTTCTGATGATTCTTTGCTAATCGAAAAATATTTGACTTCTACTCAAAGTCAAAAAAGTAAAAAAAGCTCTTCATGAGGCTGATATGATACCAACAATATTCACTCTACTTGCTTCTGCTGTAGGATTTTGGGCTTTTTGCAAATACATCTTACTTGTTGAGATCAGAGTGGACTCTGATATCTACAAGACTTTGTTTGATCATTTTAAGAATTCAAATAAATTTACCTTGAACGAAGAGTTTACATCGGAATCGAGACATCCAGTTCTTTACATAGCATTCGTTTTTTCTGATAAGACTCCTTGGTTTTTACTTTCACATAGTGAAAGATTGTTGCAGGCTGGTTGGCACGGTAAAGATCATGTCACCATGATTTTTTGTTTGCGTTGGAACTATAAGGCAATAAAGCAATTTCTTTCTCACGAATTAAAGGAATCAAGCCTTAAAACATTAGGAATTCCAGTCCGCATTTTGCTTCCTTATAGTGTTGATAAAATTGGTTCAATTAAGCAAAAAGCTCCAGAGCCAATAATGAATCGTTCTTTATGGGGTGATATTGACGATGATATTTATGAGATGTTACAAGGTAAAAGGTTAAAGACAGGTGCTATTTTGCATGGTCTGCCGGGAAATGGCAAAAGTAGTTTAGTTAAATATATTTCAACCAAATATAACTTGCCAATCATGATTTTCACTCTAAATCCAGAGTGGAGCAATCATGATTTATTGATTATGTTTTCAAACATTCCCAAAAAATGCATTGTTTTAATGGAGGATTTTGACAATTATTTTGACAAGAGACAATGCATTATGGGCTCATCTGATAAGGTTGGAGTTAAATTTACCTTTGATATTTTCTTGAATGGTCTTGATGGTGTTTACAACACATATGAAAATGTCGTTTTTATCATGACTGCAAACGACATTGAAAAGATAGATGATGCCATCAAGCAAAGGCCTAGTAGGTTCAAGTTTCTAAAGCATTTCCATAATCCAGATATGGAAACAAGATTGAAACTTCTTCCTCAAGATTGGGCGAAATCAACAGATGGGCTTAATCTTGATCAGATTTTCAAGATATCTGAATTGCATCGAAATGGATGCGAATTTGAATTGGCCTTACAGAAAATTGATCGTCGCCAACAGATTCAGCCTACTGTTGGCTGATCGTCCACATAAATTTATCATTGCTAAATGTGGCGACTCGTCCCAAGGTGTCTGCAACAGCTTGTTTTATTGGCGGATGAAACCAGTCATCTCCAACAAGTATTCCTCCTTGTTTGACTAGTTTTGAGTAGTTCGTAAGATCATTTTTAACCGAATCGTATTCGTGACCAGCATCGATGTATATAAAATCTGCTTGAATGCCATATTTTTTCAAAACTAAAGCTCCATTTATTGAATCAATTGGAAATGGAGTAATATATTCTGTTGTTTCAGTGTGGATTACATTTGAAATAAACTGATCGTAAATTGTTGGCTTTCCATTTTTGAATTTGGAAATGGGTAAGTTTTCATCTTCGTGAGTCCAATGTTCGACAGAGCCGAGCCAAGTATCAATGCAAAGAATTTCTGTATTAAGACCTAATCTTTTACATATTTTTGCCATGTTGATGGCCGATCTTCCTTTCCATGATCCAACCTCAATAATTCTTTGAGGTTTGAAATTTTGAATTACAAAATCAAAGATTGGAGAATCGCTTGCCCAGCCCTGCAAGTCAATTTCTAGAGGTTGAAAATCTGCATATATGTCGTGATTTCCATAAATTATTTTCCTCATTTCTTTCATGAAAACTTTCTCCCTCTAAATCTAAATTAGAGTAAAGTCAACAAATTCAATCTCCATGAATTCTCTAGGGAATTTAATTCCACTTGCATATTCTGAATTACTACTGCTATTCCATTTTTCCTTAATCCTTTTAAGGATAACGGGATTGTGTGCGAAAAATAGTTCTACCTCCCTTGTCATGATTTTTTCATTTTGAATAGTAAGACCAGCAGCCTTGAAAAGCCTATGATAAGCTGTTAATGGGTCGAGAAGTCGGTTTGTTAAAGTAGGTTTGATTCCCATTCCAAAAAGCTCATCTTCGCTGAATATCAAATGAAGAAAGGCTTTGTTGACTTGAAGATGTGTGTGGCATCCATGTCTGCTTGTCCAAGGATGGCATCTTATAAAAATCTTTCCTGTTGGGTTTTTTACGGAAATTATTTTCTGGAATGATTTTTCAAATTCTTGTGCATGATCGATAATATCGTGAATGATAATAGCATCATATGGCCCTTCTTTCTCGATATCGCTCCATTTGTCTGAATAGATGAGTGATTTATCTTGGCAATATTTGCTCCAGTTATCACTTTTTTCAATGTCATATGACACAAATTTTTTGGTGTTGAATAAAGTTTTAGCAACATAGCCGACATGTCCTTCTTTGCATCCAAATTGAAGAACATTTTTTTCTAACAGATCAACTTTGACCAAAGTACTTAGAATTGCCGCTGCCTGATGCAGTTTTTCTTCTTCGTTGTCATGAACGATGTCTCCTTCTTCCATTGCTTCTGGCCAATGATCGCTTTTCATAAGGAACCGTAAATCTGTGAATTCTTTGAGTGAGTCATTGCTTGTAATTGTGACTTCATTCACTAAGTTTTCCTGATCAAGGAATTTCTGCATGAATGCTTTGAGAGAGTCCAATGTTTGGATGAAGTGTTGAACATCTTTTATTTCACTTTCTGTGTAGTTTTTGTGTTGTTGGTTTACTTTTCTAGGTGCCATTTTCTTTTGAATTTGAGTTTGGTCTGGAAACATGAAGTTGGGGAATGGTGGTTGCATGGGAGGCATCCCTTGCATTTGTGGAGGATAAGGAGGCATTCCATGCATTTGTGGAGGATAAGGAGGCATCCCTTGCATTTGTGGATGGAATGGAATTGGGAGGTTTTGAGGCGAGGCGGGTTGCCTTGATGCTAAATTTACCTTATCAGGAGAAGTTGCATTTTTTTGTGCTTCTTCTTTTTTTATCTTTTCCAATTCCTGCTTCATAAGTTCGTGTCTTTTCCTGAACTCACGGAATTCTTTGCCTACTTCTTCATTATTTTCGCTCATGGTGAACTCTTTTATGGTTAGAAATTCGTCACTAAATGACAAAGTATATATCCATGAAAAAATTACAAGTTTTGTCTGATTATAGCGAAGAGTTTAAGCGTGAGATAAAATATCTTTCTGTTGATGGTGAGATTTTTGATTGGGGTATGGATTTGGATTCTTTGGCTGAGGCCAAAAAAGTGATTTCTCAGCATAGGGATTTGGCAGAATCTGTTTCTATGTCAATTATCAATCACTTTCTTGAAAGTTTTTCAGATTTTATTGGTCAGCAAATATCACTCAGAAAATTACTCGATTCAATCGAGAAGGGGTTTATTGAATGATTCTTTTTGAAGAAAATGATGATAGGTTTTATATAAAAGAATCTACATTGCAAAATGCTGGCAAGGGTGTTTTTGCATCTCGTGATATTTCTAAAGACGAATATTTGCCCATTTCTGGAGTTATGGTCAAAAGAGACTCGGATGCAGATCAATGCACATATTTTTTCAATTCCTATAAATTTGCAGCTAATGTCAAGAGATGTGGCGATATGGTTGATATAGGAGAAAATGTCATAGTTCCTCTTGGCTTTGCAGCCATAGTCAACCACATCAATGATCAGAGGCAATCTGTTGAAATCAGATATGTTGGCGATCAGTTTCCACAAAAGTCTTCTCATTCTGGAAAAGCTGTTTATTGGTTTATCAGAGATGTGAAAAAAGACGAGGAAATTTTTGGCAACTATGGCAAAGGATGGAACGATGTCCTCAATTGGGCCAACGATGTCAGATCAACTAATCAAATAGAAAAGCAAGATTGGGAAAAGTTTATTTTGATTGATCTTTATGGACTCAAAGAATTGGTTCAATAATTATTTGGAGAGAAATTGGAAAAATTTGATTTTAGTAGGCGCAAGATTGTCGGCTTGGTTTTTGATTTATCAATCAGGCATGATAAGAATGGGCAGAGAATAATTGATTTGGTCAAAGAATCATTGAAAAAAAGAGTCGTCGATAATGACGAAGACTTGTTTTTCTTTGTGTCCAATTTATCGAATAAGATGCCAAAAGGTGTTGGAGAGACCATTCAACAGATTGATTCATATGATGATCCAATAGATTTTAATTATGGACAATCAGTAAAGTACATTATTAATTGCTTTGATGATTCAGTTGAAGATGTGGACAAGATTTTTCTTGCTATTACAGATAGATTTGATAAAAAATATAAAGGTCATTACAAATCTGTTTTTGATATAAGTAATTCAAAAAACATGGAAATTAAGGTGATTTATTTGGGAGTTGGCAATCATTATGATAAAGATGTTTTAGAAAAAGAAATTTCCAATCGAGGTGGCTATTTTGCTCATGTTGATGATTTGAAAAATTTAATTGATATTCTTAAAAAAGCAGGGGTGTAAAGATGACAGATAAAGTGTTTGTTGCAAAAACGATAGAGTCGAAACCTTTTTATATGTCTCCTGTTGAAATTATCATTCCTTTTCATAATGAGCAGTCCAAAGTAATATCTTTGATTAATGATATTTTTATAACTGTGCAAAAAAATCGCTATCTGATAACATTAGTTGATGATGGTTCTGGAAATAAAGATTTCACTAAGGAATTAGAAAAAAAGAAAATACCCGGATTACGATTCTTGAATCATGATGATTGCAAAGGATTTGGTGCTTCTGTAAATACTGCTCTCAAAAATCCATTCAGCAATCAAATTCCATTTGTTGCCATATTGCACTCTGATGTGCGTATTCGTGATCAAAACTGGCTTTTCAATCTGGGTCAAACCTTGTCTTCTCTTAAGCAAACAGGCGTTAAAATGATCTCTTCTTTAACCGACAATCCAGTTGTCGAAAATGAGTTTTTGAAAGCAAGTCATGGAGAGAAGAAAAAAGATCATGTTTTAACAGATGGCTTTTTACCAATGTACTGTGTTTTATCACATAGAGATTTATTTAACAGGGTTGGTTTTTTGAAAGAATATCCATATGCGGGTGGAGAGGTGGAAGATTTCGCACAAAGAATGAAAAAAATGGGATTTAAGCAGGGAGTTTGCGGAAGCAGTTGGGTACAGCATGAAGGAAGAGGAACCCTATCACAGTTTGCAAAAAATAAAAAAGTTCAAGAAATATTGCGAAATGTCGAGAATGAAAGAAACAAAGAGTATAAAAATGGTAGTTGAATAGTGTATATACTATGATCAGATTCATAGGAGGTCATAATGCGTTGCAAAAAAAATGACGGCACTTTCACAACTACTACTTGGAAATTTTACACAGCAGCTTGCTCAAAAGTTCAACAGTCTCTTGGAATTTGCTCTGGTGTATCAGGTGCGTGGGTTCCCGCTGTGACTGTTTGCAATCTTCGTCTTTTCTGATTTCTATTTTCCAATTATTTCCATGAATCATGGCTGGTTACCCAGCCATGATTTTTTTGTTGACTTGATATTTGAATATTTGTAATATAAATCCTCTATGTCCAAGAGGGTTTTTTGATGCTTTCTTTTGTTCTGGCTTGTTTTTCTTATTTCAACAATAATTTTTTTGAAAATCATCTTGTTATTCCTGAATTACAAATTGATCTGACCAAAAAATTCGCAATGCGTTTTGATGGGATTACAAATCAGCTTGTCGTTGGAAGCGGCATCTTGCATGTAAAAAATAAATATGATTTTTCAAATCATGTATTGCACGAAATGATTCATATTGACAACCATATAAATCACATTGAAGATGTGAACAACAACCAATATCACACCATGAAGTTTGCAAGCCATGCATTAAGAATTGGACTTGGTGTCCAGAAAGATAAAAATCAAGGATGGTCACTTACCAAAATAATCGCACAAGGCAAGATGAGAAAAGATTTCAAAATAAATCATGAAGCCAATCGCAAAATGAATGATTTAGTTGAGAATTTAGACTTTGATGAAAAAAATTATTTGAATTGTTTGGAATTGCTGATTGGACAGGCAAAGCTTTTGAAGCCAAGCAAATTATTTTTTCTTAAATATGAATGTTCATGTCCGCCACCACACAACTCAATCAGGTCTGGCAGAAGACCTGATGGCAATAATCCAATTGATATAATTTGCGATCATTGTAAATATAAGTTTATTTGTGTTTCTCCTTTAGATGACTGACATGCGGCATTTCAAACTCAGCATCTGGATCAATTCTTTTGATGACTTTTTGAAAGACTAGGTAAAGTATTGTCGTGATAATCGTGAACTCAAGGAATGAGTTCAAAAGATTGCCTACTTCTATGTCCATTCCTTCTATTGGCGTAAAGACAAGGTGCCTCCAGTTGCCACTTGTTTTGGATAGAAGGAAATTAATTATTGGCATGAGGAATGATTCGGTTATAGAAGAAGCAAATTTCTGTGTTTGAGTCGCCAAAACAAGGGCCAATGCCATGACAAAGAAGTTTTTCTTGTAAGCGAAATTCTTGTATTCGTTGAATTCTTGCTTCAGTTTGTCTTGACTGATGAAATTTTTCTCAGTCGAAGAATTTTCCTGCATTGCTTAAACTCCATTTTACTTCCAAACAAAAACCGTGTATGGTCGCTATTGCCATCATCGTGTGATGGCGCTGTTCATAGATCATTATACCTGATCCGTGACTCATGGGCAATTCTTGTAAATCTGTCGTGATTCAACAGGACAGAATGGAACCGCTATTTTTAGCCGGGGAGGCACGATGTCTACCAATATGATCAATTCAAGAAGCTCGTCAAAGGATGATGGGCTAAAGATGATGCAAATGCCGAATGGCACTAAGCATCTGACTGGGAATCTCTACATGATTCCATTTGCCAGCATTCGTTCTCCGCAAAACAATCCTCGTCTCTTGACTGAACAGGGCAGGAATGACCTTCTTGATAGGGAGCTTTCGAGTCAGCTTCGTGATTCGATTCGTCGTAACACCTTGCTTAATCCGCTTGTTTGTCGATGGGTTATCGAGGATGGCAAAGCCATCCCAACAATAGTAGGTGGTGATCGTCGTCATCGGGCCTTGGATGTTCTTATTAGGCAGAAGGTTGAGGTCGTTGACCCTCGCAGCCCTCGACATAGCGATAACGGGCATTTTGTCAATTCTTCGGTAACAACAGCCGATCTTGCTTACGAATTTGTGCCATGCCAAGTTTTTATTTGTAACGATGACATTGATGCACTCACTTTAGCATGGGCAGAAAATAAGAACAGGATTAACTTAACTGATGGCCATGAGATAGCCCAAGTTATCCAGCTTCGTGAGAATGTGGCTACAGATTCTCAGATAGTTGATATTCTCCAGCGCAACCAAAAATGGCTTGCCGATACTGACAGGTTGATTGCTTCTCTTGATTCTCACACCTTGACCGACTTGCTTGAAGGCCGTCTGGAAAGGACCGCTGCTGTTGAATTGGCCGCAATTGAAGATCTTGCTGTTCGTGACAGCGTAAGGCTTGAAGCAAACGAACAGGCAGTAGCATCTTGGTCGAAGAAGATTAATCGTTTGAGGAACAAGGCTGATGCTGCCAATGCCAATATTGAGAGAGCAGAAGGCAAAATAGTGCTTGCCATGGACGATGAGGAAGTCGAAGAGGCAAGGGAGGAGCTTGCAGTAGCACAGGCAAATTCCCGTGATGCTCGAAGAGAAATGTTTGAGAACGAAAATCCAGTTACAACAACTGGTAATATTAGGACTGCATCAAGATCACAAACAGGATCAGTTCCAACTACTGGAAACAAGCGTGGACCAAAGGGTGGTTCAAGGAAGATGAGGGAATCCAAGATTCAGGAGGGTCTTGAGTTCTTCGTGAATCTGGTGAAATCTAAAGGTCTTCCTCCTGATGCCTCTTTCACAGCAGATGTAAACGCCATTAAACTTGTGGCCAACATCTTCCGTGATAATATTATCGGCAACAATCCTGATTGGATGGGAACCCTGAGACGGTTCTACTCAGATCGTGATTCAAAATGATAAATTAAATTGTTTGAATAAATGCAAACAGGCCAAAAGCCTGTTTGCATTTATTTTTGATAAATGATTTGAATATATATTTTGATGATTAAATCTTGCCCATTTTGTGGTCACAGTTTGCAAAAAGAATTGCAAGATGGTTTGACATCTTGCTGCAATTGTGAACAGGTATTCGATACGAGCGAATTAAACAAACTATTGTCTGCTTCTTGGTTGGTTCGCAAGAACCATTATAATCGAGAGCAACTTAAATGGCACACCAAATTGGATGACGAACTAATCACTTTGGTTATGACATTTGTTTCAGAAAATAGTTATTCACATCAGGAATTTGTTCAATTCCTGAAAAGATTAGGTCGATTTGCCATTCATCAAAAATCAGCCAATCGATGATTTTTAGTTATCTGCCAATTGATCATCTGAGTCTGTAATGGCAGATATCTGTCCTTTTGGGGCACGGCTATCGATTTCAACCGAATTGGATGCTGATGCCAATTCAGATCGAAGAACCATGACCTTTTTGGGGGCTTCGATACCAATCCTTACCTTATTACGATTATCGATTCTTACAATTGTTAGGGTTATGGGTTCCTCAAGACCGGGAACCCGAACGATTATTTGCTCATCCTTTTTGCGACTTAGTACCAACATTTTTATTTCCTTTGTGGTATTCCCCGTATATGACGGTTTTCTAAGTTAAGTTAGTTTTGTTTCATAGAAATTTTTCACTTCTGGCAAAAAAAAACGATTTTGGTATTTACAACCAAAAGTAATCAAATTACAAATGAGTTAATGGCACGAAATAAACCTTTCTATTGTTTGGAAGGTAGGTGTCATTAACTTTAGTTACTGGTGTCACTATGAAGCACAATAATAACAGCAACGGCGAATTTCGCCTTTTTTCCGAACAACTCAATCAGATTCGGGATTCTATTCGGGATCATGAAAAGGAAATTGAGACTCATATCGAGCATATTAGAAAGCTTCGACTCCAACAGAGGCGTTATGAAAAATGTAATCGTCTTCTTTCTGAAAATGATGATGACAACAAACCAGCCGCTACTCGATCCCGCTCTGCGTCAACAAATGATCCAAAACGCATGGCCTTGCCAGCACTTTTGGAAATGATCGGCCAACAACAGAACAAGGGAATCAGGTATAAGGATATGGCTGTTCTTGTGAAGAACTCTGGATATAGGAGCCATTCCAAGAACTTTAGCAACATGGTATATCAAGCACTTGAAAAACTTGTCAATAAAGGTAGGTTTCAGAAAGACAGGGAAACTCTTGAGTACACATACGCAGGTTGATTCAAGATGTTGTTGAATATTTCAAGCAGACAGGTCAATCCTGTCTGCTTTTTTGTTTGCCCTCGAATAATAAGAAAAAACATATATACTCCGACAGGCCAATGAGGTAGATTGCATCTGGAAATCCATCGAAAGATGTGGCTCTGTAAGGAGTTTCGCATGGCTAGGAAAAAGGGGCCTTTTTGTGATTATTGCGGTCTTGCTAGTTCTCAAGTTGGAACACTTGTAGAAGGCCCAACAATTGACAAAGAGCAGAATGGCAGACCAGCAGGAAATAAGGTTTACATTTGTGCTGAGTGTATAGATGTTTGCCAGTCGATGGTTCGCAAAAAGTCTTCAACCAAGTTCAAGCTGGATGATTTGCCAACCCCAAAGCAAATTGTTGAAGAGCTTGATAAATCAATCATTGGTCAAGATAGGGCCAAGAAATCGCTTGCAGTCGCAATTATCAATCACTACAAGCGTTTGTCCCAAAATGTCGAAGTGACTGATGATGATCCATTTTCGGATGTGACAATTGAAAAGTCCAACATTCTTTTAATTGGCCCAACAGGAAGCGGCAAAACATCTCTTGCCAGAACAATATCGAAAATGTTGCGTGTTCCATTTGCAATTGGAGATGCCACTACTCTCACCGAAGCTGGATATGTGGGAGAAGATGTGGAAAACCTCGTCCTCAAGATATTGAGGGAGGCCGACTTTGATGTCGATTTGGCTCAGACTGGAATCATCTTTTTAGACGAAATCGACAAGATTGGGAAGACATCCCACAATGTGAGCATTACTAGGGATGTGAGCGGAGAAGGAGTGCAGCAAGCACTTTTGAAAATGCTTGAAGGAACAATATGCAATGTGCCACCGGGAGGAGGCAGAAAGCATCCTGAACAACAGTTTGTTCAGGTTGATACCACAAATGTGCTTTTCGTTTGCGGAGGTGCATTTAATGGTCTTGATGATATTGTTAAACGCAGAATCGGTAAAAAAAGCATGGGATTCAATAGCACTGCCAAAAATGAAAATGAAGATTGGTTTCTCGAACAAGTCACTCAAGAGGACTTGATTGAATACGGTATGATTCCTGAGCTTGTTGGCAGGCTTCCAATCGTGACTCCTTTGCGGGGTCTTGATGAAGAAGCTTTATTGAAAATTTTGACTGAACCTAAAGACGCATTGATTAAGCAATATCAAAAAATGTGTTGGCAGGACGATGTTAAGCTCGTATTTACGAATGATTCCTTGAGATCCATAGCAAAGAAAGCTATTGATATAGGAACTGGAGCTAGGGGTCTGAGAACAGTCATGGAGGGATTTATGATTGAAATTATGTACAATTTGTCCGAACATCAGGGAGAAAAAGTCACTGTGACTAAGGAAGTAGTGGATGGACAACCAGCTAAATTTAGCAAAAATTTGGCAGCATAGTTGACAAAAATAAGGCATTCTGTCTTATGGACAAACAATTAAAAAAACTTACTCTTTGCGGGGATGTTCATGGCAATATCCCCGCATATCTTGATCTTGTCAAAAATTCAGATTATTCAATACAACTTGGCGATCTCGGCTTTAGTTACAAGCCGATTATATTTAATGTTTCATCTGAATTTCACAAAATTGTAGCTGGAAATCATGATAATTATACTATAGAGAAAGGTGTGTTCGTTGATCAAACATCACATTTTCTTGGTGATTTTGGTGTTCATGTTGTTCCTGAAATCGGCTCTTTCTTTTTCATTCGTGGAGGACAAAGCATCGACAGGGATCAAAGGCTTGTTGGGATAGATTGGTGGCATGAAGAGGAATTGAGCTACGAAAAATGTGTTCAGGCTTGCAATTATTACCAAGAAATCAAGCCAGAAATCGTAATATCTCATGAATGCCCAAAAGAAGTAATTCCTTATGTGTCTAAAATGGAGAGATATAACGGAAGGCCTATAAGGGAAAGCAGGACTTCTTTGATTTTGCAAAATATGATTGAAATCCATAGACCTAGGCATTGGTTTTTTGGTCATTATCATGTAAGTTGGTCTATGATGATAGGTAGAACGCAATTTCGTTGCCTGAACGAGCTTGAAACATTTAACATATTTGAAGGCGGTCTTTCATGAACTACTTGGTGTCAACATTTCTTGATGAAGAGAGTTGGGAAAAGTTTGGACTTAATTGGTTGAGAAGCGCCAAATCTGCTTCATTACAGGCTTTGATTATTGGCAAGAATTTGCCTGAAGTCGCACAACAGAAAATTAAAGAGTTGAATTACAAATTTGTTCCAGTCGAAAATAAATTCAAGACTGATTGTAATTTTCATTACACTCTTTCACGCAATCTTGAAAAAGGACAAAGATGTTTGTGGACAAGACCTGATTTGTTGCCAAAGGCAGGATTTGAAACTGATGCAGATGTTACATGCTCTTATTCTAATATAAATATAAATGATTTGGTTTCTCCAGTCATCAATCTTTATGACAGAGCAGCCATGATCCAGTCTTTGCAACAGAATATTGAAAAAATACATGGAAAATATTTGTCGAGTAATTACATGCTCGGAACATCTGATTTTTGGAATGGTCTTTTTGGATGCAGGGCTTACTTATTTGAGAAAGGATATTTGCAAGGAAGTGGACACAGCGATGATTTGGTATTAAACTTTTTCATAGTCTTTGCAAACTCTTTTTCTGTAGAAGTGAAAAACTATGCCTGATTTCATACCAATGACACTATTTCATATTGGGTCTTTTGTTTTTTTTATGATTGCAATGACCTTTGTATGTCTTTTTTTTATGGTAATATCGGAGCCCGGTGATAAAGAATGAGCATTCTCTTATTTGTTTATGGAACTTTGAAAAATAATTTCTCTCGTTCCCTTGCAAATTTCAATCAGCACTATTTGGGAACAGCAAAGACAACACCAGAATACGCCATGTTTGCTCTCGGTGGTTATCCAGCCTTGCTAAATAAAAAGCTAGCAGTGCAAAATGATGTCGTTGCTGATAGGTCAATTTTTGGTGAAATATGGGAAATCGATGATGAGTGTGTCGTAAAATGTGATAAAATTGAAGGTGTTGATTTTGACCTCTTTGAAAGAAGCCGCATTGATATTGAGGAATTCACTTTGTTAAATTTGCCTCTTCATAAAAGTGTATGGCAAGATGTCGAACTTAAAAAATCTTGGGCTTATTTGTACAAAAAGCCGATTAGAGGTGCTGCAAACTGTGGCTCATATTGGCCTCGTCATGGATGATTAAAATTTACGGAAATTAATTAAAATGGTTATTTTTTTATCTTTTCTTGGCGGGATTTTATTTGCATCAACTATTTTCTTTTTGTACAGAATTTCTCTTGTTGGTCAAATTGAATCACTGCAAAATAAATCGGTTCTCGATGATCTTGAAATAGCTACCAAGGAGCAATTGCTCAAGGAATTCAGGAGCAGACCAAATAATTCATATATTCTTTTGATGCCTCTCAATAAAAAAGATGAAGCTGGCATGAATATTGAACTGAATTCATTCTCGCCATACGACAGCGTTAGTCTTTTGCATTTGGCAACTTGTCTTATATTCCGTGACATGAAAAATAGAGGAATGAGTGTGCCTGATTTGCCTCCAATTGATGAATATGACGATCAATTATGAAAAAAAAAGCAAAAATATGTCTTAACACAATGGTCGCAAATGAATCTCATGTTATTTTGAGAATGTTGGAATCTTGTTGGAAATATATTGATTATTGGATTATTCAGGACAACGGCTCCAAAGATGGAACTCAGCAACTTATCACTAATTTTTTTGCTGAAAAAGAAATCGAAGGATTTCTTTATGAAACTAATTGGCAATATCCCGGTATCAACAGAGATGATGCTTTGCAAAAATGTCTTGTCGCCAATCATGGTTGCGACTGGATTTTGAGAATAGATGCTGACGAATCAATTCAAGTAAGCGATGATTTCGATTGGAGTCTTCTAGAAGATAATTCCATTCAAAGTTTTAACATTATGGCTTCTCAAGGAAATTGCATTTACCATAGGTGTTGGTTGTGGAATGCTAAACTGCCTTGGAAGTTCAAGCACGACAAAAGACATGAAATTATTTACCTAGATGGAGTTGGGGAAGGATTCCAAAGATATCCTATGCCTGATGGATTTAGGCATGTTGTATTTGGTGATGGAAAATCTTGGTTCAATCCTACTAAGTTCTATGGCGATGCTCTTGAAATAGAAAAAGATTTGTTAACATCTGGCAAAATGAAATCTGACTTTTATCATTTGTTTTACATTGCCAAAAGCTATCGTGATGCAGTTCTCAGCACGGATTCAAATTGGCCTTTTGGTGTGATCCATAGGGATGAATGCACAAGAAGAGCAATTTTCTTCTTTGAAAGATACCTTGATACTGCTCATGATTATGGAAAAAACAAAGATCCTAAATATATTGATGAAATGGGTTACATATCATTAATTTCAATTTCAGAATGTTATAGATTGATGGGCCAACACGAAAAATCACTCAATTGTCTCAGTGAAGCCGAAAAATTCTGCCCTGAGAGAAATGAACATTTATTGGAAATGGCTCATGTTTTTCTTGATATTGGTGAAAATCTAGATGCTTTAAGAGTTTTGATAAGAGCTTCTTCTCCTGAGAGAAAAAATCCTTTCCCTAATTATACTTTATTTTTGAATAATGACGCTTATTGCGACACAGGAGACTACATCCATCATCTTTGCCAAGAAATTCATCAGATTATTGTTGAAAAATCTTTGATAATTCAACAATAGTTTCATCGGCATTCTTGTGTCTAATCGCTTTGCCGCCCATTTCTTTCCATTCTTTGATATTAATGTCAAGATCATCAATTAAAATGTTGTTTTCGCAAGAGTATTTCTTTTTCTTATCACTATGAGAAACGCACAATACTCTTGATGATGGGATGCCAAGATTGTTTTTGCACCATATTTTTTTACCTCTGGCAGCAGCACGATATCCAGAACAAGATGTTAGGATGAATGGATTGTATTTTTTGATATGGTCCCATAAAGTCGTGCAATCTTCTGTTCTAGGTAGATTTGCCCAGAAATCACAGTTTTCCTTTTCGCTAAGACTTTCCATGTGTTCGTAAAATTTGATACTGAAAATTGGCAAAATGTCATATCCGTATAAATCATTCATATGTTTTTCTAAATCAACTAAAACTCCATCTAAGTCGCAAAAAATAACCATGTGTTTTTCCCTCGTTGCTCAATATTAACTTAAAACTGTTTGAAATGCTAGTTTACTATTTTTTCAAAACGCTGTATATTGAACCCACTAGATGACAGAAACGCCATGATGGCATGAGGAATCAGATGAAAAATCTTATGGGAAAAAACCAAACCTTGCAGCTATACAAGGTGATAGCATCTTATGATAAAGATATAGACGATTGGTTTGTCGAAAGATTAGAAGCTACAGATACTTTTTTTGAAATCAAAGTTCCTAGCCAAGAGGAAATTTGCAAAAAAGTTGGAGTGAATAGGAAAAGGCACATAGCATTAGTTAGTAAGAATGATGTTTTCATTTGTGAAAAGTCAACCAATCGTCCAGTGGCATACTTGAAAAAGGCAACCAAAGTTGATGATTAGCCGGGATTCACGGATTAGTTTTATTTTCTTGCACTAATTCAAGAACCTTTGGCTTTTGGCCGATATATGTTTCATAACATTGAATGGCTTTTGTGCCATACAGAGTAAATGTATCTCCATATTTTAACGGTTTGTTCCAGTATGGAATAATAACTTGGACGCTTTTAAGTCCAAGTATTATATTTTCCATGCTGTTTGGCAATGTCTGACTTGCAAGTTCAACAGGATCAATTGGATTGACCCTGAATGTGTACTTGGGTTCTAACTTCATGTTTTTTGGTTTGCCCACGATTTCTCCTTTCAATATTTAAGTTAAAAAAATCAAATATTGATTTGACATGATCAATTTATGGAAATATTCTTAATATAAATCTGTCATAAAATGACGGATATTCGTTTAAGAATCGGAGGTCGATATGAGCGAGAAAAAGACTGATTCAGTAATTAAATTTTTTTCTGATGAAAATTCTTTCTCAAATCTAAAAATGAGGGTAGCTATACTTGGAAAGATGCCTGATTTTGTTTCTTTTCAAAAAGGCATTCAAAAAATTGAAAAGATCAAGATGGAAAAGATAAATCCTGAAATGATGCCTTGTTACAAATCTCCTCTTTTGACTAAGGAACAAGAGGTTCATTTATTCAGAAAGTTTAATTATCTCAAATATAAAGCCAATAGTCTTTATGGAATTGAAAAAGAATCCAAATTCTTTGATGTAAAGAAGAAATTAGCAGATCACATCTATAAAAAAGCCATCCAAACCAGAAACTTGATTGCTGAAAGCAATTTCAGGCTGGCTACTCAAATCATGAAACACAAGAAGGGCAATCAAGACTCCAACACAGAATCCGTATTGAGCGATGCTTACTGGGATGTACTCAAAGCGGTAGAATATTTCAACTGGACATTGGGACTCAGATTCAGCACTTATGCCACATGGGTAGTTAAGAAGAACTATTTTAGAGAAGCCAAGAACAAACAGACCAACTCGGAAAAGTTGACATTTCTTGATGATTCAAGAGCCGAAAATATTGAAGATCGAAATGGAATTAGTTCAGAAGAAAAAAATCAAGAAGCTAGGCAATATATGGTCAATAAGCTTATAAACTTATTGATTAAAGAAAATATAGGAACAGATAGGGCTAGGCAAGCTTATGTGCTTGAAAACTACTTTGGTGTCAACGGAAGAAAAAAGCTCACCCTTGAGCAGATTAGTTCACAGATTGGCGTAACAAAAGAAAGAGTGCGTCAATTGAAGGAAAAAGGATTGCAGTGGATAAGGCAAAAGGTAAACGATCTTAATCTTAACATGGAAGATGCTAGTTACTTTTGAAAAACAACATCCAAAAACTTGATGTTATAATTCTTTCTTATACGAAAGATTTGTGTTACTACGGACTAACACAAAGATGCATATCATCTTTGTTTAGAAATAATATAAATTTATCATTGAATGTTATAGTTGTAGAAACAAATAGTAATTTAGAAAATGAATATTTGTTTTATAACGGATGTAAGGTTGTTTTACCTTGCGAAGAATTTAATTACAATAAATTTATGAATATAGGACTTCAATATTGTAATTCAGAATTTGTTATGATGTGTAATAATGATTTGATATTTGGACACAATTCGGCAGAAAACCTTTTACAAACTATGATAAGCAATGACATGAAAAGCGCATGTCCTCTTGAGCCAAACTGGCATAAAACAAAACTGAGCGAAGTGGAATATCAGTCGCCAATTTTGGAAGGATATGAGGTTGAAAAACATATTGTTGGTTGGTGTATTTGCGCTGATAGAAAGATGTTGTGTGATAATCAAATTTTGGATGAAAAGTTTTCTTTTTGGTATCAAGATAATGATTATGCCAATACATTGAAGAAATTAAACATAAAGCACTTTCTTGTAAAATCCAGTCATGTCTATCATGAATTTAGCATTTCGCACAAACTACTAGGAAACAGAGCGCACGAATTAACACATGGCTTAAAAAGCGTTTACGAAGAAAAGTGGCAAGGCAACTATTGACAATTTATTTTGAAATGAGACAATGAGTTTCTAGTAGTTTTGTTGAATATGCAAGGAAGTAATATGTTACAAGATGGACTTTCTGCTTGTAAATCATGGAAGGGCAAAGCCCTTCTTGTTAACGATTTTTATCAGTCTAGGAGAATTGATAGTTCACTTGAGCCAATGTGGATTCATGGAGCATATGAAATTGTTAAAAATTATATTGATGATACTTTGCAAAAGGATCAAATTAAATTTTTCTATGATATCATTAGAAGTCATGAGTTGCCTGATGGATTTGAAGTCCCATCCATGCCCAATGTTCCAAGTAGCCCAATTAGGATTATGCACGAAGGCTGGAAGATAGGTAGTCCAACTTGGATATTTATGGGCCGTAATCAATTGGGAGCATCAGTCCATGTTAGCGGAGATTGGATCGCAGTAAAAAGAACTATCCCTTCTGAAATATACAAATTGTTTGATCCTCAATTGCCAGATACCATTTGGATGGCTTACAACACTAAAATTCAAATGGGAAGCATGAATTCATCTCAAGATGTTGGAGAAATGGGTCCAGCCATGGATTTTGAAGACCTCGTTGAAGCAATTGAAAAGAAAATTTTTCCAAAATAACACTTTGTTTCAATTAAAATGTTTGCTAAAATTAAAATGAAAGAAAAATATTGTCGATGAGGTGTTTTCAAATGAAAGTGAAATTTTTCAAAAATATACTTTGCAATGGCGGTAAAGTTAGCTTTTTATTGCCAGAAAAAAAGTATTTTCCCGGTCATTTCCATGTGACTGAAGTCGCAAAAGTGACAAAAAACTGCATTGATTGCGGCGGAGAATCAAGGCAATTTAATTTTGTAACATTGCAGCTATGGCTTGGAGATGATTTTGATCATAGGATTAATTCCCAAACCATGAAAAATATCATGGAAAATATTGAATCTTGTTGTGATGAATGGGACATAAAAGTTGAACTAGACAGCGGAACAACTGGTTTATACGATATAGAGGAGGTTATCCTTTACTCAAACCAAATTAACAACTCTAATAAAACTGGTTACGGCAACGAGAACATTACTTTTCAACTAGAAAGAACTTATACCAACTGTCTTGCTCCACAAAAGTGTGGCTTGAAAGACCAAAGAGAATGCGGCGATTCTTGCTGCTGAAAAGAATACTGCTAGGGAGTGAAAAATGCTTGATGCCATCATGCCAGTTGTACAACCAGAAATTTGCTTTTCAATCGAAGATGAATGCAAAGATTTTTCAGACGCTGATACAGTTAAAAGACTTTATAAAAAAGTCAAAGATGAAAATCCAATTGTTGCCATGTGGATAAAGAATTGGGCAAAGCAAACCAAGGATCGAATTGGTTCTATGGCATGCGCTTTGATTACCTATCGTCTTATTCAAAGCCAAATTGAAGCAGACATCATGAATAGCAACTACTAAAATTCTTGGTTATCGATACATTTTTGATCTGTTTATACATATCTAAATGTGTCAATAACCAAGGAGCATGATGGAACAAGACTGCCGAACCTTGGGCGAAAAAGTGAGTGACGGAGTAGCCAAATTTGGCGGGTCTTGGTATTTTATCATAACTGGTTTTTTTGTTATTCTTTTTTGGGTTTTTTTCAACACAATACCTTTCTTTTACCATTATGATGGTTATCCTTTTATTTTACTCAATTTGTTACTTTCGCTTATAGCAGCTTTTCAAGCTCCATTCATTTTGATGGCGCAAAGAAGAGTTGAAGTCAAACAAGATGCCATTTACAGGGCCTTGTTTAGGGAAATAAAAGAACTAGTCGAAATTGATCTAAGTCTTGAAAATGAGGTATTGGAAACAAACAAGAAAATGGAGCAAGAAATACAAGTTTTGAAAGAAATGCTCAAGCAACAACAAAAAGAGAGCCAATGAAATACCGTTGCACATGTACTATAATTTTTGATTTTGAAACTGATTTGCCTTATGAGCAAGCAATCAACTTGGCCAAGAATTATCTCGATGAGATACCAATCAAAGAAGGCCTAGAAAACACCAGAACAGTTTTGCAACTCGATAAATTGAAATCAAAAGTAGAAAAAATTAAATTGGGCGAATTCAAACTTGATGAAGTATTTCCTTTTATTACAGAAGAAAATTCTAAAAAACAATTCATAGTAGACGATAAAACTTATGATGTTAAGATGAATACTGACAGGTATCATCTTTTCAAAAACAATTTATCTTGTGTTTCCTGCGGACTAACCGGAACCAGACTTTTCCTTGAATGTTATCCAGCAGATATGAAACCTCATTTTAATCTATATGGGGAAGAGGACAGAAAATTGGTTCTCTTTACCAAAGATCATATTACCGCAAGGGCATTCGGAGGAGAAAACACATTAGAAAATTATCAAACCATGTGCAGCACATGCAATAGCTTGAAAGCTCACAGCAACTTATCATTAGAATCAGTATCAAAACTGAGGAAAATTTACAACGATAATAGGAAAAAAATCACCAAGAAAAAATTGCATGTTCTGATTGAAGATGAAAGAAAAAAACTTGAATTACCTTGGCCTCATTTGATATATGAGCAAAAAAACATCATACCAAAAAATGGAATACAAGTTAATTGTGACTTGGCTATTATTGAAGAGGATGCAAATTTGATCTGCATTCCAGAAAAACAATTGCCAGAATCAATATTGTCAAGAGGTTATATAAAGGATCAGTCTTATCTGGAAGAAATTGTTGAAATAAACGGAATGATTATTTGTAAATTGACAGATGGAAGAATTGTTCGCTTGAATAAGAAATATGTGAAATAATAAATAACTGGTCTAAATATCTGTATAAAATAGAGGTGAGTTATGAAAATAGAAGATTGGGAGAAAGAACTAAAAAAACAAATTATGGATGAGCCACAGACCGTGACTCCAAATGTAAATAATAATCCAGTCAATAATGAACAACCCAATCTCAGTCAGCAGCCTAAAGTTAATGAAGACCCAAAATCTTTGCCGCCACCAGTTCAGTTGGTCGTAAATAACCAACAACAAGATGGAAGTGGCACATGGATGTTCGTTCTGATGCTTATTGCCTTGGCTGCGGCAACTTTGTATGTTTATGATGACAAGACAGGAGGTAAACTTAAGTCGTCTATCACCTCTTCTTTTCACTCTAAAACAGAATCAAAGACGATAATTGAAAGATCAGATGCTGAAGTTGCAAAGTTGAAGGCCGAACTTGATAAATTTAGATCTGAAAACAAAGCATCTATTGATTCTATTCAGGCAAAACTCAATACCAATTCCACCAAGATTGGTTTGATGGGCATTCTTTTGAATGAAAATTTCACCATGATCATGCGTGGAGAAAATTCAAGTGACTTTATATTCTTTAATCGGGACTGGACTTTGGACAGAATGCCGAAGCATATTGAGATTACTGAAGATGACAGGGAATATCTGAAGAAAATGGTTAGGTCGGGTCAGTAACACTTAAATGTAGATACTCCTTGGTAACTTGATGCTTTCATGACATCATTGATTGACATGGAGATGTAATCAGAAGCAATTTCAGCCAACTCTTTATCTTTTCTTAAATCATATATGATCTCAACTTGCATCGATGAGACATTTGCATCGTAATCCCATTTCCGAAAATATTGGTTGAGGTTCTGCCTTGACCATCCGCTCATTTGACCGCCAGCTTTACCTTCGTATGCAGTTATTCCACATTGATTAAGGGAATTAAGAAAATAATTTTTTTGCCATAAGTCGCATGAAAGGCTGTTTGGACTACCTGCTCCATATCCAACAACTACATCAAGGCGAGGATCTTTAGATATTTTTCTGTGACGATTACTCATGCCGTGAATATAAAAAATATAGGCAATTTGGTGGCGTGTCAGAATCCTGTTCTTAAACCTAATGATCGGATCAAGGAATTCTTCTCTAACAACATCTTCCTTGCAATGATAAACATTGTTGCAATCAGCTTTATCTTTCATGAAATCAACGGATTCTGCTCTTTCCCATCCACGATTGATTACAGCATAACAATCAATATTTTTAGCAATGTGTTCCACTATCAAATCCGTATTTTCATCGTCCTGCCCGTAGCCGTGTGGGGCCACTAAGATGACGGGATTGAGCCCTTCAATAATGCTCACTCTTTCCATACTGTTATTATAGATGAGATTTTTTAGATTACTGCAAATATTCAAGAACTAATTTTTTTCTCCAAACGATAAATAGTTTCTGTGTTCTATTTGTTCCCTTTTAAGGAGATTGATGATTACTGATAAATTATTGTTGGACTTATCATCCAAAAACCCAGATGTCGTTAAAAATTATCTAGAGGCAATTCTTGCAGTTAAATACATACTGAATAAAAAAGGTATGCTCATGGAAATCAAAAAGATCAAATCAAAGAAGAAAACTAGTTTTTCAGCTTGAATATAAAAAATTTTATTGTTCAGAAAAATTAAAAATTTTTACTTGCCAAAATAAAAACATTATTTTAGAATTCATTATCAAGTCATTAAATCATGACGGATTGTTCAAATATGCATGTTGCTACAATTGAGAAAGTGGTGTCTGTTAGGGAACATCCAAATGCAGACTTGCTACAAATAGCCACTATTTTAGGATGGGATGTGGTTTGTAAAAAACAAGATTGCCAAAAAGACGAACTTGTTGTTTTTATAAACATTGATAGTATTGTTGATCCTCATCCATTTTTTCATTTCCTTAAAGCAAAAAGTTATCAAATAAAACCAATCAAAATCAGAGGACACATCAGTCAGGGACTTATTGTCCCTATAAAAGATTTACAACAATTTGGTTTCACCAAAATACAAGAATTGTCAATTGGCAGTGATGTTAGCAAAATAGTAGGAGCCAAACACTACGAGAAAATCGAACCATCAAGAACAACAGGAAAATCAAAAGGTCTATTCCCTAGTTTTCTTTTCAAAACAAATGAAAACAATCTCAGAAATTTTCCATTAGCCATCGAAGAGATAAAAGACAAGGAAGTTTACATAACACAAAAAATAGATGGAACAAGTGCTACTTTTTATGTGAAATCTGGTAGGTTCGGAGTTTGTAGCAGGACTCTTGATCTTCAAGAAGATGAAAATCATTACTGGAATATGGTAAAAAAATATGATCTTGCATTCAAAATGTTGAATTTTGATGACGATATAGCTATTCAAGGAGAAATATATGGGCCAAGTATACAAAACAACTCTTCTGGTATAAAACAAATATCATTTGCAGCATTTAATATATTTGATATAAAAAGATTAAATTATGGATCTTTGCAAGAATTGACTGATTTTTGCAGCACAAATGATATACCGCAAGCTAAAATAATTTATCGTGGAAAAATGAATTTTGAATTAAAAGATTTAATTAGAATGGCAAGTGAGCAATTTTATGATAATAACAACCCTTGTGAGGGAATCGTAATAAGGACTGTTGAGCCAATAAATTCAAAATGTATGGCTCTTAATAGATGGAGTGCCAAAGTTTTGAATGAAAACTACGATATATAGTTGGAAAAGCTCAAATTAGGGAAAGGTAAACATGAACGAAAGCAATCTTATGCCACCAATCGGTTTCAATGAGGCGACAAACTCTACTGGTGGTAAATCCATATCGGTACTTTTCAGCAAGTTGTTTGAAGCAAGGGATTTTGCTCATTACGCCCATTTACAAACAAAGTCTTATAGCCAACACAAAGCACTAGGTTCTTTCTATGAAGAGATAGTTGATTTAGCAGACACACTATTTGAAACTTATGCTGGTCAATATGGAATCATCAAATTTAACATGGCCTCCGCTCCAGTTAATCAAGATGTAATTTCTTACTTTGAAAACTTGGCAAAGACAGTTGCAGATTCTCATAATATTATTGACAAGAAAGACACTCATCTTCATAACATTCTTGATGAAGCTACCGCTTTAGTCTATCACACTATCTATAAGCTGAAAAACCTTAAGTAGTCAATCTGCTTCGTAATAGTAAATAGTCCTGAGCGGAGTTGGATGTAATTCTAACTCCGTTCCTTCTTTTATGAACAATAATATTGCGTTCAAACTTCTATCAACTGAAGGAGATACTTCCGAATATTCAACAAATTGTCTTGTCTTCTGGCCCCACATCATCTGAACACTCGCTGCTCCAGAAGAATAAAACCAGTCTGTATCTGTTCCAGAACCATGAGCGTTTTCAATTCTTTCAGTCTTGTAACCATTTAATCCAGTCATCTTGGCTATGATTCCAGAAATCTTGTCTCCATCTTCTTTCTTGCATATTTCAGGTGGATAAATTGATTCTCCCGGTGCGTGCATGTTCAATACAGCTTTGAATTTCATATTATTCATCATGCTCATCATGAGCTTGATTGGAGAAGGAGATGCATTGTTAGGCCTCTTTGGATAAGGAAAGCTTGTATGTGGATTGTATCCTTCAATTTTATCTGGCTTAAGATATGCGTCTGGACTTGCAACAGGAATAAAGTAAATGTCACGATTATCAACTATCCATGTGATGTCATCATTCTTTCCGTAACTACTTAAAATCTTTTCAATTAAATTCATGGTTGCTAGTATTGAAAACTCCTCGTCTCCATACAATCCAGATTGAATCAAAACTTTTGGTTTTTCTTTGTTTCCAATTCTAAAGTAATTACATTCAGTGCCTTGAGATGTTTTTCCATATGCTGTCACTTCAGTTACTGAAGGAGCTTCCAAATTCCACCTCTTAAGTTGTTCTATAATGTCGCCATATCCCTTATAAAATTGCATTACTGGACTTATTGTAAATGAGTGATCTGCTACTTTAGAAGGACTTGAATGAGATTGGGGCAAAGAATCGTTATTTTTAATGATTACTTGTTTATTTTTTGATGTAATATTTTTCTTGTATATGAGAATTCCTTCTGACACCAAGAGAAGTGGAACAAGAAGAATTAAAATAGTTCTTGAATTCACCATAATCATTTCTCCATATTGTTATATATGCGTAACAATTCGTGATTAAAATTTCGTTGATCAACTGGTAAATAAATTATGAAGAATTTCAAAGCATGGTTATTTGAATCGGAAAGTTATATCGATGATAAAACAGTGTCTTACTCAGATTGTTTTGGCATTATAAGAGATGCCATAAAACTAAGAGATTCAGGAATTAGTGCATCAAGTTTAATTGATGCTAGAATTGGCATGGACACTAAACCATTTTTTTATTTAGAAGATATCAATAAAGTTTTTCTTGGAAATTTTGGCTCATATCATAGATCAATAATCGATAATCTTATAATTAGAAATTCTGAAGATGAAAATTTGCGAAATGAACTAGCAAGGCTTTATTACGGTCTTTCTGGCGCAAATTCCCCCATGGGAGTAGTTGGTAGAATTGCCTATGGAATAAACTACAACAATATTAATATTTATATTCCTCGTGATTTGAGAGTTGATTTGGAAAGAAAAAATATGCAAGAACTCAAAGATAAAATGAGGGGCATGGATATCATTGCTTTTTACAAATCAAAGAGTGGTTCTAAAACTGACGAGAATGTTAAAAAGTGTCTTAAAAAACTTGAACAAGATGGACATGTCAGAAATAAAGACAAAACAATTGTAATTAATGAGAATAAAGTCACCATTTTTGATTCCCTTGAAGATGATTATAAATCTCCTGAAAATGAAAAAGAAGAAATTAAGCTTACAATGCAACAATCAAAAGAAAAAAGTCGTAGATTTATTCCTAAGCCTCAAACAATGAGACAGGCAGCATACCAAGCTGGTATTCCAATGGGTGATTGGAACACAAATCTTTAGTGAATAATAAAAATATGAGTAATTTATCTTTTAAGAAATGGTTTAATTTGCGAGAATCTAATGATTATTCTCCTGATATGAAAAATGCTTTAGAAATATTCATGAAACCAGAAGAAATTTTTGAAATTTCGCCTGCTTCAATTGCAGATGGTAATCTCACAAACACTCACAAGCCATTCATTTATCTAGAATCTACAGATACAGTTTATTTGGGCATAGATGAAGGCTATCATAATAATTTAATTTTTCAAAAAATTAAGCAAGATCCAAATATAGGACTGGAACTTCGGAAAGCTTATGATGGAATTCACCAATCAGATTCCGATGTTGCTGCTGCTGTTGGCAGAATAGGCTATAAGGTTAATTTTGCCAAATTACAATACAGACTTCCAGCAAATAATATCAAAAAGTTTTTATATGGAGATGACGAGACAAATTGGCCTGAAATTATAAAAAAGCTAGCCGTTATTCCCTATCCAATTAAACAAATTTTCGATCAAATTGATTTAATATCAATTTATCAAACACCGATACCAATCGCAGCATCATCCTGCAAAAAATTACAAGAAAACGGAGAAATTCGTGACCCATTAAAAACCGTTGTATTTCTTAACAATAAAGTGCATATGTTTAATGAATTAATTACTCATGCATCTTCTCCATCCAGCGAAGAAGAACAATTAGATAAAAAAGAAGAACCTAAAATTACAACTCATCAATCAAAAGAAAGAAGTCGTAGATTTATTCCTAAGCCTCAAACAATGAGACAGGCAGCATACCAAGCTGGTATTCCAATGGGTGATTGGACAAACTATATTGGCAAAATTTTTCGGTAGATTCTAAATAATATATGTTAAATTTCAAAAAATGGATTGAATTTTTTGAGTCATCTTTGACTAATGAGTTATCAATTGAAGATGCCGTAAATGCATTTGTTGAACCAAGACCAGAATATGAATTGACAGCATCTACACTTATCGATGCAAACTTGTGTCCAAACAATAAGTCATTTATTTATCTCAGTTCAAAAGACAAAATCTATGTTGGACAAAATGGCGAATATCACAGAGAAATAATCGCAAGAGAAAAAACAATAGATCCCATCTTGGCATCGGAGCTTCAAAGATCTTACGAGACATCATATGGAGGAGAATCTTATACTGCGCCAGAAAACGCTGTTGGTAGGATTGGCTATGGAGTCAATTATGATAGACTTAAAAAAATATTACCACTTGCAAATATCAAAGGTTTTTTGAGCAATGAAAAAGAAATTAGTGATGGAGAAGCAGCAATGCATATTTTTATGCCAACATCATTTCCTATCAAAAAATTGTTCAGCGAAATTGATGTCATAGCAATTTATTCTGGAGTCAAAACCCCAATTTCTGTTGCTGCAAGAGCAGTGCAATTATTGATGGAGAATTCATCATATTCGCCAAGAAATATAGACAATACAATAGTCATGTATGACAATAAGGCCCATTTTGGCAAAGAATTCATTACTCACGCATCTTCTCCATCCAGCGAAGAAGAACAATTAGATAAAAAAGAAGAACCTAAAATTACAACTCAGCAATCAAAAGAAAGAAGTCGTAGATTTATTCCCAAGCCTCAAACAATAAGACAGGCAGCTTATCAAGCTGGTATTCCAATGGGTGATTGGACAAACTACCCCTACATTTTTAGAGGAAATAATTATAATGGATAAGGTTAATTTTTCAGAATGGCTTGAACTTCGTGAAGAAAAAGATGCCTGTTACCATAAGGTAAAAAGACGATACAAAGTATGGCCATCAGCCTACGCCTGTGTTCCTACAAAAACTTCAAAAGCACTTACAAAAGAAGGCTGGAAGCATTACGAAGAATTAAGTGTAGGAGATGAAATACTTACATACAGTATGGCAAAGGATTCCTTAGAATTTCAACCAATTAAAAATTTGTATTCTTATCAAGACGCTGAAACATATGTAGTTCAAAATGGCAATAAAGGTTTGAAGTTTGAGTGTACTCCAAATCATAAGTGGGTTGTTAAATATAATTCATGCAAAGAGAATATAGGAACAAAAAAATACACAGATTTAGTTAATGATATGAGGCTTGTCACAACTGAAGAGTTATTGGCAGACTCTGAAAGCAATGGAAAATTAGTAATAAGTTCAAATTATAGTGACGATAATATTGTAGAATTAGAAAATTTCAATCTTATTGAGGAAAGAAAAGCTGATGTGTGGTGTCCTGAGACAGATAATGGCACTTGGTTAATGATGCAAGAAAATGATGGACATGAAATTATAACAATTACTGGAAACTCAGGCGCACTTGTCCGTTGTCGAAAAGTTGGAGCAAAGAATTGGGGAATATCTGAAAATGTTGATAAAATAGCAATCAGATATTTTCATGAAGATGGTCGTGGATTAATGAACAATTCATCTTTGAATTATGAAAAATTAGATGATGAAGAATATTCCGATGTAGAAGATGAGTATCTAGGATTAAGTCAACCACCATCAGACTTACACAATAAAAAAATAGTTTTTGCATTTACGCCTGAAGGCGAACAAAAACACAATAGACTAATCGAACTCTTATCTAAAGCATCAAAAAAAGGTGTTCGTCGTGAAGTCTTAGATTTATCAGATTATCAAATAGAGTGGCAAAGTGGAGATGGTCAACTGGGATTAAAAAAATTAAGAAATCAAAGAGATGAATTTCATGAAGGAACTTTTGATTTAGAAAAAGAGAGAGGTCTTCGTGGTTGGTTTGATCGCAACAAAGGAAAAGGATGGATTGATTGCAAAGCCAGTAAAAAAGGACATCTGGTGCCATGCGGCAGAAAAAAAGCAGGAAAAGGCACTGAACGAAAATATCCTGCTTGTAGACCAACATTAAGTGCCTGCAACAAATCGAAACATAAAAAGAAAACTACTAAGGCAATAAGTTGGAAAACCAAAAGTGAATCTAGATTGGATGAATTAAATTGGAAATCATTGCTTGCTAGTAGTGCATTGTTAGCTGGAGCGGGAAATGCAGGAGCCGCAGATCCAATTCATCATTTCAGTGGAGAAGAATTAGTCCCAATAGGACAATCAGAAAAAAAACTTGAAACAGATGAGCGTTTCATAAAAAGTTGGACAATGATCAAAGAAACAATAACAAATAAAATAAAAAAAAATCCAAACATAAGATTTTTACATATTGAGGTTATTTTAGAACATCATCAAGGAAAAAAAACTGCTGTAGTTAGTCTTTCTGCCGAAATACAGGCAGAAGATGAACAATTGGCAAAACAAATTCTGATCAGAGAAGTCACTAGATCAGCAGCAGAAGTTGGGCTTCAAGGAGAAGCAATAAGAGGACTAAAGAAAATTTTCGTAAATTCTAGCATGAGCAATGAAAGCATGGGTTCAATATTCAAATTGAAACTTATTATCACACCACAAACTGCATTTTGGAGGGCATAATGAACAATTATTATGAATGGATGAATTCCATAACACACTTTTTTGAAAATCAAGAAAATTATGGGTCTTCATGGGGAGAGATCGAAAATTTTCTAAAAAGAAGCACATGCAATGAAAAAAGAGTTCACGGTTTTTGTAGCCACCCAAGATGTGATAAGGCTCAAAATTTGATGGACACCGCAAGTGATGGTTCAGCCATGTCGCCAAATGACATGGAGAGAATTCAAAAATTTATTCATGAAAAATCTTGTTTTTCGATGAGAAAAGAAGGAATGTGTTTTCATCCTGCTTGTCGCACAAATCAAAGACACGCTGAATGGATTCAGGATCAAATCAATCAAAATTACGGAAGCGAAGCGATCTAGTCTTATTTTTTTGGATGATCTATTTCAATCATGCATTCTTTTCCTCCTTCCACAAAAGGCCAAGGATCGTGAATGCAGCTTGTTATTTCAACCGACTTGTCTGCAATCCAATCATTCATCTTTGGATCAAAATCTGGCATCTTAGGATGCCAGACTAATCTTCCTTTAAGGCCTTTGGTTATGTAACCGGGATAAAGGAAAATGGTTGTTGGCTTCATCTTGTTTCCCCAAGGCTCTTCTTGTTTCGATTCAATTTAATGTTTTTATTACCGATAGTCAAGTATTTGATCGAGAATAGTCGATCAAAATAATAAATAGAATTGGCAGCAAAACAATTTTAAGCAAGGAGGCTTATGTTTATTGTCTTATCTTTGATATCCATGTTTTTTGTTTTCATAGGTTTCTCTTTGATTATCGTGTCACTTTTCATGATATTCAGTCAAGAATATCCCGAAGACTGCAATAAATTAAATTCTATGCACATCCGCATGATTATAAGGATTTTGAGAAAAAAGTAGAGATTAAAAACTTTGTAAGAATATGGGGGTGTTAGGCCCCATCCAAGAACCACTAACATTAAATTCAAAAAATTCCTCTGCCTCTTCAAGATTCATTTCACGACAGAGGATTTCTATACATTTCTCTCTGTCGTAGATGGCAAGTGCTGGTTGGCTTATTCTTCTTCCGATTCCAATTAAAGCTTCATCATATCCATCTGCCAGTAAGGCATCTGGATTTTCATCAATAAGTTGTTCTTTGATTGCTTCGCATGAACGCATCGCATTCCCTCGTGTTGCTCATAATCTCTTTTGGCAATCATAAAGCAAAAAAGGTGAAAATCAATTACAAAAAATAACCGCCAGAGCAAAATACTCTGGCGGTTCAAGTTTTAATTTCTTTTTAGGAAATAAAATTAGTTGGTTTCATCGGGTACAGTTATGGTATTGATTCTCTTTACCTTGAAGCCGGGAATAGAGTCATCAATTGTTTCAACAGTCACTTGTCTAGTCCGCACAGGAGGCTTGCTAGATTCAGTTTGTGAATTGCTTTTTGGGCGATTCACGATTGCCTTCACCTCAACAACCCCACTCTTGTTGTTGCTCTTGGGGGGCACACGACGACGAACGCTTTCGTAATCATCATCTGCACCTTCATTTGGAGAAGAAGGTGAGTTTGGAAGTCTGTTCTTGGCGTAAAAAATACGCCACAAGTTAGCCGAATCAGACTTGTGGGCAGGGTTGGAATTAGGATAAGGTCCGAAATCAACACGCCTATTAAGTTGCACTACAGCGATATAAGTCAAAGCTTCACGGGCTGCTTGAGAGACGAGAGGATCGGTGTCCTCCAGAAGCATGAAAAGTGTTTCATCAGGCTTATAAGCCATTCCTGCTGCAAAGGCAGCGGCAACCCTGTGAGTAGTATCTCCAGAAGTAATGGCTGGCATCAGCATGTCCGTATTGCTACGGAGATTACGGGCCAATCCAGTTGCGTGAAGCCTCATCTGAGTAATGCTTTCAGGCGTATTAAAATAGCTCGTTCTCGATGGAGAACAATTTCCACTTTGGCATCCCACCGCTTGACACATTGCATCAAGACCGTTTTGTCCACCCACGAAAAGCAATGTCATTAACAACATTTGTTGAACTCCTTGTTTTATGCCGCCAATTTTTGACGGAATACTAAAAAACTGTGGCGAATAAATATCGCCACAGTTAAACTAATCTGTTTACTTGTTTTTGTAAAGTGTTGAACTACAAGGGCCTTTCTTGAAAACTAAACCAAACTTTCTATTTGTTGATATCTTGTGATAGAAAATTAAACATATTTTGTTTTTATTGTCAAGAAAATTATTTAATTCAAGACATGCCTAAAAGATTCTTGGCTTTAGCTTTCACTTCTTCGGCTATTTTCTGACCTGCATCGCTTTTAGCAAGTAGATCAACAACTTGGGAAAAGTAAAAATAGACTAGAGAAACAAACTTGAATTTACCAGCTATTTCAAGGAAATCTGTGAATCCTGCTCCGTATGCCGTCAGGCCAGCAACTGTAGGACCAAGTATCGGATTTTTGATTGTGTGCTTTGCCATTACAAGCATTGTTCCAAGTATCTTATTCAAAGATTCCAATTTCAACTTGTCCCTATCACCAGATCCAATTCCCTTTATTATTTCGTAAATCGCCAATGCTGCGGCGATTTTCTTACCAGTCAATTCAATCATCTTTGAATAACCAAACAAGAAATCAGCGCCCTTAATTGTTTTGCTTATTGTTGGATTTTTAGTGGCAAGATCGTAAACATTTGATATTTGAAGGTTTGAAAACATATCTCCAATTACATCATGCAAAGAATCAACATCTGAAAACATATGATGAGCAGCATCTGCATAACTATGTTCCATAGCCTTGATTCGAGGAGTTCTCCAATCGCCAGATTGTGTTATCGCAGTTAAGTGGCCAAGGCTGACCCCTGTTCCAATAGTAGTTGGATCAATGATCCCCATATGTTCTTTTTCCTTGCCTATCATCTTCAATAAGTTTTTCTTAGGTCTGTATGGATTAATTTTGAACTCTTGATTGTTCACACTAAGAACGATCTCATCGCCACTACCAGACTTAACTATTTTGTTGCCAACAATTTGGCACCAGTCATTCCAAAGAACCTTTGAAATATCATCGCCATACAAATCTTGCAAAGTATCCAAGAATGCTGCATAGCCTCTCATTCCTACATTGCTGTCTTTTGCGACAACATCAAGAATTGGGTTTCCTTCTTTGTCCAAAACAACTTTCTTATTTTTTTTCCTCTTTTGCAAAGTAAATCCAGATTTTTTTTCTTTTGCTTTAATGTCTGCTCTTAACATTGTGTCATATGCTCTGGTATTCACAGAATCGATACAACCGAATTTACCAACTATCAATTGTGTTGCGAAAGCAGCCTTTGTAATTCCCAATCCCTCCACATTTTGGTAAATGTACTTCCATATTTCAAATTCAGATGAAGTGCTAAGTGATGTGGTTTCACCTTTCATGAGTCGCATGATATTGCTAAAAATGGAATTTTTATTTTTCCACAAATCAGCGATATAGAAAGCTTGATTTGGTCTTTTTTTGTTTGCGCCTATCATGTTTGCATATTTGTGGAAAGGCTGTAATTTATAATTCCAATTGTCGGTCCTTACTGCATCTTCAAAAATCCATTTCAAGAATTCAGGGAATGTTTGCCTTACAATCTGCCACTCTTTCTGAATTGTATAAAACACGAAAGCAAACACGATGAACATGTTCGTAGAATTGCTTTTTGCAAATTCATTTATTTGTGGGTTATGCAAGCAAAAACCGCTTACTTCTGAATCTCTTTTTTGACCTAAAGTGATTAAAGTATCTTCTTCGGCAATTAGCCAATCTTTGAAATTAATGTTCATGAAATATTTAGCGATTCTTTTAGAAAATTATGGAAATTTTCAGGACAAAACCATTTTTCCCATGTTTGTCTTGCAGCTATTGAAGCTTGTATCAAATTCCTTTTTTCTTTGAATTCATATATTTTCTGAGGTATTGAATCTATTTCGCTTTCTTTTACTCTTAAAACAAATTCGTCGTAATTAATTTTATGCTCAATCGGTAGTTTTGTTTCATCAGAGATTAAAATAGGAATCCTGCCAGAAGCGATTGTTTCAAAAAATCTTACAGATGACATCCCAAACCCTTTTGGGCATAGAACGAATTTGCTCATTTGTATCAAGCCGATATAATTTCTTTCTATTTCTTCTGTTTCTCTTCCCATAAATTTTTCAAACCAATAGCGTTTATTTATCACGACATTTTTCAAGCCAGAAACAGAATTGGCAGCTTTTTTCCTGATTTCATTGCAAAAGTATCCTTGAAAAGAAACATCGTAGTGGGCAAGGTCTATAGAAGAAATTAATTTCGGCACTTCAACAATTGGCTGATAATACAAACACTTGTTTTTACTTGATTTGTTTACAGAAAAGGCAAAGACAATTGAATTTTCTAATGTTTTGATTGGTCTTGTTTCATCAGATCCAACAAAAAATATGTGCTTCTCGGGTTTGTGTTTGAAAAAAGCCAGATTTTCAGACAAGTGATTAAAAAGTTCTTTTTCGTCTTTTAGATGATGTGTGTGGATTATTAAATAAGGCACAAGGAAATAATCACATTCAGATGGACTGTAGTTGGGTATTGAACTAATTTTTCCTATGTGGTGATAAGAATTGTTGAGTTTTGGCTTTTTTCCAATGTTTTTTTCATCAAATGGAGTGCAACACCATTCAGAGTTGTGGGTTCTTTCATTTAGGGATAAGCGATCATAGACATGAAATTTCATGTCTTATTATAGTATGTTGACATGCTAGATGACGGCGCAGGCATCGAGGCCGTAATCCTGCCTCGATTGTGTTGGTATGGTCATCTCAGGCAAGGAGCAGCCCTCAACAACGACCATCGTGTTAGATACAAGGGCCAATGGACAAAACCCATGATCTCAACCCGCACTCTGTCATCTAGCTTTTAAGAAGCTACTATGATTTGCTATTGGAATAAAGAAAAACCCCTTCATTTCTGAAGGGGTTTATGGGATCGGTGGGGATTGCACCCACGACCTAAGCGTTATCATACCACTTCGGCTTTCGCCGCCATCTTGCGATGTTCGTGGTCTGGACTATGTCACAACCATGCCTTGCGGTTTAGGTCCACCCCCCATAGTCTCTACACACGCCAGACGATTTCTCGTCCGCTTGGCTCGGCGTTGCCACGGGATTGATCCCAGAGGTTTCACCGAATTCGGGGCGATCCGATAGGCAGTTTCCCAACCTATCGCTCATAAGGTCTGAAGACCATTCAAGCACTCCGCTCTCCTACTGAGCTACGATCCCAATAGTCAATCCAGAGCAGATTGAATTGACTACAACCCTATTATTGTTGCTCCAAAACAAAAGTCAAGCGAGATTATATATAAATCATGATGAATTTCAGGGCATATTTTGAAAAAGTCGAATTGACTCTCAAATACCACGATGATTTGAATCCATCTTTTTGGAAGAATGGAATTCTTGACTCAGATGTTAGGGATCATTTGCTCGACATAGCTGAATTCTTTCGTGATTATGCTAATATTCCCAAAGATGCGGTCAAGGACATAATCTTCACTGGAGGCAACGCAAACTACAATTACACCGAGTTTTCCGATGTTGATGTTCATCTGATAATTGACAAGAAAAAGCTCAAGGTTTGCGATCCTGAAATCATGGATGATTATCTTAGTGATAAAAAAGCCTTAATAGCTCTTACTCATAATATCAAGATAAAAGGATTTCCTGTTGAGTTGTATGCACAAGATGAGAAACAAGCCACATCATCTGACCAAGGAGTATTCAGTTTGAAAGACAATAAATGGATTAAAAAACCAGCCAAGAAACAAATTAATCTAAGAGATCCCTATCTTGTTAAAAAGATAAAAGATATTGAAAATCAAATTAAAAGATTCATTGACGGCAAATCAAAAGATGTTAAAGAGATGGATGACTATAAAGAAAAATTGAGAAAAATGCGAGGATCAGCAGTTCAGCATGGAGGAGAATTCAGTTTGGAAAATTTGGCATTCAAGGAATTGAGAAATAGAGGACTTCTTGAGAAGTTTTCTGACTATATTAAGGATGTCGAAGACAAGAGGCTCACTCTTAAATAATTTATTTTAATCACATAGAGGTAAAATGTTAACTAATTATCGAGATTGGAGAAGAAAATTTAGGGAAGATTTTGCATCTTCTTTCCCCAATTCAAAAAGAAAATGGGTTTCCATAGAAAAGTCCCATATAATCGAAGATCCTGATTTGGCTCAACAAATTTTTGATCTTATTGATGATGCCTACAAAGGAATAGGCGGAAATGCCAATATTAGGTCGAAACATGATTTAACTAGCGAGTTTTTGAAGGGCGATCTTTCAGTAGTGAAGGCTATTGATTTAGATGACGATTCTGATCCAGATGCTGTGATTGGCTATAAGCGCACAGACAAAGGCAATAAGGCTGTTCTTTCGGCAGCTAAAGGATCGAGCGAAGAAGCTAAAAAATTATTGATTGACAAAAAGAAAGAGGAATTCAATAAAGGTGACGCTTATGGCGAAGTGTCTGGACCTCTTGCTAAGAAATTAATTGATGCTACAGTTCCTGTGATAGAGGACGAGGAAACTGTTAGGAGCATGTTGCCCGGCAAAAATATCATATGGCACGGTGAACATCCAGAGCTTGCAACTTTGCCACCTAAAATAGCAGCAACATTTGGCAAGCATAAGGGTTGGTACACTAGGTTGATTGGTGGACACCCTCATACAAAATTGATGATAGGCTTGAGAAATAAGCCCAGCCAAGTAACTGAAATTGGCGACTGATTACCAATTTTCTAAAATTATCATCGTAAGTCTCCGTAATGTGTGGTCGGAACTGTAAATTTTGGATCAATGAAATTGTTAGATCTCATGTGTTTTGCGATTTTGTTTTGAACAGCTAAAAGTTGATTGTAAATACTTTGCCTGCTGAATGGCTTATTTGTTTTCGTATTTATAAATTGCCTTTGGTATTCTTCGTACCAAAGGCAATCTATTCTTCTGTTTACGAAACAGCGCAACATGCATTCTTCTTTAGGACTTAGTTTACATTTATAAATCAGATTGTTAAGTTCGCTATCAAAGTTATTACCGCATTCAGTTTCGATATGCTTTGAGAAATTATTGAAGTTGAATGTTTCTGAATCAAAACTTGATTCATAATAAAGATTAAAGTTTTTTCTTCTTTCTTTCTTTAGTTTATTCTTATTGAGTTGCCCTTTGATTCTCATAAAGATTGCTTTATGGACGAATGTAGTAAATGATGCTTTGATCTTATAGGTGCGATATTGCCATGTGGCAGAACGAATTGCTAGAAATCCATCTGTAACAAATTCATCAAACTTTTCAAAATCAATTCGCATTTTATGCATGATATTAAAAATCATGGCATGATACTGTTCAGCAAGCAAGTTTTCAATTTGCTGTGCGTAAAACATGTTTTGAATATCTTTTTTGTACTCGGTTAAGTATCTCGGTTTGATTTTTTCTATTATGGATTCTGGATTCTTGTATATGCTCAGGATGAATTTCATGTAATCACGACGAGATATTTTCATTCTTTTGCTCCATTTGAAGCAAAGATCGTTGCTTTTTTTAAGTTTTTCAAAGTCAACTAGTTCTTTGATATTTTTCCGCATCCTGCTTACATATTCCATGATATTCCTCGCTCTCTCTCATAGAGTGCAGATTTTGAGTTATCACGCTTCGGATTGGATTAGTTCTTCCAAACCAAAGTGAAATGGCCAGTTAGCCCTTGATGATTCTATCTCGTCGATAATTTTTTTCAAGTAATTTCTTTTGGTGGTGTAGTAATCCATACCTCTTTGTATTTGCAATTCCTTAGGATCTTTGGCTAATCCATAAATCAATGCCCCATGTAATTCAATCATGGTATTTGATGATGAATTAATTCTATGTTCAACATCACCAACTACATGGTTTTTAATCTGTTCATCCGTCAATTCAGACTGTTGCTTAAATCTTTCGTAGTTCATGCAACGAACAATACTCAAAACTTGAGTTAAATTCAATTCAAGTAAAATCTTTGTGTCATCGGTTTCTCTTTCAATGAATATTGACTTTTCATCAAAACACTCTTGATAAATATGGTTCTTGCCGTCCCAGAAAATACTCAGTTTAGTAGACATAAATCACCTCAACAATCAGTCCGCCACAATGAGACGGATTTGTTTTTAATTATACATCACTTTTCATGTTCTCTTTAATGCTTTTCACCTTGGAAAGCAAAGAAATAATTTTATCAATTTTCTCCTCGTTGAGAATGATGTCTCCAAAACCGTCATTTGAGTTGTGATGATTAAAAACATACTTGATTGCATGCCAAATCCTCATCCAGATAGATTGATCTGGATTGAAGTTGATATGGAAAGATACATCGACATCAACGATTTTATCGTTTTTTTTCCACTCAAACAATTCAATGATTGCTATGTGACCGGGGCTTCCACATTCACATGTCAGGAATTCTTGGGTCGAATCACTCATGCTCATTTTTTTGATCCTTCTAATAGAGTTGACGGGTTTCCAAGGCATTGTAAATTCATACTTCGCAATGGAATTTGGGTAAAACCTTTTATTTTTGAAGAAAAACTGGGTATTCTGGAAAGACAAGATGAGTCATGGTGGCTCTTATAGATGGCTATAAAATTATAGCGTGGAGATTGAAATGAATAATGCTGTTAATGATGATAAGGAACACATGGAATTGTTTATCAGTAGAGTCAAAAGGATAGTCAAGATGGTGAAGCTTAATGCGCCACGCACTTTAATTTCCGGCGATATTCAGCAGGTTTACTCGATGATTCCATCGATTTTGAAAGAAATAAGCGAAGAAAATCATGTTGATAAAAATAAAATAGCATTCAATGTCGCTTGTCAGAAAAACAAACTAAGGATTTGCGCCAAAGAAGAATGCGTCAATGAAATTGCACATCTGGAAAAAAATAAAATTGGCATCCAGTTGTGTTATATTTGTCAAAGCAAAAAATAAGCAAAAAATCTATCTTTGCTTGTGAATAATTCTCTCCACATTCCTAAATAATTAGAAATGTGGAGAGATTTTTTTATGAATAAGTTCAAAAGCTGGTTGTTAGATCGTGACACTAATCTTCTGGAAACCATGTCCAGAGAAAAAATGATGGAAGATGATCTTGATGCCTTGAATTATGCAAAAAAGCAAAAAAGACAAGAAAAAGAACTTGATGAAAAAATTCGTATAATTAAGTATCTTGCTAAAATTAAGAAAAAAATAGAACAATTCGTTGACGCACACGACAAAGGCGCTCAAGCTCTTAAGCTGATAGCAGCATCTTTGTTGACTCACGAAAAGGGCAGAGAAGGCATTAAAACCCATGTTCGTCATGTTTATAGCAAGGATTTGAAAAGCCTCAAAGACTTGCAGAAGATTTTCACTCATGAAAACTTGATCAAGCTTTTCCACGATGTTGATGCTCTCCACTCTTTGAGCATGATATTGGATTCCGATTTTGAAAGTCATGTCGGCAATTTGGAAAAAGATTCTCAACACGGTCATATTGATCATTCACATGGCGAGTTGGGCAAAAAATTTGCAAGTTTTGTTGTGAGCCATATCAAGCATGCTGCTGACGATGTTTTAGCATCATTCCTTCAAGATCATAATAAAGATGAAGGTCAAGACGACGATGTTCCTCAAGATCAGGAATCTGGCGATGAAGCCGCTCCAGATATGTCTGCTGATGAAATGAATCCTGATATGGAAGTAGGCGGTTCAGCACAAGATGCAGGTCAAATGGGTCAGGATGCAGGTCAAATGGGTCAGGATGCAGGTCA
>Ga0114974_10000070_pt1 | contig 79912 bp, 75 predicted proteins | sample S_130206_EF_Meta_FD_87318 | JGI IMG/M metagenome (GOLD analysis project Ga0114974, IMG submission 87318) | Freshwater microbial communities from Lake Simoncouche, Canada to study carbon cycling - S_130206_EF_MetaG | ecosystem: Environmental > Aquatic > Freshwater > Lake | place: Lake...
GCCCACGTCATGCGCCAGCAGCAGGCCCTTATAAACGACCGTGCGCGTCGAAAGGCTGGGCATGTAAAGCTGGTTGATGGCCGGCAGCTTGTGCTTCTTGGCCAGCGCCGCCAGCGGGTTCTGCGCCTGCTTGCGGATGGTCAGCAGCTTGCGCTCGAAGTGATCCTGGTCGCGGGTGTGCGGGCCCGAGGCGATGATCGCCTGGCGGATCAGCGGCATGCCGTCCAGCACGGTCTTGCCCAGACCGGCCGGATCGGTGGGGACATCGCGCCAGCCCAGCAGCACCTGGCCTTCGACCTTGATGAAATGCTCGAACTGCTTGACGACGATTTCGCGCGCCTTGGCTTCGCGCGGCAGGAAACACATCGCCACGGCATATTTGCCGGGCGGCGGCAGGGTCACGCCGGTGTCCTTGGCCCATTCGCGGAACAGGGGATCGGGAATCTGAATCAGGATGCCGGCGCCGTCGCCCACCAGCGGGTCGGCGCCCACCGCGCCGCGATGGTCGAGATTGATCAGGAGCTGCAGGCCCAGCCCGATGATCTCGTGGCTGCGCGCACCCTTGATGTTCGCGACAAAGCCGACGCCGCAGGCGTCATGCTCATTGCGGGGGTCATAAAGACCCTGTTTCGGCGGCAAACCCATCTCAAACCCCAACCGGCAATCGGGCGCAGTTTCCCGGCCCTGAAAGCCGCGAAATTTTCCCGTTCTTCTTAGAATTACCCAGCATGTGACCATGCCGCCAGTTGCGGCGCAACATGCCAGCGTTGCGCCAAGTAAATGAGTATCCATGCAATTTGAGAATGATTCACAACAAAGCCCATGGCTTGACTCCCCCAAGCGTGGGAGCATGATAGAACATATCATGAACAATACGGAAAAAATCGCGGAATTGCGCCATTCCCTGGCGCGCTATGGGTTGCCACCGGAGCGGCCCCCCATCTCCCTGGGTCATCCACAGGCCGATAGCCAAAACGCTGGAGCAACAGCCGCCAGCCTCGCCCTTTTCCAGTACAAAACCGGTCATCGCGGCAACCAAGTCCACCACCACCAAGACCAGGTAATAGACCAGAATCACCTGCAGGCTGCCGCTGTGGAATTCCTGCCCCTGCTGGGCATAGGCGATCCATTGCCCGGCCAGCTGGGGACCACCCAGTCCAGCGTCTTCAGCGTCCGCTTGAGCGAGGGCCAGCTGGCGTCATCCTTGCCCGCCCAGTTGGTATAATAGCCGATCGCCAGGGGGCGCGTGCCTTGCGGCTTGAGGATGGCGGGCAGCACCCGGCCGGGCAGGTCCAGCCCGGTGACAGGCGGCGCGGCGTCCCGAAGCGTCAAAGAAGATCGGCCGGTTGGCCATTGGCCCAATCTTATCGCACCCGGTTCCAGGGCGACAGGCGCGTCATCGCGTCACTCATGGATCATCTGACCTTACAAGGCGTTCATGCTAGTCAGAGGTGTTGCAATGATTCAGGCGGTACCCGGTGGGCCTTTATAACTGTGCGAAGTGTCCGGGCTATTGCTGCTCCTACCCCCTGATCCCGCTCAACAAGCGCGACGTCGAGCGCCTTGCCAAACACTTCAAGCTGACATTTGAAGCGGCGCGCAAGAAGTTCACCAAGGTGGATGACGAAGCGAAATACGCCATGCGCCGCAAGCCCGACAAGCATTTCGGCAAGATCTGCCAGTTCTTCGATACCGAAAAACGCTGCTGCACCATCTATACCGCCCGTCCCACCATCTGCCGCGAGTATCCCGGCGGCGGCTGCGGCTATTACGGCTTCCTGATGTCGGAGCGGAATACCCAGGAAGACAAGGACCATGTCGCTTCGACCTGGAACGTCTGACCTGTCTTTTGTGACAGCCTTGCCGCTGCAATTGCTGCACTGCACAGTCTTAACAGCCTTGGCCTAAAGGCTTTTTTTTGCTCTAACGGACCCAACAAGAATGGGGTTCTGAAGGGGAAATCGGACGTTTCGAAGCCGCAAGTCCGGCCTTCTTCGTCCACGCAAATCCCAATACCTCGAAATGACGAGCGCCACGCCGGTTCCGGCGGGCGCGGCCGGACAAGTGGGAAACGCGGCGCGCTGGGGCGCTTCGCATACGGAGAAACAAGATGTTCAATCAGCTACTGACTCCCGTGGGCGACAGCCTTCTCCTGTCCTTCCTGGTTGCGACCATCCCGATCGTGGTGGTGCTGGTGATGCTGGGCGTGCTTCGCCGTCCGGCCTGGCAGGCCTCGCTGGCCGGCCTGGCGGTGGCGCTGATGATCGCCATCGGCGTCTGGCAGATGCCGGTCAACCTCGCCCTTTCCAGCACGGCGGCGGGCGTCGCCTTCGCGCTGTGGCCGATCATGTGGATCGTGTTCGCCGCCCTCATTCTCTACAATACCGCGGTCCTGTCGGGGCGTTTCGACGCCTTCCGCCGCTGGGTGCTGGCCCACCTGCCCAACGACAAGCGCATCGTGCTGATCGTCATCGGCTATGGCTTCGGTTCGCTGCTGGAAGGCGTGTCGGGCTTCGGCGCCCCCGTCGCCATCACCGCCTCGCTGCTGATCATGCTGGGCTTCAAGCCGATCGACGCGGTGGTCTATGCCCTGATCTTCAACACCGCCCCGGTGGCCTTCGGCTCGCTGGGCATTCCGATCACCACCCTGGCCGGCGTCACCGACCTTCCCGCCGCCAGTCTGGGCGCGATGGTGGGCCGTCAGTTGCCGTTCTTCGCCCTGCTGCTGCCTTTCTATGTCATGGCCATGTTTGGCGGCATGCGCTCGGTCAAGGCGCTGTGGCCGGTGATTCTGGTGGCCGGTGGCGCCTTCGCGACGGGCCAGTTCCTGAGCGCGAACTTCCTGAGCTACGAACTGACCGACGTGATTTCGGCGGGCTCGTCGCTGATCTGCACCGTGCTGTTCCTGCGCGTATGGCAGCCGGCGCCCGACCCGGAGTTCGCCCTGGTGGTTCCGACCGAAGACCCCAACTCGGCCCATCGCAACGTGCCCTTGTGGCAGGGCTGGCTGCCCTGGCTGATCATGATCGCCGTGGTGATGGTCTGGACCCACTTCAAGGTCGCGACCTTCTTCGCCCAGCCGATCCAGTGGCCGGGCCTGCACAACCAGGTCTTCATCACTTTGTATGACAAGCCTTATGCGGCGATCTGGAATTTCCAGCCCTTCGCCACCGGCACTGCCGTCCTGGTGACGGCGATCCTGACGGCGCTGGCGACAGGCGTGGGCATCTCCAAGTTCCTGGAAGCCATCACCACCGCCTGGAAACAGATCCTGCTGCCGGCGCTGACGGTGACCGCGATCGTGGGCCTGGCCTATCTGATGAACTATTCCGGCCTCACCTACACGCTGGGCAAGGCGGTCGCCACCACGGGCATGCTGTTCCCGCTGCTGTCGGCCTTCCTGGGCTGGGTCGCGGTGTTCCTGTCGGGCAGCGACTCATCCGGCAACGCCCTGTTCGGCAATTTGCAGGTCGTGGCGGCCAATCAGTCGGTGCCGCCCCTCAGCCCGGTGCTGATGGCAGCCACCAACTCGTCGGGCGGCTGCTTCGCCAAGATGATCTCGCCGCAGAACATCGCCACCGGCGTGGCGATCAGCGGATTGCAGGGCCAGGAGTCCAGCATCTTCCGGCGCACCTTCATCCACTCCCTCGTCTTCACGGCGCTGCTGAGCATCCTGGTCTGGCTGCAGCAGTTCGTGTTCCCCTGGATGATCCCGCCGCACTAGGCGTCCAAAAGCGCAATTGCCTGATAAAAAGGGCCGGACCGTCGATACGCTGTTGCTATCGACGGTCCGGCCTTTTCGTTTTGACCCCGCGGGGCTGGCGTTTTAGGCTGGGGCAACCCTCACAAAAGAAGAGCGTCATGACGGATAGAGTCCCGGTCCACGGCCTGCAGGTCGCGCGCGAATTGCATGATTTCATCGCCAAGGAAGCCCTGCCCGGCACGGGCGTGGATGCGGACCGGTTCTGGAAGGGCTTTGCCGAACTGGCGGTCAAGATGATGCCGGAGAACCGCGCCCTTCTGGCCCAGCGCGACAAGCTGCAGGCGGCGATTGACGCCTGGCACAAGGAAAATCCCGAGCGCCCCATCGACCCGCTGGACTACACCGCCTTCCTGCGCGAGATCGGCTATCTGGTGCCAGAAGGCAATGACTTCCAGATCGGCACCCAGAATGTCGATCCCGAAATTGCCACCATGGCCGGGCCGCAACTGGTGGTGCCGCTGACCAATGCCCGCTTTGCGCTCAATGCCGTCAATGCCCGCTGGGGCAGCCTGTACGATGCGCTCTATGGCACCGATGCGATTGCGCAGGACGGCGAGCTGGCGTCCGGCAAAGGCTATAACCAGAAGCGGGGGGATGCCGTCATCGCCTTCGCCCGTGATGCATTGGACCAAGCCGTGCCGCTGGCCGGTGGTTCCTGGAAAGATATTTCCGCTCTGGCGGTAAAGAACGGTGCGCTGGAACCGGCGCTGAAAGACCCGTCCATTTTCAAGGGCTATGCCGGCGATGCCGCTAGCCCCAGCCTGATCCTGCTGGAACAGAACGGGTTGCATATCGAAATCCATCTCGACCGCTCCACCCCCATCGGCAAGACCGACAAGGCAGGCATCAGCGATGTCGTGCTGGAAGCGGCCATCACCACCATCATGGACTGCGAAGACTCCATCGCCGCGGTGGATGCCCAGGACAAGGTCGGCGCCTATCGAAACTGGCTGGGGCTGCTGAACGACACGCTCACCGCCAACTTCGAGAAGGGCGGCAAGACACTTACCCGCAAAGCCAATCCCGACCGCGATTACACTGCGCCCGACGGGGGCAGGCTGACCCTGCCCGGCCGCAGCCTGCTGTTCATCCGCAATGTCGGACACCTGATGACCAGCGACGCCATCCTGCTGCCCGATGGCAGCGAAATCGGCGAGGGCCTGATGGACGGCGTCGTCACCAGCCTGATCTCACTGCACGACATCAAGGGTAAGCGCCGCAACAGCCGCAAGGGCTCGATCTATATCGTCAAGCCCAAGATGCACGGCCCCGTCGAAGTCGCTTTCACCAATACCCTGTTTGACGGCATCGAGGATATCCTCGGCCTGGCACGCAGCACCATCAAGATGGGCGTAATGGATGAGGAGCGCCGCACCTCGACCAACCTGAAAGAGTGCATTCGCGCCGCCAAGGACCGCATCGTCTTCATCAACACCGGCTTCCTCGACCGCACCGGCGACGAGATGCACACTTCCATGTATGCCGGGCCCATGGTCCGCAAGGGCGAGATGAAGACCAGCAAATGGCTGGCCGCCTACGAAGACCAGAATGTCGATATCGGCCTGGCCTGCGGTTTCCAGGGCAAGGCGCAGATCGGCAAGGGCATGTGGGCGATGCCCGACCGCATGGCCGAGATGATGAAGGCCAAGATTGGTCATCCCAAATCGGGCGCAAGCTGCGCCTGGGTGCCCTCACCCACCGCCGCCACCCTGCATGCCCTGCATTATCACCAGGTCAGCGTGAAGACGCGGCAGGATGAACTGAAATCCCGCCCGCGCGCCAAGCTGGCCGACATCCTTACCATCCCGCTGGCCGACCGGCCCAACTGGTCGCCCGACGAGGTGAAGCAGGAGCTGGACAACAACGCCCAGGGCATTCTGGGTTACGTCGTGCGCTGGGTGGACCAGGGCGTCGGCTGTTCCAAGGTGCCGGACATCCACAATGTCGGACTGATGGAGGATCGCGCCACCTTGCGCATTTCCAGCCAGCACATCGCCAACTGGATCGAGCACCGTATCGTCACGCAGGAGCAGGCGATGGAAAGCCTCAAGCGCATGGCCAAGGTGGTAGACCAGCAAAATGCCGGCGATCCGCTCTATCAGCCGATGGCGCCCGGCTATGACGGCATCGCCTTCAAGGCCGCTTGCGACCTGGTGTTCAAGGGCAAGGCGCAGCCGTCCGGCTATACCGAACCGCTTCTGCATCAGGCACGCAGAGACCTGAAAGGCGATTAAGCGCTCTTGTCCAGCGCCTTCAGGATGGCGTCGGTCATCGCCGTGGTGCCAACCTTGGTCATGCCCGGCTGCATGATGTCGCCGGTACGGAAGCCGTCGGCCAGCACCTTGTCGACTGCCTTTTCCAGCCGTGTCGCTTCATCCTTCATGCCGAAGGAATAACGCAGGCACATGGCGAAGGAGAGGATGGAGGCGATGGGATTGGCCAGGCCCTGGCCGGCGATATCCGGCGCGCTGCCATGGATCGGCTCATACAGCGCCGACGGCAGGCCATTGGGCTTCTTGTCACCCAGCGAGGCGCTGGGCAGCATGCCGATGGAGCCGGTCAACTGCGCGGCTTCGTCCGACAGCACGTCGCCGAACAGATTGTCGGTGACCAGCACGTCGAACTGCTTGGGATTGCGCACCAGCTGCATGGCGGCGTTGTCCGCCAGGATGTGGTGCAATTCCACGTCGCTGTAATCGCGCTTGTGCAGGGCGGTGACGACTTCCTTCCACAACACGCCGGTGACCATCACGTTCGATTTTTCGGCGCTGTGCACCTTGTTGCCGCGCAGCCGCGCCATCTCGAAGGCCACGCGGCAGACCCGCTCGATCTCGCTGGTGGTGTAGACGCCGGTATCCACGGCGCGCTTCTGGCCGTCCGGCAGGGTGGTGGTTTCCTTGGGCTCGCCGAAATAGACGCCGCCCATCAGTTCGCGCACGATCAGGATGTCGAGGCCCGAAACGATTTCCGGCTTGAGAGTCGAGGCATCCTTCAGCGCGTCAAAGCACAGCGCCGGACGCAGGTTGGCGTACACGCCCATGTCCTTGCGCACGCGCAGCAGCCCGCGCTCGGCGCGCTTTTCAAACGGCAGCCCGTCCCACTTGGGACCGCCCACCGACCCCATCAGCACCGCATCGGCGGCAATCGCCTTCACGAAGGTCTCGTCCGGATCGGGCCGGCCGGTGGCGTCGATCGCGGCCCCGCCCAGCAGCGCTTCCTCGGTCTTGTAGGGAAGACCCTTCTGGCCGTACCAGCCGACCACGCGCATGGTGGCGTCCAGAACTTCGGGACCGATGCCGTCACCCGGCAGCAGAAGCAGCTTGTATTCGTTCATTTTGAGAAATCCGTCTTCTTATTTGGTCATTGGCTTGCGCCAACGTTCCTAAAGCCAGGGCGTCTGGGTCTTCTGCTGCGCCTCAAAGGACGTGATCTTGTCCTCATTGCGCATGGTCAGGCCGATATCGTCCCAGCCGTTCAGCAGGCACTGCTTGCGGAAGTCGTCGACTTCGAACTTGATCATGCCGCCATCGGGGCCGCGGATTTCCTGCTTCTCCAGGTCGATGGAAATGATGGCGTTGGCGCCGCGGCTGGCGTCGTCCATCAGCTTGTCCACCTGCTCCTGCGGCAGCTTGATCGGCAGGATGCCGTTCTTGAAGCAGTTGCCATAGAAGATGTCGGCGAAGCTGGGCGCGATGACGCAGCGGATGCCGAAGTCCAGCAAGGCCCAGGGCGCGTGTTCGCGCGAAGAGCCGCAGCCGAAATTGTCGCCCGTGACCAGGATCTTGGCGCCCCGATAGGCCGGCTTGTTCAGCACGAATTCCGGCTTCTCGCTGCCATCCTGGTTGTGGCGCATCTCGTCGAACAGGGCCTTGCCCAGCCCGGTGCGCTGGATGGTCTTCAGATACTGTTTGGGGATGATCATGTCGGTATCGACATTGATCATGTTGAGGGGCGCTGCGCCCCCTTCGAGCTTGTTGAATGGTTCCATGGCGGCGGGACCATAGCCAATTCTGCGCAAAAGTGAACTAAGCTTTTTTTGGCAAAAAACCCGCCTTTCGGCGGGTTTTTCGTCGTTTCAGGGGTGCGGCTCAGTCCACCGCGGTGATCTTGGGCTCCACATAAATCTGCCGGCTGGCGTCCACGAACAGGAACAGGAAGCCGCCGATCGCCGCCAGCGCCGCCACCACATAGAAGGACATGTTCCAGCCATAGGAGGCGACGATATAGCCGGTGGCCGCCGCCATGATGGTGCCGCCGATATTGCCCAGCGTATTCATCACCGAGGACACCGAGCCGGCGAAATTGCCGCCGACATCCAGCGACACGGCCCAGGCATTGCCCACCACCAGCTCCAGCCCGAACACGGCCAGGCAGAACAAGGCGGCGCTGATATAGGGATCGGGTTCCAGCACCGCGATCGGGCAGACAATGGCGGCGATGAAGAAGCCCGACACCGCCACCACCTTGCGCGCGAACTTGATGCGGCCTGTCCGCTTGATGATCTCGTCCGAGAACCAGCCGCCGCAGATATCGCCGATCACGCCCGCCGCCAGCGGCAAGCTTGCGAAGATGCCCATCTGGGTCAGGCTCATGCCGCGCGCGGCATCCAGGTATTTGGGAAACCAGGCCAGGAACATGTTGAGGGCGTAGCCGTAGCAGAAATAGGTCGCCGAAAGAATCCACATTTGCGGGCTGGACAGGATCGCGCCCCACGGAACCTGCTTGCGCTTGGGCGCCGATCCCAGCGCGTCATGAATGATCTTGCGCTCGGCCTCGTTGGTGCCCGCATGTTCCACCGGGCTGTCGCGATAATAGAAATACCAGACGCCCGCCCACACCAGGCCGACCACCGCGAAGACGAAGAAGGGCATGCGCCAGCCGAAGTGATAAATCAGGTACGCCACCATCACCGGGGTGATGGCCGCGCCCAGCCGCGCGCCCGCATGGGTAACGCCTTGCGCCCATCCGCGCTCGGACGGCAGCATCCAGCGCGACAGCGAACGCGTGGCGTTGGGGAAGGCGCCTGCCTCGCCCATGCCAAACAGGAAGCGGCACACCACCATCGAGCTGACCGACCAGGACAGCGCGGTGAAAGCCGTAAAGGCCGACCACCACATCACGATCAGGGTCAGCATCTTGCGCGGCCCGATGTAATCGCCCATCCAGCCGCCGGGGATCTGGAACAGGGAATAGCTGAGCTGGAACGCCGCCAGGATCAGGCCGACCGTCTCGATGCTGAAGCCGAATTCCTTCTGGATCGTCGGCATAGCGGTGGAGATCAGGACCCGGTCGAAATAGGTGACCATGTAGAGCAATACCGTCAGCCACAGGATGATGTGGCGTACGCGGGTCGGCCGGATTGCGGGTGACGACATGGGCATTTCCTTCAGGCAAACGGCGCGGATGGAAATCCATCCGCGCCGGAACGCAACTTCGTCAATTTAGTAGGGCGTGGTGCCGCGATCCTTCCAGCCGCCGGTGCAGGCGGTGGACGGACGCTCACGGCAGGTCTGCCAGATGGTGGGCACCGAATTGCCCGCGATATACACCGCCGAAATCGACTTGGTGTTGCGGATATCGGCCAGAGGATCGTCATCCAGCACCAAAAGGTCGGCCCACTTGCCGGCCTCGATGCTGCCGACGGTGGTGTCGCCCAGCCAGCGGGCATTGTCGCTGGTGGCGGACTTGATGGCTTCCATCGGGGTGCGGCCCGCCATCACTTCCATCGACAGTTCTTCATGGGCATTGAAGCCGGGGAAGCGGCCATTGGGGCCGCTGTCGGTGCCCATGCCGGTCTGCACGCCGGCCTTCACCAGCGCGGTGTAGTTGTCCATCGCCTGCACGACAGTGCGGCCCATGTCGCCGAACAGCCGCTTCTCATAGGGCAGGCCGGGGACGCGGATATAGCCCAGCATCACATTCTTCTCGCGCTCCGGACTGCGGAGAGCCGCCAGGGTGCCCGGGGTGACGCCGCGGGTGAAGAAGGGATCCTGAATCCACGGCATCACCGCCATGGAGTAGACGATTTCGCGGCTGAGGGTGGAGGCGAACTGCCAGGTGCCCTTGGTCTTCATAAGGTCGATCAGTTCCTGGTCCACCAGCTTGTCGCGCACGATATGGGCGAAAGCGTCCACGCCCTGGCGCGTCAGCTCCTTGGCGTCGTCGAGATAATAGACATGCGCCCAGACCTTCAGCTTGTGCTTGTGGGCCTCGTCGATCGCCGCCTTGGTGACCGCATAGGGCATCTTGACCGGGATCATGCCGCGCTCGTCATCGATCCAGAGCTTGATCAGATCCACGCCCTTGGCGGCCTGTTCGGCCACCGCCTTGCGGGCTTCGTCCGGGGTGCCGACCGGCACGTTCAGCCCGAACAATCCGCCATAGCCGCCCTTGAACACCAGGCCCTGGCCCGATGTGTACACCCGCGCCATGCTGGGACGCCCGGCGCGCAGATCCTTGCGGATGTCGAAGATGACATCCTTGTCGGTGCCCGCGACCACCACGCTGGTGACGCCATAAGCGGCATAGGTCTTGAGATCGGCTTCGACATTGGCGCGGTCGTAGAATTTCACGTCCTGCGTCACGTCCTTCATCATGCCGACATGGACATGACCGTCGATCAGGCCCGGCATCACGAACTTGCCGCGCAGATTGACCGTCTTGGAACCCTTGGGCGCGGCAAGCTGCGCCATCGGACCGACCCAGGCGATCTTGCCGTCGGTCATCACAATGGCCGAACCCGGCGCGGCAGGCTTGCCGGTGCCGTCGATCACCGTGGCATTGCTCAGCACCGTGGTTTCGGCAACGGCCGGCGCGGCCATCAGGGCGGCGGCCAGCAGAGCCGCCGCGGTGAATTCCAGATTACGCATTTACAACTCCCATTAAGTGTTCGCCCGCGCTTGGGGCTTTGGATGGACGCGATGATCGTGTTTCGCTTCCCGTCCGGCTTCCCTATTTCGCAGGAATTTCTGCTGGTTGAACCGGAAAATACCGTGGCGGACCTTAGGGCAGGCCCTGGCGAAAAAAAAGCTGCAAGAATTACGCTGCACTGCGATATGGCGGTGTGGCAGCGACAGCCCGCCGCAGCGTCCCACGAAAAAAAATGCCGCCCTCCGGTTGGAAGACGGCACCAATCTCGCGGGTTGATCCCGCGTTATTTTTTTCATGTTTCGGGCAGTGGATTCGAATGATCAACCGCGCCAATACGGCGTTCGCCGATAACTCGTTGTTATTTGTGTTATCTCCCTGGCCCCCGTCAGCGGTCTGCGCCGCCTTCCCTTTTTTGCCGCTTCTTATTTTTGGTCGGCTGCGGCAACGATACGACAATATGTCAGCCAAGACAAATGCCGGCGGCATTTTCGCACAGCGCCTGCAAACATCATGCTGCACTGCGGTAACTTTGCCCTGGCCGGGAAAGCCGCCTATTTTGCGCAGACAAAAATAAAGGGGCAGAGCAATGAGCCATGAAATTTCGCGCCGGCAGATTCTGGCAACCAGCGGACTTGGCGCATGCGCCGCGCTGATCCCCGCCAGCGCCTTCGCCGCCAATCCCGTCATTCCCGAAGCCACCATCCATGCGCGCATGCATGCGCCGGTGATCCCGAAGAAGGTGAACCGGCTGTTCAACACCAGGCCGCAGATCGACCAGCCCAATGACCTGCAATTCGCCGCCAATGGCGATCTGTGGGTGCTGGACCAGCGCGACCCCAACGTGGTCTTCACCATCAATCCGAAAACCGGCGCGGTGATTTCCAGTGTGGTGACCGAGTCCCTGCACGGCAGCGGCATCACCTATGGCAATGGCGCCTGGTTCATCACCTCGACCAAGGTCGCGGAAGGATATCCTTCCACCCTGAAAGTCGATCCCAAGACCGGCAAGACGCTGAAGAAGTGGGAAACACCGGGCTGGGGCATCTACGGCGCCTATCTGACGCGCACACGCCAGCCGGGCGAACTGCCGCTGGAATCCGGCGGCCATGGCGTCAAATGGGCCGGCAATGGCCAATACTGGCTGGCGACGCCGGCGGGCGGAAAGCTGTACCTGATCAATGCCGAGGAAGGCACCATAGCGCGCAGCATCCAGGCGCCCACCATCCGCACCCACGGCATCGCGCTGGAAGGCGATTACATCTGGTGCGTCGGCAGCGACGAAGCGGAAATCTACAAGCTGCGCATGTCGGACGGCGGCATCGTTGGACGGATCGTGCTGGACAAGGTCAATGACCCCTCCGTGCACGGCCTCGACATCAAGGACGGCGTGCTGTGGTATTGCGATGCCGCCAAGGGCTGGATGTGCAGCCTGACGTAAGGCGCACGCGCAAAATAAAAAGACATATGGAGGGGAATATGGATCGCCGCACTGTGATGACGGGCATGCTTGGCACCGCCGCCATGGGGGCGCTGTGGACGCCGCCCAGCGCTTATGCGCTCGGCCTGCCCAGGGACAAGATCAAGCGCATCCGCTATTACAAGACGCCCACCGATGCGGCGGGCCGCCCCAATGTGCATCAGCCGACCTTCAACCAGTCCACCAACGTCGTCACCATCGAGACCGAAAGTGGCCTGATCGGCATCGGTGAAGGCGGCGAACCCTCGACCATGGAACAGTGCGCCGGCCTTTTGATCGGCCAGGACCCGTTCCGCATCGAACATCTGTGGCAGCGCATGTACCGCTCCTATTTCTATCCCGCGGGACGCGAGAAGACCCATTCACTGGGCGGCCTCGACCTGGCGCTGTGGGATTTGAAGGGCAAGACGCTGGGCGTGCCGGTGTGGCAGCTCCTGGGCGGCAAGTCGCGCGACCATATCGAATGCTACGCCACCTCCTATCCCACACCCAAGGGCGGCACCATCGAAGACGCCGCGCGCGCCTGTATCGCCGAAGGCTTCCGCGCCTATCGGTTGGGCACCTTGGGCGGGCGCGAGTTTGACCGCTTCCAGGCGGTGCAGGACTCTTTTGAGGCCTGCAAGCTGGCGCGCAAGGGCGCGGGCAAGGACGGCGGCTGGGCGATCGATTTCCATGGCGTGCTGGACCAGGAAGACGCCATCAACCTGGCCCGCCTGATCGAACCCCTGCGTCCCTATTTCGTGGAAGACCTGGTGCGCGGCGAGAATATTGAAATCTACAAGACCATCCGCCCGCGCCTGGGCGTGCCGATCGCGGTGGGCGAAATCTACGGCGCCAAGTGGGACACCAACATGCTGATCGAGCATCAGCTGATCGATTATGCCCGCTGCACCGTGCCCAATGTCGGCGGCATCACCGAATACATGAAGATCTGCGCCATCGCCGAGACCCATTATGTCGGCATGATCCCGCACTTCACCGGCCCGATCGGCGAAACCGCCCTGGTGCATTGCCTCACCGCCACCTCGGTCAAGGCGCTGATGGAAATGACCGCCTCGGGCCGCCAGCCCTGGCCCTATCTGCCGGAATGCTATGACTTCAGGAACGGCAAACTGTGGCCGAACGAGCGCGTCGGCCTGGGCCTGACCCTGGACACCAGCAAGCTGCAGATGATCGGCGACTGGACCGAGCCCTACTCGCCCATCCCGATCAACCATCGCCCGGACGGTTCGTACACCAACTGGTGATTTTCAGCCCGCGTCCTTGAATGCGGCAACGCATTTTTTGGCGCGGGCGGAAATTTCCTCATCGCTGAAATCAGGCTTGAACAGTTCCGAGCCCAGGCCGAAACCGGCCGCGCCCGCTTTGCGCCATTCCTTCATGTTGGCGGCGCCGACCCCACCCACCGCATAGACCGGCACGTCCTTGGGCAACACCGCCAGCATCGCCTTCATGTGATCGGTACCGCCGGTCGAGGCGGGAAACAGCTTCAGGGTGCGCGCGCCCGCCGCGATGGCCGCAAAGCCCTCGCTGGGCGTGAAGAATCCCGGCATCACCGTCATGCCTTTGGCGACGCCATGGGAAATCACCTGCGGATTGGTGTTGGGCGTCACCAGCAGCTTGCCGCCGGCATCGGCCACCCGATCGACATTTTCCGTGGTCAGAACCGTGCCCGCGCCGGTGAGGCAATGCGCGCCAAACATCTTAGACAGCGTTTCGATGCTCTTGAACGGTTCGGGTGAATTGAGCGGCACTTCGATGGCGCGAAACCCCGCCTCAAACAGCGCGCCCGCCACGCCTTCGATGCGCGCCGGCGTCACGCCGCGCAGGATGGCGACCAGGGGAAGTTCGGCCAGAAGGACATCAGCAGTCATGAAAAGATTTCCGCATGAATGCGCACCAGGCCGGCCAGCGCGCAGGCATCGCCGTCCAATACGCGTGTTTTGACACCATACTGCGCCAGGGCCTTGCCATAAAGCGCCGCCAGGGCCGGGGTACAGATCAGATGCACGGTGTCCTCCGGGATGAGCCCCAGCAGCGACACCGCCGTCCCGACATCGGCGCCCAGCACCAGGCCCGACAGATAGGACGCGCCATCGGCCTTGGGCATTTCGCCCGTCACCACGCGGGCGCGGGTGCTGAACAGCAGGTGCAACAGGTCGGCCTGGGCGTTGCGGCGGAAGAAATCCAGCCCTTGCGCGAAGGCATGACTGTCGGCGCGCACCTCGCCGCCATCACGCGCCAGCACGCTGTGCTTGCGCAAGAGTTCAAACAACTCGCCGGATGGTGCGGTCTGAAATTCGGTCACCGCGCCGTCTTCCACCGCCACCCACTTGGCATGGGTACCGGGCATGCAGAAGATGTGGCGGCCATTGGCCAATGCGGGATACAGGTTGAGCGCGCCCAGGATCTGCACTTCCTCGCCGCGCATCACATCCGGCGCGCCGGTGCGGTTGACGCATTTGAGCCCCGGTATGATGGCGATGGCGCGGCCGTCCTGCTCAAAGCGCAAGGCGGCGGCAGCGAGTGCTTCGGGCCGGGCCGGGCAACTCAGATACGGCACTTCCTTCCAGCCGACGGTGGAACCGACCATGCCGCCCAGCAATGCCGGCAACTTGCCGTGGGATTTGTCCCACGGCGCCACCGCGGCTTTGAACCGCCCGGCGCAATCGGGCACCGCCGCGCCCTCGCCTTCGGCGCGCGCCAGCACATGCCCGGACACGTCACAGAGATAAAGCCGCAACCGGCTGGTGCCCCAGTCCCCGGCAATAAAGGCAGGTTCGCTCATGGGCCGATTTTCTATACGCAGGCTTGCTGCTTGTCGAACGAAGAAGCGCGAGGACGCGCTAGGCCACCATCTCCTGCGCCAGGGTGCAGAGCTTTTCCAGGTTGAAGGGCTTGTGCAGGATCTGGATGTCCCGCGCCTTGAGGAATTGCGGCGGCGGGTCCTGGGCATAACCGGTCATCAGCAGCACCTTCAGGTCGGGCTTGAACTCAAGGCCCGCCGTCACCAGCGCATACCCGTCCATGCGGGGCATCTTGATGTCCGACACCAGCAGCGCGATCTCGGGATTGGCCTTCAGCAGCTCCAGCGCTTCGACCCCGTCGCCCGCCCCCGAAGGGATCCTCGCCCAACACGCAGATGGTGACCGGCGCGGCGGGCGAGGAAAAGGCGGAGTCCGGCCAGGTGATGAAGGGAATGAATTTGGCGAGATAGGCCGCTTTGACGGCATATTCGGCGGATGTCTCCGACCGCAGACTGGACATGGGCGCGCCAGCAACCTGGGCCGCACTTGCGGCAAGGGCGCTGGCGATGAGCAAACAAAGCCGCATGTCAAAATAGCAGCCAAACGCGAACGGGCATGGCCAGCAGAACGTCAGCCAACACACATGCCTGTATCCGCAAAGACGGCACCCCGACCTTTCCTGCCAACCCCCTCAGGAGCCGATTCGTACCAAAACGTAACCCGGGCGGGAAAGTTCCAGGGATTTAACGGGGAGGAGAGGTTTTTGCCGGCACCAGGCCGCGATGCTCCAGCATCGGGCCGATCTCGGGATCCTTGCCGTAAAAGGCCCGGAACATCGGGCCGTAATCCATGGTGTGGCCCTTGGACAGGATCAAGTCGCGGAAGCGCTGGCCGTTGGCCCGGGTCAGCCCGCCATGGGCGTTGAACCAGGCATAGGCGTTGGTATCCAGCATCACCGTCCACTGATAGGCATAATAACCGCTGGCATAGCCATTGGCCCAGATGTGCAGGAAGTAGCTGGAGCGGTAGCGCGGCGGCACATTGGGAAAATCGGTGCCGGTGACCTTCAGCGCCCTGGTCTCGAACGCATCGACATCCTGCTTGGGCGAACCCGGCGGCAGGGAGTGCCATTGCATGTCGAGCTGGGATGCCGCCAGCAATTCGCCCAGCGAATAGCCCTGGCCCCAGGTCTGGGATTTCTTGATCTTGTCCACCAGCGCCTGCGGGATGGTGGCGCCGGTTTTGTAATTCACCGCATAGTTTTTCAGGATGTCGGAATGCAGCGCCCAGTGTTCGTTGAACTGGGAGGGGAATTCGACAAAGTCGCGCGCCACATTGGTGCCCGACAGCAGCGGATAGGTCTGGTTGGCGAACAGTCCGTGCAGGGCATGGCCGAACTCGTGGAACATGGTGGTGACGTCGTCGAAGCTGATCAGGGCGGGCTGGCCGGGGGCGGGCTTGGTGAAGTTGCCGACATTGTAGATCACCGGCCTTGTGCCGAAGAGCTTGGACTGGCCGACATAGTTGCTCATCCAGGCGCCGCCCGTCTTGTTGTCCCGCTTCCACAGATCGAAATACATCAGGCCCAGCTTCGAGCCGTCGTGATCGAACACCTCGAACACCATCACATCGGGGTGATAGACCGGAATGTCGGTGCGGCGCTTGAAGGTGATGCCGTAGAGCCTGGTGGCGGCATAGAGCACACCATCCTTCAGAACCTTGTTGACCTCGAAATAGGGCTTCAGCGCCGCTTCATCCAGGTCATAGCGTTCCTTGCGCACCTTCTCGGCATAGCGCTGCCAGTCCCAGGGCTTGAGGGCAAAGGGCTTGCCCTCCTTGTCGATCGCGGCCTGGATCAGCCTGGCCTCTTCGGCCGCCTTGGCGCGGGTCGCCGGCACCAGCTGGGCAATGAATTTCTGCACCGCCTCTGACGAACCCGCCATCTGGTCGTAGAGCACATAGGCGGCATAGTTGGCATAGCCCAGCAGCTTGGCCTTTTCGGCGCGCAACACGGCCAGTTGCTGGATGATGGCGCGGGTGTCGTTGGCGTCGCCTTTTTCCGTGCGTGTCCAGCTGTTGTTGTAGAGTCTTTCGCGCACGGCGCGGTCGGACAGCGAGGTCAGCAGCGGCTGCTGCGTGGTGTTCTGCAGCGGCAGGACATACTTGCCCTTCAGTCCCCGCGCCTTGGCGGCGGCCTCGGCACTGGCGATTTCCTCCGGCGTCAGGCCCGCCAGTTGCGCCTTGTTGTCCAGCACCAGCGCGCCCGCCTTGGCGCCCGCCACCAGCTTCTGCTGGAACGAGGTTTCCAGCGAGGCGGCGCGGCTGTTGATGGCCTTCAGCCGGGTCTTGCCCGCATCATTGAGGTTGGCGCCGGCATGGACGAACTGACGGTAATAGAGCGTCAGGGTCTGCAAGCCTTCGCCGTCCAGCTTGAGGGACTGGCGCCGGTCGTAAAGCGACTTCACCCGCGCGAACAATCCGGGATTGAGGAAGATGGCGTCCATGTGCGCGGCCAGCTTCGGCGCCATCATGGTCTGCACCTTGTCCAGGGCGGGATTGGTGTTGGCCTGCACCACGCTGAAGAAGGTGTTGTTGACGCGGTCCAGCATCCGGCCCGAACGCTCCAGCGCCACGATCGTATTGTCGAAGCTGGGTGCGGCGCGATTGCCCGCAATGGCGTCGATCTCGGCGATCTGCTGCTTCATCCCGGCCTCGAAGGCCGGCTGGTAATGACTGTCCCTGATCAGGTCGAAGCGCGGCGCCTGGTAGGGCAAGCTGCTGGGGCTGGCGAAGGGATTGGGCGGGGTCTGGGCCTGGGCCGGGCCCGCCAGCAGGACAGCAAGCGCACTTATATAAAGGGTGTGTTTCATGGCCGGCCCCGCAAGATTGCAGGGCCGATATTACCCGCCAAAGGCAGAGACGCTAGAGCAGCCCGCCGGTCGCACGGATGGCATTGATGGCCACCGAGACATTCTCCCGCACCCCCTGCTGGCGGCGCCCGATGGTGACCACGGTTTTCACGCTGGCGGCATATTCGCCGGGCAGCGCCGCCCGGATGCCGGTGATCTTGCCCGGATCGATCTTGACCGCCGCGCCATTGGGGCGGGTCAGCTTCACCAGATCCGCCGCGGCGGTGCGGCTGTGCAAGGTCCTGGTTATGCCGCCGACATAGGCGCGGGTTTCCGCCGGAAGCCGTCCGCCCCGCTCGACCCTGCCAGGCCCGGCATTGTAGGCGGCGAACATTCTGGGATAGCCGTAGCGCTTGTGCAGCCAGCGCAAATAGGCGGTGCCGGCCAGGATATTGTTGCGGGCATCGAACGGATCGGCGCCCAGCTTGTGCTGCTCGGCCATCTCGTCATAGGTCCCCGGCATCACCTGCATCAACCCGATGGCGCCGGCATGGCTGACGATGGGACGGTCATGGCCCAGCATGGTGCGGCCGCCGCTTTCCTGGCGCATCACCGCGCGAATCCACGGCTTGGGGACCTGGAAGCGCTGCGAGGCCTCCGTCATCAGCGCGTCCCAGCGATTGAGCAACTGGTTGGAGGTCAACCGTCTTTCATACTGGTAGGCCGAGGTCTCGCGCGGCGCGGGCTCGTTCATCATCGAGAGCAGGATGGGACGATGCCCAGGGGTTCTGAAATTGGCGTTCTGCATCGTCATCGCCGCGACGGCGAAGAGACCGCCCAACAGCAAGGCGTGTGCAAACCCGCGCGGACAGGGCTTCATCACAAGGGCAAAAGGTTCAGCGTTGGACACAGTGGCTCCATTGAAGGGGTCGCTTGTGGAACTGCAGGAACAGAGGAACTTTACGGGCGCGTCAAACTTTTCAGTCGATGCGCGGAACCAAAACGTCCCGCGCGTGTTGCACCCCAGCCCAACGCCGACATAGCTGCCGCGCGCCGGAAACTCAAGATGCAACTCGCGGGAACAAAAGTTCCTAGCGATAGAGTTTTTGCGTATCGCGCAGATGCGCGGTCAAGACTTTGATGTCGCCGTTATTCTGCCCGAGCACGGTGGTGAACTGATCGCGCTGCGCCAGCGCCAGCCACACGCCCGCGACACCGAGATCCACCAGCACGGGCCTGGCGCCATCGGTGCGCACGCGGAAATCGATTTCCATCGGCGCGGCATTGTTGCCGGTGATGTTGGTGCGCACCACGAAATCATCCGGGGCGCGCATCCGCGAATCGATCACGCGCAGACTCTGTCCCGCATATTGCGCAAAGTAGGACTGATAGATCGCCAGCACATAATCCTGATACGCCGCGACATAGATCTCCAGGTCGGCGGGCGTGGCGGCGCTGGCATAGCGGCCCAGCAGAAACAGCGCGACGCGTTTCACATCGGTGAGGCCGACGACAAAGGCGGCGAAGCGTGCCTTGCGCTCGGCCGGGCTGGCGCCTTTATCGTTGAGGATGTCAAAGCCCTGCTGGATGTTGCCGGAGACAAAGTCTTCCGCCGGATTTGCCGCCGCTGCGGGCAGTACGGAAAAACCCAGGATGCCCGCCGTGCCGGCGAGCATGAGATGCCTGCGATTCATGAAAGATGATCCTTGGCCGTGAAACCGCTGCGCGGCCTTTGGGTGGCCCCGCACCTCTTATAGCATGGCGAAAATGCCCTAAATATGGCCATGCCGCACCGCGCCATTTCGCGCGATTTTGCGACAAATTCGGCCGGTCCCGCGCCTTTGCGGCGCTGGCCCACGCCTGCGCGCGCTGCTAGTCTGATGTCAGAAAAGCGCCTCGGCCAACGAGGCTGGAGGAAGTGTTCGTGCCAACACAGGCCGGTCGGCCAGGCACCCATCATTCGCAAGGAGTCCGAGCCGTGGTTTCGAAGCATTTTGTTCCGGCGCTGTTTGCAGCGCTGGTGTTCACAGCGCCTGCGCTTGGCGCCGATTACCAGACCAATCTGGGCCCGATGCCGCTGGACGACGAGACCAAGGCGGTCATCGCCGGGCGCGGCGACGCCACCGCCAGCTATGACGGCAAGACCTTCGTGGTGAAGGGCGACTTCCGCGGCATGCCCTCCAACGCCATCAGCGCGCATGTCTTCGACTCGCCGGTGGCGGGCATGCCCGGCAACAAGCTGTTCGACCTGGAGGTCACCAAGTCCACCAGCGGCACCATCTCCGGCAGCTTCACCCTGACGAGCGCCCAGGCCCGGGCCCTGCGCACCGGCAAGCTCTATATCCAGATCAACAGTGAAAAGGCGCCGGCGGAATATCCCTGGGGGCCCAAGGGCACCTTGTGGGGCTGGCTGTTCCCCGCCCATGAGACGGTGGGCGCGAACATTCCCCAGCAGGATCACTGGTTCCTCCCCCAGCTCGACATCCCTTCGCGCTGATTTTCATTCCGCGCGCCAACGAAATTTGAGGACGAAAAATGCGTAAGAAAACTGGATTGCTTCTGGGTGCGGCCGCCACCATCGCGCTGGGCGCGCTGGGCGCCAACGCCTTTGGTCAGGGCGCTGCAGGCGCTTTCACCACGGCGCAGGTCAATGACGGGCGTGCGATGTATGACGCGGCCTGTGCCGGCTGCCATCTGCCCGACCTGAGCGGCACCAATGACGCGCCCGCACTGGGCGGCACCGCCTTCATGGGCGCCTGGGGCAAGCGCACCACCGCCCAGCTTTACAGCAAGATCGCCACGACCATGCCGCTGGGCGGCGGCGGCAGCCTCAGCGAAAAACAGTATACCGACATCACCGCCTATATTCTGGAGCGCAATGGCGCGCGCGCCGGTACGGCGGCGTTCACGCCGGCCACCTCGGTCGTGATTGGCAGCATCGCCAATGGCCGTGCGCCGGCCAATCGCCCCGCGGCCAGCACGGAAGAACCCGATTCCGGTGCGGCGCGCGCCGCGGCCACCGCGCCCGGTGGCACCGCCGCGCAAGTCAGCGGCCGCCAGGAATCCGCCCCGGCCTCCGGTACGGGCAATGCCCCTGCCGGACAAAGCCTGTTCCAGCGCGCCATGTCGGGCGTGCGCGTGGCCGATCCGGGCGGCTTCGGCCTGCCGACCAAGTTCGGCCTGCTGCTGGAAGGCAATATCCAGAACTATGTCCCGGTCACCGACGCGATGCTGCGCAATCCCCCCGACAGCGACTGGCTGATGTACCGCCGCAATTACCAGGGCTGGAGCTACAGCCCGCTGAACCAGATCAACACCCAGAATGTCGCGTCGCTGCAGCTGAAATGGATGTGGTCGCTGCCCGAGAACGGCACCCTGGAAATCACGCCGCTGATCCATAACGGCGTCCTCTTCATCTGGGGCACCAGCAACACCATCCAGGCGCTGGACGCCAAGAGCGGCGAACTGCTGTGGGAAAACCGCCTGGGCCCGGCGCCGCGCCGCCCCGGTCCCGGTCCCTCCACCGAGGAAACCCGCTCCATGGGCCTGTGGGGCAACAACATCTATGTCAACACGCCGCAAGGCTATCTCTATGCGCTGGACGCGCGCAGCGGCAAGGAAGTGTGGAAGACCCACATCACCGACGAGAAGAAGTATCCGAACAATGGCGGCCTGGTCGGCAGCTCCACCGGCGGCGTGATCATCGTCAATGGGCGCGTGCTGGTCGGCATGACCAATTGCGGCCGCAAGGGTGACGACAATCACTGCTATATCAGCGCCTATGACGCCAGGACCGGCAAGCGCGACTGGAAGTTCACCACCGTCGCGCTGAAGGGCGAGAAGGGCGGCGATACCTGGGGGGGCCTGCCGGACAATGAACGCAAGGGCGGCGAGACCTGGATCGCCGGCACCTACGATCCCGACAGCAACACGACGTACTGGGGCACGGCGCAGGCCAAGCCCTGGCGGCGGGACCTGCGCGGCAGCAAGGATGGCGCCACCGACTGGGCCAACTCGACCATCGCGCTGGATGCCGACACCGGCAAGCTGAAATGGGCCTACAACCATGCGCCGGGCGAGAGCCTCGACCTCGACGAAGTGTTCGAGCGCGTGGTGGTGACCCATGGCGACCAGAAATCGATCCTGACCATCGGCAAGCCCGGCATCCTGTGGAAGCTGGACGCCAGGACGGGCAAGTTCCTGGCCGCCAAGCAGACGGTGTTCCAGAACGTCTATGAAAACTTCAACGAGAAGACCGGCGCGGTGGTCTATCGCAAGGACATCCACAACCAGAAGGTGGACCAGTGGCTGTCGTCCTGCCCGGGACCGCAAGGCGGTCACGACTGGCAGGCCACCAGCTATCACCAGCCCAGCGACACGCTGATCATCCCGCTGTCGCAGAGCTGCGTCTTCATGCTGGGCAACGGGTCGCAGACCTACTTCGAAATGCCCGGTACCAACGGCAACAATGGCCGCCTCTCGGCCTACCGCACCAGCGACCTCAAGCCGCTCTGGTCGTTCCAGCAGCGTTCGCCCTTCCTGACCGGCGTGGTTTCGACGGCGGGCAATGTCGCCTTTGTCGGCGATTTCGACCGTGTCTTCCGCGCGGTGGATGTCCGCAACGGCAAGACATTGTGGAAGTCCCGCCTGGGCACGACGGTGCAGGGCTATCCGGTCAGCTTCAGCGTCGACGGCAAGCAGTATATCGCCGTCACCACGGGGCTCGGCGGCGGCAGCCCGCAGAACAAGCCCGCCACCCTGCTGCGGGAAGTTCACCGTCCGGCCAACGGCTACAACCTGTTCGTGTTCGGCCTGCCGGACTGACATTCAACGCAAAAGATTTGTGACAGGGGCGCGGAGCGATCCGCGCCCCTTCTGCTTTTGCGCGGCGTCTTGCGTCTACCATTGTGACAGCCGCATTTTGGGCCGTAGGCGGATGATCGTAAGATGGCCCCCAGCGAATCACGCGGGGCCGGCTTTGGGCGAACCTCTTTTCCGTGAGCATGGCAAGCAGGTGGCAGCCTTGTGCTGGCGCACCGCCGCCAAGAGCGGGCTCGAAGTGTTGCTGATCACTTCGCTCAACTCCAAGCGCTGGATTCTGCCCAAGGGCTGGCCGGTGAACGGCATGAGCCTTGCCGAATCCGCAGCCCGCGAAGCCTTTGAAGAAGCCGGTGTCGCCGGCAGGATCGCCAGCAAACCGGCCGGCAGCTACCACTATCTGAAAGAAAAAAAGGACGGCGGCGGCGTGCCCTGCAGCGTCGATGTCTTCGCGCTGGAAGTCACCCAGCAGCATGACAACTGGCCCGAAAAAGGCGCGCGCGACATCACCTGGTTGCCGCTGGACGACGCTTTGGTGCGGGTGTGCGAACCGGGCCTGCGCCAGTTGCTGCGGGATTTCCGCCAGGCACACAAGGCGCCCCAGTGCGCAAGAGTGGCGGCGAACCGCGCCGGTTAGTCGTTCGCCAGGTCAAGCGGATAAAAGGGCCGCGTCACCTTGGTGAAGGGGATGCGCCGCATGTTCACGCAGGTCGGGCCGGGCGTGTCGGCCAGGAAGATGCGCGCGGCAATGGGCGTGTACGACACCCGGAAGTGCGAGGGCGAGCGCACGAACACCAAGGCGGCAGCCGCCGGGTCCAGTCCCACCGATTTGTGGATGCCAAGGTCCCATTCGAAATGCGGGATGGAACGCAGGTTGAGCCGGATCGACCCGATCGCCAGCACTATCGTGAGCCCCATCTCGCCCACCATGCCGTTGCCCCCTAGCCCTTCCAGCACATACTGGCCGTCGCTGATGGTCTTGACCTTCCCCGTCACGGTGAGCGGATCGCCCAGCCCGGACCGCTTGTGGCCCACCGCCAAGGTGATGGTCTTGCCGACGCCCGCCTTGGCGGCCTCCACCGCCGCTTCGGCGTCACAGATGGTGCAGATGGAAATGCGGTCCGCCCGGTCGGCGCCGGCTGCTAGCAGGCCCGCCAGCACGGCGGTGGAATCGGCCGCCGCGCCGCCGGACGGCGTGTCGCCGGAATCGCTGGCCACGGTGAGGCCGGGTGACGACAGGCCGATGCGGATGATCTCGTCCAGCGGCGTGACATCGGGTTCGAATTCGCCGCGCCGGTCCCAGGCCATCTTGGCGAGCTTGTCGGCTGCGGCCTGCGCCTGTTGCTGATCTTCGCCGCACACCAGCGCCGCGAAGCCCAGGTCGGGCGTGTCGATCCAGGGCTGCACCGGAAACAGCGAAACATGCAGCACCTCGCCGCGCGCTTCCATGGCGCGCCCCTCGGCGACGATATCACTGAGCGGCGGGGTGGTGGTGCGCGCCGAATCCGGGCTGAACACCATGTGGCGCTTGGACAGCGCCATGACCGGCTTCACCTTGCCGTTGATCCAGTCGATCAGCAGCTTCGTGCAGCGATAGCCCGTCTCGTACATGTCGATATGGGGAAATTCGCGATAGCCGATATAGGCGACATCCGGCTGCAGCATGGCCGCGGTGATATGGCCGTGAAGGTCCAGCGAGACGGTGATCGGAGCGCCTGGTTTCAGTTCGGCCCGCACCCGGCGCACGATCTCGGCTTCCGCATCCGGCTCGTCTTCCAGGATCATGGCGCCGTGCAGCGCCAGGAACACGCCGTCCACCGGCAGAACCGCGCGCAAGCGTTCGACAATCTCGTTCATCAGGGTGTCAAAGCTCTTGCGCTCCACCGTGCCCGACGCCATTGCCATGGTGGCCAGCAGGGGCAATGGCGTGGCGCCAGCCTCGCGGCAAGCGTCCAGTGCGCCGGGTACTTCCAGCCGGGCATTGCCGAAGGCGGTGAGAATATCGTCGCCGCGATAGAGATACTGGTCCTCGAAGGTCTTCACCGTGGTGGTAAAGGGCACGAAGCTGTTGGTTTCCTGCTTGAATTCGGCGATGGCGATGCGCATGAGATCTCCTTAAACCGCCGCCAGCTTGCCGCGCCCGGGAATGGCGGCGAGCAGGGCGCGGGTATAATCGCTGGACGGGGCGGCGAAGATTTCGCGCGTGGGTCCGGATTCCACCACCTGGCCATGGCGCATCACCATCACCCGGTGACAGACCTGGGCCGCCACCCGCATGTCATGGGTGATGAACAGCATGGCGAGATTCATCTGCTGGCGCACATCGTCCAGCAATTTCAGCACCTGGGCCTGCACCGTGACGTCCAGCGCCGACACCGGCTCGTCGGCGATCAGGATGTCGGGCCTCAGCATCAGGGCGCGGGCGAGGCCAATGCGCTGGCGCTGGCCGCCGGAAAATTCATGGGGAAAGCGGCGCATGGTTTCCGGGTTGAGGCCCACCAGCCGCATGATGTCGGCGGCGCGCGTCCTCGCTTCCTTCATGTCCTCGCCATAGGCGCGCGGGCCCGCGATGATGATATCCCCCACCGTCTGGCGCGGATTGAGCGAGGAAAACGGGTCCTGGAACACCATCTGGATGCGCCGGCGCAAGGGGCGCAGGTTGCGCGCGCTCATATGGGCGATGTCGGCGCCATCGAACAGCACTTCCCCCGCATCGGGATCGAGCAGCCGGATGACGCAGCGCGCCAGGGTGGATTTTCCCGAACCGGACTCGCCGACGATACCAAGGGTTTCGCCGCGATGGAGGGTGAGCGACACCTTGTCCACCGCCTTGACCGTGGCCGCGCCGGAAAAGAATCCGCCGCGGCGGAAGCCCTTGCTCAGATCACTCACCGTCAAGAGCGGCGTGGCCTGAAGCACCGGCTGCAGCGCGCTTTCTCCGCGCGGCACCGCCGCGATCAGGGCGCGGGTATAGGAGTGCTTGGGATCGCCCAGCACTTCGGAAGATGTGCCTTCCTCCACCACCCGGCCATGACGCATCACCGCCACCCGGTCGGCCATGTCCGCCACCACGCCGAAATCATGGGTGATGAACAGCACGCTCATCTCGCGCTCGGTCTGGATGCGCTTGATCAGCTTGAGAATCTGCGCCTGGGTGGTGACGTCCAGCGCCGTGGTCGGCTCGTCGGCGATCAAGAGCTTGGGCGACAGCGACAGCGCCATGGCGATCATCACCCGCTGGCGCTGGCCGCCCGACAATTGATGCGGAAAGGATTTGAGCAGTGCCCTGGGGTCTTTCAGCCCCATCTCGGCCAACAACCCGGCCGCCAGATCCAGCGCGTCTTTCTCTGATATCGCGCGATGGGCTCTGATCTGTTCGGTGATCTGGCGGCCGATGGGCACCACCGGATTGAGCGCCGCCATCGGGTCCTGGAAGATCATGGCGATGCCCTGGCCACGCAATTTGCGGATGCCGGACGGCGGCAGCCGCAGCAGGTCTGTGCCGCCGAACAGAATCTGGCCGCCGCTGGCGGTGACGCCGCGCGGCAACAGCCCCATCACGGCATGGGCAGTCAGCGACTTGCCCGAGCCAGATTCCCCCACGATGCAAAGAATCTCATTGGGATTGATGGTCAGGCTGACGCCGTCCACCGCATGGGCTCGGTCGGCCCCCGGCGGCAAAGCCACGGTCAGATCGCGGATGGAAATCAGCGGTTCGCCCATCAACGCCTGCGCCGTGGATTGAGGGCATCGTTCAGCCCGTCGCCGATGAAATTCAGCGCCAGCACCGTGATCATGATCGCCAGGCCCGGCATCACCGTCGTCCACCACGCCACCCACATGGCCGAACGCGAGCCGCCGATCATGCTGCCCCAGCTGAGCAGGTTGGGATCGCCCAGCCCCAGGAAGCTCAGCGCCGATTCCGTCAGGATGGCGGTGCCCACCATCATGGAGCTGACCACGATGATGGGCGGCAGGGCGTTGGGCAGGACTTGCGTGAAAATGATGCGGGCATCGCCCATGCCAAGTGTCCGCGCCGCCTGTACGAATTCGCGGCCGCGCAAGCTCAGAAATTCGCCGCGTACCACGCGGGCCACCTGCGGCCAGGTCACCAGGGCGATGCCGATCACGGTCGAGCTCAAGGAGGGCTGCAGGAAGGCGACCAGCACCATCAGCAGCACGAAGCTGGGAATGATCTGGAAGAACTCGGTGACCCGCATCAGGAGGTCGTCCAGCCAGCCGCCATAATAGCCGGCCACCGCACCCAGCAGCACACCGATGCCCACGGCGCACAGGGTCGAGGTGATGCCGACCAGCAGCGAGATGCGCGCGCCATAGGCCAGCCCCACCGCCATGTCGCGGCCCAGCACGTCGCTGCCCACCAGCAGGCCCGGCGCGCCGGGCGGCAGCAGCGGCATGCCGACAATGGTGAAGGGCCCGCGCGCGAACACAAACGGCGCCAGCAGCGCGACCGCCACAATGGCGGCGAAGATCACCAGCCCGATCAGCGGAATGGGGCGTGACAGGAAGACCCGCAGGAAATCCTTCATCGGCCCAGCTCCACCCTGGGATCGGCGATGGAATAGGCGATGTCGGTGACCAGGTTGAACAGGCTGACCAGTATGGCGGTGACGATGAAGATGCCCAGCAGCAACGGATTGTCGCGCGTGGTCACCGCTTCGTAGGCGAGCGTACCGATGCCGGGCCAGCTGAAGACATTCTCCACCAGCACGCTGCCGCCCACCAGGATGGCGGCCTGCAGGCCGGCAAAGGTGATCAGCGGGATCAGGGCATTGCGCAGGATATGGCGGCGGGCGACCTGGCCTTCGCTGATGCCCTTGGCCCGCGCCGTCTTGACGAAATCCTGGTCCGCCACCTCGATCATGGCGGTGCGGGTCAGCCGCGCATAGCTGGCCATGAAATACAGCGCCAGCGTAACGCCCGGCAGGATCATGTGGACGGCGATATCACCGATGCGCGCCAGGCCGGTATAATCGGCGCCCATGGTCTCGATGCCGAAAGGCGGCAGCCAGGACAGCCAGACCGAAAAGACCAGCATCGCCATCATGCCCAGCCAGAATTGCGGCATGGCATAGAACAGCATGCTCAGCACCGTCACCGAGGCATCGCCCACCGATCCCGGCCGCCGCGCCGCGATCATCCCCAACAGCACGCCCCCCGCAATCGCCACCAGCAGGGCGAAGGCATTCAGCAGCACGGTATTGGGAAGGCGCTCCAGAATGACGTCCAGCACCGGCTGCCGCCGCACGAAAGAATTTCCCAGATCGCCCTGCGCCACCGCCTGGACATATTTCCACAACTGCACCGGCACCGGCTGGTCCAGCCCGTATTCGGCGCGCAGGCTTTTCATGAAGGCTTCGTCGGCAAAGCCCGCCTGCCCCGCCATCACCGTTGCGGTATCGCCCGGCGCCAGGCGGATCAGGAAAAAGCTCAGCAGAATGACCGCGATGGTGATGAGCACCGTCTTGACCAGGCGCGCGCCAATGTAGGAGAGCCGGCTCATGCCAAACGCACCGAGCCGAAGCCGTCAGCCGGGCCGTTGGGGCCCATGATCACGTTCTTCAGCCGCTTGTTGTAGAAGAACATGGGCTTGCGCTCGAACATCCACAGCATGGCGACATCGTGGGTCAGGACCTGCTGCAGCCGGCTGTAATGGGCTTGCGCCTCCGCCGCATCCACCGCCACCGCCGCCTTGGCGAACAGCGAATCCACTTCCGGATTGTTGTAGCCCTGGATGTTGGTCTGCGGCACGCCCTTGCGGATGTTGGAAGACAGAAAAAAGCGCGCGGTGCCGATGGCCGGATCGCCATACTGGCCATAGCTGTTGCAATCGACGTCGAATTCCCAATTGCCGCTGCGGCGACTGAAGGTCGGCCAGTCGGTGGATTCCAGAGAGGCTTCCAGCCCGACTTCCGACAATGCCTGCTTGATGTAATGCGCCATGCGCGTCCAGTAACCGCCGCCGTCCGGGATCATCATGATGCCGAAGCGATGGCGCACGCCGCCCTTGCCCGGCTTCAATCCCATCTCGTCCAGCAAGGCGCGGGCGCGGGCGGGATCGTAGTGGTACTTGGTCAGAGCCTTGTCGTCATAATAAGGCAGGTCCGAGGGAATCGGGCTGTGCGCCACTTTTCCCAAGCCGAAATTGATCGCCTTCACCAGGAATTCGCGGTTGATGGCGTGCATGTAGGCGGCGCGGAAACGGCGGTCGCTGAACGGCCAGCGGCGGTGATTCATTTCCATCACGCAAATCTCGCCGGTGCCGTTAAAGGCATCCGAACGCGCCACGACATTGGGATTGGCCACCATGCGCTTGTTGACCACCGTGTCGATATCGTCAGCCATGGCCAGATCCACCGCGCCGGATTCCATCGCCACCAGCCGCTGCTCCGGCGTCGGGCAGACGCGGTAATAGATGCCGTCCATGCCCGGCTGATCGGGGCGCCAGTATTTTTCATTGCGGGTCAGGTGGATGTACTGGCCGCGCGCCCAGCGGTTGAACTTGAAAGGCCCGGTGCCGACAGGCTTGAAGTTGTAGGGATTGGTGCGGAAGTTCGTGCCTTCATAGATGTGCGCCGGCATCATCGGGGCGCTGGACGCCATCAGCGACAGCAGGAAGGCGTTGAACGGCTCCTTCATCTCGAAGCGCACGGTGTAGCGGTCCACCGCCTTGATTTCCCGCACATGGCTGAAAGCGCCGCGGCTGCGCGGATTGAGCTGGGGCAGCATCACGCCGCAGCTGAAGGCGACATCGCGGGCGGTGAAGGGAGCGCCGTCATGCCACGCCACATCGGGGCGCAGATGAAAGGTATAGCGCATCCCGTCCGGCGACATCTCATGGCCGCGCGCCAGGTTGGGCTTCGGCTTGAACTGCCAGTCGAACAACAGGAGCGATTCGTTAATGTTGCCGCAGATCTCCTGCATGATCCGTGTGTTGAACAGCGGATAGTTCAGATGCGCCGGTTCATCGGTCATCATGGCGTTGATGGTTCGCATCCGCGCCGTCGTGCCCGGCTTCTGCGCCCAGGCCGGACGCGCCAGCATGCCCGCCGCCGCGGCGCCCAACATCGCGCGGCGGTCGAAATCCATTATGCCTCCAGGCGATCCAGCGGATAAACCGGACGCCGCAGCTTGGTGTAGGGCAGACGGGTAATGTCGGAAGTACAGGGCCCGCTGGTGCTGACGGTGAATTCGCCTGCCGCGATCCTGCCATAGGCGACCCGGTGACCCACCGCCGCCTTGACCCCGATCATGGTGAGATCCTCGGGATTGACGCCCTGGCTGCGCCATTGCCCCAGGTCGAAGGGCGGCAACGCCTTGCTGGTGAGCAGGATGGTGAGGCCCTTGTGCCTGACCACCGCGCACGGTCCCATGCGGATGATCTTGCCCAGCGATCCCACCAGATGGGAATTCTTGTCTTCCAGCTCGAACACGCCGTCGCTTTTGGAAACCACTTCGACTTCCAGGGTCACGGGGCCGGGATCGAGCGGCGACGTACCACCAATCGGCAAGGTGATCTTGCCGCCGATGGGCACATCCTTTAGCGCCGCGACATTCTTCGCATTGGCCAGCGCCACGCCCGCGCCCTGCACATTGTATTTCAGCAGCGCCCGCAGCACATCGGTGCCGTCACCCGGCGCGCCGCCGCCGATATTGTCGGCCGGCTCCACCAGCAGGATCGGACCCTTGCCCGCCGGCTTGAATTCGCGCACCACCTTGTCGAGATCATGCTCGGGCGGAATGCCGCCTTCACGCATGTCCCAGGCGATCTGCGCCAGTTCGCGCAAGCCTTCCTGCGCCGCCGCCTCATCGCCTTCGGTGATGATGCTGAAGGCGACGCCGGCGTTGGGCACGTCGGAAAAGGCATAGCCGCCGACAATGTTCACCGCCAGCACGCCCGGAACATCCTTTTCCAGGCGGCGGGCCGCATCTTCCAGCGCCCGCATCGGGCCATCCTTGGTGCCGGTGCCGGTGGGTGGCCAGATGATGGGCGTCACCAGCACCAGATGCTTGGGACGCACGCCGGTCTTCAGGCAGCGCGCCAGAAGTTCAGTGCTCAGCACTGCACTGTCATAGGCGTCGGTGTGCGGGCATTCACGGTAGAAGATCATGCAGTCCGACAGCGCACCCATGCGCGGCGTCAGGGTGGCGTGCAGGTCGCCCACGCAATAGATGGGCAGGTTCTCCGCGCCCGGAAGGCTCCGGATGCGCGCCATCAATTCGCCTTCCGGATCGTCGCAGCCGCTCGTCACCATCGCGCCATGCAGCGACAGATGGATGGCATCCAGCCCTTCTGCCAGCGCCTTTTCCAGAATGGGCCTCACTTCGCCCCAGAATTTCTCGAACACCGCATGGTCCACCGTGCCCGAAGCGCCGCCGGTATAGATCACGCTGGGCACGACCTCCCAGCCCTCGCGGTTCGCGACGCTCAAAAATCCGTCGATCTGCGAGGCATCGCCCACGCGGGCCGTGATTTCCTTGCCGCGATGGACTTCGAAACCCTCCAGGCCGGTGGTTTCGCCCGAAAAGGAATGGGTTTCGTGGAAAATCCCGGCGATGAAGACCCGTGTCATGACAGCCTCTTTTTTACAAAGCTTCCCGGTTTTTCAGCGCAACTGCAAGCATGGCACCTATGGCGCCGCAGCATTGGCGCATGCGGCATTTCCGGCCTAGTAATGTGCCATCAAACGGATTCTCCGGTGCTGATCCTCAAACTCACCATCATCCCGCTGGCGGTCCTGGCGCTGGGCATCATGGAGCGCCTGCACGGGCCCCGGGTGGCGGGCTGGCTGTCCGGCTTCCCGGTGGTCGCCCTGCCCCTGCTGCTGTTCATCACCCTGGATCACGGCCCCGCCTTCGGCAGCGCAAGCGCGCTGGGCGCCTGGTACGGGCTGGTGGCCTGGCTGAGCTTTGCCATGGCCTATTCCTGGTGTTCGCGCGTGTTGAACTGGTTCTGGTGCTGCGCCATCGGCTTTGCCGTCTGGACGGTGATGGCGCTGGTGATGCTGTCGGCACAGCAGGTCTCGCCCTGGACCATGCTGCTGCCCGTTCTCGCCTTTGTCGTCGCCCTGCTGGCTTATCCGCGTGGCGAAGCCTCCGACGAGCAGCGCGAGCATGTCTGGTGGGGACTGCCGGTGCGCATGATCGCCGGCGCGGTGCTGACGGTGGTGATCACCCAATTTTCCAATGCGCTGGGCTCGCGCTGGTCGGGCCTGTTCTCCACCTTCCCGATGATCGGCTCGGTGATCGCGGTGTCCAACCACATTCAATACGGCCCCCGCGCCGTGCAGGAAGCGGTGGCCGGCATGTCCATGGGCCTGGCCTCGATCGGGGCCTTCTGTTTTTCGCTCTATATCCTGCTGGGCATGACCGGGGTGTGGACGGCCTTCGGCCTGGCGCTGGCGGCATCCTCCACCGCCCATGCCCTGACCTACCTGCTGTTCAAGCACAAGGGCGCGAAAGCTAGCTGATGTCTTTCGCCGCGCCGCGCACCGCGTCCAGCGTGGCGTCGATCACCGCATCGTCATGCGCGCCCGAGACAAACCAGGCGCCGCGCTCCAGCACCCGCACCCCGCGCTTCAGCAGGGCATGGGCGAACTTCACATAGCCAGCCTTGTCGGTTTTCAGCAGGCCGCGATAATTCTTCGCCGGCGCATCCAGGCCGAAACCGACATGGAACATCAGCTCAAAGCCGGTGACCTGCGCCTTGATGCCGGCATCCTTCAAGATCCCGGCAATGCCGTCGCGCAGGCGCACGCCGCGCTTGGAGCTTTGTTCATAATGTTCCGGCGTCAGCGCCTTCTGCGTCGCCACCATCGCCGCCATGGTCACCGGCTGGGCATTGAAGGTGCCGCCATGCAGGACGCCGCCGGTGACGAACAGGTCCAGCAGGTCGGCGCGGCCGACAATGGCAGCGACCGGAAAGCCATTGGCGACCGCCTTGGCAAAAATGGAAAGATCGGGTGTCACGCCGAAACGGCCCTGCGCACTATCGCGCCCCAGCCGGAAGCCGGTGATCACCTCGTCGAAAATCAGAATCGCGCCATGCTTGCGGCAGGCTGCCTGCGCGCCTTCCAGGTAACCGGGCGCAGGCGCGATGGCGCCCTGGTTGCACATGGCCGGCTCCATGATCACGCCGGCGATATCACCCCTGGCCAGCCGCGCTTCCAGGCGCGCAAGATCGTTCCAGCCGATCACATCCAGCCCGGCGGCATCGATGGGGTCCTGCCCCACGCTGCCCGGCACCAGCACCGGCGCGTCTTCGGGACCGGCCGCATTCTCGCCCGGCGCGGTGGACCACAGGATATTGTCGAACCAGCCGTGATAATGGCCTTCGAATTTCAGGATGATGCGCTTGCCGGTGGCGGCGCGCGCCAGGCGGAAGGCGGCCTGGGCCACTTCCGATCCGGACGATCCGAAACGGATGCGCTCAGCCGAGGGGATGCGTTCGCAGAGAATCCTGGCGGCTTCGAACTCGATCTCCGACTGGCCGGCATAAAGAATGCCCTTGTCGACCTGGTCCTTGACCGCCTGCTGCACACCGGCGGGCGAGTGGCCCAGCACCATGGCGCCCATGCCGCAATAATAATCGATCAGGCGGTTGCCATCGGCGTCGATCAGATAGGCACCCTCGCCGCGCTGGAACACCAGCGGCCCGCCCGCCATGCCGATGCGGAAATTGCTGTTGACCCCTCCGGCAATATGCTTGGCGCTTTGCGCAACCAGCTGCGCCGAACGCGCGAACGACATGTCAGCATTTGAACTCGGCATTTTTTGGACCCTTTTCGACCTTGAGGCGGGCGATGTCCGCAACATTATCGCTTGAGAAGCGGGTTTTCTCACCGCAGAATGGGCAAGATCAGCCGGCAGGCGGAAAAATAATGGCAAAAAGAACCATAATTCGGAATAATCCTCCTACCGCTCTGGAGCCTAGCGACCGGGCAATCCTGCGCGAATTGCTGCGCAACGGGCGGGCAACCAATGCGGAATTGGCAACCGCGGCAGGGATGTCGGAATCCGCATGCTTTCGCCGCCTGAAGAAACTGGAAGAAAGCGGTGTCATTGAAAATTACACCGTGCGCATCAAGCCCGCAGCCGTCGGATTGAATCTGACTGCCATCGTCTCGATAGGCCTGGCAAACCAGTCGGACGATGAAGTGGTGAAGTTTGAGAAAGCCGTGGCCAGAATTCCGGAGGTTCTGGAGTGTCATTTGCTGACGGGAACGCCGGATTATCTGCTTCGCGTATCGGTCACGGATCTTGAAGGGCTGGAAAGACTGTATGCGACGGTCCTGCGCCGCCTGCCCGGTGTGGCGCGATTTTCTTCCAATCTGGTTCTGCGAGCGGTTGTGAACAGAGCGGGACTGCCGTTTTAGCCTGAAGCTTTACTTCGCCTTTCATGACCATGCGCCGGTTTTATTCCGCCTGAGGGATCATTATTTCCCATTTGCGGCAGAAAAAACCGCTTATCCGCAGGCAATATTTCTGTGCGGGATGTCAGCGGGCGAGCCTGCCGCTCTTACGATGCTTAATAGGTGGAAAATGGATTTTCTGTCGAAGAACCGGTTCGCGCTGATGACCGGGCTGTGGCTGCTCTGCGCGGCCCTCGTCCAGCCCGCCCTTGCCGCCGACAAAGCGGGCGGCCTGCGGATCGCCACCTTCGAAACCGATGCGACCCCGCCGATCGGCTACGAGATGGGCTATTCGGTGGTCAAAAGCATCGGCACGCCGCTGCAGGCCAAGGGCGTGGTGATCACCGGCGCGGGCAAGCCGATCGTCATGCTGGCGGTCGACTGGGGCGGGGTCGACGGGCGCGCGCGCGACGAATGGCACGCGCTGCTGGCAAAGGCGGCGGGCACGACGCCCGACCGGGTCACGGTGCATCACCTGCATCAGCATGACGCGCCCGGCGCCGGCTTTCACATCTACGACGAACGGGCCAGGCATGGGTTGCCGGAACGCATCCCGGCCGGCCTGCCCGACAAGCGCCAGTGGGCGCGCGCGGTGATGGAGAATTCGGCTGCCGCGCTGACCAGGGCGCTGCGCCAGGCCAAGCCCGTCACCCATGTCGGCCTGGGCAAGGCGAATGCGGAACGGATTGCCTCGAACCGGCGCATCATGGGCACCAACGGGCGCGTGGCGATGCACCGCCAATCGACCTATACCAGCGCATATCCGGCGGAAGTCGCCGCCATGCTCAAGGTGGACGCCGATGCGGACGGGCATCGCCTGAGCATCCTGCACCCCGAGGAAGCCCAGGCCGCACCTGAAGGACTGATCGATCCGGCTGTGCGCGTGATCAGCTTCTGGAATGGCGATCGCCCGCTGGCCGCGCTGACCTATTATGCGACCCATCCCCAGGTATCCTTCGGCAAGGGCATCGTCACGCCTGATTTCGTGGGACTGGCGCGCGAACGGCAGCAGAAAGAGACCGGCGTGTTCCAGGTTCATTTCAACGGCGCGGGCGGCAACATCACGCTGGGCAAGTACAATGACGGCTCCGACCGCGCCCGCGAAGAGTTTACGGGACGGATGCAGGACGCCATGCGGCGCGCATGGACCGCGACGACGCGCGCGGCGCTGACGCCGGCGGACGTGGAGTGGCGCGCCACCGACATCTCGCTTCCCGCCAAATACGGCGCGTTCAAGGACGAGTTGCGCGCGGTCGCCGCAGACACGGCGCGCCCGAACAGCGAGCGCATCGCGGCGATCACGAAGTACGCCCGGGCGCAAGCGCTTGAAGACGGCACCACGCTTTCGGTGTTGCGGGTGAAAGACGCCTATTCGGTACACATACCGGGCGAGGCCTTCATCGAATATCAGCTCGGCACGCAGGCAATCCGCCCGGACAAGTTCGTCGCCACCGCTGCCTACGCCGAACAGTTCGGGTATATTGGCACCGAGAAGGCGTATGGCGAGGGCGGCTACGAGATCACGATCTCTGCGACCACGCTGGCGGCGGAAAAAGCAATCATGGACGGCGTTCGCAAGCTGCTGACCCAGTAGTTGCGGCGCCTGTTCGGCAGCGCTTGAATTGCCTTCGGGCTTCACAGGATTTTTCAAAAGGTAGCGAGATGAATTCCAGATGGATTGGCGCCCTCTTGTGCCTCTTTTGGGCCGCGGCCATCGCCCAACCCGCTCTTGCAGCGGATGGATTGCGGATTGCCACCTTCGAAACCGATGCAACGCCGCCGCTGGGCTACGATTTGGGCTATTCGGTGGTCAAAGGCGTCGCTGCGCCATTGCAGGCCAAGGGCGTGGTGATAACCGGCGCTGGCAAGCCGATCATCATGGTGGCGGTCGACTGGATGGAGATTGACGGACGGGTGCGCGACGAATGGCATGCGCTGCTGGCAAAGGCGGCAGGCACCACGCCGGACCGGGTCTCGCTGCACGTTCTCCATCAGCATGACGCGCCAGGCATCAATTTTTTCATCTTTGACGAGCGGGCCAGGCATGGCCTGGCGAAATCTGTTCCCCCCGGCGTGCCGGACGAGCGCGCATGGGTGCGCTCGGTGATGGAAAATTCGGCAGCGGCGCTGACCAGGGCGCTGCGCCAGGCGAGGCCCGTCACCCATGTCGGCCTGGGCAAGGCGAATGCGGAACAGCTCGGTGCGAACAGGCGCCTGATGGGCGCCAACGGGCGCGTGGCGATGCACCGCCAATCGACCTCCACCAACGTCTATCCGGCGGAAGTCGCCGCGCAGCTCAAGGTAGACGCCGATGCGGACGGCCATCGCCTGAGCATCTTCCACCCGGAGGAAGCGAAGGCCGCGCCCGAGGGGCTGATCGATCCGGCCGTGCGCGTGATCAGTTTCTGGAATGGCAATCGCCCGCTGGCCTCGCTGACCTATTACGCGTCACACCCCCAGGTATCCTTCGGCAAGGGTCTGCCTACGCCTGATTTCGTGGGCCTGGCACGCGAGCGGCGCCAGAAGGAGACCGGCGTGTTTCAGATTTACTTCACCGGCGCGGGCGGCAATGTAAACCTGGGTAAATACAATGACGGGTCCGACCGTGCGCGCGAGGAGTTTACGGGGCGGATGCTGGACGCCATGCGGCGCGCATCGGCCGCGACCGAGCGTTTCGCGCTGACACCGGCGGACGTGGAGTGGCGCACGACCGACATCTCGCTTCCCGCCAAATACGGCGCGTTCAAGGACGAGTTGCGCGCGGTTGCCGCCGACACGGCGCGCCCCAGCAAGGATCGCATCGCGGCGATCGGGAAATATGTTCGGGCGCAGGCGCTTGAGGATGGGACCACTCTTGCCGCCCTGCGATTGCGGCAAGACTATGCGGTGTATCTCCCGGGCGAACTCTTCGTCGAATACCAGCTCGGCGCGCAGGCCATCCGCCCGAAAAATTTCGTGGCCACGGCCTCCTACGGCGAACAGTATGCCTATATCGGCACCGAGAAATCCTATGGCGAGGGCGGCTACGAGATAACGGTTTCCTTCACCACGCTTGCGGCGGAAAAGGTGATCATGGACGGGGTTCGCAAGCTGCTGCTCCCGTGATCGCTCCGCCGGAGCGGCGGCGCGGCTTGCATTGTCTTTGCGCCCTTCATAGGATTTTTCCCAAATAACAAGGGTGGGGACATGAAGACCAGATGGATGGGCGCCCTGTTGGGCGCGGCCTTGCTGAGCACGCCGGCCTTTGCCGTCGACTATTTTCCCCCCAAAGGCGACGGCTGGACCACCCGCACCCCGGCGCAGGCCAAGCTGGACCCGGTCAAGCTGAAGGCGGCGATCGATTTCGCCATTTCCGCCGAGCTGCAGTATCCGCCCGAAATCGCCAAGGCGGCGGACATCCGCGACCTGCGCATTTCGGTGCCGCTGAAATACGCCGCCGCCGGCGAGCCCTTCAGTTCGCCCATCGGCCCCCTGAAAGCGCACGCGCCTGCCAACGGCATCATCATTCGCCACGGCTATATCGTCGCCGAATGGGGCAAGACCCGCGACGTCGACATGACCTTCTCGGTGACCAAGACCTTTGTGTCGTCGGTGGCGGGCGTCGCTTTCGACAAGGGGCTCATCAAGAGCGTCAATGACCGCGTCATTGATTACGTCCGCCCCACGCCCGACTACATGCTGGCGCACAACCAGCCCATCACCTGGAACGACATGCTGCGCCAGCAGTCGGGCTGGATCGGCACCCTGTGGGGCAAACCCTGGTGGGCGGACCGTCCCGATCCCGGCAAGCCGTGGAGCGAACTCGCCAAGGGCCCGCCGCCGGTGGGCAAGGCCTGGAAGTACAATGACGTGCGGGTGAATGCGCTGGCGCTGGCGCTGACCCATTTGTGGAAGCGTCCGCTGCCCGAGGTGATGAAGGAGAACATCGCCGATCCCATCGGCATGTCCGACACCTGGCACTGGGAAGGCTATGAAAACAGCTGGACCATGATCGACGGCAAGCGCACCAAGGTGGTGAGCGGCGGCGGTCACTGGGGCGGCGGCATGTTCCTGTCGGCGCGCGACCAGGCGCGGCTGGGCCTGCTCGGCCTGGCCAAGGGCAAGTGGGACGGCAAGACGATCCTGTCGGACAAGTGGGTGACGATGGCCCGCACGCCCACCGGGCCCAATCCCGGCTACGGTTTCTGCAACTGGTATCTCAACACCGGCAAGAAACTCTATCCGGCGGCGCGCGAGGACAGCCTGTCCTTCAACGGCGACGGCGCCAACATCATATTCGTCGACTACCAGCACGACATCGTGGCGGTGGTGCGCTGGATCGACGGCGCCAAGATGAAGGAATTCGTGCGCCTGCTGATCGAGGCCACGGGCGAACCGGCGCCGTAAGCCAACGCATCAGGCCAGCTGCGCCTTGTACATCGCGAGGAGCGCGGCCCAGGCCCGCTCGGCTTCCGCTTCGTTGTAGACCGCGCTGCCCTTGACGCACCAGCCATGGTTGGCGGCATAGACCTCCACCGTCGCCGGGCGATTGGCGGCGGCGAAGGCGCCCCTGAGATCTTCCTTCATCTGCGGATTCTGCGCGTCGTCGTTCTGCGCATGGGCGATCAGGAAGCTCGCATTGGTCCTGGGGATCAGAAGATGCGGGCTGTTGGGCTGCTTGCTGAAAAGCCCATTGCCGCCATGGAAGCTGCCGACCGCCGCGATACGGGTCGGCAGCGCCGCCGCCGTGCGGAAGGAAAGCGTTCCGCCCATGCAATAGCCCTGCACCCCGGCTTTCCTGGTCTTGTTGGTCTGGGGCTGGGCATCGAGGAAGCCGAGATAGGCCAGCGCATCGCGGTCCACGCCGTCATCGCTCATGGCGCCGCGATAGCCCATCAGCCGGGCGCGCTGCTCGGGATTGCCGAAATCGAACTTGTCGTCGATCACCGGCGCCTTGGCGGAACGGTAGAAAGGATTGACCACCAGCACGACATAACCCTGGCCTGCCAGGCGGCGGCCCAGGTCGCGGAAGGCGGGGCGCAGGCCCATGATGTCGGGCCATACCAGCACCGCCGGCCAGGTGCCGTTGCCGGCCGGATGGAACAGCACCGAGTCGGACGTCCCGTCGGGGGTTTTCACCGCCACGTCTTTTTCCACGACATTGGACTGGGCCAAGGCAGGGGCTGCGGCCATGCCGGCGCTCGCCACGGTCAGCAGACCAAAGCCGCGCCGCGAAAGCCGGGAATCTTCAACCAGACCGGGGTGAATGAACTCGTCACACATGATGGCTCTCCCTCGCGCTTTGGCGCGTAGCAAAGGAGCCTGTCGGGGACCTGTCAAGCATGCCCCCGGCGGGCGAACCCGCCGGGTTGGCGCTTATTTCACGTTGATGCCTACTTCACGTTGATGAACGGCACCGTGTTGCCCGGCATCATGGTGGTGGGCAGCACGCCGTTCCACTTTTCCGCCGCCACCAGGGTGGGCAGGCTGGGATTGTTGCGCAAGGCGTCGCCGCGGGCCTGGATGGCACCGGCTTCCGCCTTGCCCTGCACTTCGATCTGGTGCGCCTTGGCGTCGGCGGCGGCCTTCACTTCATAGGCCGAGGCATCGGCATCGATGATGCGCTTCTGCTTGTCGGCTTCGGCCTGCTGCTGCTTGACGATGGCCTGCATGCGCAGTTCGACCGCGGTCTCATACTGGTTCGAGAAGGTGATGTCCTCGATCTGCACGCTGTCGATCACCACCGGGCCGCGCACCGCATTGCGGATGGCGGCAAAGACCTGGGCATTCAGCAAGGTGCGCTTCTGGATGGCGTCGGCGGCGTCGAACTGGCCGAACACGGTTTTCAGCTGCTCATAGGCGCGGGAATTGATCACGCGCGACTTCATGCCGGTCAGCGAGCCGAACTGGGCATAGACCGCCGAAGCGTCGGTGACATGATAGTTGACCGCCATGGCGATGGTCGCGGGCTGCTGGTCGCGCGAATAGGTCTGCAGGCGCGTGTCGCCCATCTCCGTCTTGTCGAAGGCTTCCTTCTGGATCTGGACGGAAATTTTTTCGACGCTGTTGATGACCGGAATCTTGAAATGCAGGCCGGGACCTGCTTCGCCGACAATCTTGCCCAGCCGCAGGATCACGCCCCGCTCGCCTTCATCGATGGTGTAGGCGCTGGAAAAAAGAATGAACAGCACGACCACCGCGCCGATGCCGGCCTGCACCACGCCCTTGGGCAGTTTGCCGAAATTCAGATCCATGCTTGGCAGCTTGGGCGGCTGGGCACCCCAGGGACTACTCATGGCGGCTTGATATCCTCATCGTTGAAATATGTGCGGTGAAACGCATGTTCGCGGCGAAAGCGCGCTGTTCTTATAAGTCTTCATTACCCGCCGGCAGGTGTCAAAACTAAGGCCGGCAGGCCTAGATTTTAAGAATATTGGGCAGGATCTTGCCCAGTTCTTCGGGATGCCGGTACTCCGCCTGCTCCTGCGGGTGGAAGTGGTAATTGCCGATCACCAGCGGCAGCCGCGCCAAGGGCGCGCCCAGATGCGCAAGAATGGACCAAAAGGCGCCGTCGGCGACGCTTTTGACAAGGCTGCCGTCGTTCAGGCGCCAGGGATAGCGCGGCACCTTGATGTGCGCCGCCATTTTCCACATCGTCGCCGGCCCGAAGGTCAGGCGCTCGCCCGTGCCGCTGCCCAGTCACCGGTTGGGGAGGGCCTGGGGCGGGCAGGTGCCGGAAAAAGCCAGCTCCTGCACAGGGTGGCAGGGCACCACCGCATCCGTTTCATCCTGGGAATAGCAGATCTTCCAGTCGCCGCCGGCCAGCAGCGCATCGCCCTGGTCCAGCTGGTGCGCCAGCTTTTCCGCCGCATCCGGCGCCAGCCGGTCGTCCAGGTTCAGGTTCATGACCAGGGGCGTGGCGACCCGCGCCAAGGCCAGATTCCACGCCTGATAGATCGTCAGGTCCTGGCTGGAGACGATGGTTTCGCCGTCCAGCCAGCCGGGCGGCGGATCGCCGCCGTCGAAAACATAGAGCGGATGAACCGCAATCGACTGGCGGCGCAGATTTTCGCGGTGGGCGCGCAGCAGCTCGCGCCGCCGCGCATCCTTGCTCCACACCGCACAGATGACTGTGACCTTGGTCATGCGGGGCGCAAACTAGCAGAGACGGCGGCTAGCGCGCGCCGAATGATCGCGCCGAGCCGGCCTGGCTGGAATGAAGGAAAATGGCGCACCCGAAAGGATTCGAACCTCTGACCCCCAGATTCGTAGTCTGGTGCTCTATCCAGCTGAGCTACGGGTGCGTTTTGGAGGCGCGAACCTATTCATCGGCCCTCCCAAAGGCAAGAACTACCGGCCCGGGGCTGAGACATAGGCAACACACCCCCCGGTTTCCCCACAAGTCCCGGTGAAAACGCGAAGATTTCGGGCAAAGCGGCGTTGTGCTCCCTTGTCCGCCACCCCCCTGCTGGTTAAGACTTGGACCCAAGGGTCCGCCCGCGCTATCCGCGCGGGATGGGGTTGGGTTTTGGCGCCTGTTCTTATCGCCGGGCATGGCGCCGGGCAGCGGAGAGCATAATGAGGGGAATTCCAGCAAAGCACGGGCTCAAGAAGGGCCTGTTTTTGGCTTTTGCGGTGGCCGCCGGGTTAAGCCTGGCTGCCTGTTCTGACATCGACAATATGTTCAGCGACGGAAGCGATGTGGCCTATGACGCGCCACCCGCCGCCGATAGCGGATTCCCCGCCCCCACGGCCGCGCCGCTCAACACGGTTCCGGGCGCAGCCCCGGTTGCCACCATCACCCCGGTCACGATCGACACCGGCGCCGACACCGGCACCCAGGTCAACCGGACCATCCAGTCCCTGCGCGCCCAGGTTTCGGGCCTGCAGAGCAAGCTGGCCGCCAACTCCGCCCGCCTGGCCGAACTGCGCAATGCCGGCGCCGGCGCCGCTGGCGCCTATCAGGAAGCCAAGGCCCGCATCACCACCCGCCTGCAGATCGGCACCACCCGCGGCAATCCCGAGCTGGTGGCCGAATGGAACACCGCGCAGGGCCAGCTGGATGCCCTGACGGCCAATATCAACGCCCTCAACACGCTGGGCACCGACGCCAACAACGACTCCTCCACCGCCCATTATGCACAGAACCAGATCAGCGCGACCTTCAATGTCTCGGGCGCCGTGGATGAAGACCATCGCCAGCTGCGCCTGCTGGAAGACCAGACCGCGCAGACCATCGTGATGCTGGATCGCCTGCTGAAGGAAATCTCCGACAACGTCCAGCGCTCCACCGCCTATGCGGCCACCGAGCGCGCCAACCTCACCGTGCTCGCCGCCTCGATCAAGAGCGGCGAACTGTATGGCGGCGGCATGGGTGTTTCGATGGGCGGCGGCGGCGCCTTGCAGATGGCCTCGTCCGGCGGCACCCCGCTGGTGGTGATCAAGTTCGACCGCCCCGGCGTCGACTATCAGCAGATCCTGTACGCGGCGCTGAACCAGGCGCTGCAGAACCGTCCCAGCGCCGGCTTCCAGGTGGTCGCGGTTTCGCCCACCCGCGGCACCGCCGCTTCGGTGCAGATCGCCCAGTCCACCGCCCGCCGCCATGCCCAGGATGTCATGCGCTCCATGACCGACATGGGCGTGCCCGCCACGCGCCTGAATGTGGCCTCGACCACCGATCCGGGCGCCTCGGGCAGCGAAGTGCGCGTATTCGTGCGCTAAATCAGCAGCCAGCGATAAATCATCAAACCCCGCCCTCACCGGCGGGGTTTTTTGTTGCCCCCACGGCGCACGCTTCTACGATGGCCGTGCTTCTGTGTGACGGTGTGTTTGATGCGGTGTGCCCGGCTTTTCCTTGCACTGGTTCTGGCGGCATCGCTGCCATTCAACACCGTTGCCCGGACCGCGCCCGGATTCGTTGCCCCTTTCGCCAAAAGCCAGATGGTCGCCGCCGCCAATCCGCTGGCGGCCGATGCGGGGCTGGAGATGCTGCGCGCCGGCGGCAGCGCGGTGGATGCCGCCATCGCGGTGCAGATGGTGCTGGGTCTGGTGGAGCCGGAATCGTCGGGCATCGGCGGCGGCGCCTTCATGCTGCTGTTCGATCCCAAAACCAAAAAGACCACCAGCTTCGACGGCCGCGAAGTCGCGCCCGCTTCCGCGCGTCCCGACATGTTCTTAGGCAGCGGCGGCAAGCCGCGCACCAAGATAGAAGCCATTCCCGGCGGCTTGTCGGTGGGCATTCCCGGCGTCGTCGCCATGCTGGAAATGGCGCACCGGAAATACGGCAAGCTGCCCTGGGCGCGGCTTTTTCAGCCCGCGATCAAGCTGGCCGATAACGGTTTTCCGGTCGGCCCCAAGCTGGCGCGCACCATCAAGGGTTTCACGCGCGGCGCCAACATGCCCGACATCAAGGCGCGTTTTTATCACCCCGACGGCACGCCGCTGGCGCAGGGCGAGATCTACAGGAATGCGGAATATGCCGACTCGCTGCGAAAGATCGCGCGTGGCGGAGCCAAGGCCTTCTATACCGGCGAGATCGCGCAGGCGATTGTCGACAAGGTGCACAACGCCCCGGTCAATCAGGGCGGCATGACCTTGGAGGATCTGGCGAACTTCACGCCGCTGGAGCGCGAGCCGGTGTGCGGGCCCTATCGCGCCTGGCGCCTCTGCTCCATGGGCCCGCCCAGTTCGGGCGGCATCGCCATTGTGCAGATCCTGGGCATGCTGCAGCGGTTTCCGTCGTCTGAACTTCAGCCCGGCAGTTTGAGCGAAGTGCATCTGCGCGCCCAGGCCAGCCGGCTTGCCTATGCCGACCGCGCCAAATTCGTCGGCGATCCCGCGTTTGTGAAAGTGCCGGTCAAGGGGCTGCTGGACAAAGACTATATTGCCGGGCGCGCCGCACTGATCGATCCGGCAAAGGACATGGGCACCGCAGCGGCCGGCAATCCGCCGGAGAAACATGCCGCTTTGTCGCCGCAGCGCTCGCCGGTGCTGCACGGCACCAGCCACATGACCATCGTCGACAAGACCGGCCAGGTGATCGCCATGACAACGTCCGTGGAATCGGTGTTCGGCGCCGAGGTGATGGTGAAGGGCTTCTTCCTCAACAACACCCTGACGGATTTCTCGCTCGATCCGGTACTGGACGGGCTGCCGGTGGCCAATGCTCCAGCGCCGGGCAAGCGTCCCCTCAGCGCCATGTCGCCCACCATCGTGTTCGATCCCAATGGCGACTTCCTGCTGTCGGTGGGTTCCCCGGGCGGGCCGGCCATCATCGGCTATGTCGCCCAGACGGTGGTGGCCATGCTGGACGGGGGCCTGCCCCCGGGCGAGGCCATCGCCCTGCCCCGCCAGCTCAATCTCAACAGCCCCACAAGGCTGGAAAGGTCCCCCACCAACGACGCCCTGGAGCCCCAATTGAAGGCCATGGGCCATACCGTGACCGTGGTGACGGGCGAAGGCAGCGGCCTGCACGGCATCCGCAAGGTCAAAGGCGGCTATATCGGCGGGGCGGACCCCCGGCGGGATGGGGTTGTGATTGGGGATTAGGCCGGGAATAGGCCTCGCCAGCCGGATTGAAATATTATTTCAATCCAAGGGCTTGGAGGCGCGTTGACACGAGGGGGCCTGCCGCCTAAAAACCCCGCTCTTTTACAGCCTTTCGGAGCCTGACGACCATGAAGCGCACCTATCAGCCGAGCAAACTCGTGCGCAAGCGCCGCCATGGCTTTCGTTCGCGCATGGCCACCGCCGGCGGCCGCAAGATTCTGAACCGCCGCCGCTCCAGCGGCCGTAAGAAGCTCTCGGCCTGAGCATAGGCGCCCCAGGGACGCCTCTCACTGTGGATCGACTTAAGAAGCGTGCTGACTTTCTAAGGGCAGCACGGGGAATCCGCCGCGTCGAAGGCGCCATCACCCTGGAAACCTGCGCCACGCCTGAGACCGAAGCAGCAAACGGACGCCTGCGCATCGGGTTCACCGCCAGCAAGAAGATCGGCAATGCCGTGGCCCGCAACCGCGCCAAGCGCCGGCTGCGCGCCGCCGCGAAGGAACTGCTGCCCCTTTTGGGACGCGAGCGCCATGACTATGTTCTGGTCGCACGCGGCACCACCGTGGCGCGTCCTTTTGCGGATCTTCTGTCGGATATCCGGGCGGCCCTGAAATCGGCGCACCGCAAGCTGGACGCAAAAGCGGGAGAGGGTTGAACATGCGCAGGATTGCCGTCGCGCTTTTGTCCGCGCCCATCCGTTTCTATCGCGCCGTCCTTTCGCCGCTGCTGCCCAGCGCCTGCCGCTTCACGCCCAGCTGTTCGGCCTATGCGCTGGAAGCGCTGCAGCTTCACGGTCCCGTTACCGGCCTGTGGCTGACTGTAAAGCGGCTGGCGCGCTGCCATCCCATTTCCTGGCTCGGCGGCTCGTCGGGCTTCGATCCCGTTCCCCATCCCAAACACCAGGCGACCCAAAGGTCATCATGAACAGTAACAAGAATATCCTGCTCGCCATCGCACTGTCGGCCGCCGTGCTGTTCCTCTGGCAGTATTTCGTCGCCACCCCTTCGATGAAGGCGGAACAGGCGCGCCAGCAGCAACTGGCCAAGCAGACCGGCGCCAGCAAGCCCGCGCCCGCACCCAGCACGGCGCCCGGCGATGCGCCCGGACTGCCCGGCATTGCCAGCAGCAATGCGCGGCTGAGCCGCAGCGCGGCGCTGAAGGCCGGCGGTGCGCGGGTGAAGATCGACACCGCCATGGTGGACGGCTCGATCCTGCTGAAAGGCGCGCGGCTGGATGACCTTCGCCTGAAGAAATACCGCGAGACGGTCGATCCCAAGAGCCCCGAGATCGTGCTGCTGGCGCCCAAGAGCACCGACTATCCTTATTACGCGGAATTCGGCTGGGTCGGCGGCGCCAACATGCCGACCGAAAACAGCAACTGGACCCAGGCCAGCGGCGACACGCTCGCCCCCGGCAAGCCGGTGACCCTGACCTGGGACAATGGCAAGGGCCTGGTCTTCACCCGCGTCATCGCCATCGACGACAAATACATGTTCACCGTGGCCGACAGCGTCGCCAACAAGGGTGCCGCGGCCGTGAACCTGTTTCCCTATGGCTATGTCGCGCGCCAGAGCGTTCCGGCCACCACCAGCTTCTTCATCCTGCATGAAGGCTTTGTCGGCGTCGCCAATGGCGCCCAGAAGGACGCCAAATACAGCGACTTCAAGGAAGCGGGCACGCCGCCCCAGACCTTCACCTCCACCGGCGGCTGGGTCGGCATCACCGACAAATACTGGATGGCCGCGATCGTCCCGCCCCAGGCCGAGACGTTCAACGGCCAGTATCTGGGCACCAAGACGCAGAGCGGCGCCGAGGCCTACCAGGCCAACTACCGCCTGAACCAGCGCGTCATCGCGCCAGGCTCCTCCGTCACCGTCACCCACCGCCTGTTCGCCGGCGCCAAGGTGGTGGACATCCTGCAGTCCTACGAGAAGAACGCGAATATCCCGAAGTTCGACTATGCGGTGGACTGGGGCTGGTTCTGGTTCCTCACCCGGCCCTTCTTCTGGCTGCTGGATTTCCTCAACAAGCTCCTGGGCAATTTCGGTCTCGCCATCCTGGCGCTGACCGTGGTGGTCAAGATCGTGTTCTTCCCGCTGGCCAGCGCCTCCTACCGCGCCATGGGCAAGATGAAGAAGCTTCAGCCCCAGATGGAGGAGCTGAAGAAGGCCCACAAGGACGATCCCCAGAAGCTGCAGCAGCAGATGATGGAATTGTACCGCCGCGAGAAAGCCAACCCGATCTCGGGGTGCCTGCCCATCCTGCTGACCATTCCGGTGTTCTTCGCGCTCTACAAGGTTCTGTTTGTCACCATCGAAATGCGCCACGCGCCCTTCTATGGCTGGATCAAGGATCTGTCGGCGCAGGACCCGACCTCGATCCTCAACCTGTTCGGCCTGATCCCCTACAATCCGCATGCGGTGCTGCCGCCGGTGATCAGCTTCATCTCCATCGGCGCCTGGCCGATCATCTACGGCGTCACCCAGTGGATGCAGACCAAGCTGAATCCGCCGCCGCCCGATCCGATCCAGGCCAAGATGTTCGCCTTCATGCCGATCATCTTCACCTTCATGTTCGCCACCTTCCCGGCGGGCCTGGTGATCTATTACGCCTGGAACAACCTGCTGTCGGTGGCGCAGCAGTGGTACATCATGAAGCGCGAAGGCGCGGACGTGTCCTTCTTCGACAACATCAAGGGCAAGCCGAAGACCAAGGCGCTCAAAGCGGCGAATGACTAAGACAGACGATCCGGAGGAGGCCGCCCGCAAGCTGTTCGCGGGACCGTGCGACTTCATCTGGGGTTCGACCAGCGCCGAACAGTTGCCGCCGGACTCGCTGAACGAGGTCGCCTTTGTCGGGCGCTCGAACGCGGGCAAGTCCAGCCTGGTCAACGCCCTGACGGGGCGCAAAAGCCTCGCGCGGGTGTCCCAGACCCCCGGCGCCACCCGCCAGATCAATTTCTTCAACCTGGCCGGCCGGCTGATGCTGGTGGACTTGCCCGGTTACGGCTTCGCCAAGCGGTCCAGGACCGAATCCGAGGCCTGGCAGGAGATGATCTTCTCCTATCTGCGCCGCCGGTCGCGCCTGAGAAGGATCGTGCTGCTGATCGATGCGCGGCGCGGGGTGATGGACAGCGACCGCCAGGTGATGGCGCTGCTGGACCAGACCGCCGTCTCCTATGGCCTGGTGCTGACCAAGGGCGACGAACTCAAGGCGAGCGAACGCGAGCCGGCGCTGGCGGCGGCGCGCGCGGAAGCCGGCAAGCACACCGCCGCGCTGGCGGAAGTGCAGTTAACCTCTTCCCTGAAGGGCGAAGGCATAGCCGCTTTGCGCACCCATCTGGCCGAACTGGCGCAATAATCATAGAAACGCCGGATTTCCCGCGCTATAACGCGCCGCTTTCAAGCGGGCGACGCCATGGCCGGATCCTCCGACGACACGCCTGAAGACCGCACCCTGCGGGTGATGGCGCGTTGGCGCCAGACCGGCCGGGTCCTGGTCGAGGCGCTGCCCTATATTCTCAAATACGACCAGAAGACCATCGTGGTGAAGTATGGCGGCAACGCCATGACCGGCACCGGCACCGACGACTTCGCCCAGGACATCGTCCTGATGAAGCAGACCGGCATCGATCCGGTGGTGGTCCATGGCGGCGGTCCCCAGATCGGCGCCATGCTCAAGCGGCTGAACATCAACTCGACCTTCATCGACGGGTTGCGCGTCACCGACGAAGCGGCGGTGGAAATCGTCGAAATGGTGCTGACCGGTTCGATCAACAAGCAGATCGTCACCGGCATCAATGCGGCGGGCGGCCGCGCCGTCGGCCTGTCGGGCAAGGACGGCAATCTGGTGATCGCGCGCAAGGTGGCGATGACCCGGACCAATCCCGAAACCGGCCAGAAGGAAGCGGTGGATCTTGGCTTTGTCGGCGAACCCGACACCGTCAATCCCGAAGTGCTGCACTCCATCATGAAGTCGGAAACCATTCCGGTGATCGCGCCCATCGGCGTGGGCCGCAAGGGCGAGACCTTCAACATCAACGCCGACACGGTGGCGGGAGCGGTCTCCTGCGCCCTCAAGGCCGAACGCCTGATCCTGCTCACCGACGTCGAAGGCGTGCTGGACCAGGACAAGAAACTGATTCCCAGGCTCAGCGTGCGCGAGGCGCGCGCCCTGATCGCCGATGGCACGATTTCCGGCGGCATGATCCCCAAGATCCAGACCGCCATCGACGCGGTCGAAGGCGGCGTCAACGCCGCCGTCATCCTGGACGGACGCATTCCCCATGTGCTGCTGCTCGAACTCTTCACCGAGCATGGCGCCGGCACCTTGATCACACGGGAATGACACGCGCATTCTGGTTGGCGCTGCTGGCGCTGGCGGGCATCACGGCGCCCGGTCTGTGGGCGCCCGCGCATGCGGCCCTGACCCTGTGCAACCGCACCAGCTATATTCTCTATGCCGCGACCTCGGCGATACAGAGTCCGCGCAGCGAAACCCAGGGCTGGGCGCGCATCGCGCCGGGCGACTGCAACCTGGCGCGCAAGGAGCCGCTGACCGCGGAAACCTATCTGGTCCATGCGCGAACATCGCTCGCCCATTCCGGTCCGTCGCGCGCCTGGGGCGGCAGCTATCCGATCTGCGTCAAGGATGCCAATTTCTCGATTCGGCAGGGCGTGACCCAGCCTTACTGCACCGCCGACGATACCTTCGCTTTGCCTTTCGCGCCGCTGGACAATCGCGGCAAGTCGGTCTGGACGATGAATTTCGACGAGCAGCCGGGGATGAACATGACCCAGGCGCAGCTGGCCGGGGTCAAGCGCCTGCTGCGGGACAATGGCTACAAAATCGCGCGCATTGATGGGGCGCCGGACAAGGCGACCGGCATGGCGCTGGCCGATTTCCGCAAGAAGATGCGGTTCACCCCCGCCGACGGCAATGTCGAGCTGTTCAACGCCCTGGAGCGCGAGGCGCGCAAGACCATCGCGCCGGCGGGCTATACCGTCTGCAACGACAGCAAGGAGGTCCTGCTGGTGGCGCTGGCGCAGAAGGGCGGCGGCAAGGCGGTATCGCGCGGCTGGTGGACGGTGCATGCCGGGGCCTGCGCCAAGGCGGTGACCACACCGCTTTCCAGCGACGCGGTTTACCTCCTGGCCCAGCGCAAGTCCGGCGCCAGCATCGTCACCGGCCCCGAGCGGTTCTGCATTACCGCCGCCGCCTTCGAGATTCAGGGGGTGGGCAATTGCAAGACCCGCGGCCTTGCCGAGGCCGGATTCACCCGTACCGACACCAAGGGCCGCAGCGGCTACGTCGCCCGCATCGGTCCCGTCGGACTGGTGAAGTAGCCCTTCCGGCCCTCGCTGGCCCGCGCGCGCGGGGCGAGGACTTAGGCCGGAATGTTGAAATAGTTGAGATGCCAGCGCATCTCTTCCTTGCTCAGCGGAAAGCCGACGCCGCCCTTGGCCGGCAGTATGGCGCTGGCCGGCAATTTCATGATGAAGGTCTGTATCTTGAAGGCGACGCGCATGGACAGATGCGCATGCCAGGTGAGCGCGATGACGGGCTTGGCATTGCCCGACGCCAGTATCTTCTTCACGGTCTGGTCGGTGACATTGGCCAGCACCGCCAGCGCCGCGATCACCACTTCGCGCTTGCCCGCCTGGGCCGCCTGTTCCACGAACAATCCGTCCAGCTGGCCGTCCTTGCGCGCGGCCGCGACGGCGTCCGCCGGCGACAGGACGTCGCCCTTGCCGACATCGGGGCTTTCCGCCAGCCGGGCGCGCAATTCGCGGTTCAGATGGATGCGGGTGGTTTCGGACAGATCGTTGCGCGCCGCCAGCCGCTCCAGGATGGAAGCGCCCACCAGGGAGCCGATGCGGCGGATGGCGCGGGCCGACAGATCGGCGCGCAGCGCCAGCGGCATGTGCCAGGCACTGATCTCCTCGGCCTGCTCGACAATGCTCTCCAATGTCTCCTTGCGGATCCTGGCATCGCGATTGACCAGCAATGCCGCAATCGCCGGAACATTCAGCGACTGGACCAGCTTGTCGCTGACGCTTTCATGCAGCGGCTTGCGGCTGGCGATGGCGGTCAACACTTCCTGAACCTGGCCGCAGGCGATCACTTCGATCAGGTCGGCATCCGACAGCAGCGGGGAATATTGCAGGATGGGCGCCGCCACGATGGCATTCAGATCGCGGGCCAGGGTGAGGGCGATGTCGCGCGGCACGCAGTCCAGGGACTTGACCTCCTCGGCGAGGATGGCGCGCACGCGCGTGACGGCGTCCCGCGCCAGGCATTCCAGGGTTTCGATGGTGAGGGCGAAAATGTGGGAGCTTTCACGCTCCGACAGGCCCGGCATCAGGCGCGCGATCTTCACCGCCAGTTCGGCGCGCACATCTTCATTGTCATCGTTGGCCAGCAGCCGGTTGGTGGCGGCGGGGGCGGCGGGATTGGCCGCCACGGCGGCGCGCGTCGCCGGCGCGCCGCGCACGGCAAGATAATGCAGCACATCGGCGCCGGCGTCGGTGCGGGCCGCGAGTTCGGTGGCACCGCCCGGATGCCGGGCGCGGATTTCCAGAATATCCAGGGCGTCGCGCGGATCGAGGCCCGGCCTGGCGGCAGTCCTGGCGGATGGCGGCGGTTCCTGACCCATGATCCCTCTTTTGCCCCTCGGCCCATTGTGCGCCCGGGCCTTTAACAGCCACTAAAGAGGCATGGTGGAACAGGCGTTAACGGTGCTTGCCACCCGCCCCGCACCGCGCCATGTTCCGCCCATGAAAAGCCCGGCCACCGCGGAAAAAGACCGCAAAATCGCCGACCAGGGTCCCGATTTCCGGCACGTGAAAAGCTGGATTTTCGACCTCGACAACACCCTGTACCGGGCCGACAACGGCATCTTCGCGCAGATTGAATCGCGCATGACCGACTATGTGACGGCGTTCCTGAAGCTGCCGCGCGAACAGGCCCGCATCCGGCAGAAGGATCTTTATCGCCAATATGGCACCACCTTGAACGGGCTGATGCGCGAGCATGAATGCGAGCCCGAGGACTATCTCAGCTTCGTCCATGACATCGATCTGGGTGATCTTGGGCCCGACGCGGCGCTGACGGCGGCGCTGGAGAATCTTCCCGGCCGGCGCTTTGTCTTCACCAATGGCTGCCGAGATCATGCGACGCGCATCCTGGACCGCCTTCGCATGGCCCACCTGTTCGACGCGGTATGGGACATCCGCACCATGGGCTTTTCCCCCAAGCCGCAGACCGCCGCCTATGACAGCGTGGTGACGGCAGGCGGCGTTCTCCCTAGCGAATCCGCCCTGTTCGACGATATCGCCCGCAACCTGGTCCCGGCGCGCGCCATGGGCATGACCACGATATGGTTGAAAACCGACGCGCCCTGGGGCAATCACGGCCCGCTGATGGATGTCTCCGCCGGCGATATCGACCATGAGACCGAAAATCTCACCCAGTTTCTGCAGAGCATCAGGATTTGACCATGAGTGACTTGAGCGACGCCATCGAAGCCGCGTGGGACAAGCGCGAGACGCTTGGCGTGACATCCAAGGGCGCGGAGCGCGACGCGGTGGAAGCGGCGCTGGACGCGCTGGACAATGGCAGCTTGCGCGTGGCGGAAAAAATTGACGGCCAGTGGAAGGTGAACGAGTGGCTGAAGAAGGCCGTGCTGCTGTCCTTCCGCCTCAACGACATGAAGCTGATCTCCGGCGCGCCGGGCGAAGCGGTGTGGTGGGACAAGGTGGATTCCAAGTTCGTCGGCTGGACGGAAGAAAAATTCCGCGCCGCCGGGTTCCGCGCCGTGCCGGGCGCCATCGTGCGCCGCTCCGCGTTCATCGCCAAGGGCGCGGTTCTGCTGCCCAGCTTCGTCAATGTCGGCGCCCGGGTGGGCGAAGGCACCATGATTGATACCTGGGCCACGGTCGGCTCCTGCGCGCAGGTGGGCTCGCATTGCCATATCTCGGGCGGCGCGGGCCTGGGCGGGGTGCTGGAGCCGCTGCAGGCTGCCCCCACCATCATCGAGGACAACTGCTTCATCGGCGCCCGCGCCGAAGTGGCCGAAGGCGTCATCGTGGGCGAAGGCAGCGTGCTCAGCATGGGCGTCTATCTGTCGGCCTCCACCAAGATCATCGACCGTGCCACCGGCGAGGTGCATCTGGGCAAGGTGCCACCCTATTCGGTGGTGGTGTCGGGCTCGCTGCCCAGTGACAAGGGCCCCAATCTCTACTGCGCCGTGATCGTCAAGCGGGTGGATGAGAAAACCCGCGCCAAGACCTCGATCAACGAATTGCTGCGTGACTGATGCCCACCGAGATTGACGCCCTTGCCCTGGCCCAGGCCCTGATCCGCCGCCCTTCGGTGACGCCCAAGGATGCGGGCGCCCTGGACGTGCTGGAAACCGTGCTGAAGAGCATCGGCTTTGTCACCCATCGCCTGCCCTTTGGCGACGTCGACAATCTCTATGCGCGCCTCGGCGACAGCGCCCCCCACTTCTGCTTTGCCGGCCATACCGATGTGGTGCCGGTGGGCGAGGGCTGGCAGCAGGAGCCCTTCGGCGCCGAGGTCAAGGACGGCATGCTCTATGGCCGGGGCGCCGCCGACATGAAGTCGGCGATCGCCGCCTTTGTCGCCGCCGCCGCCAAGGTCGGCCCCCCAAAAGGCTCCATCAGCCTGCTGATCACCGGCGATGAGGAAGGCGTGGCGGTCAACGGCACCGTCAAGCTGCTGGAATGGCTCAAAAGCCGGGGTGAAAAGATCGACCATTGCGTGGTGGGCGAGCCCACCAGCGTCGCCAAGGCCGGCGACACCCTGAAAATAGGCCGGCGCGGCTCGATCAATTTCAAGCTCACCGTCGCCGGCGTCCAGGGGCATGTCGGCTACCCCCAGAAGGCGAAAAATCCGATTCCGGTGCTGGCCGAACTGGTGACCCAGTTGGCGTCGCACAAGCTGGACAAGGGCAACGATCATTTCGATCCCTCGACCCTGGCCTTCACCACCCTGGATGTCGGTAATGACGCCACCAACGTGATCCCCGGCGAGGCGCGTGCCGCCTTCAACATCCGTTTCAATGACAAGCACACGCCCGAAAGCCTGATCAACTGGGTGAATGACCGTGTCACCCAGGTCGCGCGCCAGTCGGGCTGCACCATCGAGGTCACCTCCCAGACCAGCGGCGTGTCGTTCCTGACCGCGCCGGGAAAATTCACCCAGCTGGTCAGCGACACGGTGGCCGGCGTCACCGGCCAGTCGCCTTTCTTCTCCACCAGCGGTGGTACCTCGGACGCACGCTTCATCAAGGATTTCTGCCCCGTGGTGGAGCTGGGCCTGGCGGGCGCCACCATGCACAAGGCCGATGAATGCGTGGCGGTGGCCGAGATCGCGGCCCTGACCGATATCTATGCCGCGCTGCTGACCGCCTATTTCGCAAAGCCCCCCATTTGAGCAGCGCCCCCATCGGAATTTTCGATTCCGGCATGGGCGGGCTGACCGTGATGCGCGCCCTGAAGGCGCGCCTTCCCAACGAATCCTTCGTCTATCTGGGCGACACCGCGCGGCTGCCCTATGGCACCAAAAGCGCCGACACGGTGACGCGCTATGCGGTGCAGGCCAGCGCTGCGCTGATGCAGTACAATATCAAGCTGCTGGTGGTGGCCTGCAACACCGCCAGCGCCGCCGCCTTGCCGACCTTGATCCAGAATCTTAGCCCCCTGCCGGTGGTGGGGGTGATCGAGCCAGGCGCCGAAGCTGCCATCGCCGCCGCCCCGGAAGGCCCCATCGCGGTGATCGCCACCGAAGGCACGGTCAAGGGCGGCGCTTACGTCCGCGCCATCCAGGCGCTGGCCCCGCACATGCCGGTGGTGCAGCAGGCCTGCCCGCTGTTCGTGGCGCTGGCCGAAGAGGGCCTGCGCGACGGTGCCATCGTGGAACTGGCGGCGCACCGCTATCTGGACCCGTTGCTGGCGACCATGCCCCGGCCGCGCGGGCTGGTGCTGGGCTGCACCCATTTTCCGGTGCTGAAGGACACCATTGCCAAGGTCGCAGGGCCCGATGTGGTCCTGGTGGACAGCGCCGAAACCACGGCAGCGGCGGTGGAGAAAATCCTGCGGGAACAGGGGCTGCTCCATGACGGGCCGCTGATGCAATCACGCTTCCTGGCCACCGACGCGCCAGGCCGCTTTGCCCATCTGGGCGAAATCTTCCTGGGCGAACCGATCGATCCGGGCGCGGTGACCCTGGTGGATCTCTAGTCAGCCGCGGCGTGCCGCATCGATGGCGGCCACGTCGATCTTCTTCATCGTCATCATGGCCGCAAAGGCGCGCTTGGCCTCATCGCCGCCGGCCGCCATCGCCTCGGTCAGGGTGCGCGGGGTGATCTGCCAGTTCACGCCCCACTTGTCCTTGCACCAGCCGCATTCGCTTTCCTTGCCGCCATTGCCAACAATGGCGTTCCAGTAGCGGTCGGTCTCTTCCTGACTATCGGTGGCGATCTGGAAAGAGAAGGCTTCGCTGTGCTTGAACTGGGGGCCGCCGTTCAGGCCGATGCACGACACGCCGGCGACCGTGAACTCCACGACCAGCGCATCGCCGGCTTTGCCGGAAGGGAAGTCGCCGGGCGCGTAATGCACCGCGCCCACGGAACTGTCGGGAAAGGTCTGGGCATAGAAGCGGGCGGCGGCTTCCGCATCCTTGTCATACCAGACGCAAATCGTGTTCTTGGCAACGGCCATGACGTGTCCTTTCGCTTTTCAATCCAGGGCTTGGCGCGATCCAGAGATGCTCCAACGTCTTGAAGACGGCGGCGGGCCCGGCGATCCGACAGCAGGATGCTATTTTTTCGTATCAATTGCCGGGATAATCCACCCGCACCAGATACAACCCATCCGGCGGCGAAACCGGGCCGCAGCGGGCACGGTCCCTTGCCTTCAGCGCCTCCGCCAGATCGCGCGGCTGCCATTTGCCTTCCCCCACCAGCTTCAGGCTTCCGGCAAAGGAGCGGATCTGGTGATGCAGGAAGGAACGCGCCGAGGCCTCGATATGGATTTCATCGGCGCGGCGCGAGACGTCCAGCCGGTCCAGGGTTTTCACCGGCGAGGCCGACTGGCATTCGGCGGCGCGGAAGGTGGTGAAATCATGCTGACCGACCAGCGCCTGCGCCGCCGCATGCATCGCTTCGGCGTCCAGACTGTGGCTGACATGCCAGACCCGGCCCTCATCCAGCGCCGGAGGACTGCGGCGATTGAGAATCCGGAACTGGTAATGACGGGACGTGGCGGAAAAGCGGGCATGGAATTCGCCGTCCACCGCCTCTGCCGACAGCACCGAAACCGGCGCAGGGCGCAGATAATGATTGAGGGCATCACGTACCTTGCCCGGGTCGAACGCCTTTACCAGGTCGAAATGCGCCACCTGCCCCAATGCATGCACGCCCGCGTCGGTGCGGCCCGCGCCGGTAACGGTGACGCGTTCACTGGAGAGTTTTTCAATCGCATCTTCCAGCGCACCCTGCACCGAAGCGCCTTCGGCCTGGCGCTGCCAGCCGACAAAGGGCCCGCCGTCATATTCGATGCAAAGGCGATAGCGCGGCATCAGGCGAGCTGGGTGCCGCGCGGCAGGGCAAAGCCCTTGAGAAATTCCGCCGCCGTCATCGCCGATTTTCCGGCGCGCTGAACTTTCAGCAATTTCAGCGCACCCTCGCCGCAGGCAATGGTGAGATCATCGCCAATCACCTCGCCGGGCTTGCCGCTTCCGCTTGCCGGTTCCGCCACCAGAATCTTCAGCCGCTCGCCACCCGCCTCGGTGAAGGCGCCGGGAAAGGGCGACAGGCCGCGCACAAGGCCGTCAATCTCAGCCGCGCTTCTGGTCCAGTCGATGCGGGCCTCATCCTTGAGAATTTTCTTGGCATAGGTGACGCCGTCCGCCGCCTGCGGCTGCGGCGTCACCGCGCCGCGTTCCAGCGCCCCCAGCGCCCGCACCATCAAATCCGCCCCCAGCCGCGACAGTTCGCTGGTGAGTTCGCCGCTGGTCTTGCGATCCACTTTCACGCGCTCTGCCATCAGCACCGGGCCGGTGTCCAGGCCCTCATCCATCCGCATCACCATCACGCCGGTTTCGGCATCGCCGGCCATCACCGCGCGCTGGATGGGCGCGGCGCCGCGCCAGCGCGGCAGCAAGGAACCATGCAGGTTGAAACAGCCCAGCCTGGGCGCATCCAGGATCGCCTTGGGCAGCAACAGGCCATACGCCACCACGATCGCGGCATCGAGATCGAGGGCGACGAATTCGGCCTGCTCCTGCGCGCCCTTCAGCGACAGTGGCGTGCGGACCGGCAGATGCGCGGATTCGGCGAACTGATGGACCGCGCCCTTTTCCAGCGCCATGCCGCGGCCCTTGGGCCGGGGCGGCTGCGAATAAACGCACGTGATGTCATGACCCTGGGCGATCAGCTCGGCAAGCGTGGGCACCGCGAAATCCGGCGTGCCCATAAAAGCAAGCCGGAGTGCCACCCTAGCCCGCCGCCTGGAGCTTCTTGGCCTTGGTCAGCTTCTTGATCGCCATGTTTTTCTTCAGGCGCGAAAGATGATCGATGAACAGCACGCCGTTCAGGTGATCCATCTCATGCTGCAGGCAGGTCGCCAGCAGTCCGTCGGCTTCCAGCGTCTGCTTCTTGCCGTCGCGGTCCAGGTATTCGCACCTGATGCGGGCGGGGCGTTCGACATCGTCCCAGATTTCCGGCACCGACAGGCAGCCTTCCTCGAACACGGCCATCTCGTCCGAGGCCCAGGTGATCTTGGGATTGATGTAGGGAATCGGATTCTTCTTGCCCTCTTTCTGGTCGAGGTCGATCACCAGGATGCGCTTGGCGACGCCGATCTGGATGGCAGCCAGGCCAATGCCTTCGGCGGCATACATGCTGTCAGCCATGTCATCGACCAGGGTGCGGATATCGCTATCCACCGTCTCGACATCCATCGAGACCGCTTGGAGGCGCGGATCGGGGGCGGTAAGTATGGGGCGAATGGTCATGGGCTGGAAATAAGGCCGCACGGCTCAAGGGTCAAGGATTCATGGAATTAGCACTGATTTTGCTCAGCATTGCCGTGATCGCGGGAGCCGTGATTCTGGCTTTGGTCCTGCGCAAGCCCGCGGCGGAACCCGCGGTGCTGGATCCCCGGCTGGACGACATCATCCGCGGCCAGGGCGCGATTGCCGAACAATTCCGCCAGACCAGCGCCCAGGTCGAGGCGCTGAAGGCGCGGCTGGGCGAGTCCTTGAGCGAAAACGCCACCAAGACCGCCGAGACCCTGGGCGGCATCGGGGCGCGCCTGACCGTGATCGACGAGGCGCAGAAGAACATCTCCGCCTTGTCGGGGCAGGTGGTGTCGCTGCAGCAGGTCTTGTCCAACAAGCAGGCGCGCGGCGCCTTCGGCCAGGTCCAGATGGAGGAGATCGTGCGCGACGGGTTGCCGCCGTCGCTTTACGATTTCCAGTTCACCCTTTCCAACCGCAACCGTCCCGACTGCATCATCCGCATTCCCGGCAACAAGGCGCTGCTGGTGATCGATTCCAAGTTCCCGCTGGAAGGATTCGAACTGCTGCGCTGCGCCACGACGGATGACGAGAAGAAGATCGCCCTGGCCCAGGTCCGCGCCGCCGTGAACAAGCATGTCAGCGACATTTCGGAGAAGTACCTGATCCCCGGCGAGGTCCAGACCCCCGCCATCCTGTTCGTGCCGTCGGAATCCATCTATGCCGACCTGCATGACAGTTTTGGCGACGTGATCCAGAAGGCCCACCGCGCCAACGTGATCGTGGTGTCGCCCAACATCCTGATGCTGGCGATCAGCACCATCCAGACGGTGATGAAGGATGCGCGGATGCGCGAACAGGCCGACCAGATCAAGAAGGAAGTCGGTGTGCTGCTGAACGATGTGCGGCTGCTGGCGGACCGGGTGGGCAAGTTGCAGTCCCACTTCAACCAGGCCGATGCCGACATCAAGAACATCCTGGTCTCCACCGGCAAGATCACCAGCCGGGCCGAGAAGATCGAGAAGGTGGAACTGGCGCCGGCGGAGGAGCCCAAGGCGCTTATTTAAAGCGAGCGCCTGGCCTTGAAGGCGGCACTCAAGGTGCCTTCGTCGAGATAATCGAGCTCCCCGCCCACCGGCACGCCATGGGCCAGCCGGGTCACTTTCATGTCGCCCAGAAGGTCCATCAGGTAATGCGCCGTGGTCTGGCCCTCGACCGTGGCGTTCATCGCCAGGATCACTTCGTCCACATTCTGCTTCACGCGCACCAGCAGGCCGGTGACGTTCAGCCGTTCCGGCGTCACCCCGTCCAGCGCGCTCAGCGCGCCGCCCAGCACATGATAGCGGCCCCGAAACACGCCCGCTCTTTCCAGCGCCCACAGGTCAGCGACATCCTCGACCACGCAGAGCAGGTGCGGGTCGCGGCGCGGATCGTTGCAGATGGCGCAAGGCGAGGCGGTATCGAGATTGCCGCAAACCTCACAGGTCAGGATGGCGTCGGCGGCTTCGCGCAGGGCCGCCGTCAGCGGCTCCAGCAAGGTGTCGCGTTTTTTCAGCAGCACCAGCGCGGCGCGCCGCGCCGAACGCGGCCCCAGCCCCGGCAACTTGGCGAGGAGCTGGATCAGGCGCTCGATCTCGGAGCCGATGGCGGCCATCAATTCCCCCTGTCATTCCCGGCCGAGCGCAGCATGGCTGCGCGAGGGGAAGGGAATCCAGGTGGAAAAGCCGTCCGGTGCTTAAGACCTGGATCCCCTTCCCTCACATTGCGACTTGCGTCGCAATGGTCGCCGGGGATGACATGATTGCTCATTCTTCGTCTTTGTCCGGCATGGGCGCGGCGACGTCAGGGGCAACGATATCGCGCACCGCCACGATTTCCGCGCCGGGAAAACGGTCCAGCACGGCGCGCACCATCGGTTCCTGGGCCACCGCTTCGAAGCGCGCGGTCCTGGCCAGCTGCTTTTGTTCGGCAAGGGTCGGCGCGCCGCCCTGGCTGGCGATGGAGACAGTCCAGCGCTCGCCGGTGACCCCGCGCAATTTCTGCTGCAGGTCATTGGCCAGCGTGCGCGGGGCGCGCGAATTGGGGCGGATTTCGATGCGTCCGGGCTCCAGATGCACCAGATGCACATTGTGCTCCAGATTGACCCTAAGCTCCGAGCGCGGTTCGCACAGGGCGACAATGTCTTCCAGATTGCGGATGGCGGCTGTCGGCGCGCCTTCCGGCATCGGCGCGCGGGCGGGCATCGCCGCGCCGGAGGCGCTCGCGCCGCGCGAAGGCGCTGATGGCGCGGGCACGCCACCGCCCCGCGGCGCCGGAACGCTGCCGCCTTCCAGCAAGTCCTTCACCAGCTTGTCGGTGGGCGGCAATTCAGCGGCATGGGCCAGGCGGATCAGCACCATCTCGCAGGCCGAGATCGGCCTTGTGGCGTCGCGCACCTCGAACAGTCCCTTGAGCAGAATCTGCCAGGCGCGTGTCAGGGAGGCGACCGACAGCTTGGCCGCCAGTTCGGTGGCGCGCTTGGCCTCGCCCGACCCGCCATCGAAAAAGCCCTGCGCGCTGGGGGCGACCTTCACGCGGGTCAGGAAGTGCGTGGTTTCCAGCAAATCCTGGGTCACGGCCAGAGGATCGGCACCGGCGTCATAAAGCCCGCCCAGATCGGTCAGCGCCTCGGCGATCTTGCCGCCCATCAGCTTCTCGAAAATATCCAGCACCCGGCCGCGATCGGCCAGGCCCAGCATCTGGCGCACCGTATCGGCGGTGATCATGTCGCCCTCGCCATGGGCGATGGCCTGGTCCAGCAGCGAAAGGGCATCGCGGGCCGAACCCTCGGCGGCGCGCGCGATCAGCGCCAGCGCGCCCTCTTCAATCTTGACCTTTTCCTTTTCCGCCAGGGTCGCCAGATAGGCGGCGAGTTCCGCGCTGTCGATGCGGCGCAGGTCGAAGCGCTGGCAGCGCGACAGCACTGTCACCGGCACCTTGCGGATCTCGGTGGTGGCGAACACGAACTTCACATGCGGCGGCGGTTCTTCCAGGGTCTTGAGCAGGCCGTTGAAGGCCTGCTTGGACAGCATGTGCACTTCGTCGATGATGTAGACCTTGTAGCGCGCCGCCACGGGCGCATAGCGCACCCCTTCGATGATCTCGCGGATGTCGTCGATGCCGGTGCGGCTGGCGGCGTCCATTTCCTGCACATCGACATTGCGCGATTCCGAAATCGAGGTGCAGGGCTCGCAGACGCCGCAGGGCTGGATGGTCGGGGCCGTGCCTTTTCCGTCGGCACCGATGCAGTTCAGGGCGCGGGCGATGATGCGCGCCGTTGTGGTCTTGCCCACCCCGCGCACGCCGGTGAGCATGAAGGCATGGGCGATGCGCCCGGTGGCAAAAGCGCTCGACAGGGTACGCACCAGCGCCTCCTGCCCGATCAGGCCGGTGAAATCGGTGGGGCGGTACTTGCGCGCCAGGACGCGATAGGGCTGGGCGGGCGCGGGAGGTTTGGCCATGGCGGGACTATAGCAAGCAGACGCGGGCCAGGGGCGGGATTTGCAGCGCAAACTGTGGAAAGTTCAGGCCGCTCGCCCAAGCTCGCGGCGTTTGCCCCCCTCTCGCATGTCCACTGGACATGCTCGCGCCCTGGGGCGCCGGGGTCAAACGGTGGAAGCCGGCGACCCGTGCCGGATTCGTTACGGCTGCTTCGTTCCCGACCTGACCGGGTTGGCGAGCGGCCCGTCCGCCGACTTCCGGGCCGGGATATAGAGATTCAGGGGCGAAAATGCGAGTCCGGACCGTCAGGCAGCGGCAATGGCCGCATCCCGGGCCACCAGCCGCTCACGCGGCAAGGTGACGGTGACGGTGGTGCCGACATTGACGGTGCTTTCCAGCGCCAGGCTGCCGCCATGCAGTTCCGTCAATTGCTTGGACAAGGGCAGCCCCAGCCCGGTGCCCGCATGCTTGCGGGACATGGCCGAATCCACCATCCCGAAGCGTTCCATCACCTTGGGAATGTTCTGCGGTTCAATGCCGATGCCCGAATCCGACACCGCCATCGCCAGGCCTTCGGGCACCAGCCTGGCGCTGATCCGCACCTGTCCGCCCGCGGGGGTGAATTTCAGGGCGTTGGACATCAGGTTGATCAGGATCTGCTTGATGCGGCGTTTGTCGGCCTTCAGCCAGGGCAGGCCAGGTTCGATATGGGTGGAAAGCCCGATCTGGGCCTTGCCCGCCTGGTTCATGAGCATGCGCAGGCTTTCGGAGATCAGTTCCGCCGGATCGAACTCCTCCTCGTGCAGATCGGCATGGCCGGCATCCAGGCGCGAGAGGTCGAGCACGTCGTTGATCAGCGCCAGCAGATGCTCGCCGCTGTGATGGATGTCGGCGCAATAGCTTTTGTAGCGCTCGCTCAGCGGCCCGAACACTTCCATCATCATGGTGTCGGAAAAGCCGATGATGGCGTTGAGCGGCGTGCGCAGCTCATGGCTCATGGACGCCAGGAAGTTGGACTTGGCGTGATTGGCCTCGGCCGCCACGCCCAGCGCCACGGTCAGGTCGTTGCTCGCCTTCTTCAGCGCCTTCTGGGTGGTTTCCAGCTCGGCGATATGGTCGCGCATCCGCAGGGACTCGCCCTGGGCGCGGCGGGCCAGATAGCGGTCCACCAGGGCCACGATCAGGCCCTGTCCGACAATGAAGGCGGCGCTGGCGGCCAACACGATGGCCAGCGCGAAAGGATCCATCGCCATGGGAGAGAAGGCGTGCCCGGCTTCCGGAACGAATCGCACCGCCGCCATGCCGGTGAAGTGCATGCCGACAATGGCAAGGGCAAACAGTCCGGCGCCCAGCACGTAGTCACGGCGCATCCGGCCGCGAAACGCGAAATGCAGCGCCAGGCCCGACAGCGACACCCCGATCAGGATCGAAGCCGAGACATATGGAAAATCCCACACACCGCGCGCGGGAAGCTGGACAGCCGCCATGCCGGCGTAATGCATGGCGGCGATGGCAAAGCCGCAGATCATGCCGCCCACCGCGCCGCCGGCCATCAGGGCGACGGCAAAGCCCACGCCGCACAGGCCCATGGCGATGGCCGCCGACAGCACGGTGAGGCCCGGTTCAAAGGCGATGGGCATGCCGGCGGAATAAGCCAGCATGGCGATAAAATGCGTGGCCCAGATGCCGCTGCCGGCCACCGCACCGGCGCCCGCCAGCCAGATCAGGCGCGTGCGCTGCTCTTCGGCAGCGCGGGCGCGGGTGATCATGGTCAGCGCGGTTGCGCAGGCGAGCACGCACAGTCCCGCCGCCACGACGACAAGGCGCAGGTCATGCTGTTGGAAAATGCAGCCCAACACACGGATCATGCCGCCAATATCGCGCCATTGATGTAAACCTGCGCCTAAGGAACCTGTGCCGGAATGGGAATGGTGCCGATTTTGCCAATGGGGAAAATACCTAATGATGGCCTTTTGCGGAAACCCGCTGGACCGGGCTAGCGACCGGCGCACCGACCCGGCCTGGCTGGCGGCGCAGCAAGGGTGCGGCCTGTTTTTGCCCTTCTGGCAGAACAAGCCGCTGGTGGTGAAGGACCGCGCCGGATTCCTGCCATGGCGCAGCGAGTGGCAGGCCGGCCTCTGCGTGTTCCTGGGCCTGGACGGCGCGCGGCCCCTGTTCGCGGTGGATGTCGCGGGCGACAGCGAGCCGGTGATGGAGGACGGCGCCTTTGCCGAGATGCGCGCCAGCGCCTTTGTGCTGCCGGGGCGCGACACCGCCATCGCCGGACAGGCCAAGGCGCTGATCGACTGGCACCGGCGGCACGGCTTCTGTCCCAATTGCGGCGCGGGCACGCAGCTGTGCGACGGCGGCTACCGCCGCCTGTGTCCGGCCTGCGCGGCAGAGCATTTTCCGCGCACCGATCCGGTGGTGATCATGCTGCCCGTGCTGGGCGATGAATGTCTGGTGGGCCGCAATGCGCGCTTCGTGAACGGGCTGTATTCGGCCTTCGCCGGTTTTGTCGAACCGGGCGAGGGGCTGGAAGACGCCGTGCGGCGCGAGTTGCAGGAAGAGGCGGGGGTGCGGATCGGCGCGATCACCTATCACGCCAGCCAGCCCTGGCCGTTTCCGTCATCGCTGATGCTGGGATGCTATGCGCAAGCCCTCAGCCGCGATTTTGCGATCGACGGACACGAGATCACCGATGCGCGCTGGCTGACGAAGGATGAGGTGCGCAAGCGGCTGGCGCGGGAAATCCAGGACGAAATGACCATGCCCGCGCCCATCGCCATCGCCCATCACCTGGTCAGGGACTGGGCCAAAAACTAGAATCAGGGCGCGAGGAATTTTGCGGCCTGAGCAGGAGCAAGGAGCGATGTGGGCGAACAGCCCATGAGCGACGCGCGACGAACTCAGGACGCAAAAGAACCGCGCCTAAGGCATGTCTTCCCTGAACGGATGCGCCGGATAGACGCCCATGATCTTGTGATCGGCGGTGTGGAACGCCAGCTCTTCCAGCGCGCGCGCGACATGCGGCTGGTCGGGGTGACCCTGTATGTCGACATAGAATCGCGTGGCGTTGAATGAGCCGCCCAGCTGATAGCTTTCCAGCTTGGTCATGTTGACGCCATTGGTGGCGAAACCGCCCATCGCCTTGTACAGCGCCGCGGGCACATTCTTCACCTGGAAGACGAAACTGGTCACCACCTTGCCGCTGTTGGGCGCGCGCTCATCCTGGCGCGACATGATCAGAAAGCGGGTGGCGTTGTGATGCTCGTCCTCGACGTCGGCCTTCAGAATCTTCAGGCCATAGAATTCCGCCGCCAGGCTCGAGGCGATGGCGGCCACGTGTCTGTCGCCCAGTTCGGCGACATGCTTGGCCGAACCGGCCGTATCATACCAGTTGTGCGCCACCAGCTTGCGCTCCCGCAAAATCGTGCGGCACTGGGCCAGCGCCGGCGCCTGGCTGTAGACGCTTTTGATGTCGTCCAGCGTCGCGCTCTTCAGGCCCAGCAGCTGATGGTGGATGGGCAGGAAATGCTCGCCCACGATATGCAGGCCGGAATCGGGAAGCAGGTGATGGATGTCGGCGATGCGGCCGATCAGCGAGTTCTCCACCGGAATGATGCAAAGATCGCAGTCGCCGGACTTCGCCGCCTCGATGGCGTCTTCAAAGGTCGGCTTGGGAATGGCGCTCGCATGGGCCACCGCCTCGCGCGCCGCCAGATTGGCATAGGCGCCCGGCTCGCCCTGGAAGGCGACGCGTTTGGCGTTGGCGACGGCTTGGATCATGACAATAAGCTTCGGGCGCGCTGGAGATCGGCGGGAGTATCAACAGACAGGGGGGCCTCGTCCACTCGCGCCACCGCAATGCTCATGCCCGCTTCCAGCGCCCTCAGCTGTTCCAGCTTCTCGCGCTGCTCCAGCGGCGACGGCGGCAGGGCGACAAAACTTTCCAGCGCCTCGCGGCGATAGGCATAAAGCCCGACATGATGAAACAGCGGGCCATCGCCGCTGGGCGCTGTGCTGCGGGTGAAATAGAGCGCGCGGCCCAGATTGCCGCTGGCGTCCCAGGCCACCACCGCCTTGACCACGGCGGGGTTGACGCGATCGGCCTCATTGTCGATGGGCGCCGCCAGGGTGGCGATGTCCGCCCCGGACTGTTTCAGCGCCTGGGCCACGCACCTGAGCTGGCCGGGGTCCAGGGCCGGCAGGTCGCCCTGCAGATTGACCACCACGTCATGCGCCCCCTTGGGGTCGAATCGCTGCAGCGCGGCCCAGATCCGGTCCGAGCCCGAGGGCAGGTCCGGGTCGGTGAGAATCGCCTGCCCCCCGCAGGTCGTGATCGCGGCCACGATCTCGGCCTCGCCCGCCGCCACCACCACAGGCCCCAGCCCGGCGGCGACCGCCTGCCGCCAGACCCGCACGATCATGGGCACGCCGCCGATATCGGCCAGCGGCTTGGCCGGAAGCCGGGTCGAGGCCATGCGGGCGGGGATCAGAAGGACGGGATTCATGGGCCTCATGCGGTGGCACCGTTTCACGAGGGTCCACGGGCCGCCTGTTTAGGCCGGGATTGGCGCTAAGGCCAGATACTGCTTACAATTTATGCGACGCTTCGCCGCAATGACGCGGGGACAGCGGCGGGTAATGTCGCGCCAGATTTTGCCGGGGCCGCCCGGCTTTGGGGAGCTTTCGGCATGAATTCCTTTGAGTGGAACAAGATCATCGGCGCGGTGCTGGGCACGGCGGTCTTTATCTTCGTCGTCCGCCTGGTCGCCGAGCATGTCTATGAGCCCGAGCATCCCGAAAAGCCCGGCTATGTCGTCGAAGGCGTGGTCGAAACGCCCGCTGGCGGCGGCGCACCTGCCGCGCCGGTTGCCGAAGTCATGCCCGACTGGGGCACCGTGCTGCCGGCCGCCGATGTCGCGGCGGGCCAGGCGTCCACCGCCAAGTGCGCGGCTTGCCACGACTTCGCCAAGGGCGGTCCCAACAAGATCGGGCCCAGCCTGTTCGCCGTGGTTGATCGCCCGCGCGGCGCCCATGAAGGCTTCGCCTATTCCGCCGCCATGAAGGGCAAGCCGGGCAACTGGACCTATGACGAGCTGTTCAAATTCCTCAAGTCGCCGGCCGTCGACATTCCCGGCACCAAGATGAGCTTCGCCGGCATCCGCGCCGAAAAGGAACGCGTCAACCTGATCGCCTATCTGCGCTCCAATGCCGACAGCCCTGCAGCTCTCCCTGCGCCCAAGCCGGCTGAAGCTGCTGCCGCCGCGCCTGCTGCCGCCGCCGCACCGGCTGCTGCTGCCGCACCTGCCGGTGGTCCGGTTGCCTCGCCCAAGGGCGGAGCGCCGGTGCCTGCGCCGGCTCACTGACAGGACAGATGACAGGACAAGCGGGCAAGCCCAACGTCCTGTTCCTGTTGCCGCCGGGGTGGGATGCGCTGAGCAAGGCGCTGTTCGGCCATCAGGCCTTCAACAGCTTCCTGCATGGCAAGGACCATTACGCGCCGCAGCAGATCGACTATTTTGTCGGCTTCCGCCCGCCGCACGGCTTCCTCAAGGGCCTGCCGCGCCTGAAAGCGATCTTTTCGCTGGGCGCCGGCGTTGACGGCTTCCTGCGCGATCCGGAATTTCCCCGGCACCTGCCCGTTGTGCGCTTTGTCGACGAGACCTTGCAGCGGGAGATGGCGCAATACGTCACCATGCATGCGCTGATCATCCATCGCCAGCAGCGCGCCTTCGACGCCGCGCAAAGAGAATCGGCCTGGAAGCAGCGCATGCTGGCGCGGCCGTCGCGCGATGTGCGCATCGGCATTCTGGGCATGGGCGATATCGGCGCGGTGACCGCCGAGCGCCTGCTGATGTTCGATTTCCAGGTCTTCGGCTGGAGCCGCACGCGCAAGGCCGTAGCAGGCGTCACCAGCTTTGCGGGCCAGGAAGAACTGCCGAAATTTCTGGCCAGCTCGGACATCATGGTGTGCATGCTGCCGCTGACACCGGAAACGGAAAATATCCTGAACGCCAAACTGTTCGCCGGATTGCCGCAAGGCGCCTGGGTGATGAATGTGGGGCGCGGCGGCCATTGCAACGAGCAGGATTTGCTGGCGGCGCTGGACAGCGGCCATCTGGGCGGCGCGGTGCTGGACGTGTTCCAGACCGAGCCGCTCCCCGCCGACAGCCCTTTCTGGACTCATCCGAACGTGACCGTGACGCCGCACATCGCCGGCATCACCGATCCGCGCAACGCCAGCGCCTTCGTGGTGGACTGCGTGGCACGCGCCGAAACCGGCGCGCCCTTCAAGAATGTCGTGGACCTGAACAGGGGGTATTAGGCGTGGGCAATCTTGCCACCCGGATCAAGGACGGCGCGGCGAACCTGTTTGTGCGGGCGGAAGCGCGCGGCGTGTTTCCCAAGCTTCCGGCCTTTGAGCGCGATCTCAGCGACTATCCGCATTTGCGGCTGCTGGAGGAAAACTATCCGGTGATCCGCGCAGAATGCGAACAGCTGCTGGCCGTACCGCTGCGCCTGCCCGGCATGGACGAACTGACCAGCTATACCGCCGGCGGCATCCACCAGATCGCCTGGAAGAGCTTCATGTTCAAGTCCGGCAGCTTCATCGAAGACAATTGCGCCCTGGCGCCCAGGACCGCCGACCTGCTGCGCCAGCTGCCGGGGGTCTACACCGCCTTCTTCTCGGTGCTGGAGCCGCACCAGCATATCAAGCCCCACTGGGGCTACTGGAAAGGCTTTGTGCGCTATCACCTGGGCGTGGTGATCCCCGACGACAATCGCGATCACAAATGCTGGATCCGCATCAATCCCGATGCCTGGGACCGCGACCGGCGCGAAGAGATCGAACAGGGCGCCAAGTATCACTGGCACAATGGCGAAGCGGTCATGTTCGACGACACCTTCCTGCACGACGCCGCCAATGAATCGGACCAGGTGCGGGTGGTGCTGTTCCTCGATGTGGCGCGCAGAATGCCCTGGCCGCTGGCGCTGCTGAACAAATTGTTCCTGTGGATCGCGCACCAGACCGAATCGGTGCGCCAGGTCCGCACCAATGCGGCAATCAAAGCCGCTTGATCGCGGTCACCGCTCCGGCGATTTTTTCGATGCGCGCAATGGCATCGGCAAGCGGCTCGACCGCCACCGCCATGTGATGGGCATTGGCATGCAGGATTTTTTCCCCATCCAGCATCACCCCCATATGGCCTTTCCAGAAGACAAGGTCACCGCGCTGCACATCGGCGCGTGATACGGGTTCGCCCAGCGCCTTCTCCATCATGTCGGTATCGCGCGGCGCGCACCTGCCCACCGCCTGCAATGCGGTCTGGATCAGGCCGGAACAGTCCAGCCCCGCCACGGTCTTGCCGCCCCAGACATAGGGCGCGCCCAGGAAGCGCTGCGCCACCGCCGCGAAATCCTTTTCCGATTCCGGCGCCAGATGGCGCTGATGCACAAATCCGTTCCCGATATTCACATAGTCGCCGTCACGGCTTTGCACCGGCACGGTGGCATTCAGCGGCAAGAGATCGCGCACCGGCGTCTTGAGGTCGGCGGCGGCGAAGACCGGCGCCATCAGCACCGAAACCCTGGCCTGAACGGCGAAAGGCGCGCCCAGCGCGTCTTCCTTCACATAGCCGACATACAGATCGCCGGCCGCCTGGCCCCAGGCCCAGCCAGCGCTGCGGTCATAGACGGTGAAGCTTTCGCCGAACAGAAGTTCGCTATCCTGTGCCGCCTCATCAGACGGACGTACCCGCAAGGAGGCGCGGCCCAGGCGCACGGAAAATTTCTCGCCTTCCACAAAACGCGGCGCGTCTACCTGGCCCTTGAGATGCGCCGCCGCGAGGTCGGCCCGCGCCGGCGTGACTCGCTTATCGGCCATAACGTTCTTTCAGCAGCGCATAGAGGGCGCGCGCGCTGTTGGCCTCGCCGCCGATGGGGCGCCCCGGTCGGGCGCGGTCGATCCAGGCGGGAATGTCCAGGTGCACCCAGCGCCTGGTCTTGGCGACAAAGCGGTTCAGGAACAGCGCCGCCGTGATGGCGCCGGCGTAACTGTAGGCCGGGTTGTTGTTGAGATCGGCGACGCGGCTGGAAATCGTGTCCTCATAGCCGCGCCACAGCGGCAGCCGCCACAGCGGGTCCTGCACCGCCAGCCCCAACCGGGTGAGATCGGAGGCCAGCTTTTCGTCGTCGGTGAAGAAAGGCGGCAGCTCCATGCCGGTCGCCGCCCGCGCCGCGCCGGTCAGGGTGGCGATGTCGATCAGCAGGTCGGGGTTTTCCTCATCGGCATCGGCCAGGGCATCGGCCAGCACCAGCCGGCCTTCGGCATCGGTGTTGCCGATCTCCACCGTCAGCCCCTTGCGGCTGGCGAAGACATCGCCGGGCCGCATGGCGCTGCCGGACACCGAATTCTCCACCGCCGGGATCAGCACGCGCAAACGCAGGTTCAGCTTCGCGCCCATCACCATGCCCGCCACCGCCAGGGCGCAGGCCGCACCGCCCATGTCCTTTTTCATGGTCAGCATGGCGGCGGACGGCTTGAGGTCATAGCCGCCGCTGTCGAAGCACACGCCCTTGCCCACCAGGGTGACGCGCGGCGCACCCGCCTTGCCCCAGAGAAACTCGATCAGGCGGGGGGCGCGGTCCGAGCCCTGCCCCACCGCCGCGATCAGCGGATAGTTTTTCGAAAGCCTGGCGCCGCTGGTCACCGAAACTTTCGCGCCATGCTTCCTGGCCAGCGCGCGCGCGGCGGCTTCCAGTTCGGCGGGGCCCATGTCGTTGGCCGGGGTGTTGACCAGGTCGCGGGCGAGAAACAGATTCTCCGCGATGCGCGAAACCTCTTCGCCGTCCACGCCTTGCGGCAAGACCAGCCGGGCCTTGCGTGCCGCGTTCTTCTTGTAGCGATCAAAACCATAGCCGCCCATCAGCCAGGCCAGCGCGGCATTGGCGCCACCGCAACTGTCCGGCACATCGCCCAGCCGGTACGTCCCGGCGGGCAGGTGTGACGCCGCCGCGGCCAGCGCAAAGGCATCCGTGCGCTCGCCCAGTCCCAGCACCCAGGCGGCGATTCCGCCCCTGGCGTCCGGCAGGGCGGCCAGCGCGCCCGCCGCGCCGGCGAAGCCCGACGCCGTCACCAGCGTGCTGCGCTTTTGCCGGGCCAGCCACGCCTTGGCGTCCCGGGCCCGCACCGCATGCAGCGGAATGGCGCCTTTGGCGCTCTTTGCAAGGCTTGGATGCATGAAAGGACCTTACGCTTTTGCAGGTGTGACTCTATGAATCGCGGAGGTTTCCCGCAAGGAGCAGGGCATGGCTTACACTTTGGTGGTCGGCACGATGCAGTGGTCGAGCTGGAGCCTGCGCCCCTTCCTGGCGCTCAGCGCCATCGGCGTCCCGTTCGAGACGGTGGTGATCCGCCTGAGGGTCAAGCCGCCCGAGCCCGTCACCACCAAGGACCGGATTCTCGAATATTCGCCCGCGGGCAAGGTGCCGGTGCTCAAGATCGAGGAAAATGGGAAGACGCTGACGGTGTGGGACAGTCTGGCGATCTGCGAAACCCTGGCCGAGCGTCACCCCGAAGCAAAGCTTTGGCCTGCCGATCCGCACGCGCGGGCGATGGCGCGCAGCCTTTCCAGCGAGATGCATTCGGGCTTTCCCGACATACGCGACCAGCTTTCCATGGAATTCACCAGCAAATTGCCGCTGCCGGAATTGCGCGACGACACCCAAAAGCAGATCGCGCGCATCCTCAAAGCCTGGTCGAAAGCGCTGGCGCGGCACAAGGGCGATTTCCTGTTCGGCGGTTTTTCCATTGCCGATTGCATGTATGCGCCCGTGGTATCGCGCTTTGATACCTATGGCGTTGCGGTGCCGCCGGATGCGCGCGCCTATATGGATCGCATCATCGCCTTGCCGGGCATGGCCGCCTGGCGCAAAGGCGCGCAGAAAGAAATTGCAGCGGGGATTGCCTGATTTTTCATGGCGCTCCGGCTCACGCCTACGCGCATGGCGCGCAAGCAGAGATTGCGGCGGGACTGCCGCTTCCCAGCACCGGCCCCTGGCTCAGGGAATGATTCCGGCTTCGCGATAAAAGCGCGCCGCGCCCGAATGCAAGGGCGCCGGCGGCTCGGCCGCCGCCTTGTCCAGGCTGATTTCGCCCGCGTTGCGATGCCCTGCGGCCAGCGGCGCGCGATTGGCGGGATGAAACAGCGCCCGCGTCAGGCCATAGATCAGCGGATCGGGCTCGCCGTCGCGCGTCACCCAATAGGCAGTCACGCCCACCGTCTCCACCGCACCGATGCGCGGATAGACGCCGGCGGGAATCAGCGTTGGCCGAAGCTGCGGCACCAGTTTGAGCAGCCGCTCGCGCCCCTCGCCGTCGATCGGCACCAGCCGCGCCAGATCCTGGCCGATCAGGTCGTGCACCGGATCGACAGGCGCGCCGGTGGTGATGAAGTAGGCGTCTATCTTGCCTTCGCGCAACAGCTGGGCGCTGTTGCCGCTTTCAAACGGCACCACCCGCACGCGCCCCACGCGATAGGCCGCCAGGATGGCGCGGGCGCGCATGACGGCGCCGGTATTTTCCGCGCCGCCCAGCATCACTCTTTTTCCACGAAGATCGCCAACAGACTGAATGCCGGACTTCGCCGCCGCCACCAGATGCGTCTGTTCGCCGAACAGCGCCGCGATGATCCGCAAATGGGTGGCCCGGCGGCGGAAGGCGCCCTTGCCCTTGACCGCCGCGGCGATGACATCGCCTTCCGAGATCCCGGAATCCACCAGCCCCAGGTTGACGCTGCGCAGATTGTCGGTAGCGCCTTCGCTGGTGCGGGCCGACAGGATGACGCCCGCCGGGCCGCACACCGTGGCGGTTTCGCAGCGCCCGACCCCGGGGGGATGGCTGATCAGGCCGGCGATGGCCTGGCCGACCGGAAAATAGATGCTTTCGGTGGATCCGGTGGCGATCTGGAAGGAGACGCGGGAGGAACTTTGGTCCGTCAGGCCCAGATTGCCGCCCCACAGCCACACACCCATCACCGTCAGGACGAATCCGGCAAGGGCAATCAGGGCGGCAAGGCGCTGAGACATGCGGGAATGGTTAACCCTTTATTGCGTCAGGACTGGGGCCGTTAACGGATGGCCGAACCTTGCTTCTAAATGTACTCTGGGATCAATTCCTGGCATTCTGTTGCTGCCTTGTCACAGGGGGCCGGTAAAACCTTGATCGTCAGAGACAAACCTGCCGCAAAGCAACAATTGCGATGGAGACATTTTCGACTAGCGCCGTTATTATAAGCGCTACATTGGTTTCGACGTATTTGGCGGGGGGTCCTGCCCGTCGGTATTTTCAAGCGAGGGTAGACAAAATGAAACTTCGAATGCTCGCCATGGCGACTGTTGCCGCCGCGGCTCTCAGCACACCTGCACTGGCCGGAGAAGGATGGTACCTGGGTCTTGGCGGCGGCTGGGATCAGCAGGAAAGCGTTTCGCACGTCTCCGTTCCGCGGCCCGCAACCGGCAGCTTGAACACCCCCACCTCCGACAATTTCATCGGCGCCGTCTCCGTCGGCTATGCCTGGGGCAATGGCTGGCGTCTTGAAAACGAAATCGCCTACACGTCCCATTCTGTCGGCGCTGCCGGCTACAATGGTGGCGGCCAGGTCACCTCGGACATGGTCAACTTGACCTATGACATTCCGCTGGGCGACACTTGGAAGTTCACCCTCGGCGGCGGTGTCGGTATCGGCAACTACCGCACCCGCATCGGCGTCAACGGCACCAACTTTGACTACGTCAAGGGCCGCACGACCGCCTTCCAGTGGCAGGGCATCGCCGGCCTCGCCGTCTCCATCTCGCCGGATGTCGATCTGTTCGGTGAATACCGCTATCGTTCGAACGAAACGGGCGCCAATTTCAACAGCTCGTATCTGACGATCAGCCCGATCCGCGTGGACAAGGTTTCGGAAAATGTGGCGATGTTCGGCCTGCGTTGGTTCCTGACGCCGCCGGCCCCGCCGCCGCCGCCGCCGCCCCCGCCGCCGCCGCCTCCGCCGCCTCCGCCGCCTCCCCCGCCGCCCCCGCCGCCGCCGGCGAAGACGTACATCGTCTTCTTCGACTTTGATAAGTCGAACCTCACCGCGGAAGCGCAAGCGACGGTTACCGAGGCTGTGTCCGCCGCCAAGACTCTGGGCTCTGTCCGGATCATGGTGACCGGCCACACCGACACCGTCGGTTCGGATCGCTACAACCAGGCGCTCTCCATCCGTCGCGCGACTTCGGTCAAGGACGAGATGCTGCGCCAGGGTCTGGGCGCCGACTCGATCGCGATCGAAGGCAAGAGCTTCCACGATCCGCTGGTTCCGACCGGTCCGGGCGTGCGTGAGCCCAAGAACCGCCGTGCGGTTATCGATCTGGGCGGCTGATCAGCCCAAACCGAATGAGAAAGGGCCGGTCGCAAGACCGGCCCTTTTTCTTTGGCTTAGGTTTTCTTGCTAAGCGTAGCGCAGCTAGAAAACCTTGCCCCGCACCGAGCGAAGCGAGGGCGGTGGCCAGCAGGTACAGATAAAAAGGCGCGGGAGATGATCCCGCGCCTTTTTGCCTGAATGTCTGATCCCTCAGTAAACCGGGTTGGGCGGATCGCCCGCCAGCGACGGGCGGGGGATGGGCGCGATGCTGGGGCCGGCCTGCACGCCCTGGAAGGTGATAGCCACCGAGATTTCGCAGCCGTTCACCGGCGTGGGCTCGTTGACGGGAACGCCGGAGACGAAGTCCTCCAGCACCGGCTTGTCCGGCGCCAGCGCGGCGGCGAAGACGATATTGGCGCTGCGGCAGAAATTGTCGTGCTGGCCCGGCTTGGTGCGGCGCAGGTCGGCATTGGCGATGGCGCGGGTCTTGTAGGCGTCATATTCACGGTCGCCCCTGGCACCGTGCAGGCGCTTGAACATGCGCAGCATCCGCGCGTCGGACGCGCGCAGCTCCTTGTTGAAGATAGTCTGGAAGCGGTTGAAATTGGCCACCGCCACCGGCCCGCAGGCCAGCGCCGCGTCGGTGAGCTCCTGCTGCACGGCCGAGATCTGCACCGCGGAAATTTCCGCCGCGGTGGCGCAATTGTTCCTGCCGCGAATCTGCGCTTCCGCCGCCGTCGCGCCCATCAGGCCGAGGGCGGCCACACAGGCACCCAGTTTGGCGCCCAGCTTCGTGCGTTTCATGCAAAACCTCTTCGACAGGCGCTTGCGCGCCAATGACCCCAGGGCGCCGAGCATAAAACACAACCGGCGGCATCGCCAAGCTGTTGGGATTAAGGAACTTTCGTGGCGGGGCCGGGAATTGCGGAAACCCCAGCCTCCACGTGCGTTTCCTGTCTGTAGCCATTGGCATACGCAAATGCGCCAGGTCCAGACCATCCTTTTCGCCGCCGCCGCCCTGACATGGGCGGCTTTGCCGGCGTACGCCGCCGGCAGGCCTGATTTCAACGCCCCTTACCCCGTACAGCATATGCGCGAGATGAGCATGGCCCCGCAGCAGCCTTATGCCATGAACTATACCGACCAGATGGCACAGAAGCTCGGGGTGAAGGATGGCCAGTGGGAAGCCTTCCACTCCAGGGATCCCCTGATTCCCAGCCTGAATGGCGGGATGGGCGCCAGCGGGCATCCCATGCTCAAGCTGCAATGGACGCCCTGAAGTCCCGGCTTCCTCATTCGGTCCCATTCTAGTATCTGTGCGCCCCAGAAGAGGGCGCTTTATGGCTTATAAAATCGCGGTAATCGGGGCGACCGGCAATGTTGGCCGGGAGATGCTCAAGACCCTGGCTCAGCGCCAGTTTCCCATTAGCGAGCTGGTGGCCCTGGCCTCGACCTCGTCGGTGGGCCGCGAGGTCTCGTTCGGCGACCACGTCCTCAAGATCAAGGCGCTCGACTATTTCGATTTCAAGGGGACCGACATCGCCCTGATGAGCGCGGGCGGAACCATCGCCAAGGAATGGGCGCCCAAGATCGCCGCCCAGGGCTGCCTGGTGATCGACAATTCCAGCGCCTGGCGGATGGACCGGCAGGTGCCGCTGGTGGTGCCCGAGGTCAATCCCGACGCGCTGAACGACATTCCCAAGGGCATCATCGCCAATCCCAACTGCTCCACCGCCCAGCTGGTGGTCGCGCTCAAGCCGCTGCACGACCTGTTCAAGATCAAGCGCGTGGTGGTGTCGACCTATCAGTCGGTGTCCGGCGCCGGCAAGGAAGGGATGGACGAACTGTTCACCCAGACCCGCGCCGTGTTCGTCGCCGACCCGATCGCGCCGGGAAAGTTCACCAAGCAGATCGCCTTCAACGTCATTCCCCATATCGACGTGTTCCTGGATTCCGGCATCACCAAGGAAGAATGGAAGATGGCGGTGGAGACCCAGAAGATCCTGGATCCCGATATCCAGGTCACCGCCACCTGCGTGCGGGTGCCGGTCTTCCTGGGTCACAGTGAATCGGTGAACGTGGAATTCGAGCTGCCGGTGACGGCGGAGAAAGCGCGCGCCGCGCTGCGCGCCGCGCCCGGCGTGATGGTGGTGGATAAGCGCGAGGATGGCGGCTATGTCACGCCGATCGAATGCGCCGGCGAGGACGCCACTTTTGTCAGCCGCATCCGCAAGGACCCCACCATCGAAAACGGGCTGAACATGTGGATCGTCGCCGACAATCTGCGCAAGGGCGCCGCGCTCAACGCGGTGCAGATCGCCGAAGTTCTTGTCAAACGCAACCTCTTGAGGGCCGCATAATGCCAAAAGCCTACTGGATCGCACGCGTCGATGTTCACGACCCCGAGACCTACAAATCCTATGTCGAAACCGCCAAGCCCGCCTTCGAGCGCTACAAGGCCAACTTCCTGTGCCGCGGCGGCAAGACCGAAGTGCTGGAAGGCGACGCCCGCGCCCGCAATGTTGTGATCGAATTCGCGTCCCTGCAGGACGCCCATGACTGCTACCACTCGCCGGAATACACCAAGGCGCGGGAATATCGCGACAAGGCCGGCAAGGGCGAATTCATCCTTGTCGAAGGCGTTTAAGCCCCGCCGCAGTATCCTGTATGTCCCGGCGGACAAGCCGCGCGCCCTGGAAAAGGTGCGCGGGCTGGACGCCGATGCCATCATCATCGACCTGGAAGACGCGGTCGCGCCCGACGCCAAGGCGCTGGCGCGCGATGCCGCCTGTGCGGCCATCGCAGGCCTTGGCCCGCGCGAAGTCATCGTGCGCATCAATGCCCTGTCCAGTCCCTGGGGACGGGACGATCTGGCGGCGGTCAGGTGCGCCCGGCCGGACGCCATCGCGCTGCCCAAGCTGTGGGATGCCGAAGATGTGATCGCCGCCCGCGCCCTGACCGGCGATATTCCGATCTGGGCGATGATCGAAACGCCCCGCTCGGTACTGAACGCCGCCGAGATTGCCGGCGCCGGGGTTGCCGCGCTGGTGCTGGGCAGCAACGATCTTCTGAAAGACATGGGCGCACGGCACATGCCGGGCCGGGCCAATCTTCATAGCGCCATGGCGCTGTGTGTGATGGCGGGGCGCGCCGCCGGCATCACCGTGCTGGACGGGGTTCACAACGATCTGAGCGACATGACGGCATTCGCCGCCGCCTGTCAGCAGGCGCGCGATTTCGGCTTTGACGGCAAGACCGTGATTCATCCCGGCCAGATCGCCGTCTGCAATGCCGCCTTCACCCCGTCGCCCGAGGAAATCGCCGCGGCGCGGCGGGTGGTGGAGGCGTTCGCCAAAAGCCCCCAGGCCGGCGTGATCGCACTGGACGGACGCATGGTGGAGCGGCTGGACCTGAAGATCGCGGAACGCACGCTTTCGCGGGCGCCCTGATGCTGATGAACCAGTATCGCGCCGCATTGTTCAATGGCGAGCTGAGGCCCGATCCGGCGCAGGAAAGCGCCGTGCGACGGCTGCACATCCTGGCCAAAAGCCTTGGCGAAAAGCGCGGCTTTTGGCCGTTCCGCAGGACGTCCGCCGCCGTCAAAGGCCTTTATATCTGGGGCGATGTCGGGCGCGGCAAGACCCTGCTGATGGACTTCTTCTTTGACGAAGTCCGGATGGAGAAGAAGCGCCGGGCCCATTTCAACAGCTTCATGGTGGATGTCCATGCCCGCATCCATGCCCAGCGCCAGCGCGCGGGCAGCGACGATCCGATTCCCCCCGTGGCCAAAAGCATCGCGGAGGAAGCGCGGCTGCTGTGCTTTGACGAGTTCCAGGTCACTGACGTCGCCGACGCCATGATCCTGGGACGATTGTTCGACCGGCTGTTCGCCGATGGCGTGGTCATTATCGCCACCAGCAACACCCCGCCGGACCGGCTGTATGAAGGCGGGCTCAACCGCCAGCTCTTTCTGCCCTTCATAGAAGAGATCAAGCAGCGCCTGGAGGTGGTGGAGCTGAACGGCCCCACCGACTACCGCCTGCAGCGTATTTCCGGCCTGAATGTCTATCTGACGCCGCTTTCGCCCGCCGCCGATGCGGCGATGGACGCAGCCTGGCAGCGGCTGACCGACAGCAATGCCGGAAAGCCCGTGAATCTCACCGTACTGGGACGCACCCTGGTGGTGCCACAGGCGGCGCGCGGCGTGGCGCGCTTTGCCTTCGACGAACTCTGCGACCGGCCGCTGGCGGCGGCCGACTATCTGGCGCTGGCGCAGGAATTCCACACCGTGCTGATCGACCATGTCCCGGTGATGACCGACAATATGCACAATGTGGCGCGGCGCTTCACCCTGCTGATCGACACTTTATATGATGAGGGCGTGAAGCTGATCTGCTCCGCCGCCGCGCGCCCCGACCAGCTTTATTCCGCCGGCATCGCTTCGGATTCCTTCCGCCGCACCGCCTCGCGCCTTGCCGAAATGCAGTCGGAGGATTACTTGCGGCGTGGACACGGAATTCACGGATTGGCGTCCTGATGCAGAACGTCTTGTGGGCATGCGCTTTTGTACTGGCCTGTATGGGCTTTTATCAGTTCATCTGGCCGAGACTGAAACGTTTCGACCAGAATAATGTGGCGCGCATCACCCAGCAGGAACGCGACAGGGCCGACGCCAATGCCCATTTCCGCCATGCCCTGGAAGTGGCCGATGAACAGGTCGAGCCGGTACAGGAAATCAAGCTCGCGGGCGGTGCCCAGTATCTGTTCGAGGCCCAGGTCTTCACCACACGGGACGAGGCCGAAGAGATGCGCGCCCGCCGGGTCGGGGTGGTGGCGCGGCGCTTCTACGAAGAATTGCCGACCGCGCTGGCCTCGCGCTCCGAAGCCCGCTCGCCGCTGTCGGCGCGCGAACGCGCCAGCCAGCGCTGGAAACGCACGATCAATTAGGCCGCTTCGCCCTTCATCAGTTTGGGGAGCTTTCCGACATCCCCGCCGGCATGGCGCATGAAGAAGCGCCGCGCCGGCCCGATCGCATCCACGATCCCGAGGCCCAGATCGCGCAAGTGGCGCAGCGGCGCGATGTCGTTGGAGAACAGCCGATTGAGGGCATCGGTGGACGCCGCCAGGGCGAGCGAATCGAAACGCCGCCAGCGCTCGTAACGCTTGAGGGTATCGAGCGCGCCGATATCGCGGCCCAGCCTTGCGGCATCCAGCAGCACTTCGGCCAGCGCCGCGGCATCCTTCAGCCCCAGATTCAGGCCCTGCCCGGCGATGGGATGAATGCCATGGGCGCAATCGCCCGCCAGCGCGAAACGCGGCCGCACGAATTCGCGCGCCAGATGGAAGCTCAGCGGATAGGACCAGCGCGGACCAGCGGACTTGGTCTTGCCCAGGTGGCTGCCGAAGCGGCGCGACAGTTCGGCATTGAATCCGGCCTCATCGAGCGCCAGCAGGGCCGGCGCCTTCCTTTTGTCTTCCGTCCACACCAGCGACGAGCGGTTGCCGGTCATGGGCAGGATCGCGAACGGCCCGGAGGGAAGGAAATGCTCATAGGCCACGCCATTGTGCGGCTTCTCATGTTCCACGGTCGCGACGATGCCGGTCTGCGGATACGACCAGCCGATCACGTTGATGCCCATTTCACCCCGCAGCCGCGATTCCCGCCCGTCGGCGGCGATCAAAAGCGGCGCGGCGATCTGCGATCCGTTTTCCAGCAGGACGGCTGCGCCGCCGCTCTCCACCTTCACGTTCTTCACCGTCGCGGGCGCGATCAGTTCCAGATTCTTGCAGGCCGCCACCGCGCCATAGAGCGCGGCGCGGATATGCCGGTTCTCTGCGATATGGCCCAGGGCCCCGGCGCCGACCTCCTGGGCATCGAAATGCAGCGAAAAAGGCGAGGCCGGCCGTCCGGCGACGCCATCGGTGACCAGTATTTCGCGAATGGCTTGGGCATGGGGCGCCAGGTCCTTCCACACATCCAGCACCGTCAGCATCCGCACACTGGCATAGGCCAGCGCCGAGACCCGGCCGTCGAAATGGGGGTCCAGAATGGTGCTGGCCGCCGCCGCATCGACGACCACCGTCTTCACTCCGCCCTGTGCCAGCGCCAGGCCAAGGGTCAGCCCGACCATGCCGCCGCCGGAAATCACCACATCCGTCTGCTTCAAAACCCTGCTCCAATCACGCCCAATATTTAGGCAAAAACGGCCATTTGCATATTTTACAGGCAAAACACCCTGCCTGTTTTTGAGTCATTGATACCCGGTTTTTCGCCAAAAACCCTTTTGAAACATAGCCTTAGTCATTCGCCCCAGAACTGGCCCGCTTCTTGATAAATCGTTAAGGCCGGACCCGGGGGGCCGGAGCAGAAAAAACCACGGAAGGACGGCAGATGAAGCTTATTACGGCGATCATCAAACCCTTCAAGCTCGATGAAGTGCGCGAGTCTCTCTCGGCGCTCGGCGTTCAGGGCATGACGGTGACGGAAGTCAAAGGCTA
>Ga0114974_10000075_pt1 | contig 77296 bp, 79 predicted proteins | sample S_130206_EF_Meta_FD_87318 | JGI IMG/M metagenome (GOLD analysis project Ga0114974, IMG submission 87318) | Freshwater microbial communities from Lake Simoncouche, Canada to study carbon cycling - S_130206_EF_MetaG | ecosystem: Environmental > Aquatic > Freshwater > Lake | place: Lake...
GACTATACTAATCGACTTTTTGAGAGCCAAAAGCGCCGCACTCGCTAAAGCGAGCGCATTTGCCGCTTATAAATTTATTTATGGCAAACCTCAGTAGAAATCACATTGGAGATAAATCTCCAATATTGAAAACTTGTTTTTCAATGTGATTTCATTACCGTCATCCGCGCGCTCCAGAATGCGGGTGGTTTCTGGCATGGATCGCGAGACCATTTAAAGCATCAGCAGGAACTCGACAGAATACATTATCCTTTACAAGATGGAGATCGACTCCAAGTGTTATACCTTCAAACGCCTCGAAGTCGTAGAGGGTCTTTTTGACCCAAGCGTCGACGCAACCTACGTCATCACTCTTGAAGGAAATAACAGATTTGAAAGAGTTCAAGGGCAGCTCCAGAAGTATCCCGACAAAGGAAGTCTATATCATGACAAACCGCGGCTATAAGCGCTGCAAGAAGAATCTGAAACTGGATATACCCCGCTACGACCTCACTGACGCCTTCATCAACGTGTTCAGGCACGCGAACCAACATGGTTACAAGAATGTCCTGGTACTCGAGGATGACTTTATCTTTTCGGACAGAGTATTTGATCCAGTCACCAAAGCGAACGTGAACAACTTCATAAAGGCCCGCACGGATACGGATTTTATCTATCTCCTAGGATGCCTTCCACACTTTATGATACCCTATGACCAGAATCACTATATCCCAGTATCGACAGGCATGCACGCAGTCGTCTATTCTCGCAAAGCCAGAGATAGATCAATCAGCGACTACGCCACGACTACGATCGACGACTGGGACGACTATAATAACTTTCGCCTGAATCGCTACACATACCATGAACCACTCGTCTACCAGACATTTCCGCTAACGGATAATAGAAAACAGTGGGCCGCCCCGGATTTCATCCTCTACTTTGTAGATTTCTGGATCAGATTCTATAGGCTTGACAGGGACGTCGAACCAGGATACAGCAGATTCTATGCCTGGTCAAAGTTTAGCTTATATCTACATATTCTTTTATATGCCGCAATCCTCTGGTTCCTCATCTTCTATCTGCCCTTCACAAAGACGGCAGCAAGGGCCGTAAAATACGTGAAGCGCGTCACCGGCTTCTGATATGAATAATGTTGCAATACGTACCCGGAATCCGGGTGGCCTGGCGCAAGGCGCCGCGGCGGCGCCACAGCCCTCGAGATCTTCTCCTCCGCCACTAAGAGGATGGCCAAGACTCGCCGGAGGATCCTTCACAACAATAAAACACTGCGAGCCACAGATCTCTGGAAGGACGGCTCGGTCGGACGCGGCCGCTCGAGATCCATCTATATCAGACCAACAGCCACAGACACAGCAGTCCTCATCGCCTTCTTCAATCCGGCACCCTTCAAACGCCCCCTCAAGAACCTCCTTTACATCATGAAAATCATGAAAGACGAGGGCATCCCACATTTCGTGGCAGAGTGTGTATTCTTCGACAGACAGCCGGAGGTGCCGGGGGCCCATCTGGTTCTCCGATCCAACTCGCTGATGTTCTACAAGGAGAACCTCCTCAACCTCCTAGAGGCCACCGTACCGCAGCAATATACGAAACTGGTCTTCATGGACGGAGACATTATCTTCGGAGCGCCGGATTGGATCGACCAGATTTCCCAGAAACTGGAATCGACTCAAATTATCCAGCCGTTCTCCGAGGCCTGCTGGCTTTATCCGGACAACACCAGAATCCGTTGCACGAAGCAATCCTACGGATATGCCATGACCACGAAGAATATGACGGAATCGACTCCTCCTAACAAATACCATCCCGGATTTGCCTGGGCCATGCAAAGAAGCATCTTTAAAGCCATAGGAGGGCTCTACGACAAGGCCATAGCGGGCAACGGAGACGTCATGTTCGCCTTCAGCCTACTGAATGACATGTCGCCATCCTATATCAACCGATACGCCCCGTGCATTCTGGATACTTGGCGCGCATATAACACGAGAGTGAAGTCGCTCAACCCGATCATAGGATATCTGAACATGGAGGTCTATCACCTTTTCCACGGCTTGGTGCGGAATCGCCAATACAATAGCCGCCATGAGATCGTCAAAGAGAAACTCAAACAAGGCTGGGACACGGCCATTACAACGAGCGCGCAGGGCCTCTACGAGTTCCGGGATAAGGAGCTGAGCGACGCCCTCCACCAATACTTTCTGGACCGGGCGGAAGACGTCCCCATCGAGGTGGCCATGCTCCCTCCTGCCTAAGATTCTACCCCCTTGGGTATCAGACAAGATGTTTCCGGACTTTGAAGAACTCCGGTCACTTTTTGAATATATGTTCAATCACGGACCTGTCCGGGCCCATCTGACCAATCTATCTATAAACGCCGAGTGCCTCATTCCGTCACTCCCCCGGCTCCAATGTGACGCCGCCTCCATTCGCCTCGACTCCATCGAGGTCCTGGAAGACTGCTATTCTCTCGTAGCCGACGGCAATGCAAAGATCAAAAACGTCGCCCTAAAGACGCCCTATTGCACGTTCCATATCGACTATAACCGCAAGCGCGCGACTCTGAAGACCCAGACAGTCAGCCTGGTCACCGTCTACCATACCCTCGTAGGGCAGGTACCCGGACTCACTCTACAGGTGCTTATTCCGGCTCAAAATTGAGAAATCCGGGTGGCCTGCTGAAAGGATACTTCGATGGCCACCGCAGACAACATCTCAGAGCTCCGTATCCGTACGCCGCCGCCGGATGCTGAGGAGCGGCCAAAAAAGAGCTTTCGGCTCTCGACGGCGCGGCTCGTGGGTCTATTCGCAGCGTTCTATGTGATCGGAGTTCTTCTGGTCGAGCTCCACCACTCGACGACGCCGCATCTTATCCTCAGTGCCATCATCGCGGTAGTGGCGCTACTACCTATCTGTCTGGCCGGAGAGCGAGAGAGTGTTATCCCTAAATGACCATTGTAGCCCCGATGGCGGCCTTACAGATCGGACACTCATTTTTTACAGACATCCATCGGTTGATGCTAGCAGGTTCAAAGAGGTGAAAGCATCCCAGAAGAGTTGCGGGAACTCCCTTCATGAAGGGAATCTGAGATATCGGACACACGTCGTCTGAGCTGACTGCCTTCTCTTTTATCAGTCCCGCCACGAAGTTGGGAATCTGGAGAACGGTCTCAATCTTCCGGGGTGGCGGATGGATTGGATTCCGAAAGGGGGCTGTGAGGATCGCCACTCTCCGAGATCCCTGCACCGACTGGCGCTTCCGGCAATCCCCTACTGTGTCTCCCTCAATCTTCAGTTGGTAGGGCCAGGTCCGGAAAAGACTCCGGTACTCGAAATCAACGATGGGAATATCCTGCTCTCCGATCCGGAGAATCTCTCCGGTTCTCCAGATTCGAGAATCCCAACGGCTCGTCTTCGGATATAGGATAAGTGAGAATCGGCCCGGATACATATCGATCGGACCCTCCAGAAGTGTAGCGGGGCCTGTGGGGGGCGGATAAGCAGAAAGAATAAGGGCATCGTTTGCCTGTTGGACACGTACAATAGCATATCTGTGGAGCGTGGTCGGATCATCATATGCCACTACCATGTCATCAAATATCGCAACAAGTGCTGGAAGCATTTCGTGTGATATCTATCGGGAGTGTTGGTGATTACAATTTTACTGGGAAGGGGTGCGAGCGCTCTTTAGAACATGCTTTATGAAGTCTTCCTTCGAGCAAGAGTTATCGAGCGACTCAATACACAGGTCGCACTTGTTATCTGGTGGCGCGCATTCCATAATGGCCTGCGTGATCATACACCAGAGAGGTGATGACATCGGGTTCGAGCTCAGCATGGTAAGAGCATGGCGTAGAGTATCGATTAGATCGGGGCCAGTAAAGAGATAGCTGTGATAGAAGATCTGTTCGCGTACGGTCTCGTAGGATAGATCATCTTCTGGCACGCATTTCAAGGTACACAGGATTCTCTTGAATGCATAATGCCATAGAATGGGTATAGATAGTGGGGCCTGGCTATTCTTAACAAGGAGTGAATAGATAAACACAAGGGCGTCCATATTTACGTCGGCAGCCATTAGCTTGCAACGAATAAACTCGAGTATTTCGTTGGGAGCCGTGAGAATATACTGGGCTACGCTTGCCGAGTCTAGAAGCCCCTTGTTTACAACTGTGTCATAGATGCTTTTCGGAGTGAGGCCCATTGTGTATAATAGATGCTTGGCGGGCTTTAAACTCAATTTTATAGATTTTGATGGTCTAAGACGTGCGTGTGGATGAATAGATAGTATGCCCACTGTTCTGGATGGCACCGGCTTTGTAGAGATTCTTGACACGTTCGGCGACGATCTGACTGTCGTGAATGCCGCGCGCGTTTCTTTTGCCAAGGAGTCGACCACGATGTCGCCGGGCGATTCTAAGCTGATTTCATATCTGGCCGACCACAATCATATCACGCCCTTTTTTCACCCACAGGTGCGACTTCGGCTAAAGATGCCAATCTATGTATCGCGCGAGTGGTTCCGCCACACGGTCGGATTTGCCCGGAATGAGGTCAGTCGCCGCTATGTCGATACGGTGCCGGAATGCTATGTACCGACTGCTGGGTGGGTCCGGGAGCGGGACACGAATAAGAAGCAGGGGTCGAAGGCGGTCGCTGTTTCAGGAGAGGAACTATGGATCGCGGCGATTCAAGCGCACTGTGATCAGTCTTTGAAGCTATACGGGGATCTACTAGAGGCCCGTGTTGCGCCAGAGGTGGCTCGCGGTGTTCTACCGCAGTGCATGTATACGGAGTTTATTGAGACGGGGTCGCTGTATGCTTATGCACGGCTTTGTCGGCTGCGCCTCGATCCGCAGGCCCAGCGCGAGATTCAGGTCTATGCGGAAGCGCTGTCGGAGGAGCTCGGGAAACGGTTTCCTGTTAGCTGGGCCGCTTTGAAGAAGGAGTGGAGTTCCTAAGTGCCTTTTATAGCAGCCCATACATCCGGAAAATCGATATTATAGATGAGTAAGAAACCGCCTAATAGTACGAACATGCGGTCGTGGATATCGATCACGACGTCTTTGGTGGCAAAGAGGAAGTATGTAATAATGAAGGCACCGACGTAGAAGTTAAAGAGGGCATCCGTGATAACATATACGCGATGTGTTGGAGACTCGAGCTTTAAAAATATGAGGACTATCTGAACGGAAATAAAGAGTTTAATAAGTAATAAAGCTATATGATGTAGCTTCATTGCACACTAAAGATCTGGTAGATAAATATAACTAGTTGGGTATAAGAGCTTTAAAACCTTCTGAGGCTACTTCAAGGGCCCGTAGATCGGCCAAGGCTATCGCGCCCAGTCTCATAACCTCGGGATCATCTGTATTACCACCTGCGGCCGCGAGCGCGTCATTTACAGCCTTAGCTGAAGCTTCTGACTTCATGGCAGCGGTTGCGGCAACATTACCAGCAGCTTCTGCCTCCTTTTGCTTCTCCATCGTTTGGAACGCCTCACGGCTAGAAGTGAGGCCATTCGAGAACAGAAAATGGGAGACCACCTTGCGCGTCAAGTGGTAGACCACCGCGAATAGAAGACCGTGTACGACCGCCACGGTAAGCTTTGACCCCTTGCTCGGAAGAGTAACGAGAACGCCGGGTGTTAGCGCAACGAATAGGCCGGCGACAAATAGGCTCATAAACAACTCCATACTATAATAGCTGGTGATAAAATTAATAGTTCATTCGATACGATCTGTATGGCATCGAATGAATAAGTACTGGTGGTGCCCTTCTTGCAATCACGGCTGGGAATACAACCATCGCAAATGTATTACCGGAGACTTCGGATTCAATGGTATGGCCTGGGAGGCGGCCTGCCTTGCTGCCGGTAAGGTGAGGGCCAAGAAGCACCTAATCGAGTTGTCCGAACACTCTGACTACTGGCTGAAGAAGTCTCACGTGTATTCAGTTCTTCCACCAGGATCCTATTTCATCGGGGACGTGCGGTCAGCGATTTCATCCGATCTACAGGATATCCTTTACGAGGGTGCCTATGTCAAGGGTAAGCAGGTCTATGTCGCCGGCGTCACCAAGTATAGACGCCCCGCCTTTCTAGGATCGAATAAGATCCAGTATCCGAACGACTCGGGGTTTATCGGTATCATGTCGGTGAATCTCTGCGACAAGGATATGAGTGGGTCGTATCACACATTTACAGAGGGTATTGAGGTTCGTATGGATGATCATATTCTGCAGGTTCGGTCGGGTGTATTTGACCTCAAGATTGACACGCGCACCCTTGATACGAACGGTTAATAGTCACGTCATAAAATTGAGCATGCGCAGTGCATGTAGGGCGGCACACACCCCTTTTTACCATGGGCAACTTGCAACAGAAGGCTATGCCGAAGGCCGAGACGACTCCCGTCTACGAGTACTCCGTGCGGTTCATTGCTAAGATGGACAACGTGGGGCCGTTTGCCTACATCAAGAGTTTTAGCAACTGGACACAGTGCATTGAGGGGGCACTCAGTTTCGCTAGGCACTTGGATAAGGGTGACTCGTACTTGGCGCATGTGCCCGTTTACAATCTACGGCTGAGCCTAGAGCTTCGAGACGCCTACATCTACCGGGGCGTTGTGACCTGGAGCTCTGAGCTGTGCAAAAAGGAGAGTCTTATGGCCACTCTCAAGTGGTACATCGAGAGCGAGATCCCGCGCGTTATCTATGGCAAGTACGGTAGCAAGGTTAAAATCACTCTGAAGACCTTCGAGAATAGGGGTGTGACGCACGGTAGTCTCGTGCCTGTGGGTAATGAGGCTATCCTCAGAAGCAGCCGTTTCGCAAACAGCTGTTAACGGCAATAAAAAATGGATGGGTGGGCCTCTTATTTTCTTATCGATACGCCTTTAGCGGATCTGCTTCAAGAGGATGGCGCCCTCCTCCGGGGTCAACGTGATGGGACCGTTCTTCACACTCGGGATCCACCACGTGATGCCGCTGGCGTCGGGCGCCGGCTGCGGCATGAAGACGTCCGTGTGGTTATAGGGGATGTGGGTCTGGCAGATGGACGGGGGGTAGCAGAAGAAGTAGGTCACCTCGTTGCCGTTGCGGCTGAGGACGAGCTTGAAGGCCTCCTCGCCGACCTCCTTGAAGATGGGGTAGGTCGTGGACATCTTGTAAGTCTTGTAAGTCGGGGGCGCAGATTGCCTGGGGGGTACTGGTGGCTAACCGGGGAAACTATGTCAATTTTACTTTGAAAGAGATGGATCATGGGGCCTCTGTAGCCATGCGAACGCGTGAGAGCCAGAGGTCGATCTTGTCCTCGATTCCCGATTGCATTGTCTCTGCGATTCTGTAGCCGTGCGCATTCAGAGAGTAGGAGAGCTCGTAGGTTCGTTCGCCTGCGTCTGTTTCACGAGAGAACCAGAGGCACAGGATTGCTACTGTGTCTGGATGTCTTGCCGGAAAGGGATAGAGGGTGACGTCCCTAACCTCGTAATAGTAGGTGTTAGGGATATACAGAGGAAGGTACTCTGAGTGGAAGATGTAGTCTTGGCTATTAATCATGGTGTTGACTGTACTATGGGTTCGCACTACAATTTTACTAAAAATATAGGGTGGGTCTTTTAGCACATTAGACCGGCGAGTCAATGGGGAACCCGACGGCGCTCGGTGAGTCCTCCAGACTCGGCCGGACCGTGGGGGTCGTTGCGCCGTTGTCGAACTGGGCGAGGCCGTTGTCGAACTGTACGCGCATGACAGCCTTGTTGCGGACACTCGTCTTCTTCAGCGCATAGATCTCGCGTCTGAGTACTGCGATCTCCTCTTGCGCCTGGCGCCACTTCTCAAAGTAGCTCTCGTTGAGAGTGGCCTGGAAGAGGGTCGCGACTGCCTTGAAGAAGCTGTCGGGCTTGGACTGGAGCTGCATCTGGTAGCGGGGGGCGGTCATCTCGATTGCGATGTGGTTGCTCATTGTAGAGGGGGTGCAGTATACCAGTCGGGCAACCATGTCAATTTTAACGGGTTTGGGCGCTGTGTCTACAGAGGCTGGGGCTCTGTATGCGGGCTTACAAGAGGGCCTTTGCTCTGCTGTGCTACGCTATGTGCTCAAAATGGGGCTTTGCTCTGCTTTGCTACGCTATGTGCTCAAAAGGGGCCCTCTGCTCTGTCATGCGCTCAAAATGCCCCCTCTGCTCTGCTATGTGCTCAAAATGCCCCCTCTGCTCTGTTATGTGCTCAAAAGGGGCCCTCTGCTCTGCTATGCGCTCAAAAGGGGCCCTCTGCTCTGCTTTGCTATCAAAAGGGGCCCCCTCTGCTCTGCTATGCCGTAGCAGAGCCTCTGCTCTGCCATGCCACCCCGTCGCAGAGCCTCTGCTCTGCCATGCCAGAGGGCAGCAGAGGCCTCTGCATCGGAGAAAGCCCGTTCAATCCCAAAATAAAATTGACAGAGTGGTCCCCCCAGTTTTCCAGCACCCCCACAAGCCTACACAACCAACACACAAGCACTCAACACCCTCACAAGATGTCTGCCAACCAGATCACCGAGCTCGAGACGACCATCGCCGCGCTCACTGCGCGCGTCGCCGCGCTGGAGGTGACGCCCAAGACCAAGACGACCAAGGCCAAGAAGGAGAAGAAGGAGGGGGCGGAGCCGCGCGTGGCCTCCGAGGGCGTGCAGAAGTGGAAGGCGACGGTCGAGCAGACCGTCGCCGACATGCGCGCCAACGGCTGGGAGTCCTGGACGGACGTCTCGGGCAACGTCTTCGCCGGCTCGAAGCCGGCGACGATCGACGGGCGCGCGACGCACGTCTTCGCGGACACGGGCAAGGAGCCGGCCTACCCGATCGGCCTCAAGCGCGCATCCTTCCTCAAGACGAAGGACAGCCCCGAGGAGCTCGCCAAGACGAAGGCGCGCGCCGACAAGCGCGCCGAGACGGTCGCGGCCAAGAAGGGCACCAAGGTCGAGGCGGTCGCCGACGGCGCGCCGGCCGCCGAGAAGCCCAAGCGCGTGCTCTCGCAGGAGCAGAAGGACGCGATGCAGGCGGGCCGCAAGAAGGCGGCGGCCGCCAAGAAGGGCGAGGCGGCGCCCGCGGCGCCCGCGGCGCCGGCCGAGACGGCGGAGGCCAAGGAGGCGCGCGTCGCCGGCAACGCCGAGGCGGCGGCGGTCGCGGGCGGCGGCTCGGCGGCGGAGCCCGTGGTCGCCAAGCCGGCGGCGAAGAAGGTCGTCGTCGCCAAGAAGGCCAAGGTCTACGACCTGAGCTTCAACGGCTGGACCTTCAACGGCGAGGACTACATCACGAACGAGCGCGGCGACGTGCTGACGATGGAGGGCGACTGGGTCGGCCGCTTCAACGGCAAGGTGATCGACGCGACGGTCGAGCGCCCGAAGGACATCGACGAGTTCCTGACGCTCGAGTGAAGTCCTTAAAACCCATAAAAAAAGAATACAAGACACCACAAAAAACCCCCTAAACCAAAAAAAGAACCTCTTTTTTTGGTAAGGGGGGGTGTTGAAAAATTGAGGCGTAGGCTACTGTGTGGTGTAGTACCCCCAATGAAGACCTCTATTGTAGCACTCAAGGAGACTCTGGCTGTTCTAGAGCTGGCCGAGACCATTCAGACACCCTTCCTAAAGCGAGAGCTCTGCGCCGCCTGTGCAAAGAACCTTGTAGATGTGTCGAAGAGTCTTAACACACCTGTGGAGGCACCAGCAAAAGAGAATGTGGAAGAGGCCTCACCGACCGCAGTAGAGGGTCGTGCACCCTCCCTCTACAACCAGTTCATCAGTGAGATGAGCGGGGCCGCGCGTAAGAAGCTCCCTGGAAAAAGCCAGAAGGAGCGCTTCCATATGCTGGCAGCACTTTGGACTCGCCATAAGGCTCTTGGTGATCTAGAAGAGATCAAGGCCGCGGCGTCAAGGGACCTGGCGTCCATGGTGCCTGTAGCAACCCCAGTCTTCTCGGTTGCGATGAATCGCTAAAATTGGTTAAACCCAGGTAACCCTCTATTTTTACCACCATGCAAGAGCCGCTGTGCCGCTTTTGCTTCGAGCCCAATACTGATCAGCGTAATCCTCTTATTAGTCCGTGCCCCTGTAAGGGTAGCGCGAAATACATACACCGAGCCTGTCTCTATCGCTGGATCTTCATCGATCTCGATGATATCAAGCTGAATTGTTCTATCTGTAAGGTCCCGTTGCTAGAGGCGTTCCTACCTGCTCTTGAAGTTGTACCCAAGAAAGGCAGTCTCGTCGACTTCTTACTGGGAAGCTCGCTCGGAATACTCTTCGCTATCCATTATGCCCTCTTGTTCCTATTGACGACCCCCTACAGGTCAGATCATCAAGACTTCATCGGCCGCTACATAAACGCATCGCAGCTCGGACTGCACATCGTCTACGGCACCCTATTCTTTCTGAATGCCAGAGTCAAGAACTGGCGTGAATACGCCCGCGTATCCAGTAAAGCCTATAGCTGGCTTCTCGCACATCATATCCTTAGCCTCTATCTGATGCTAAATGGCTTTCGCCCCTTAACAATACCGATTGGAGCCTCTATGAATATGTACTGGATTACGCACAAGGCTGCCTTGGGTAAGGTGAACACGGGCTTGATCGAGCGGTTTCGAGCAGGAACCCCTTAACGTCACCCAGCAAAATTGCCAACGGCTAGCCACCGGGTAAGGTACACTCTTATGCGCCCATCCGTATTTCCGAATGCCTTCCAGTGCTATAAGCCTCGTCACCATCGTATCTATGGTGCTATCTGTGTCTCCCCAGAGAATACCCTTCTTCTAGTGAAGGGTCGACGTTCGGGGAAGTGGTCCTTTCCGAAGGGCCACATTGAGTCTGGCGAGTCGACACTTGACTGCGCTCTACGAGAGCTGTACGAGGAGACGGGTCTGAAGCTGGATCAGACATCAATCGGATGCCATAAGCTCTCCGTCGGACAGTACTACATCTTTGAAACAAATGAGGCACCTTTAGAGATTCAGGATAACAATGAGATTGAAGAGGCGCTATGGATTCCCTTTGATCGGCTTGCTAGTATGAACTGTAATGTTGACGTCAATAACTTCTTGATGAGGCTCAAGTAAAATTGACTTTAGGCCCGTGGTCCTTATTTTTTACCCCTATCCGCAATGATTGATTCTACGAGGCTTACTAGCGCAGAGCTTACCACCGCCAAGCTTACGGTCACTAAGCTTACTAGCGCAGAGCTTAAACCGCTTTGGCCAGACTTCGAGTACAAGCAGCACCAGATCACCGGCATCAAGTGGATGCAGACCCGCGACGGCGGTCTCCTCTGCGATGAGATGGGCCTCGGCAAGACAATACAGATCATGGGCCTTATCAAGAACTCGGCGACCAAGGGCCCGTCGCTGCTCGTCGCACCCGTCGCCGTGCTAGAGCAGTGGGCCGCCGTGGCCAAGAAGAGCGGCATCAGCGTGGCCCGGCCTGTCGGCGGCCGCTGGAAGCTTGTCGGCACAAAGGGCGGCGGCCTCCACATGATCGGCTACGAGATGGCTGCGCGCCACCCGCGGCTCCTGGCGGTCCACGACTGGGACTACGCCATCTGGGACGAGGCCCACCGCCTCGCATCCGGCAACAAGTCAACGGAGATCGCTGCCTCCGTGAAGGCCGGCGCGAAGTGGCTCCTCACGGGCACGCCGATCGTCAACAAGGTCAAGGACATCCAGGTGCTCCTGTCCGTCGTCGGTATCAAGGCCCTCGGCTGCATCGACACGATGGCGCCCATCCTGAAGGAGCGCATTCTGGCGCGCACGATGGAGCAGCTCCGCGCCTCAATGCCCGACGCACCGCCCAAGCCGGCCTTTCACAACAAGACTCTCGACTTCGCGACGGAGGACGAGGCCGAGTTCTACAAGTGCATGACGGGCGCCATCCAGAAGCGGTGGCGGGCCATCGAGGCCGACGGCAGCGCGCTCGAGAAGCTCAAGCTCTTCATGCGTCTTCGTCAACTGAGCCTCCACCCGCAAGTCTACATCGCAGGCCGCAAGAAGGCACTCGGTGCGCTGTATAAGCGCGACGACTGGATTCAGAGCTCGACCAAGTTCGACGCAATCCAGGAGCTGGTGGCCGAGGGCGGCCGCTGGATCATCTTCTGCCACTTCCACACCGAGATGGACATGCTCAAGGAGCTGCTCGAGCCGGTCGTCGAGAAGGTGCAGATCTATAGCGGAGCCTTGAATGCGGTAGAGAAGGAGGCGGTCCTGGCGGCCACGCACAGCGGTGCGAAGTCCGAGGTGCTTCTGGTGCAGCTTCAGTCCGGCGGTGTCGGTCTGAACCTGCAGCATTTCAACAAGATCATGTTTACGGGCCCGTGGTGGACCAAGGCGCTCATGGACCAGGCCGTGGGCCGCGCCGTGCGCATCGGGCAGCGCGACGTCGTGCAGGTCTACAACATCGTGCTCAAGGAGGAGGGCGCTCTCAACATCGATAAGTACATGACCGATAAGGCGGCCGAGAAGGGATCCCTTTGTCAGGCGGTCCTGGAGGCCGCGACAAATACTGTCTAAGATTAGATGGACACACCGAGTGCTCTTACACAGTTTTTTAGTATCGGATTTCTTGCAGTAGCGCTCGGCAGTCTTATTGCCGTTTCGAGTGGTGCCTCTTGTGTTACCGAGGGCTTCGCGGGCCCTATCGCTGGTGCTGGGAAGCCCGATTGCCTCTACAGCTTGGACGACGCCGCCAAGCTGAGCGCTCTTCTTCACTCCAAGTCCATGAAGACTGAGGAAGGCCCGGACGATCTTCGGGAGCTCGACCTGATTTTGAGCAAGCTCGCCTGCTTCAAGCGGGATCTGATGGGCAACGGCGTAGTGAGTGCCACGCGGAAACAGCCGTTTTCTACGGCCCATGATCTGGAGCCCGTCGCAGAGACAACTGCCCGGTGTTTCGCCAAGACGATTCCTCAGCGCGATCTGCAGCTCGGCTTCGATAAGTGGGGCACGCGCGGTACCTTCTTGATCAAGCGGATCTGCACGGCGACGTCTCTTTCGGATGCGGAGGAGAAGGAGGCGCTGCGCCTCTTCGGCTCGGCGATGTATGACGTGAATGATGTCGCACTTGGGGCCTGCTGCAATGCAGCGAATCCCATTATTGCGGGTGAGGGGGTTGGCAGAATGCCGGGCGGATTCGAGCCGCCGGCTCTGACTGGCTTGAAGGACTATAAGGGGTATTATTGATCTTTCACGGCAAGTAAAATTGATGTTGTCGCGCCCATACAATGGGTACACCAACCACAATGGACTCTCTTATCAGCTCAATGAATAAGCTCTCAATCAAAACCAAGGCAACTGCTACTGTTATCCAGATCCCCTTCCGCAACTCCGAAGAAACCGTCCAAGTCACCCTTTTCAAGAAGATCTTCCGCAAGAAGTCGGTGCCCCGATTTGACCTAGAGGAGCCGGACGAGGTCGAGCAGGGCGTTCGCGATTGGTATGCGGCGCTCGGCCAGCCCGTGCCCGCCGCCGATCTGGCATTTATGGCGGCCATGAAGGGGCTTCCTGTAGAGGAGCCGGTGGAGGTTGCGCCCGTCATTGTAGACGAGATGCCTCCGCACGGCACGCCCGAGTTCTGGGAGTGGTGTAGGCGCCGGCGTGCCGCGGCAAATGCCGAGCGCGCTGCCAAGGGGCTCCCGCCGCTACCGACGGCGGCACAGAAGGCCAAGGCGGCGGCTGCCAAGCTTGTTGAGAAGGCTGCTGCTAAGGCCGCCAAGGACGCTTCGAAGGCCGCCAAGGACGCTGCTAAGGACGCTGCTAAGGCCGCTAAGGCTGCCAAGTAAACATGTGTGCCTCAAAGACAATCATGTTTATTTTTTAATGAGCACTCCGATTACGCCGGCGCCGGTGTATTCGCGTCAACGACCTCTGTGAACTCCGCCTGAGTCAGGTTCAAGGAACCCGTATTGGCCGCAATGGAAAAGGTGTTGACCGGGCCTCCTTGGCCTACCGTTCCGCCCTGGATCACCATGAAAGGCTTCCCCTGCGTATTAACCTGCGTGCGCTGAGCCAAGACGTTCGAATAAACGACGCGTGTCTGCTTGTTCTTTGTGAGCAAGGACGAGTCAAAGTTGCCATCGTTGCCCCATTGTCTAGCCGTGGACATGCTTCTACTAGGAAACTATATTATAACGCTGAAGCCAATCACGGGTGTACAAGTGAAATGAAGAGCATCAGACCAATCAGCTGCCAGAAAGACTTCGCCGGCTTCGCGAAGCTAAAGAGATCGACGATGACGCCATTCCAAAGGAGCTTTCCGACGAAACCGATGATCACGAAAGACAGCACAAAGGCGAGTAGGGTGGACGCGAACTGCACGTAGGCGTCACGCCGGGCTTCCGCAGATCCACTGATAAAGCCTTCTACAGCGGCTTGGCAGGCGGCTCCGAGCATTTCTATTATAGTTTCAAGTTATTATTTCATAACGTTAAGTGATAACTATCTTGTAATAAGGGTTGCCACCGTTTCCGCCTGTGTTAGTATTAGTGCCAGCAGTTCCTCCGTTAAAACCGGTTCCGCCGGCAGAGCCATCACCGGCGCCGCCACCTCCGCCCCCGTATGCGAATGTGAGGCCACCACCAAGAGTGCCACCGTTACCACCATTTGTGACTTTGTTTTCGCCATTGTTTCCTGCATATACTATATAACTCCCGACAGGTGCCTTAGTGTCCCCCTCGCCGCCGCCGCCGCCGATGCCGAGCGCGCCGCCGATGCCGCCGCCGCCGGCCGCGGCGCTAATTATACTTTCAATATTGTTATATAATATAATCTGAATACTATCGCCATTTGACCCTTTATTAGTATCAACACCACCTGCGCCGCCGGTGCCTTGACTCACCGGATTGAACACATTATTGAAACGTAGTTTTATAACATTACCAGCAATCGCTTGAAATGTTCCTATGATAGCACCGCCAGCTCCTCCACCGCCGCCGGCCGTGCCACCACCGCCTCCACCGCCGCCGATAAGAGTATATGCAATCGATGTGTAACCTGGTAATATTGTATACTGATTCTGAGTCATTGGATTAACCCCCCTTTCGAACGTGATTGCAGGCGGGCCATACGAAGGCGTATTCGCATCAATAACAGAAGCATATTCAGCCGGAGTCAGATCGGTCGATCCATTCTCAATCGCAAGAGTGAAGCTATTACTCGTGCTAGACTGCCCAGTAACAGCCAACCGCGTTCCCGCATTGACCGCGGTATTCTGTGCGAGATTATTGGCAAAGACCGCCCGCGTAGCCTTCTTCGTCGTGAGCACGGATGCATTCCAGTTCCTCGACTGTGACATTCTACTAGTGACTCACTCTTTTTCATAAAGCAGGCTCTCACGCACAGTCGACTCCCGGTTCTCCGTAATGTATTTGATCGCTGCCGCCGCCGCCTCCTCGGACTTCAGATGCGTCGCTAAGAGGCCCGTGAGCACCTTCGGGTTCAGGCTGGCCTTGCTCGACTGCTTCCTGTAAAGAAGACGACCACCGGACCCCTTCAAGTCGAGCGCGCCAATCGTATACTTCTTCATGATACGCAGAATCATCTCCTCAAGCGCCTTCATGCGCTTGCGTTTCTCCCGGAGCTGGGCACCGAGCTCGGATACCTCGCCCTCCAGAGCCCGCCAAGTGACAATAATCTGCCGAAGATTCTGGAGCTCCTGCTGCTCCGTGATAGCCTCCGCTGATTCGAGTGTATGCACCTTCGAAGCCTCGATTGTACTCATTCTCTAGAACTGTGTATGAGGGGCGGTTTAGACCTCATATAAAATTGGCTATTTCCGTGATCAAACACATGCACACACATGGACCGCGTCGAACTCGGGCAAAAGATGCTCTCGATGATGTGGCGGAATCTGGCCGAGAAGGTTGTCCTGAAGGCGATTGAGATCTACGGGCTGGATGAGGCCCAGGGGCAGGCTTTGAAGCAGGCCTTTCTTTACAGGACGCTAGGAAATGTTGTGCCTGGATAATCTTCTTTGCCTATAGTATAATGTCAACTGAGGCAGAAAGAGCGGCGGCCTTAAAAAGGGTTATGGAACATTTAGATGGGACGTCAAATCCTTATGGTATGACATTGGATCAAGCAGAGAAGGAGTTGGCCAATGCGACCCTTGCCCTAAATAAAATCCTTGACGCGATAGATAGAGCTCGGAGAGATAGAAGGCCAGTCGATGAACTAAATAAACAATATAAGCAGGCTGCATTTCATGTTACAGCTGCTCAGGATCGTGTATGGGCATTAGAGAGAGCTGCTAACAATCAGGCGCGTGAGCCGTCGACGCCTCCTCCTCGCGGAACCACTCGGAACGCGAATAAATCTAAATCGTACCCTCAGCCGAATGGTGTTCACAATCAATATTCAGAATTATCGGTAAAAGAACTAAAGGCGATGCTCGAGAGACTTGGTGGTTCATCCGAAGGAATGGTAGAAAAGGATGATTTACTCAAGGCAGTGCGCGCGGCGGCGCGGGCGGCGGCACCCCCTCGTCGCGCGCCGCCGCCGCCTCCTGCTGCAAATAATACCAGACGCCGTGCTGCAAATAATGCCAGACGCAGTGCTGCAAATAATGCCGAGCGCGTGCGCCAGGCTCGCGCTAGAGCCAGGGCGGAAACCAATGCTAGAGCCAAGGCGGAAACCAATGCTAAAGCCAAGGCCAATGCTAAAGCCAAGGCCAATGCTAAAGCCAGAGAGGAAGCAATGGCTGCAGGGACGAATGAGGCCCCTCCCCCAAATATAAGTAGTATATATTTCAAGGATAATAAGTTTATTGATTTATATAAGATACTTGAGGTCGCGCGTGACGCGTCATTAACAGATATAAAAAGGGCGTTTCGTAAGAAGGCACTTGAGAGTCACCAAAATAAAGGTGGACAAGGCATTGGTAATATCACTCCTGCATATGAAGTTCTGGGAGATAAAGATAATAAGGCAGAATATGACAAGCAGTATGATAAGTATATACGCTGAGCCCCCTTGATCGCCGTTCTGTACAATACTGTATTAGAATGGCGAGTGAGGCCACAGTCGAATCACGAGATAAATAGGGCAAACTTCACCCGAAATAAATCCGCACGCGCTCCTTGATCGCCGTTCGGCACATTGGGCACGAGTTACCCTGCCGGCGAACACAGGTCTGGCAAAAGGTGTGGCCACACGGCGTCATGGTATAGGATACCGTGTCTGATAAACAAATCGAGCATAATGGCTCCGACTCCACTGCAGAGGATCTCATCATCTGCACAGTGTCGCGCAACGTAATAAAGCGCTTATAGGCCGCGATCAGGGCCCCGTATTCGACGGACACCTGATTCTCTTCGAACACCTTTTTCAAATAGGCCTCCACTGACTCCAGAAGCTGCGTATGGGCCTCATTTACGTCGATTTCAAAGAGCCCAGAGAGACGGCCTTGGAGCCGATCGAGCTTATCGAGTTTTGCCTTTAGAAGCCCCTGTTGTAAGAGAATCTCCTCGCCCGCTTGACGATATTGCTCATAGATGTACTGCGTCGCAATCGCGTGGGCCTTGAGCCCCGTTTCTTGGCCCCGCGCCTTGTCCACGGCTTCATTGATGCTGGGCACGTGGTCGGCCCCGCTGTTATCCACGATGAAGTCCTTCACGCTCGGATGCCCGGAATGAACTTGCGGGTTTCCGAAACGGCGGAGAAGAATCTCGGCCGGCCCCATGACAGGGTGGCTCGGCACAGAGATCTGTAGGAAATCGACGAGGTCGGCGTTCTTCTTATTGATGAATTCCCGGAATCGTTTCTTCCAGCCACCTGGCAGGGACAGGGCCGAGACCGTCTTTGACCGGATCTCTTCCATATGCTTCGTGACGATCGCGTTTATGGCGCTTCCGTACGGGCTCGAAGAACCGTTTCCTCCGATATCAAAGGCCGCCGCACTCGGACAGGCGTCATAGGCGTCCTCAAAATCGGCGGGTGAAAAGGGTCCTGTATCGGAATGCGCTGCCATCTATTTTACAGAGATCGATATGGAAACGATGAAAAGCCGCGAAGCCGCGCTGGGCGCTAATAAAATTGAGAAAAGAATGCCCACTATATATAAACTAATGCCCCCATTCTATTCCCGCCAATACTTGCAGGGCATTGAGAAGCAAATCGATATTCTTATCGCCGTGTTCATAAACGATCTGAAGGGCGCCGCCGCAAGCGGAGAGAAGATGTATTTGTGCGACGAGACCCTCTATCAGCAATACAATCTGACCAAGGAAGTCCTCCTTATCGCGTTCAAGGCGAGGTTTCCAGGCTGTATAATCACCTATAAAGAGAAATCAGAGACCGGCCTTCTTGCAGGGGTCCTGATTGATTGGAGCTAGACACCATGAAATACCGGATTCGCAAACGGCAGTTCCGAAAGAGAAAGAATGGTATCAGAGGGAATAAGAGATAATCGGACTCCGCGCTCAACCATAGGGATATGGATCAAGTACGTGCCACCTCTCGATCGACCTCGAACAAAGAACCACGGTGAGTCCCGCATCTTGGACTCCTCAAGATCCTTCATGCGGACACCACTCGAATCCTGATGCTCGAATCGAATCGCTCTCAGCTGTGCCCAACCATTTTTGCCGATCTCATGGACCACATAGTTAAGTCGAACTGCCCAGGTATCACCGGATAGGTCGGCATAATAGAACATTATCTGTCATCGCATAAATGCCTTAGATCTTATCAATGTCGAACTCCTCGTCCTTTTCGACAATCTCGTTTTTTGCCACAGGCTCCGCCTCATGATCGAATTCAAAGGCATCCTCTTCCACATCATTGGGCAGAGGAAGATCCTCAACGCCGACCGAGTCGAGCGTCATATTCTTCATGGTCTCCAGCTTCAAGAATACGTTCGGATTTATGCCATCCTCCTTCTTGAGGCTCGAGTGCTGCTCGGCCGGATATTTGGCAATGATGTCACCGCGATCCGTATCTTCTCCGAAGTCGCGGAGCGATATGAGAACAATGTCGCCCGTGGCCACGAACACACGCCCCTTCATCTTGCCACAGATATGGCAGATTCGGAGAACCTTGTCGTTGCAGTAGGTGAGCATGTTGCGATTTCCTAAGATGCGCACAACGCGTCCGATCATTTGACCAGGAAGTCGATCGATTGTAATAGGGACCGCGTCACTGTGCTTCCCCTTCTTATAGTTTTTGCCACCCTTTGCATTCGGCATCCTTTATAGACTTGTAGGAAAATCTTTAGACTTGATAGAATGAAGAAGATTAGTCGTGGGCTTATAGTGATAGGGATTGTTATCGGGGCGTTGTTTGCAGCCTACTATATGTATCAGTATGCCGTCGAATCTCCTTACCGTATATCATCTGAAGAGGCAAAGAGACGGCTACAGGCGAAACAGATCGATCTTCTGCTAGATGTCCGGACCGATCTAGAGAGAAGCACTCTCGGGTTTTATCCTGGTTCCGTCCATATCCAAAGCGCGGATTTGAGAAGCAGAATGTCGCGTGAGTATCCGGATAAAAAGATCCGTATTCTGGCGTACTGTAATACGGGTCATAGAGCGAGAGCGGCCACCGATACGCTTAAAAGCCTAGGTTACACGAACGCTGTCTATATCGCTACGACGTATAAGTCGCTTTTATAAAGGTCTCATAACCATGCCGCGACCAAACCATGGGAACTGCCACGGCATCAGTTCACCAGGATCATCCCCAGTCATGTCCGTAATATCCTTACGCACAATCTTTGGATAAATGCTATTGTAGAAAAAGACGTCCTCCGCTGTGGGAACATGCGAGGTCTGCAGCTGTACCATCGTGCCAGGAGAGGTTCCGAAGCCCTCCTTCGTATAGAAGTTATAGGCGATGATTACGAGGGCCACGGCGATCAGGGGCCACAGCTTTACGGCCTTGCGCATCTATTTAGACACGACCTTTAAGCAACAGCCTTCCGCTTCAACACATACTTTTTGGGTGGCGGCGAATACGCGGGCACGACCTCCTTTGGATCAACATACACGATTTCGCGCGCCACCTCTCCAAGCCGCTCCTTATTGATCCGAATCTCCTCGGCCACATTCTGGGCCTGGCAAATCTTCGGCTTCACATCCATCGAGATAAGGGCCGCACGCAAGGCCTCCGAGGTATCTGGGATATACATCGGAGGGATTCGGGTGGCCTCGGGCGGCACAGGAGTCAGAGGCGTCCGGCTCGTAATCCCATACTCTTCCAGAGCCGACGGAGGGATCAGTTGCTCCACGAACATCGGCTGGCGAAAGAGGTGTGTTGTAGTGTCCGGACACGTCGATGGGCTGTGACCGTATGTAGCACAGACGCCGCAGTAGTACCCCTTTTTCAACGGGCAAAACGCGGGCTCATGCGGCTTCACGAGACCCTTCAGAGTTGACCAGCACACAGTGCATGTCTTCTTTGCTGTCGAAATATGTGCCATAGGAGTAGTAAGCCCCATGAGCGCCGACGATGTCAATTTTTTTTTCGCAATGCGCTCCCAAGTGAAGCTGTTCCACTGGCAGACAATGTCATACGCGAAGCACAAGGCCACGGACGACTTGATTAAGGCCCTCGATGAGGCTTCCGATAAGTATGTCGAGGTGTACATGGGTCGCTATGGTCGGCCCAAGATGACGCCTCGGAATGCGTCGACGCGCATACAGAACTTGAACGAGAAGTCGATCGTGAAGTTTATTAAGGCCTGTATTGGTTACCTAGAGGTTGATCTTGTAAAAAAGCTGAAGCCTTCCGACACGGATCTCGTCAATCTCCGTGATGAGATGCTGGGCGAGCTGAACCAGCTGATGTACCTATTTACGCTGCACTAGGTCAAAGGTCGCAGAGATCAAAGGTCTCGTGAATCACCTCGCCACCTGGAGATGGCTCTGGACTGATCAGAGCCCTAACATCTTGATAGCCATGGTTCATTGAACTATGGCTCACATAGATGGAGTCTAGGCGCAGATCCCAGCCACAGGTGACCTCAAGAGTTAACAGATAGCTTCCGATTTTCTTAGGAAACTCGGAACCGATCCGCATATACTGACGCCTAGTGGAATTCATAAGAAGTGTTTGGTTCATGCCTGAATAGCTGACCCGGGCTGGCCGCTGACTCTCAAATTTAGAACTGGGTGGCGGGCCTTTTTACGCCTTGTCCGAGCGCTGTGAACATGGCGACTCTTAGAAAATGGTAAGGCTTTCAAAGGACTGTTATTCATGTTCGAATTATTATTGTTGTTGCGAGTATTGCGCGCTCTTTTTGCAGCCGGCCTGGGTGTATTTGCATTCGGCGCAGGAACCCTTTTTAAAGATTGATCATTCACTTCTGGATTTTCAACAACATATTTCGCAACATAAGCATCATCAGCCTCTTTACCCTCATATGGTTTTGCCGAATAATAGGCGATTGCCTCGCCGATCCGTAAGAAGTCTTCGAACTCCTCACTTGTTAACTTTTCGAGTTCATATTTCCCACCCCCACCGGATTGAACCGAGCCCTGTATCGTATCCTGTAGACGTGCCATCATATTCGCCCTTGACATTGGTATCGGCTTATTGAGAAATTTACACACAATCGCTACTCCGACGTATAAATTAAAAGATATCATTGCCGAAATGGTGTCTTCATCATACTCTTCTAAGTTGTCTATTAAATCTTTAAATGCATTAGTAATATTAGTATTTATATCACCTCGAGTGCCTTTATACTTTCTTTGCCAAGATATCCCCGATTCAGAGGATGATTCAAACAGTTTATTAACATAGTTAGCAATAGAGCGCATGTTATAGGTGATATCTCTTCCAGAATAGATATCATATTCACATGCACCATAATCATCTAAACATCCAGGGGTAGCTCTAAGTATTTTTATAAAAATATTATCACGTTTTATACCATTGCAGTAAGTATGGCACCATTTATAGTTTGTTGCCTGTAACTCTTTCATTGAATTGCCAAAGTCAACAGCCGCCTTGTATATTTTTCGTATTGCTAGATCATTATCATCCCGCCAATTTAAGTGAAACTTCCCAGGCAGACCGAACAAAAGAAAGGCAAACGCAGAAGGTAATAAATGTTCAACTTGTGGGGAGCTCCAACGTTCTCTATCAGAACATGGCATCTTGCATATAAAACATGGCGTTCTTTCTGAGTCTGGTACTGCGCCGTCACGAAGCGCTATAGCCCATTGTTTTTTAGCTTCATTTTGCCCATAAGATAGTTTGTTTCGGGGATCTTTTATTGTCTTTGGATCAAAATCACTTAAGACACCTACCTGGCAAAAATACTTCCCTATTAGTTTAATAGCATCAGCTGGGCCAAACTTGTCAACTACAGTTAGCCCCGCCATCCTCCTATCAGAATATATAGAATATTTAGAAACACCCTGAGAAGACAAATGGTTCTGGGTTCTGAGATGGGATGGCCTCGTCATCCATTTGCTGAAGAGGAAGGTTCGACAGATCCAGATTACACTTGGCCACGAGGGCCTTCACCGCCACCTTCGCCTCTAGAATCTTCATAATCGCATTATCCACGCTGACAAAGGGGTCCCATAGCCTGGAGGCGTCAGGGACTGCGAGGCCTAGTAGATACTGCCCCTTGTCTGTGTAGACGAAGTCAAAGCCGGTTGGCTTAATGATATGGTGCATATAAGTTCCCTCAGGCTGATGAAAGAGCTCACACGCAGTCTCATAATTGATCGGATAGCCAACAAAGATAGTCATGGTTGTTGGCTATTTGATAAGGCCTATTAATCAATTTTATGACACAACGGTCAAAGAAAGACCCACGCGGAAGCCCTTGGCCGCCGCATCCCCCGCGTTCATCTCGATCGCATACAGAGCCTTATAGGTTGATGTGTACTGCGGGCAGTTATCTATAGTAGGACAGGGCTTCGCATCATACGTAATCGACACAACAGAGAGGTGCTCATCGAGCCACACGATATCCAAAGGGAAACGCATATTCGGCATCCACATAGATCTTATAGCCAGTTCCGGAAAGACAAAGAAGAGACCGGTTCCTGACGGCATCGACGGGCGACCCGAGAGGCCCTGCTTTATTGCGGCAGGGCTGGTCACAGTTTCCACCTGGATCACGGGGCCGCCTGAAGGGCCCACGCGCAACATATAGATATCACCGTCCTTGGCCGGCATTATTCCCTGCTTGTACTGTAGAAATGCCGCTCCCCGATATGACTTCTGGAGGCCGCACGCTCCACCGGCAATCACGCGTGCTTGCGAGATTCAAATCAGAGAATCAGATAGGGCCGGAACAGGGGCCGAATCAGGGCACGGATGAATCGACTCGGGTCGAACGTAGACTGGGATTTCTACGGTTCGTCAATCGTGTTCCGGGCGTCGGAGTGGTCCAAGAATCTAGCGTGGTACCTTTGCCTCCGACTGGTGTTACGAATCTAGAATACGAACTTTTACCACTAAGCGGAACTACTCGACCTGTACAGTTAACATGGACGCCAGATCCGACTGCAACAAGCTATGAAACACTTGTAGAATATACAGGTGCTACAGCGTCTGAGATAATGAATAATAGTGTTACTATAAATCTACCTAACTGGGCTGGAACTCCTCCAGTTCAGGCGGGTATACGCTCGGTGAATGCGACTGGGTCAGTCAACAGATATGTATCTATCACTTTATAATCTCTTAGTCACGCGTTGGTTAAAAGAGGATGGCTTCGATAGATATCTAACACCTGATTAATGGTCTGTTTCGACCTCAGCGGCTTCACAGGACTCTCCTTTGGCACGGCTGCGCAGTACAAGACTGACTGGAACACATTTGAGCGAATCCAGGACTACAATTCGAACGTGAGCACGGCAAGAGCCGCTGCTGCTATTAGCGCAGCTGGCCTTACATACTATACGTATAAGAGCGGTATAGAACAAATGTCATTCATAAACGGCCAGAACTTGCACTATAAGAGATATCCGAGCTCCAACTGGAATGCCGTGCAAAAAAACTGATTCTACGATAGAATGTCATTCGAGCCGTGCCCATGCGACGTCAGCCGGAATCCGATCTTTATCCTAGAGACAGTGCAGCAGCAAACGGCGGCTAACACGGTCTATCAGCACAAGGCTGCCTTTGATGCGGCCCAAGCGGCGAAGGGCTCGCAGGCGGTCTATACTTTCAAGACGGACCGGGAGCGGATGCAGTATAAGATTGGCCACTATGGTCTGTATTCTCAGGGGAAGGCGCCTGGCTGACAAGCCGCCTGGCAGCGGCCTCTAGATTTATAAGAAGATCTCCGAAATAGGCGACCACGTTTGGTGCTATCAGCACAGAACGTGACCCCTTTGGAGTGAGCTCCAGAATCTGTTCAGGAGTGAGTTCGCATGGCATGCCGGCTACTGTGAAACACCGTGTTTCAATTTCAACGAGCCCGCGCCTTCGCTTGCTCGCGATACTCTTTGAGCCGCACCTCGTACGCCTTCATCCACTCTGGATCTAGAGCGACCTCCGTGCCCAGACGGATCACCGTTTCCGGTGTCGGATTCGGCTCAAAGGCATATAGGATACCGGCCTCCTTCCAGAAGGGCATGCCGTTTACGATGGTGCGCTGATAGGGCATTTGTAGTGCTTAGAAGCGGAGGCTACATGTGGCCAATTTTACTGGTGGGGTTTTGACCGTGTTCTAGAGGCACTTCTGGCACGACGACTCTCCCTCACATTTCTTCTGCGGCGGCGAGACTGCTCCACGTGCGCAAAGTGCGAGTTTCTCGTATTCTTCGAGCGCTGGTTTCTCGGGCCACGCGCCGGCATATGAAACCCGTAGCGCTTCTCGACATCCCGCACGTGATCCCAGAAATCTAGATGGTTCGGATCTCTGCATTCCTCCGCCAAAGAAGGCTCAAAGGGAATGCCGTAAATATCCTTCATATCGTGCTTGTATTTAGGGTTCTTGAACAGATCGCACGCATCCTCATACGGACCCCCATACTCACCGTCGGCATCATAGGGTGTAATCCAACCACGGCGCGTATAGAGCTTTACTTGACCATGTATAACGCGCTGATCTCCCAGCTTCGGAGGACGATAAACGGCCCTCGCAACGGTTGGGGCGACGGCGGCTCGAGGGTTTTCCGCATTATGTTGATTTGCCATATTCGCCCAACTCGGAGACGGCAGCTTCACGGGGATCATCTACTAGGATCCTGGATAAAAGTGCTATCCTATGCGAACAACCTGGACTGTATCTGTATCTATGCTAGGTGGCTTGTTGCCATAGGAGGCAAACGTAGTGATAAACCCGATAGTGTCAGGTGGAGAGTTGCCTGGAGATGGAATAAAGCTATTCGTTTGTGGTGTAAGCTGTCGCACATTTCGCCAAAGCATAATGATTTGGCCAGAGGTAAGTATAAATCGAATCTCTTGACCAAGATCCTCCAACATTGTTCCAACTCCAAGAGTATATCCAGGATTTCCAGCCGGTTGCGAAACAGCCGTTCGGGCAAAAATATCAGCATAGATACCTATAAAAGCCGCCATGTTAGGAACAACGATGTTATCGCCATCGAAGGTATGTGGATAGGTTGTCGTAGCAAGGGCGGCAGTCACATCTGATATCGGATACAGCCAGGCAGTATTTAGAATCGTTTGCATATACTTTAACCTCGATGGTATCTGCGAATAGGCACGCGACACAGACATTCTACTAGAACAGGTATTTTAGACGCGCCGGCACAAGAAGCTTGATTAAAAATGAGAGAATCTTCTTTAGCGCGCCATACCAGATCGCCATCTCGAGCGCCCACAGAATCGACATTTGCACAAAAATCTCCGAGTGAGTCACGTAGTCTTTCACAGATAGAAGAGTCGAGCCTATAGTGGCCACGGTATAGTCAGCTACACAGACAAGTGATGCCGGTGTAACATGAATCGAACAGGACGGTAAGGCGACAGTGATCGATATAGTGGTCAGCTCCGTATGCTCGCCTCGAATCACAAAGCTCCGATTCAGCCAATAGAGATAATAGATGGCCTTATAGGGTGACGTTAGATATAGGGTTACAAGGCCACTAACACTCGTCATAAGTTCCGCAGACAATACGATGTCATGAAACGCATCGGAGACTCTGTAGGCGAGCAGGACAAATTGCCATACGGAGGCGATCCGCTCCATGATTCGAGGAGCGACCGGATGTAGCAGCATGTAGGCGTACAGACAGGCCCACGGGTCCAAGGTGAAGGTGGCGAAGGACCAGCCGTCCCGCCTCGAAATCGCGGACACGAGGGCCTCCGTTCGCTTCGTGATTCCCAGAATGGTGTCCGTGGTTTTTATCACGGAGACGAGGCTCACGTTCGCCTTCCGCAAAAGATTATCTGCCACATGCTGCAAGTTAAGAGCCTGGGCCTGCTGTTCCATAGCGAGAGCCTGGCTTGTAGCAATGGCCTTCACGATGGCGAGCTGCTCCACCACATAATCCTGTATATCATCGAGGCGTTCGTCGATACTTCTGGCGGGCTTTTTTATAAGTCTTTGCTGCTGCATTACTAGAGTGACGGCGACTACGTTTAGCCCTCTTATACGTAGTCCTTCTGCCACCCGCGGTAGGGTCTTCATTCACTTCCCGTATTGTTAATCCTACAGAGCCAACGGCCGCCTTCATATCACCAATCGATTTATAGAACTCGTCGAAGTTCGTAGTATTCTTTCCTGTAAGACCCAGTTGCCGATTTGCTATGAGTAAATCCTTCATGGCAACCCCGTTCTTCCACTGAGTTCCCGATGCGCCGGTGTATCGCATGAATAGGTCAAACTCGCCTAACATAATCGAAAACCAGATGCTGGCAATCGTAATATCACGAATAATCTGGCGCAACGTTTCGTCGGGCGATAGCCAGCGTCTAGACCAACCGGAAATGGACCACGAATGACCCTGCTTCGTTGTCGTCAGTTGGGCCGCCGCCGCCTCACCCTGTTTATCGGCAGATTCCACGAACGCCTTCGCAGCGTCAAGACTACCCTGCTTCAAAAAGCCCTCCAGCTGCTCAATATCTTGAGTCGTTTGTTTATCCGCAAATTGCATAATCTTTTTCTGCAGGGCGGCCATGCACATGGCTAAACTGGCCGTATTCAGATTAATCCTATTTTCGCTCGCAATGTCCTTCATGACTGCGTGAATACGCGCCATTCGCTCCACCTCCATCTTGATGAAATAGAGGTTCGATAGTAGCTCCTTATTGAGACCCTTTTGGCGCATGATAAAAATAGTCGCGATCATAACGCCGAGAAGGGCAGGTGCCAGCGGAGGTATTGCGATGGCGCCAACTGCTCCTGCAGTTGCTAGGCTGGCCGCACTCAGGCCGGCGGATGCTGCCCAAACAGATCCTACGCCCGCGGCCGCAATGGTTGTTCCTGTGCTGGCCTGGCCTCTTAGTTCCGTTGCTTCTAGAGCCCCTTGAGAGTATTTGGCTCTTGTGCCTGCTACAGCCTCCGCCGCCATACTTACTTTATAGCAAGGATTTCCCATTACCGGCAAGTTAGAACTCCGGAAACTCCTTCCAGTTCTCGGGTGCGACCCACAGGCCGCGCACCCACCCCTTCTTAGCGGCCTCAGGGCGATCGTGCATCTTCTCTAGCTGTTCCGGTGAAGCAGTCTCGCCATCGATCGCATCAGGATCGGTGGCCAGAATGCGCTTGCCAACAGGGCTGTCGCGGCGCGCCTCCAGAATACCGGACCAGGTCGTCCAGGGCGGCTGGGACGGCGTGACGTCCTTCATCTTATAGGTAAAGGCGGGATTGTCGCTCTTGTCCTTCGGATCATAGACGCGCACACTCATGCGGCTGTAGTCAATAATCTTCAAGTCCTTCTTGTCAATGGCGGGCACCTCGAGCTTGGGGGCAGGCATCTCTGGAAGGTAGTGGTTCGGTACCGGCACTTGGCAAAAAATCCGGGTTCAATTTTGCCCGGTGGGCGGGGCTTGATTTACGACCAATCAATAATAAGATATGTCTTCAGTGGGTCGATAATAATATCGCAACCGATAAAGAGCTCCTTTAGTCTTTCAATAAAGATGGGAATATAATCCTTCTTTGATGAATTATAATCTGGATGGTTCATCATTGTAATATTGCGAAGACCACGCCATACAAACTTCTTTTCTTTGGAGTTTGATGGCATACCTTGCTTAAACTCCTTACAGAGTTCTTCTAGAATCAGTGTAAACCTTTTCTGGATTTCCTCCTCCTTTAGCTCCTCCTGTTCTTTGAGATAATCAAACGCCTGAAGACTTTCACGAGTAATAGGAAACTTCATTTTACGACCCTTGCAAAAAAGATAGAGTTCAATTTTGCTACCGTGTTTTGCATAGAACCCTCCTTAAAAGTCCGCGCCCATCGAGAACGTCATATCCTCGCGCTTCTTGCCCACCGAGCCCTTACCATAGGTCGTCACACGCTTCTCGAAGAAGTTGTCCTTATTCTCCAGCGAAATCCGCTCCATGAAATCGAAGGGATTCGCCGCCGAATAGATCTTCGGATAGCCGAGCTGCAGCGAGAGCCGATCCGCCACGAACTCAATGTACTGCGACATCAGCTTCGCATTCATGCCGATCAGCTCACACGGCAGCGCCTTCGTGATAAAGTGCTTCTCAATCTTCACGGCCTCGCGAATCAGCTTGTGCGCCTTCGCCTTCGTCAGCCGATTCACGATCTTCGAATACAGAAGGCAGGCGAAGTCCGTGTGAATGCCCTCGTCGCGCGCAATAAACTCATTGGAGACGGTGAGGCCGGGCATGACGCCACGCTGCTTCAGCCAGAAGATGGCACAGAATGCGCCTGAGAAGAAGATGCCCTCGATCGCCGCGAAGGCGATGAGCCGCGTGCCAAAGTCCGCCTCCTTCGAATCGATCCACTGCATGGCCCAATCCGCCTTCTTCTTTACGCTCGGAATCGTCTGAATCGCGTTTAGGAGATCGGCCTTTTCCTTGGAATCCGTGATATAGGTGTCGATCAGCAGCGAATAGGTTTCGGAGTGCACCGACTCCAGCAGATTCTGGCAGGCGTAGAAGAACTTCGCCTCGGGCCACTGCACCTCGTGACTGAAGCGCATCGCCAGATTCTCCATCACGATGCCATCGGAGCCAGCAAAGAAGCCGAGGATGTTCTTGATGAAGTGGCGCTCATTCTCCGTCAGCTTCTCCCAGTGCCCCATGTCCTTACTGAGGTCAATCTCCTCCGGAGTCCAAAAGACGGCCATGTGCTGCTTGTACTTGGCCCACAGGTCCGGATGCTGAATAGGAAAGACGACGAAGCGGTCGTCTGATGGGGTGAGCATCGGCTCAGGCAGCACGATGGTCACGGAGGCCGAGATGTCCTCGGCCGCACTAGTCTTCTTTAAGGTCTCTACGACGGCATTGATGTCAAGCGGCGGCGGCGCCGCCGCAACGGCCTCGAGAGAGTTGCCGGCGCTCGCCTTACGGGAACGCAGTGGCGGGGATCCGCCAGGAGTCTTGGAACGTGTCGGCTTCGTCTGGGTGGCCTGAGATAAGGAAACGGGCTCCGACATCCGGGAAGTGCTGTATTTGGGGGGGAGAAAGGATTGATAAAAAAGGATATGTGGGTAGTTTATGACAATTTTACGCGGAGTGTGTACGTTTATACGGCATCCAGAGAGCCCGTCTGAGGCACAGGAACCGCGGGAAACCGGCGATCGGCGTCTGCCAACTTCACCGGATCCTGCACGGTCTTATCGGCATTCCAGCGGACGATAATCAGGTACCGCAGGGTCGTGGGATCCGTGGCTACCTTGTAGCACGGGATGAAGGTGCGCCAGGCGACTGCCTCAGCCGCTCCGCCACCATACTGCGACGGCACCTTCTTGAGGGCCTCGAGCAGAGTGACGACCCCCTTCGCACGGTTGAGAGAAGTCTCGTAGAAACCATCTGCATTCATGCTCCGAACATCGGGCTTTCGGAACGCGTAGCCCATGACCTCACAGAAGCCGCGCGCCGCCGCCTCATCCCGAAAGAGACGGAAGGTGTTAGGGTCGACCTCGTGGTTCTTTGGCGGCGGCTGGGCGGCGGCGACAATGGCGGCGGCCTTCGTCTGCGCCTGCAGGGCAGAGTTGGAGCCCACGATGATGTTGCGCTGATCCACTGTCTGGTTATGGATCTTCACCATGCGGGCCGTGTCAGGATGCATCCAATAGTGGATCTCGCCCGGATACTGGGGGCACTGGGCCATGATGGCCGCGCCGCGCCCCGTCTTCTGAGTCGCCCGCGACTTGTCATCAATCTTTCCAAGGATGAGGTCAGTCCAGATGAGGCCCTTGATGCCGTCAGTATGAACAGCCCCCTCCTTGCCGTCGATCACCTTGGGCTTCGACCCAAGCCGCGGTGCGTAGTTAAAGGAGAGGCCGCGATCGATCTTGCGGCGCCCAATAATGACCGCCGGCTTGTCATAGAGTCCATTAGCCTCAAAGATATAGAAGAGGAGCTCGTTGAAGCGCTTGCCCTTCGTCTTATAGACGGTTGTGCTCAGAGCACCGGCCGCCGTGCGCCGATAAAGCTTGATGCCCGTCTGATTGTAGGTCAGGGCATAGAAGCCGATGGCCAAGCACTGAAGGGCAAAGATCTCCATCTGGGTCACACGGCCGTCCGAGTTGATAATCGTCTTCGTCATGTAAAGACTGCCGTCGCGAAGGCGAATGGCGCGCTTGAAATGCGCGGCGTTCTCCGTGAGCAGCTTCAGCGCCGTCGCATTGTTCGACTCACGGCGGTCGATCTCCATAGGGTGCACAACGGCCTCCGGCAAATGAAGGGCCCGATAGTTCGCCTCATCGGCTGGATCGATGGCCTCCTGCTGCTGGTGGGCATTGGCGCACTCCGGATACTCCTCGTCGAGAAGAGAGCCCTCCGTCGCACTCACCCAGCCGACGCGATGCAGGGCCGTCGTGTCATCAACGAGGTAGGGCTTCAAGATCTCTCGGAGCACAGGATAGACCGCATCAGCCTCATCGAAGAGGTCTCCGTGGCGGAGAGCCGACTTCTTTGTTAGAACCTTATTCAAGATATGCGAGTGAAGAGTCGCAACCTTTGTGCCCTGCTTAGCATTCGCGAGCGCCAGAATAATCGGAATCTTATATTCCATTTCATGCTCGTAGGCGTCAATGTAGTGCACGATGTCTTGCAAGGTATCCTTACTATTCGATGAAAGGAGAAAGGGGTGGAAGCCCTCCTCCGTTAGACGATCCTTCATGGCATCCATAGACTGTTGGGCGAGATCCTTCGAGTTGTCCAGATAGAGGAAGACGACGATTCGCTCAGACCCAGTCATCCAGGTCTTAATCTCCTTGCAGATGAGCCCCAGCTTCCCCTTCTGCGTATTAAACACGATGAAGAATGCCTGCGGATTCTCACTCAGATAAACGAGAATCCGCTTCTTGATCGGGCAATCCAGGTGATGGAAGTTGGCCCACTTGAGCCCGTCGCGCGCCTTGTAGAGAACACGGTCACCCTCCTTTAGAGCGATCAGCAGATTCACGGCCTCGAGTTCCTCGATGTGGTTGCAGAAGGCCTCACGATCTGAGCCCTCAGGATAGCAGTCCTCGAAAAGCTCTTCGAAATCGGCCACGTCCTGGTTTGCCATTTTATGTTTTGACGGTTCGAATAAAAATACGGCTGTAATTTTATTCGAATCGGTGGGAAGTTTTTGGATTTAGCGGCGGCCGAGAGCGACATGAAGAGGATTGATAGTTGAATGAGTATTATTGTGCGTCTTGTGCGTTTTATTCGGCGATGAGTTTGCCAACTTTCTCAATGTCTTGCACATCTCTTCTGAATCACCCTCCATCGTAGTATTACCAACCTTTACGCGACAATGTGCACCACCGCGCTGTCTCGTTCTGCGCCGGGCAGATCGCTTGAGGCGCTTGGTTATTCTTCTGTTCACGAGGCGCATTCCTCCCTTATTATACAGACAGTTAGCCGGCTTTATATAATATGTATTCGCATTATTGCTACAGTGAGTACTTTCTTCATTGGTAACTTTATTGTAAAATGTTACACATACACCTGAATTATTTCTATCGTCATGACGATAGAAATCGATTATAGATCCTAAATGCTCTGAAGAACCTAGTCTCTTACTCCGTCCATTAAAGCACAGTGGGGCCTTATCATTGGCGTTAATCATTTTCGCTTTATATAGCTCTAGTACAACATCATGTAAGGGAGAGAACTCCATTGTATCTATACTACACTCAGACTATTCATCAGAGTATCAGATTCTTGGATAAGACACCCTTTCCCATTCACAAAGTCCATATGCTTTTTACTGGTCGCATGAATCCGGCGATTGCTATCAGTAAAGGCCGCCGCAGTCCATGTCTTGCCGCACTCACAGGGCGGCACCACGGTCTCTGGCATAAAGTCCCGAATTGACTTCTGCGCTTCCGATGCGCGGCGCGCCACGAGAGTCGCCAAGTCCTCATCTGGTTCCGTATCATCTAGGTGAGAGCCGGGCACGTACTCTTGGATTCCCGCATAAAACGCCTTCACTGCCGGGTGTGCCTTGAACGCCTTCGCGGCGATCTCATAAATGAACAGGGCCTCCAGGCTCCGAACGCGGCTGAGCGCAACATAGGCCTGACCGTACTCAAAGGTGGAAGGCCCCACATCAATCAGGGCCGAATCCAGAGACGCGCCCTGGGCCTTGTGAATGGTGAGCGCATAGGCCAGACGCAAAGGAATCTGTTCGCGCGACACCTTCTCCTCAGCCTTTTCCGCGTCCGAGTCCCAGTTCGTCGGGCAGATTTTCACCGGATACGGCGGCCCGTTCAGAAACTTCACCATCGGATAGCCATCGTAGGCGAATTCAGTAATAATGCCACGGGATCCATTGACCAGCCCCTCTATCGGGCACTTAGTGGCTTTTCCATTCTTATCTGTCTCATCGCGAAAGGGCTGCTTCAAGAGCATCACCTGGGCGCGGACCTTCAGTTTCAGAGTCACCTCATAGGACGCGTCGCGATCGAGCTTCTCTACCGCCCACTGCACGGCCTGCGCCGGCATCCTGGGGTGCGAGGTCGTGGTGGCCTTGAAGACGTGCTCCTCACCCGGCAGCTTCGCGAGCTGATTCTCGTTGATGGCATTCACGTCATTGTTCTTCGTGAAGAGCAGCGTCGGCTTGATCTCCTGGCGCTTCCAGTCCATGGTCTTGCGAGTCTCCAGAGTCGCGTAGGATTCGGGGCTGAGATCGCCCGTGCGCGCCTCATTTAGAATCGTTTGGAACAAGGGGTCCTTTTGTCTCAAGATCTGGGTCAGCTGGACTGTCTTGGTGGGCCAAAGAGGTGATACAAAGGCGAACGGAGTCGCGGTAGCTGGGCCTGAATCCTTGGACACCGGTGGCAGCTGATAGAAGTCTCCCACGAAGACCATCTGGAGGCCACCGAAGGGCTTATCGATTTTGCGAATACGGCGGCCCACGAGATCTAGGAGATCCATGAGGGCGGGCGTCAGCATGGACACCTCATCAATAATCAGGCAGTCCGTTTGGCGCCACCGCTTCTTCCGCTTTCCGTCCTTCACGATGGCCTCAATAATCACCTCCGGGTTGCCGCGTCCAAGGCCAATGCCGGCCCAGGAATGCAGAGTCTTCGCATACGGTCCGATGAGAAGCGCAGCGCAGCCCGTCATGGCCGTGATGGCCAGTGTCTTCTTTGAAGCCGCATAGACATTGTGGAGCGTTTGGAGCAGGAAGGATTTGCCGACGCCGCCTGGGCCCGTAATGAAGCAGCTGCTTCCTTCTAGAACGGTGTCCGCGGCTCGACGCTGTTCCTCATTGAGTGCGTCCATGTGCCTATAAGGCAGGTGGATGCAGTTATTAATTTTGCGGGCAATAGGTAGAATGCCCGGTAATAACAATGCTACGCGTAGAAAGGCTAGTGCAATCGCGCGCGTTCTATCGCACAAGGCTCATACAAATGCGGAGAAGCGTAGACAGCTTCGTTTAGCCCGTGCAATAGAGCTTCATGGTGTCAATGCCAATCATAATGCCATTCTGGCCGCTGAGAATGCGATTGGACGGCAGCAGGAGGCAAACTATGCGTCTGAAAAGGCGGCTAAGCGTAATAATGGCTCAAAGAAGGCTAACAATGGCTCAAAGAAGGCTAACAATGGCTCAAAGAAGCCTGCAAATAATGGTCCAACAACTTGGGTAACATATCAAGGAAAGTATCAAAAAATGACCGTAAAGCGGGCCAAGGAACTTGGCCTTAAATAAACAGCGTAGGAACCTTTGCAATCACCTCATAGATACTGAGACGCTGCTGGCCTTGCCAAAGCATATCAGCATCCGGTTTACGAAATGTCAGCATCCGTGACTCATAGTCAAGGCTCTGGGCTGCTGCAAAGATTGCTGAAGACAGCTCATCGATCGTGGGCGTCTCAGGCAACCGATGCTTGTAGCACCAGGCCTTCACGGCCGGATTGGGCCTCAGAGGTTCCTGCATCCAGACCACCGTCTCCGCCTTGGCCCGTTGATAAAGGCTGAGCACGGCATCATCGATCTTTTCAGAGGCCTTTACGAGCTGCTCCATCTGTGTAATAAGCCCCGACATGACATCGCCCACCGACTCCGTATCCGAGTCATCATCTAAATCTAAGGAAGGAGGCAAGTCCTCCTTCTTTGCTGCCCCGAGTACTGGTGTGATCATGATACGAATACGCATTTCCCTACAATAGGGCAATTTTACCTTTGCGCCAATGACTTCGCTAAAATGCTAATAGGCTCATGATACTCTATAATGGCCGCGTTACATGGTGTGCCAGCCATTGGCTCCATGCTGAAAATCAGGTGCGCCGGAAGACACAGGGCGTTTCCTTTGCTCAAAATAATGTCGAGGAACTTGAGGTCGGCGACGAGCGGCGTATCATCCGACGTTAATGAACTCGGTATGCGGTTTTCCCAGGCGGCCGGTAAGAAGACCTCCGAACTCTTTGACAATAGGCTGACCAGATAGGATCCCTCCGTAGGTAGAAGACAGGTATAAAGGGCCGTTGATCGATTCATTCCGAGACCTCCGATCAAGGCCTCTGTCTTCAAGGAACCCACTATAGGAGCGATCCACGAATACTCTTGAAACATGGGGAGCCAGGTGTGATTGGCCCACACAGTCATCGATAGACGTTCGGCGAGTTCCTCACGTTCTGATGGCGTGAGAGGTGTGCCCTGTAAGGCCGCCTTCACAGGAAGAGGCTCCAGCCGCGTGCTTTTCAACAGGGCCTCCTCTGTTAGCCCCTTGGGCGCCTGGACTCCACGAATCACGATCGGCTGGCGTTCCTCTAAGAGGCTGGAGAACTGGGCCTCGACTTGGGTCTGTTCCAGCTGTAGAATCGTGAGGTCTGATTGTCTGTGCATATAAAACATGACAACTATCAAAAATATAACGGCTATAAGCCCTATGATGAAGATCATAATCACTCTCCTTTTACGTCAGGCACTTTCGTGTGTCGTTTCGCCGCGCGTCTCGTCCGATTATGGTTCGACCGGCTCGGGGTGATCGCACGAGCCACACCGTTTCGAAGTGTGCGACGATAGTTCATCGCGGCTTTGGCTGTAAGTGGCACAGGGACAGGCGCAGGAGCAGGCACGGGCACAGGCGCAGAAACAATGAGCATATCATCCGGTATAGACTCAACTTCCAGCTCCGACTCAGACTCAGACTCCACCTTCCGCGAATACTCAATCAGGTATTGAATGAGCGCCGTACACTTCTCTACCGGCATGACATCGCCATCCTCAGTGTCCGTAGGGAAAATAAGCAGCTCCTTATTGGCAAGCCATTCGTCGAATGTCCTGTAAATCCCCTCATCGAGAAAGTCCGACATCTCATTCTGCACCTCCTCGTTCTCGTCCATGAGAGCAGCATCCAGATATAATAGGATATCCGTGCACAACCTATTGTAGTCGTCGAGGCTCGAATGGACGTCCTGGATATTCTCCGGGGTCAGCCACTTCACCGCGCTCGCCAGACCCTCGGGAGCATATTTCTCAACAAACTCGAGCATATCCGTCCAGATATAATCCTTGAGAGCGGCGTCCGAGGCATCCGCCAAATGCCGTATACAGAATCGGCGGAATGACCACAGAATAACCTGCGGAATGAGGGCCGCCCACGGCGTCTTGGGCGCAGGGCCCAACAGAGTTTTGAGCTGTTCGAGTTTATCCATTGCTTACTATCAGTGCGCAATGCTTAAACCGGGGAAATTTGACGCTTCACGGCGGCTGTTTGGGCGGCATGCAACTCTCAGACGCTCCCTGCTGGGGCGCCTTTACCTTCGAATGGCTTAACCGTACAATCTACGTTCCACAGCATCTGAATAACGTGGCGCGCTATAAGCCCGATCGCTTCTGGAACTGGCTTCTTGAACAGAATCCCTACGATTCCTATATTCATTTAACGTACCAGCATATTGTGGATGAAGAGCGGCATTACCGTCAACTGCCTATGTAGTGTTGTAGGCCAAAGGCACAACACATTAAAAAGGCGCCCCCATGAGCGCGGGATTCATATCAGCCATTTTTGACGCCGATATACTCTGTGCTGGAGGAGCACCCTTCACAGGCTTCCCCATGAGCTTATAGCGGTCCTGCTTCGTGGCATTGTTGAACATGTAATCAGAAGCCATCGCGACATTCATCGAGTCAGCCGCCGCTCTGCAATCGTAGGGTCCAGAGCGCAATAGGGATCTCGGAAACGCCACCTCACTGATGCGGCTCGGGTCCGAGGGTGTCGATCTCTTCGGTACGAGCTTCTGCGAGTCATACATGTCGCTGCGCAGCGTGGGCTCCCATTGATCCTTCTCACAGGTCCCTAGAGGGCGATCGAGGCGCCTCAACTCCGACTCATTGCCAATCGCCTTCGAGTAGAGCTCATAGGGAGCCCGAGAGCCGCCCGGAGGAAGCACGATGTTCGGATTCACGTGGGGCGCGGCATCATTGTCGCCGGCCGTGGTGTATTCCATACAAATGCGCGTCCAGGGGCGAGGATCCGTGGGCATCGACACGTGCCCATCCGGCAGAGTGCGCTTCAAGATTTGAGTCGCGTCCCAGTGCGACTGGAGGCAGACGGGCGGGAAAAAGGGCGTCGGGCCCTCCGATCCAAGAGGCTGTGTGTGAAGCGGCGATCCGCCGGCCGTCGGAAAGTTTGATGGGAGTTCGTTTTGACCTACGTTCATTCCTATCTGGGGTTTAGCTTTGCAGCGCCGCCCCAATAGGATACACCCAAGGCATCTTCGGAATCTCCACCACCTCCATTTTTTCGACAATCTGTATAACCATATTCCATTCGCAATCACTATTATCTATCTGCGTCTCCGTAGCATCGAGCCACTGAAAGGTGAGCTTATCCATTTTACCCAACGGCGGTGAAAAGGCAACCGGATTACTGATGAGCGTCTGAGCATAGCTGCCGAAGTTTGCGAGCAGAAGCTTCGCGTGAAAGGCCTTCGTCGAGCCCGTCGTCTCATTCGTCAATGACAAATCCTCTTTTGAGCCAGAATCGATCCGATTCATGTCATATTCAGGATTCAACCGGAGATTGATATAGTCATCCAAAATCTTAAAGAAGGATGGCGAGATCTGCACCGTCGAATAGGGAGTATCCACATTGTCGTAGCCGAGATTCCATCCGAGCCCCCAGTTATCTTCCTGTTTTGCATAGGCACCCGTTAAAGAAGACTTCCACAGAATGGAGAAGGTCAGTGGATCCGTGTAACGCTGCCGGGCCTGGGCCGTCGCTGGGAGAATATATTGCAGATCCGTCTGAATAAAGCTATTGATGTTCGATGTGACCGCCTCATTGATGGCCTGCACCTGCTGCACCTGGTTATTATAGGTCGCATATAGGCTGGTGAACCGGTTATAAAAGTCGCCGAAGCCCGTAATATTCGAGAAGTTAGAGCCATTGAAGCCCTGGATAATGTTGGCCCCGAAGTTGATCGAGGACAGGATAAAGTTCGAGTTGAATCCAGTTAGCAGCTCGTGATAATCCGGTGAAAAGAGGTTCGAACTCGAGGCGGCGATAGCAACTTCGCTACTCAGATCCGATAACTTCACGTATCCGAAGTCATATAGATTGGGCAGACTGCACCGCAGAAGAACCTGTGACTTCTCTGTGGGGGTATAGTTGCGAATCGTGGTATAATATGTGACACCCGGCTCCAAAGGCACCGAAAACACCTCGCCGTTGAATACCTGCCCCGAAAACCGATAGTCCGCCACCAAGAAGTTGCTCGACGATTCTTGGCCCCATTTGCCGCCACTCAGATCATTCTGAAGCTTAGCGAGCGAGTCATAGACTGTGATGGCCGTGTGCGGATATTCCGGATATTCGAGCTTAGTTCGATCCTGCATAAAACTAAAGTTGTTTGCGACCTGCGTGAAGACAATACGCTGCGTCGGATAGAATATCTGCCAGGCCGGTGTAATCCTCTTCGGAGCATCATTAAAGTTGTTCCGATTCGCGTATAGCGTGCCTCCTGCAAGAGCCCATCTGGCACCGCCAGCGCCTTGGTACAAAGCGATCGGTGCCACTGGGAAAATGAACGCGGACGGGCTCGTAAAGGCGGTTGAACCGTTGACAGTGGTGACCTGGAATAGGCGCGTCGATCCAGGCTTCAAAAAGAAGAGCTCGTCCTTGAAGGGCTGGCGGGCCACGATCGGCTGCGTGTAAGGGCCTCCCGACAGGTCGATCACGGTCGTTGAGGCGAAGCCGGCTCCCACAGTGGCGACGTACTGTCCCGACGCATCGCCTGGCATCGTCGGATCCACATAGACGTATTGACTTATCAGCCCATTTACAACCGGATACAAATAGAACTGCCCGTCGGAGTTTTTCGGGGCCTGTCGAATAATCACGGCGTCGTTGTTGCGCGGAAGCAAGATAATAGTTGGCTCCGTATTTGTGGCCGTCGGAACACTGAAGGCGGCTATTAGGGTCTCGTTGACCATCGTCATCGTAAAGCCTCCCGCATTATTGTAAGTCATGTTCACCAACTGAACCTCGGTGAAGTTTGTGGGGCTTACAAAGGTGGGCGACGATCTTACGCGACCGGTCGCCGCCTCCATAATCTGAAGAATAAGCGTGTCGCTATCGCGTATGTAGAAGGCAAAGGCGTACTGGGTTTCGTTCGCGGCCACGCCAATATAATCCGCATTTGGCCCAGGGCTCAGCTGATCCAGAGTGATCTGATAGGACTCATAGAAGGTGCGTTCCGTCGGCGAATAGCCATAGATATGGAATACGGAATCGGCGGTCAGAACGTAGCCGCTGACGTCAAATACCGGGTTCATAAAGGTGGTTGGTGAAGGCCATGCCTGCATCGAGTTGGGATCACTTAAGAACGGGAACGGCTTCATATAATGTAGAACGTTTGTGCCGATCGGCATGGAGAGCTCGTATTTCGACTGCGTGATGTCGTAGCCGGCGGGCGGCCCGCCTGGACCACTTGGATTTGGCGATATAGGCACGACGACCTCCGTGCTCACGGTGGTGCCGTCGAGATAGGCAGCAGACACATCGACTGGGCTCTTATTTACAAGAGGATATGGGACAAGAGATCCGAGCAGCCCCTGATAGGGGAGAATCTGTCCCGCGGCGTCGAACGGGACCATCGTGTAAATGGCCTTCGGGTCCGCGTTGAACTTTCCGCGAATCTGGGAATATCCATAGATATTGTTATTCGAAAATCCGGTGTCGAGCTTATACTCATAGAAGGTGCCGCCGCCCGCGCCGAATCCGAAGCTGAGATTGGAACCGTCGTAGGTGGTAACCTGTGACTGCTGGAGGACGGCAATCGAGCTCGTCAAGTGCACATCAGCGGCGAAGGTTGGGAGCTCGCCGGCATTAAAGATGCCCAGATATCGGATTCCGCGATTGGTGTCGATTGTCGGGTCGCTCGTTTTGTAGGCACTCGCGAACATCACGCGCTCAGCCCTCCAAACGCCCTGCTGGGGCACAAAAGAGATGCCCATGACGCCGTCACCGAACTGGATGGACGCATTTGATCCGCCATATGTGTAGCCACCAATAGGTCTCGTTGTAATGCTGGACGTGAACGGCTGAATGAGGTCAGGGGCGATAATCTCACCCGAAAGCATCGGTGCCTGGTTCTCCGAGTTCGGCAAAAACGTATTATAATACGAGTGCACAATCGACGTTTGTCTGGCGGTTACCGTAGACGGTTTATAGACGGAGGCACCCTGTGGTGCCAAAATAGCATTCACCGATGTGCTATAGAAATAGGATTGCGTCAACGGATTATACGGCGACGACTTTTGGAAAATGTAGCCGTTGACTGGATCGATGCGCGTGCTCATAGAGTCTAGCACGCCAACGACGCCCTGTTGATAGCCGAAATAGTCGGTGGCATCCGTGCTGACACCGTTCTTATCGTAGCCGATTGCGACAGTGGAAAAGGTGAGCGGCGTGAACAGCGGATCAATCTTCGTGGGCGGAATAAGGTTCGAGTTGACAGGTAAACGAATCCAGGCAGGATCCGTGACCTGGGCGTAGTTGAAGTTGGACAGGGCCTGTGGCGTGGTCGGATCGGCCAAAGGGTCGAAGCCGTCGAGGCTTGAGCTCAGAGCCGTGAACGTGGTACCTTGAGGCTGCCAGGGAATCACGCGATACGTCTGTGTAGCGGATGTGCTGCTCGCTCTCACCAACATATAGTACGTCTCGCCGGCGTAAACGTTGACCATAATCGTGACAGAACTCATATCAGTCGTCGCGGTCGCCGTAGAAAGATAGTTGAATTCGCTCTCCGCGCCATTCGAGGACAGATCGGCGAAAAAGGCGGCGCGATCGTGGTACAGAAACACGCTGATTGGCGTTACAAAGTTGTTCGCCACCGTGGCCACCGTGACCGCTAGAGGATAGCGATAGGGTGGAGGTAACACCGTAGTCGGCGTCAAAGTCTGAAAGGCGAACAAGTTCACAGTGCGTCCTATGTAACTTGTAACGGCGTTGCTGCCCCACAGAGCCTCCGATGTGGCACGCGACAGACCAAAGGGCGCCGTTGCGAATCCAGGAATGGGCTGTATGACGGGGTAGGGAGGCTGATTCAGAATCCAGTCGAGAGCCGCCGGATCCGTATTGACGAAACTGTAGGAGTTGTCAAAGATCTGCTGATTCGATGCGTCGGCGTTCAGGCTATTATAGGTGAGGTACCGGAACTGGGTGGGTCTAGGCAACGTTCCGATCTGCAGAGTCTGGCGCACGGGGCTTTTGAATCTGAAGACCGTGTATTCAGCCCCATTGATCGGCGTGACAATATCGGAGTACCGTGTGAGGGCGTTCGTATAAAGGATCTGGCTACTCAAATCAATGAAGCGGTTGGATCGATCTTGCGTGCCGGTGTTCACGTCATAGGAGTAGTTTGAGCTCGTTGCCGGATTCCCTGTTTCCAGATTAATAGGCAGTGTCTGATTTGAAATATCGGTGTAGCCGGGCCAAAACACGGGTGGATTCTGCTGGAACTGCGCCAAAATATTCGTAGTAATCGGCTTCGTGTCACGGGCCAGGACAGCGGCGTCAAAGTTTGAACTAATGCCGGTGGCACCTGTGGCGTCGCGAATAGGGACCACGAATTCCGGATCCGCTAAATAGGATATATCATAGGTGTTGAAGGGTATTCCGAAATAGACCGCGAGGTACCGCTGGAGATAGTAGAACATGTCATTGAGCACCGCCAGTAACAGCGAGTTCTGTGTCTGAAGAGCGGCATAGGAAGCGGGAGTTAGACCGGCCGCGGTCAAACTCTGGGCCAAGAGCTGGTTCTGTTTCGTTTGCAGCAGAGTCACCAGACTCGTATTCAAGCTCGAGCTGGCGATCGTGACGCGGTTCGACTGCGACTGTAGGCTCACAGTATACCGATTCACGAGTGAATCGCGGAAGGTGTGAGCCAGGCGATACGTGTCCAGAGTGGTCAGATTTAGATTAATCACGGCGAGAATGACGGGATCATCGATACCCTGGAAGGTGTAGATGCAGCGACTGTAGACGGTCTCGCCGGGTTCCAAGGGAGTCGTGACGGCCAGATTAATCTGGGCCGAATCCAGCAGAGCCTCCTTCAGCACCGGGTAATAATAGGCAATCTTCAGCTGATCCGTGGTATAACTTGACAGACCAGCGTATTGACTCTGGAAGTACTGCGATACGATGGTGGTGATTGTAGGATTATTAATGTACTGGCTGCTCAGCCGATCATAGTAGGTGTCGCCCGGATAATTGAAGTTCAGACTGAAGTCGCCCGTGCTGGCGAAACGGATCGCGAACTCCTGAAACCCGTTCGGAAAATCGTAGAATACCGGTGTGGCATTGAGCTGTGTTTGGATTTCCGTCATCAGACTATTGATATCATATGTGCCGCTGCGAATCAGTGACTTCACTTTCGGACGCCCGGATTCTATGATAGTAATATCAGTATTCTGCTTATCCGGCCTGAAATAGAAGAATGACGATAGGAGTTTAATCTGGACGATTTGGAATGACGTAACGTTTTTGTAGGTGCGCGGCAGTCGCAGCGTCACGTACGTCGGTTGTCCAAACACAGATCGATCACGGTCATTGGAGAGAAGCATAATAATGCTGTTGACGGACTGTGTGGTGGACTTTAGCTGAACATCTGATGGGTCCGACTTGATCTCGTATCCCGCTAAACTGGTTACCCCCTGATTCATAGGGAATCCGAGAGGCTGTTTCGTGTATAGGAGTTCACCCGACAGATCGAAGCTGGGGCCGGCGAGGGCCTCGGCCAAGGCCCGGAAGTTCGGTACGGCAGACGCAGATAAATCCTTGGGCAACTGCGTATCGGAACTCATTGAGGATCCCGAGTCCGAGCCCGAATCCGATTCGGATTCTGATTCTGATCCGGATTCTGATCCAGACATATAGGGTCTATAATAGCTGGCCATCCACTACTATCGTGTTGTGCTAAATTGAGTAATGACTTTAGGCGCGTTCTGACAAGACTTTTCGTAACCGCGCCACTTCCGCAATAAGGTATTTGGTGGCACCTATATGAGCATACCGCATTTGATCTGTACTGAGAACCTGCGTTTCAGCCCCTAGAATGGTAGCAGTCCCTATGGACTTCGGAAAGGCCTCAGCCACCTCCGTGGTTAGAAGCCCCAGTCGCCGCTTATCCTGTATCTGAAAGGTGGATGCGAATGCAGGAATATATTCGTAGGTGTGCAAGAGCGTCTTGGTCGCGGCAACGCACGCACTCAAATCAGCGTCCACGATATTTCTCTTAAGTGCCCTATCCGAGACATTTTGCAAGGATCCTGTATACAGCAAAGAGCGCGTCTCGATATCATTGTATTGATTCACAATCGATGTTCCATATATCGTAGATGGCCATTGCATGATGCCTTGCCGAATCGTGATGCCAGCGCTAACATCAATGACTGGGCTTACCGCCTGATCGACCGCGTTAAGATTATTTGACACCCACATAATCATCTCATCCGTTGTGACTGAAGAAGATGCGACATTCCAGATCACGTAAGGCGTATTATCGCCCGTCGTTGGATTCACACTCTGTAACGGAAAGTTAGCTATGTTGAGATCGAGTTGCACGGATTCAGCGAGGGTCTGTTGGTAGATATTTTCCACATTGTAAATGATATTTCCATTCACATACGCTATCGCGCCACCATTTCTACCCGAGTTAGGAGGAGGAAGATTTGTATGTTTCAGTTTCATATTTAGATAAAGAGTTTGACCCGAAGGGTTGTATAAAGAAATATAGATGAGCGTGGTGCCCGTATTGAATGTTCTATAAGGGTCGTTGAAGGTGCCTGATCCTGATGCGAACTGATAGGGGGGTTGGTCAAGGGGGGTATCTGATTCTACAGATATGCTAGGAGATAGCGGGTCTACTACGAGTTGTTTGCCAAGTATTATACTGTTTGTTTGCGCCGATACGGTGGATGCCCTATTCGTTAGAACCGCGTTTGCGGAAACGTCGAGAGCATTCAGGCCGGGTATATAGAGAGTGTCCGCAATAATCGTTTGAAGACCAGATATGCTACTGACCGTGAAAGGGCCGGATTCTATCGTCGATGTATACGCGCTGTTTGCAGAGATAGGTGCGAGCGGTACGTAGAAGGCCTGCCCTTCGAGAACCATAGTCGACTCTGCTGAAAAGGTGACGGGGGCTAACGTATTTGCGGATAAATCATTTGCGACTAGGCTATTCAGGGTCACGCTCGATATGCTGAGAATCGAAGTGCCCATTGTACTCGTTGTCAGCGCATTAGCAGATATTGACCAACATGAGCTCAGCTGAATCAGATCACCTGTCGCAGCGACAAGGGTAGTTGGTATAGGATTCTCAGTATTCATAGTGATAGAAGATATGGACATATATGTAGAGGACACGCTGTCTCCAAATATGTTCTGAGACCGTGTAGTCTGTGCAGAAAGATTCGATAGAGTAATCAACCCGAAGGGGTTCACAATAGCGGTTGAACCGAGCTCGATTGTTTCCATTGATCCGTTGATTACAGAAGCCGTCATAGAGGATGTGAAGGTTGAATAGGAGGTTATAGAGTTCGTCGTTGTCGAAGGGCATGCTATACGACTCGCGGCGGCTACGGGGGTAAACACGATTGATGTTGAGCCTAGGAATAGGTTCGCTGCTGTAGCCGTGACGGTGTTTACAGCGGGCGTCACTAGACTTATGGAGTTTAGAGTCGTATCTATAAGAGAAGACGTTGTAATACTCGATGTTAGCAAGTTCGATGTAGCCACGGTGTTTCCAACAAAGTTCTGGGCGATTTGAATAGGGCCGCCTATCTGGGCATTCGCTGTAATAGAGGTGTTGAGTCCAGTCACATTGAGCATGTGCGAGGTCGAATTGACCACTGAACGGGATTCCAAACGGTTTGCGTGTAGATTCGATGACGCTGTCATTGAGCTGCGTGCAACATTGGGAAATCCAACAGATCCATTGATCACCGTAGCGCTGCTTAGACTGATATACTTCGACTCCAGAATACTTGTAGATACGAGCGTAGTTAAGAGAGTGGGAGAGGTTAGCCGAAGCGTGTCAAGTGCGCGAATCGTGCTGATATCAAGCGAAAACGGGTCCTGGTTTGCGATAGACCACTGGTTCGTGGAGACGGCGGCCAGTGATAAGTATCCAAAGGGATTGCGAATATATGCGTCTGATGAGCCGCCAGTAAAGGTCACTCCTGCGGTCGTGCTCACGTGAACAGGTACAGCGCCAACCATGTCCAAGATTGTTACAAAGTGGTCCGTAAGGGTTGTTGTCGATACATAGACAATCGGTATAGACCCGTCAGTTTGAATGACGGATGTATTCCCATTTACTATTGTGTCCATCTCTATCTGACGTCGAGTTTATCAATAGCCGCCTTTAACTCTGCGATTTCTTTTAGCAGATACTGTGTGGCACCCAGGTGGGCCATGTCCAGTTGCTGCGTATCCACTGTCTTTATCGTCGATAAGTGGGGCAAGGGACTCTGCATAGACGTCACGGACTTCGGGAAAAACTGCTCGTATTCATCGGCAATGATGCCCAGCCGCCGACGATCTGTTACCTGAAACGTCGACACATAGGAGTCGATGAATTCATAGTGGTGCAGTGGTATATCGCGAATGATATCGTAGCATCTTCTGAGATTCGCGGGCTGAATGTCCTGTTTCAGCCTCGGGTCCGAGATGAACTTCAGCGATCCGTAATACAAGAGGTTCCGTGTGGAAATATCGTTCAGCGAGTTCTGGATTGTCGTCGCATTCAGCGCATAGTCCCATTTCAGAATACCATTCTGCATATTAATATAGACATTCGGATCCACTAAGCTATAGTTGGCGTTCGACGTAGTCTGTAAGATAAGAGTTGTCGCTGAATCATTCACCATGGTCGCAGTCCAGTTGAATGCATTTGAAGCCTTATTTGTCTGCTGATAGATAATCTGCGCATTTGACGTCTGATCCTCTGCATAATATCCATAAATTGTGATGTCATTGAATACCTGTGTTCCAACAAAGGAGGTCGTGTTTAGTTCGTTGCCCCAGAATAGGGTGTTTTGAGCATAGACTATATTTCCTGGGAGAGACCCACTCGTCGTCGGAATAATATATTGGAAAGTGGCATTCACTGTGTAAGGTGTGCCACTCACGTAGTCGGCCGGCTTCACATTGCTCAAATACAAGGGTGTATAATAGTCACCGGGTCCACCTGTGATCACACAGTTTGTAGATCCAGTACAGACAAAGTATGGGCCGCGTAACGTAGAGTTTACTGGTGCACCAAGCGTAATATGTCTGGCACTCAAGGTGCTCGCTGTGAGGGCGCCCGTTTCAAGGGTGCCTGTGGAAATCGTGTTCATATTGACGGTTGAGGCGTTTACAGTGAGAGTAGGGCCCGTGAGAATCGTGCCAGAACTAAGATTTATTGTAGAGGCTGTTAGGGCGGCTGTCGTAATCGATGACGCGCTAATAGAGGCCGCAGTTAGCACGGCGTTCGGAACATACAGGCTGTTCAAAGTCGATCCGGCGAAGCTGCCTGTGATATTCAGATTCTCCACTGAAATGTTATTGACCGCAAATGTATTTGCTTTGATGGTGCCACCATAGAGTGTTTGCGTGGAAAGAGAGTTTATCATAGCCGTATTGAGCGTGATATAGCCGACTGCCGGCTGTATGATGTTGCCCGATACGGCAATCGTTGACGCTGTCACATTCTGACTTGTTATTATATTCGTTGTTATGGAGGCACTAGAAATGTTATTGGCCTGAACACTGGAAATCACTAGAGATCCTGTAGGGTTCAAAATCCGCGTAGAAGAAAGCTGGAAAAGGGCGAGATTGGGCGCAAGAATGCTTTGATTCACAGTAAGATTGCTCGTGGTAATCGTGTTATTTACCGTCAAATAATCGGTGTTCAGGGCTGGAATCGTGAGGGGAGCTGAAAATACCAGGGTGCTCTGGACTGGTGTAATCGTAAGCCCTTGTATCTGGAGGCTGTTCGATATCGTCATAGAACTCGTGGCCAGCTGCTGAGTTGTTGTCGTACCGGACGTGATTGAGCCTGTGACTATAGAAGTTGTCGAGAGCTGTGCTGTCGCTAAGGAAGAGGTCGTGATCGTATTGGCTGTCAAGGCGGACGTCGGGGCCGATACATTGCCACCTATTGTTAAGCCCCCCTGGATTGCGAGACTCGTTCCGACGATAGCCCCTGTAGAGACCGATCCGGTTGTCATAGGGCCTCTAACAAATAGGCCGCCGCCCACCGTAATAGGACCAGATATGTCGACTGAACCATAGACTGTTAGATTGATTCCGGGAAGAGGTGACCCTGGGCCAATGACCAGGCTACTGAATTGGCCTTGCCCTGCGCAAACCATCGTACTAAAAGTTCCCTTGTTCGCCGTAACAAGCGATGTGCTGATCGATGTGGAAGCATAGAGCGACGCCGCTGTAATCGAGCTCGCGGTGAGTGAACTCACGCTGGCAATCGAACGGTTCTGGGGAAACCCGAAGGAGTTCACGAGATTCCAGGTGGTTACATCGCGACTTGTCATGGTCAAATATCCGAAGGCGTTGAGAATCTTGATTGAGCTGGTTCCATCGGCGAAGCCGACTCCAGCCACCGTACTAACGACAATCTGGTTCGGCGTCGAGAGGTATCCGATCGAGTCACGAACTGTGACGGTGTGGCCGGGATATAGGCCCGGTAACATTACGACCGCATTTATGATTTGGGATGTGTCTATCAGTACCACGCTGGTACTTGCATTCACTGTGATCGTCTGGGACATTCCTATTTAGTATATTGTTAAAGATAGAAATGGCGACTACGGGCGCCGCGAACAACTTCGTTCTCAATATCACCGAACTCCAGAATGTGGTGACGAGTGCCGGCGGGCCTACCGCCAGCCTGAATGCGGCGGTCGCCCAGCTGCAGCAAATGGTACTCTTCGATACGAAGCAGATCAAGGCGGATTCGGTGGTGCCATTTACGGCCGCCAACACGAGCATGTCCAATACGGTCATTGGGGGATCTTTGGTAATCTCGGCGGCGGGCACACCAGGGCTTGGGAAATATCTGACCTGCATCGACACGGCGGGGACGGCCGAGTGGCGAACCGGCGTGCCCTCGGACGCCCGATACAAGAAGAATATCCGGGCCCTGGATGGCGGCGCGATTCTCGACGGACTTCGTGGAGTCCGATTCGAATGGCTGAACGGAGACACCGATGTCGGCGTCGTCGCCCAGGATGTCGAGAAGGTGCTGCCCGAGGCCTGGCACGCCGGTGCGCCGGCGACCGTGGAATACCATAAGATTATTCCCGTTCTCATTGAGGCTGTAAAGAGCTTAAAAGGGGAAGTCCGGGTCTTAAACGATAGACTATCTTCTATCCATGGAGTCAAAGGGTGATCCCGGGCTCAGCCTCGTCCCTCACACCCCTATAGGAATAAAACCACTGGCCGAACGCCAAGTGATCCTTTTAGCAACGGCGACCATTACGGAAGACAACGTCTTCGCAAACGGTCTCTTCCAGAACGTCTTTGTTCTGTATCGAATGTTCGACGCCATGGGCTACGCGCCGATCCTGTTCGTGAATAATCTGCCGACAAGTCTGGAAAATATTCCGGGCCCTCTTCGCTCCTGTCGCATGATCACGGTGGAAACGGTGGCCAAGGACCCTATTCGAAATCTTTTATGTATGATCGAAATCGGAATGAGCTTCGATCCCTCCGTTCGCCGAATGATTCAGATTCTCGGTGGCAAGCGCTATAAGCTCTATCTTGGCAATATTCTCAACATCGATATCGAGACTCCGATGTTCTATCCTTCCAACTACTTCCCTCATCACGTCGTTGGAGAACTGGATGCCATTTGGACCTCGCCGCATTATGCCCAGCACGCCGAGTACGCCTCCTATATCAATCACGTGAAGCCGCCTGCGGCTATCGAGGCCATGATCGCACCCTACGTCTGGGATCCCTGTTTCGTCGATAGAGATAAGCCCATACGATGGGAACCTGGTGAGGAGGTTCTCGTGATTATGGAGCCCAACATCAGCTTCCAGAAAACGGCCCTTGTGCCGCTCTTGATTGCTAAGGCCGCCGGTAAGGCCGCTGTTATTGTAAACGGCGATCGCCTCAAACAGATTCCACATTTTGTCGAAAATGTCTTGCCGAGTCTGGGCCCTGTGGAACTGCTTCCCCGCATGGATATTCGATCCGTGATGTCAATGTGGCCCTCCGCGACCTTTCTTTTACACAACGTCAATAACGAATTCAACTACATGACTCTGGAACTCATGTGGGCCGGCTTCCCGGTCATACATAACTCCCCGTCATGGGCCGGCTTCGGATATTCCTATTCTGGATCCGATATCTCAGGCGCCGTTGAACGGTTAAAACAGACGGCGAACCATGCTTCTAGGAAAGAGACCTATGCCGCACATGCGGCGACGATAGCCTGGAGGTACTCGCCGTACAATCCGGTGGTACAGGGTGCGTGGAATAGGCTTTTGGGAAATGGCGCGTCCTAATAGATGGAGGTTCCAACCCTCTCGGGCATTAGGGATAAACTGGCGGATATGGCCGCGGCGGATGCGCATCATGATTTCGATAAGGCTCGTGCGGGTAAAGTAGCTCATACCATATTTTCAGGAATGTTTAACAAACATAAGGGTATTGGAACCCCTAAAGAACCAACACGGCTAATAACTGAATATGACACTCTCAATATGTTTCTCAACTTTTCTGTAGATAGAGAAGGTTCGGACAGGAGTGATTTTATAAAAAAATATATAAATGATGACTATGTTACTCGTGATGTACCGAGAGCCACAGATGACCCAATACCGTATGAAGTACAATCCTTTAAAATATCAACGCACGCAAACCACGCAAATACATATATTCTATCACCTTCAGAGTTCATTGACCGTTTAGCTCCATCGGGGAGAGATGTCGCATTCTGTATTGATGCCGATTCAATCGGAATGACTGGCTTGTTTACACAACCTGATCCAGGAGTTGTAAAACGCACGGCTTATTTTGTATACCCACGAGAGTTTATAAACGATGAGTCGCCAATAACTGGGATGGAAGGTGCTAAGACTATAACTGAAGATGGCAAATATTCCGTTCAAGTACATTGCCTCTATGATCAATATCCATCGCCAATCACATATAAGTCTACAGACTTGGATGAGGATACTAAGCCTACCTTTTATTCCAAGTTTAACGTTAGTATAACAACCCCAACAGGTGAGAAAATAAAAAAAGCAGATATTATATACACGAAGGATTCTGGCGAGCTAGTAAAAGCTATTGAAATTGATACAGTTACAAAACCAAATAGCGTAATAAATTTAGCAACGAGTATTTATGAGTTTATTACTAATAAGAGAACAGATTATGACCAATATTATGTAATGCTTCAACGAAAACGCTCTGGAGACTGGTTACAAGTGTTGTCATGCTTGCATACAGATAGATATCCTGAGTTATCGGGTAAAAATATTCCAATTATACTTGTTACCAGTGATACCATATGTGCTGCATATGCGATTGCCACAGGAGTCGATGTTCTTTACACAAAGCGTGAAGTGAATCGTGATAATAAATCTCTGGCAGATAACTGGGTCATATATTTTAGAAAAAAGGTTGACGGCGATAGAGTATCAGAGGAAGAACGGTTCGCCAAGATTGTTGCGCAGCTCCCTAAACCAGATGATGAACTGCCGTATCTTATGAATTCATCATACCTTGAGGTCAGAGACGTATTTGTCCAATATAGAAGCGAGCTAGATGAGCGCCTCTTTGCTGAGTTGATTCCTATTGCGGCCCGCCTGACTGCTGCGGCAGACTTACGGGAAATCGAAGCCAGTCTGAAAGAGTTACTAAGAAAGTATGCACAAATCGTGCTGATGCGAACCTATCTGGATCAGTTTCCAGTGAAAAAGCGGGGGGAAGAAACCCTGAATAATATTGCAAATGTATCAATATATGAATCGAATCTGTCTATTCTGAAACGGTTCTTTAAAGGAAAGGAAGGTGATATGCCGGCCGCTATAAAGAGCGAGCTTGATAAGAATACAGTAATAAAGAGAATGAGTGAATTCGATAAATATGTAAAAGACATTACTATAACTGGTCGTTTATTCGTAACGGCAAATGGAAGAGTAGCAGCGCAGTCTGCTGGACTTTTGGCGAAGTTTAAAGAATACTTAACCGAGGAAGAGCGAATCGAGTTTCTGAGAGTTGTTACAATCCCTTCTACGAAGTTGAACGGCGACGATCTTAAGAAATATCTCTTATTTTTCGACACGACGAAGCTGTTCGTGGGAATGGAGGGAAATGGACCGAAGGTTCATAACTGGCTTTTGGTAACAGCCATTGTTGAAGGAGTTCTTGAAGAGCCGGTTGCAGAGGCTGAGGCCCCTGCAGCTGCGGCTGAACCCGAGGCTCCTGTGGCTGAGGCTCCTGTGGCTGAGGCTCCTGTGGCGGAGGCTGAGGCTTCTGGGCCTGCTGTGGAGCCCGAGGCTTCTGGGCCTGTCCCAGAACCTTCTGGGCCCGAACCAGAACCAGAAGCCCCTGAAGATGAAGGTGAAGGCCGATACGAGTTGAGCTCGAGCTACGGCCCCTCCGTGCTCCTGGCTCTCCGATTTCAAAACAAGCGGGAAAAGAATCACCGCATAGACGATCTCGATGGTCGTCGCCACTCCGCCATGACAACCTCCATCCTCTTCATGTATAAGCTGGTACTCGCCATGCAAGATATACAGGATCGCCAATCCTCGGATCCAGAATACTCGGCAAATAACGAATACATGCTACAATATATATCACAGTGGATTTCCAAGATCATTCGGGCTCTGCCTGGCACCAATACCAAAAAGGAATACAAGGACGTTGAGTGTTTCTTGCTCGGCATGATCTTCCAGTACGAATCTGACATGAAGGAATCCGCCGATTACATCGAGTTCCTAGAAAGCTTCATGCGTAATACGTATGGCATGACCCTCACCGAATATTTAATAAGAGAATGCCCTCATATCGCCATGGAGCCCTTCGTATTTCGAGAGGGCGTCCCCTATTCGGCCCTAATCGATGATCTGAAGAGCCTCATACGCATCACCTTGAACAAACTTCGCAGTTACGAAGAAGATCCTGCGCGTATCATAGAGTTACGCGAAAAGGAGGCGCGCGTGGCCGCCGCTGCAAGAGCTGCCGAAGAGGCGGATAGAGCCGCCGCCGCTGCCGAGGCCGCTGACGCCGTGGCCAGAGCCGCTGTTATAGCAAAAGCGGAAGAGGAGATCGCAAGTCGCGCCGCATTAAAGGCGGCGGCCGAGAGAGAGGCTGCGCTTGCAGAGGAAGCGGATCGAATCCATAAGATGGCAGAAAAGGCCCGATTCCACGTGGGTGTCGCCCAAAGAGGCGTTCGTAAAGCCGTGGCGCTCGCGTCAAAGAGAGGCCCAAAGAACGCGAACAGAAGACGCAACAGCAAGTTTTCTATGCTACGGAAGAGTCATAAGAAGGGGTCCGAAGACTTCCGAGGTGTTACCCGCAGTAAGGCTCGCCCAGCGTAACACATGTTCCGTCAAGTGCAAAAGTTAAGCACCCCCTTAAAGGGGGGTACTTAACTTTTGCACTTGACGGTACAACAGGTCTAAAACAGTTATGCGAATCCTATGGATGCGTATAGGTGTTGTAGTCAATATGCAGCACTCCGTCTTTAGCGGAGGCCTACATGGACAGGCTATCGCGATCGCAGAGGCACTGAGACCCTTTGGCACAGTCGACCTCATCAATAGGACACAGCAGACCTGGTGGGACGACTGCGAGTCAGTGAAGGCCGCCTGGACCGTGGTACCCGTGACCGATGCCTCGGGCTATGACCTGTGCGTCGAGTGCGGGCCTCCCCTAGCCGCCGCCGAGCGGTTCGCCAAAAAGCACGTCTGGGTCACGGCAAACTTTCTGATTCGAGAAATCGAACAGGCGATCTTTCCAGTGTCTACCGCGCGCAGGGACTTGACCGGGCTCGCAGAAATCTGGACAACCGACACGGAGACCCAGGCGCTCCAGATTCTCACGGGCCTCCCAGTCAAAACGATCCCCTTTATCTGGACCCCCACGTTTATTGAGGCCTACTCGGCGGCCAAACCCGCGTGGACGCCAGGCCAATGGAAGATCCATTGCATAGAGACGCAGGTCACGAACATGAGCAGCTGTGTGCTGCCTCTCGTGATCGCTAGAGAATTGAAAGCCAGAGGAACCCCTATAGAGTCCGTGCGCCTCCACAATGCAGAGACCATGGCCGCAGCCAAGTTCTTTCAAGAGAATACTCTGAAGCACTGTGTGGACGCCGGGCTCTCCGTCGACGTATTCGGCCGCCAACGCTTCGCCGACTGGCTCTTGGAACCCGGTAGCTGCGTCATCGCCCATACGCGCTTCAAGCCGATTCGCCCCGCCCTTCTGGATCTCGTATGGTGCGGCATTCCCTTCATACACAATTCGCCAATGCTCGCTGACGCCGGATTCCAGCACACCTACTATCATGAAAACGCCGTGGGTGCCGCAGTGGACGCCTTTCAGCGCTTGACGCCTCCGGATCGGATCAAAGGGCGTGTACTACTTGCCCGATGGAGTCCCGCGGCAGCGCGCCCCGCCTTGGAGCGCATTCTCAAATGCGGGTCGCCAAGGCCACAGCTCCGTATCGGCTTCTGTGACATGTGGTCCGACTTCAATCCGGCCTACAACTTCTTCACGCTGCTCCTAACACATGTCGCACCCGAACTAGAAATCATGGGTGGTTTAGCACAAGGAACGGATGACATCGTGATCTTCGGCCCCTTCGGGGACGACTGGAAGCGCCTGCCACCCGGACAACCCAAGGTCCACTTCACCGGAGAGAATACTCCTCCCGTCCCGGAAGCCCAGCTCAATCTCGGATTCGAGCAACGCTACATGGTTGGAGAGAACTATCTCCGGTTTCCTCTCTGGCTTCTCGAGATCGACTGGTTTGGCGCGGGCCCTGAGATACGGAATCCGATCCCGATCCCTCTGGAACTCTGTACGCAGCCTCCGAAAGGGCTGAGGGACCGCTTCTGCGCCTTTGTGGTTTCGAATCCGGGGAATCCCGTAAGGAATGCTGCCTACAAGAGCCTGCATGCCTGGAAGCCCGTGGATTCCGCCGGAGCCGTTTTCAATACGATGGGACCCAGCCTCTTTTCTGGCCCCGGAGGCGGTGGAGGCGAAGCCCGAAAGGTCGAGTTCCTCAAGAACTATCGCTTCTGCATCACCTATGAAAACTCTTCAGCGCCCGGATATTGTACAGAAAAGCTGCTCCACGCCAAGGCGGCCGGATGCGTTCCGATTTATTGGGGTGATCCCTATGTCGAGCGGGACTTTGATCCGGCCGGATTCATTGACGCCCGGGCTTTCCGAACTCCGGAGGAACTCGTGGCCGCTGTCCGGCGGGTGGAAGAGGACCCAGGCCTTTGGGCTCAAATGGCCGCCGTCCCGGCCCTCACCCCCTACAAAGTGGGATGGGCCCGCCGCACAATGGCTGAACTCGGTAATCGCCTCCTGGCCTTGGCTAAAAGCGTGAAGCCCCAGCCGGAAACCTACGTGATCAATCTCGATCGCCGCCCGGACCGCCTTCAGCGTCTGACTGTAAAGGCGACCCGCTGGCCCGCCGTGGATGGCCGGACACTCCAGTTGACCCCTGGCCTCCGGCAGCTTCTGGCCAACAACGACTTCTTCTGGAAAAAGGCAGTGGCCGGCTGCGCCCTGAGCCATCTCGGGCTCTGGACACAACTCGCGAACTCCGGAGCCCCCGGCTATCTGATTCTAGAGGATGATGCGACGATGGAACCCGGGTGGCTCGACGCATGGAATCGGCTGGAGTTGCCCGGCGACACTGATATCGTCTATTTGGGAGGCGTTTTACCGCCGAATAAGACCGGATTTGCCACGGCAATCGAGGCCGTCGGCCCTGGCCTCGGTCGCGTGAAGCTCAATCAGTTGTTTGGGCAGCCCGTAGCCTCTCGCTATTTCCATTTCTGCGCCTACGCCTATTACTTGACTGCGAGAGGAGCAAAACGGCTCATGGAGGCTATTACGAGCCGCGGAATCTGGACGAGCGCGGACCATATTCTAGGAATCCTGAATGCCTACGTCATGACGCCTCTCGTGGCGGGCTGCTACCAGGACGCCGACCCGGTCTACAAGGCCTCGAAATTCAACGACTTCAGCCGCATCGACACCTTTGACAGCGACCTATGGAACAATAATGAGCGCTTCTTTGAAACGCCTATTTCAGACGTTCCCTTCGCCTGCGTCGAGCCTATAGAACTCAGTGGCCTATATGAATACGAGTGGCTCTGTGAGCTGTTTGGTGGGCCGTCTGTTCTTGCCGTGGCGCCCTTGGAGGCCGCACCTCCGAACCCTATAGTTATCGTGCAGGGGCCCTATGTGCAAAGGACGCGGGAGGCTTTGGCCAAGTGGGCGCGACCCTTTCGGATTCTGCATTTGAGTGACGAGGGGCTAAGAGATCCGGTGGATTTCTACGACCATCCTTTATGCAAGGGCGTGATCCGCAACTATGCGAGGCCCTGTAAGGGGCTCACGATTCCGCTCGGATATCATTGGCGCCCGACGGGGAACTCCGTACCGAAGCTACCGTTTCGCACAAAAATCTGGAGTTTCGTGGGGACGGAATGGGGTCAGCGCGCCGAGCTTCGTCTGTTACCGAAAGATCGCGCCGTGCTCCAACTGTTTCCGACCTGGAGAGATCCTGCAAATCTCGGAAAGACCGAGTATTTGGAGCTGCTGCTTGATTCCGTCTTTGTACCATGCCCTGCCGGGCAAAATGCAGAAACGTTTCGAATCTATGAGGCGATCGAGTGCGGCGCCGTGCCTCTCGTTATCGGGCCCAATCCCACGCAACTACCGCTGCTGCCTTTCGAGTCGTGGACCCAGGCCGGCGACTGCATGACATATCTTTTGGCGAACATAGAGCAACTCGAGGCCTATCGCGATAAACTCTTTGCAGCATGGGCTACGCTGAAGGATGGATTGAAGAAAAGCATCCGAGACATCTAGACCACAGAGATCGGCGACCCAGCGTACACCATTCATCGAAGCTGTATTTGTTCCCCATAGACTGGTTGCAGCGGCTGCAAATGGGCACGAGGTTCTGGAGCGTCGTGGGGCCGCCCTTCGATTCCGGAATATTATGCCCGGCCTGGGCCGTGAAAACGGTGATGGAGTTCGGACACCAGCTCGTGGCGCACTTGGCCTCGAACACACGCCCATTCTTTTGGAGCCAGACGGCCTCGCGTAAAGCCTTTGGTATCGGTTTTTTGGTGTAACGGGGCCTCATTACTTAAATAACGTAATAATAGTTTAGACCGTGGCTATGTTCCCGAAACACTTTTTGCCGATCACATTTGGTCTAGCTATGGCCAGCGTTGATATTTGCATGATGAGTGTGGCAAAACTCACCCATTTGGGTAAGATCCCCTACTTGGCCGGCCTTCTTGGAAGCATGGGCATATATGCCCTACAACCCGTTCTCTTTATGAAGGCTCTTACATTCGAGTCTATGATCGCAACAAATCTCATCTGGAATCTCGTAAGTAGTGTGGTAATCAGTCTGATCGGCGTCTTCTTCTTTAAGGAATCCGTAAAGGGCCTACGGCTTCTGGCCATTCTTATCGCCCTATTATCACTCGTCCTCTTTGCATTTAGTAATGAATGATCCGTTTAAAGTTCAGACACAGTCCATCTCCTAGATGGCTGTACCTGCCTACCTACAAAGCCTAGAGTCGATTCTGGGAAACAAGATTCCCTTGGTCCCTGTGCAAAGGTCGGCCACAGGTGCCAAGCGATTTCTTCTCGTCAGCACCCACGCCCACCAGGTCACAGGCTATTCTAAGGTCAGCTACGGGATTCTTAAGGAGTTGGCCAAGGAGTTCGAGGTCACGCACTTCGGCTTCCAGAAGTTCCACACGGTTCCCGCAAACTTTCGACCCTATCCGTCCAATGTTGATGTAATCGATGTGGCCGCGCTAGAACAGCCACTGCAGGCCGGATTCGGCTATTCTTTACTTCCCGACGTGATTCGAAAGAAGCAGCCCAGCGTCGTCATGATCTACAATGATCTGTCCGTGGTCGCACAGTTCTTAGAGGCTATCAGAAAATCGGGGATCCCCCGGACCTTCAAGATCTGGGTCTACTGTGACCAGGTCTATACGAGCCAGCTGCAGGCCTATATAGATATCTTGAATCGCGACGCGGATCGCGTGTTCGCCTTTACGGATGCGTGGAAGACCTGTTTGAAAGACCAGGGAGTCAATCGACCGATCGATGTGCTGAAACACGGCTTTGACACCAGTCTAACCAAAGTCTCAAAGACGGCCGCCAGAAAGGCCGTGTCTCTGCCCGAAGACATCTTCATGTTTCTCAACGTCAATCGGAACCAGCCCCGGAAGCGCTACGATATTCTGATCATGGCCTTCGTGGAACTCGTGGTCAAGTATCCGACGAAACCTCTATATCTCCTATGTGTCTGTGACCGGGGCGAAAAGGGCGGCTGGTGGCTCTTTGAGATCTATGCGAGAGAACTGAAGCTACGGGGCGTCGCGACAGAGCCGTATGCGAATCGGCTCATCGTGACGGCGCAGAACATGAACTTCCGCGACGAGGATATCAACATGTTCTACAATGCGGCGGACGTGGGCATCACCACGGCAGATGGCGAGGGCTGGGGCCTCTGCCAGTTTGAGCAAATGGGCCTCGGTGTGCCACAGGTCGTGCCGGCCATCGGCGGCTTCACGGAGTTCTGTACGGCGGAGAACTCAGTCCTTGTAGAGCCGAAGGTGCGCTACTATCTCCCGACGGCCTTCAGCCCGGTAGGCGGCGAGGCGAGGGCCTGCGACCCTCATGACGTATGTCTCGCCATGGAAGAGTATGTACTGGACTCGGAACTTTTAAAGACCAAGGGTCTCAAGGCGAAGGAGACCGTCGAGGCTTATACGTGGCCGGCAGCGACGGAAACACTTATTCGACGCCTCAAAGAGGATGAAAACTAGGGTTGATTGGTTAGGCCTAGGCCTCGCAGTTATCTTATGTGTCTTAGCTCTATATATTATCGGCTGGATCCCGACCTATCCCCCTATCGTTATTAATGAAGGGTTTGTGGCGTCGGCCGGTTCGGGCGTGATGACACCTCCGACAAAAATCAAATGCAGAAAAGTCGGACTTAATGCGGTGGCCGGCGCCAGTTTAGTACAGAGTGGTGGCAACACTTGGCTATGTGAAGATTCTACGAACGCGAATCAGTTGATCGCCGGCGACACCACGCTCAAGATGGCCTATATTTCACGAAACGACGTAGTTTGCGTATCGCAAGATGGCAGCGGAACGATTTATACCTGCATGGATCCGAGCCTGGACCCATTCGACGAATCACCCTCCAATCAATACGACAACTACGCGACCTCGTGCAATGCCTATTATGCCAAATATTCGGATATTAGCAACGCATTGACGACGCTACAAAAGATGCAGTCAACCATTCTAGGAAATCAGTCATCCCTACAGGATTCAAAGGCAATCCTAGATTCTATGAATAGGCTCTATAAATGTGATACAAGGAGTACGATGACGAATAAAAGTCAACAAACCATATGTAATGCTGTCGTATATGCAATATCAGCCATATCTAAAAATATTACACGAGCCTCCGATTTGGGAGCAATCCTAATGGAAAGCATTCGACCGGCACTCGATTCCCGGGCCGGCCTCATTCGAACCTTGCGAGAATATCACTGTGATTTTGTTCTACCGGTAATTTAACATATGAACTATATACATCTCGCACTGTTTATAGGTATTGCAATATGCTTATTGTGGATTGGATGGAAGCGCACTTTGAAGGAGGGATTCGATCAAGATGATTCACTCGTATTTACAAATGAGCAATGCCCTCTATTCTCAAGTCAAATGGCGGGCTACAAGAAGGCGGCAGCGACAGCCCTTGCTGAAAACAAATTCTCGAGTGCCCGAATGTACGAGGTAATCATTGAGCAATTGAAGATACAGATGACTGCAGCGGGGTGCTCAGGAAATGAGAAGTCGGAGACGGTACCCCTCGCACTCCCAGCCTCGATGTCATCGACGGACGTGGAGGTGGTGACGGAATCGCCTCCCGTTATTGATCTCTCTACGGTACCAGTTATTACCAGCCCAGCTGCGACTACCAGCTCATAGAAGAATGTTTAGAAACTGTAGCGACAGATATGTCATGGGACAGACTGTTTCCAATAGCCTGTCTGATTATATTTATTTTTATTGGATTATGGATTGTTCGATATAATCGAGTGGAAGGATTCTCAGCCGCATCGAATCGATTGAATCTGTCTCTTTTTGGCGGGCCGAGCGGCGAGACAGAAAAAATAGTGAATACGGCGGCGACCGGACCAGTCGTGACAATGTACGATCTATCTTCCAACGTTTTTGTTTGCGATGTATCGGGTGGTAAAGAAAGAGAGGTTCAGTGCCCGGATTCAAGTAAGGCAAAGTGTTGCCAGTCTAGCAACGTATATATAGGCCTACGGAAGGCGAATGCTACGGGCCCCATAGATCTCAGTGCGAATATGTTGGCTGCGCCTAAAATACCAGATAAAAAGAGCGCGGCCTGGATTGCTGATACTGCTACGAGGTTGGCCTATGAAGAATATCAGCAGATCCAGGATGAAGCCGATACTGCCGACGATACTCCTCAGGATCCCCCGCCACCCGAGATCATTCCTGACTTCGGTGTCAGTCTTGGTCAGTTCGCATCACCGGTATCGGAACTTCCGTGGGATGCCGACAATGCTACAAGTCTACAGTCAGATATCGTTTGGGGCTACGTGAGCCCCGAGGCGTCAAAATCTATTTGGCACAAGGTATATACCCAAAATCTTTTATCAAACCCCTCGAATCTAAACGGGAATGATCAAGGACAATTCACATACCACGCCCCCCTTCTAGATATCGATATTCACGATCCCAAGGCAGCAGTCGCGAGCCAAATCGGAGAGTTTCTACTGTTGAACGCCGTATTTCCTAAAATACAGGAAACATTGTCGATAAAAAACATCTACAATCTTATTAATAAACCAGTCAAACCGGCTAAACCGATTCTAAAGGTTGAAAAACCAGTTGGCACAAACCTGAAAACGAGGGTGGGATCGGGAAAATGGAAGGCTTTAAAGAAGACCTTTAGTTCGAAATATGCGACGTGGTTTAAAAAGAAGATGGGGGCATTTACTGCTAAAATGGCAATGAAATCTATCGCGCTGAAGGCCTCTCTACAGGCAGCTGTGGCTGCTGCAGGACTGAGCTCAGCAGGAACAGCAGTTCCTTACGCGCAATCAGTTGCCGCAATGATTACCGCAGTCATTGATACACTGAGTACGGCCGTTATGCTTATAAGCACATTAATGCTGCCCATTTTAGAACAATTGATGGATGGAGAAGGAATGTGTCCCACCAACTATAAATCTTTTGAAAGTATCATACCTCAGCCGGCCGAGACGATTATTGCTACCTTTATACCCATTATAGGTGATATAATCGATATGTTTTATCCATATCTGTGTTTCCGAAAGCCAAATGACCTTATGGTAGCTGGCCTGGTGGCGTTTGTAACTGGAGGATTTCCTATCGCAATCGGCCTGTTTATTGCAGCCGCCGCAGAAGACAAAAAAAATAATGAGGAAGTACCATTTATTACTATAAAAACGCCTCTAAAGGGGCAGCCCTACGCAGAAGATTCCACCCTATCAATATATTACGCAAATAGGATTGAGCCCGCCCTAGACGGAAATGGAGTAGGAATCGTCCCGCCACCTATTGAGGACTTTAAGATTCGGCGAAGCGATCGAGCCGAACCAGTTGCCAGAGACTGGTGTAACTTTGCGAATCCGATTATGATGGATCGTATGGCGAATTTATATTATAAATATTCCTATGCAAATCCGGTGGTGCAAGATGACGGTAGGCATAGCTACGACTATATTTCTGGATTTATTGGCGTGATCGCATCGTCAGAACTGTCGTGTGACGTTGTATGCGTAACAACCACAGTGACCTTCAATCCAGTAACGGGTGGCAGTGTAACAAAAGAAAAAAAGAGCCCTATCTATCGCCGCTTCTACTTCATTAAGTCAGTGGATGATCCACAGGGGTATTTCACAGTCACAGGATGTACAAATACGGATGACTGCGCGCCCGAGGCCTTAGCCTTATCAACGGATGATGGTGCCAACTATGTGCCCTCTGTGCCAAAGGTATTTGACGTAACTAGCATAACTAAGTATGGCGCCGACGGAATCAATCATAATCTCGATGCAAATCTGATTATAGCAGGTGAAATCACTGCATTAACTGGCCTTGGCCTACAGATGGGTGGTGGGCTCGCCGGTTCCGCGGTGGCAGCTTTGGCGAGTAATGAAATCAGTGCGGGCGCGAGTGGTATAGCTGGAATCATTGTTCCAGCGAAGCCAGGAGATCAGATCGGCAGCTATATTTCAGTCGCTGGTTGTAATCCAGGCACAACATGCGCCGTACCTCTAAGAACGCCTGGAGCACCACCAACAAAGTTTGTTTTAAGAAGTACCGATGAATATTACTATATAAATCGTGGACCGGTCATTGAGCAAGCCAGCGGATACGTGCCAGAGATCCGGTTTTGTCATGGCGTCGATGGGTCCGGTGTGCCAGTGACTATGGATCAGTGCACAGACAGTAAAAGTCTGAGAGCCGCCATTGAATTGTATGAGGCCACATATCCGACGCGGCGTATAAAAGTTGTCAGGGTCATTGAGCCACGGGGAATCTTAGGCTGCTACTATCATTTTGACACCGTCTCTTACAACCCTGATACGAATGAAGAGGGGATCGAATATGTTAAAACGGAAGTCATCGCCTATTATACAATTCTAAATCAGTCCACCTGTGTCCGCACAATACGCGGGTTTGAACCCTATGAGACTGCGGACCCTATATATAAGGTACCACGCACGATTAAGATACCTGAAGCAATACAGATTCCTGGTCAGCCAAGGGTGAAATATCCCACGCGATACGAAGTTCCAGATAAAAGGGGAGGGCCGAGCACATTCGTCCCAATCAACCCGAGAAAACCCTTCGTAGTCCCGTCGAAGCTGCCGAAATCCACGGTTCTAGGCGCACCAGGAACATGCCCGAAGGCAACCTGTGACGGGCGTGCACAGATTGACAAGCTGATTGTGGATTTCAATAAGGCGCACTCGGATCGAAAGATTCAGAAGGTTCTAAAGGCGTGGACCTCTAAGCCCGACCGCTGCGACTATCAGGTGGAGATGCTGCGTATGAGCGGGAATACGCGCGTTGTACAAAAAGAGAGTGTGAGAATCATGGTTACCGAGGACAAGGATGTACCAGACGTCAAATGCATGTTCAAGCGCGTATCAGATGGCAGTGACCGGATTAACTCGGGTACCTTCATACAGCCCAATACACCGGCTCTATCAACGCCAGACACGTCGGGTGGCATCCTCGGCTACAAATCAGTCGTGACCGCTATTCAAACTATATTCAATGACACTATCAGGCCTATTCTTATTGCAAAACCTGAAGTGAATCTACCGGCCATAGCAACTGACGCCAATAGAAGTATCGAGAACCTCTCCCAGCTGATTTTCAATGAACAAACCCTGAAGGCCTGCCCTTCCAAGAGCTGTCGCGACGTGGATGTATTAAAGGCGATCGCCGACAGATATAATGCCGACAACCTACCTTCTGAAGAGTTTTTTGTGGATAAACACGTAATGGGCAAGATTCTAAAATCCGGTGTGGCGAACGAGAGCGCCTGTGACGTGATTTTCAGCGACATGAAGTTCCAGTATGATGATGTGCTGCAGCCGCCCACGAATCAGGTGAACACGGGAATGATCTATCGCTTCAAACTAACTCCTACGGGCAGTTCATGCGACCGCGACGGAGCCTATAAGGTTCTACCCGGCGACTATTTTGACGTGAGTGATAACGCCATCGGAGTTCGATCAGCGGATACGACAATGTTTGATACACCGACCGGAAAATACGCGCCGAATCGAAATATAGGATTTACACCCCCGATGACTCCTGCCAAAGACTGTAGAGGCCCCGAAGCATTGGCCGCTTTGAAGGCGGGGCTACCGAAAGCTGTCACAATAGGAAGAAATACGGTGACTCCCACCTATGTCAGCGTGCAATGGAGCTTCAGTCGATCCAATACGATGTGTGAGTACAAGATTAAGAAGAACGTGGAAACCACAGTCGCTGGTTCCTCCAGGCCGCCTAAGAAGGTTAATGGTGTAGAGACATTCGTGAAGGCGGATTTCAGTGGTTCTACGCCTATTATTAATGAATATGATCTGGAATACGTCGAGGTCGATGACGAAGGAGACACGCTGATGAACGGAGAATATGTGACGCTTCCATTCCTAGCAAACTATGATGGGACAACGAAGACCACGTTGATTGACATGAGAGAAAACGTCTTCTAATAATAAGATGCAGGCGGCGCTGAGACTTTGGATATTAACCGTCTTCATATTCGTGGCGATATATTATCTATATGTTAAGCGAGTCTCAGAAGGATTTTATACAACAGCTGTCGCACAGAGGCCAAAATCCTATGGCTATCCTACACAGACTCTCAATGGAGTCATTTATACATATGCAGGGGATAATCCAAACCGCTATCAAATCGGATTCTCTAACGGGGTCGCTATGTATATTGGTGCATACGGGCGCGATGGTAGGCCAGTCTATGCTGGGCCTGTATATCTACCGCAACCAAATGCAACTGTTACATATATAAACAAAGACACTGGATATATGTATACATGGCCAGATGCTCCTGGTGAAATACCAAGGCAGCGATATGGCATTTTTTATCCGGCCGATCCATTCAATAATCTAGACTATACAATAGATACAACATTATATAAAGACGTCGGTGTCGTGTCAGCAACGTCTCCAAGTAATCTAGGAAATAATACCAGTAGCATGCGCGCAACTGCTTGCGGTGAGCTGAAAACTCTTCAACAGGAGTATATAAAGAAGTTGGCAGAAGTGCGCACCGCTATAAATGACCTCAGTGGTACAACAGACATTGCAATGAAACTCAAAACAGAAAACATGAAATATCAGTACGAGTTTTCAGAAGAATGCACCCCGCTTGTGAATACCAGAGTCTTTACTCGTCTCCAGGGCATACCTCGTTCTGCCTGCAGGGATCTGGCAAGCGTGGATGACCCAGTCACGGAAACCCTTCTACAGAACTATGATACGACGAATCTGAAGATATACCAGGAAGAGATCAAGATTAATGATAACCTTAAAACAATCAACGATACAATCGAACTCACATCCTGTGATGTCACGGAGTTCTCCTTTTCCGCCGACAATGACGTGGGTACAATCAACACAGAAGAACTCAGAGAAAAGTTGAACGAGTTGTCGCCGTATTTTATCTCACCCGGCACACTCGACTTCGTGACGAAGTACCTAGTTGGAAACGGTATTCTTGATACGGCTCTATTTAGTTCATCAGAGATTCTGAAGAGTGTAAATTCGAGCTTGTCCTATATTAAGACCGTTGCTGATAATGAATTTAAATAGTATTTTTATAAGTGCGCGCTTCATATCATAGTGTGATTTTCAGACTATGATATAGATGGGCTGGAGGTGGCTCTTGGCCATACTGGGGCTGTGTATTATATGGTTTTGTTTATGGAGATATCAAACTGTAGAACCCTTCCAGTCAAGCCCTGTTTCAACCTATAGATTTGAGGATGCGAGTGGAGCCCTTATAAAACCAGATATATTGGCTTACGAGGCTCATATAAATGCCATTTTCGGAATACATTTATTCTCACTCAACACACGCGCACAATATCTTACAAAACGGATTGCTGACTTGAGATCCACTTTAAATGACTATAAAAATACTGCTGGCACAAATCGCTGCGATGTTCCAGAGACGACGCGAGATGGGCCGCTTAGTTCGAAGAAAGCAGAATGTAGTCAGATTGAAGGGGACATCATACCAAAGTCTCAAGCTCTGATTGATAAAATAACAAATATAATACCCCTTGTTCAAGATGCCCAGCAAAACTGGATAGATATGATACAAAATGGCCTTCTAAATTTCATAAATGACTACCAAGATAACTTTGAATCCATTCCAACGGTGCAAGTCGATAAAACATATGAAGAAGCATCGACATATGATATTCTATCTGAGATTGGTAACCCAGTCCAAATCGCTAACAGTATTATGCGTAACGCAACAGATCTTGCAAACCTATTAAATGCCTATCGAAATACATTTAAAACATATACAGATCTTATAGAAATATTATTAAATGATTCAACAAATATATTAGCATTCACCAAATCTCAAAATGATAGCTACTATACAACCCAAATGACGAATATAACGACTATACGAGATGCCGTTACATCAACAAATATAGAGTCTGTTATTAGCTCATGTTCAAATGCGTTTAACTATATAACACGAACCTACTCACCACATGTGATAGCAATGATAAGGCGTATACACCTCTCAGAGCTAGGACCCAGACTTGGAAATATGGCAAATAGACATCTGTATCGAATCGATCAAAATAATGAAAGTGTATTGAAATTGCAGCAAACTCTATATGTTATAAATAGTTTAAACACATTGAAGACCTTTACGCCAGTCGCACGCAGTCGCGAAATGACTGTCTCAGGTACAGTTAGCGCAGGAAACAAAATGGAACTAGAGCTAAACGCGTCTATCACAAAGAAAATCTGGCTCACAAATCCGCGGAGTTTAGAGCTTTATGTCTACATAGATCCGAATACCATTACCCCCTACATTCGAAATAGTAGCGCGCCCACCACTGTTCTTACGCTTTCAGCAGCGCAAGCCGAGTTAGATCGCTTGAATGGCGTGATTAATGACAAAATAGGGAGCGCGAGTCTGATACTCCTTGGCCCTGAGGCCGCGAGAGCTAGGGTTTTCTCAACGTTTCCATCCATCGCAGAAGAGTATGCAAGGGCGAACTCAAATGTGGCGATAGCCAAATCGCCACCGTGGTCTCACCATAGAAAATGTAAGCCTATTTTTATAACATCTGCGGGAGGAGATACATACACGTTAGATACCACTGCTGACATGCAAAACAAGGCATTCTGCTCAACACAAGTCACACCAGAACTTCTCTCACTGCTCCCAGTCCCCGCTCATACCTTCTTGACAAAGTACATACAGCGCCGTATGCAGACTGTAACCCAGCGTATAATCCAGTCTGACGTTGAATATCAGGCAGCAAGAGATGCATATAATAGATACAATACAGATCTAAGTGGAAGAAGTATTGAAATATTGGGAGCGGGAATCATAGATAAAGTTGGGCGATATAGATCGGCCAACACGAACAATCGCAAGATATATCTAACGCGAATGATTCTAGAGGGTCTTATGAACCCTATAGCCGTGCCAATCACGGATCCTGCTTATGTATCCGCTGCTGCCGCATACGATAAGTTTATATTCGACCTGTCCTCCAATCCAACGCTCAGTTCGATATCGATTGAAGGGCGCATTGTTAAATATCTTCCACAAGGAAATGCGAAATCTAAGAGTTTATTGAGCGCTATGTTTATAGTCACCTCAAAATCAGTGAACGTGGTAGCTTCAACGTCTACTGATTTTACGTCAGCCCAGGCTGAGTATTCCCAATACAGGCGTGATATAGCAGGAAATACCGCACTTTTAGCAAAAAGTGTAACTGAAAAGGTCAGTATATATGTTGGTGGACAGTCGATCATAGTAAAATCGTATTTCATGGCTATGTTACAAAACAAGTCTACAGAAATGTCTAGTATAGATAAGAATAGTATTGACTACAAAAATGCAAAGACAGCGTTTGACAACTATTTAGCCGTTCCAGCCGACTCGACCCTCACAAATGAAGAAAAGGTATCGAAGTATGTAAGGAATGTATCAGACTTGACGAAGGCCTATTTCACGATCTTTATAGGAGCAACGGCAGCGGAAATAAAAAGCTTCGACGCCCTTCCCCCGCCAATAAAAGCGAAGGAATACTTTAATAACTACGCGCCTGACAGTCGTAAGAGATTCGATCAAATTGCACAGGCCTTCTACAATTTCAATGACGGGACAAAGGCCATGACCTACATATATGATGTATTTCCTATAGGCAAAAGTATTCTCGATGTTCGCTTCGATCTGACGACAAATATTCCTCCAGTGGATGCCGTGTCCAAAATGCAGGCTCTTACTACCGCATATAAGGCAGCGCTCATCACAAACTTATCTGTGAATCAGCAGGCCACATTGATTTCCAACTACCAGGAGGCCTATGCTGCTATTCGCGATACCATATCGGATCTTTCAGGAAAACCTGTAGAGTCGGGAGCAACGCGCCGCTTTTTCTATACTTTATCTGGCCCGTCTGGTGAAAATATTATTATCAATGGAATGGCAAACGATGGCATCGCGGCAGGTTCCTTCCATATACAGTATGCATGTGGCATTGATACACCAACAGGCGACTCAGCAGGTAAGGTCATGTATTCACCAAATACTAAATATACAAAGAATAGCTCAGATAGCCTGGACTGCAATGATAGGGCCACGCTCATGCAAATCTGCATCGACTATGTATCAGCCTTGAGTACCGACATGGCCTATGTACTAAAAACGGTATCCAATCCATGGGATCAGGATAGTAATCTCTACGTGACAAAGATTCTTGCCAGGCAACAACTGACCCCTATGTCATGTAATCTCCAATGGGAAGAGACATCCTTTGACTATACAACGAATAAACCAGGTAGATCGCAGATTCGAACCGTCTATATACCATATCTGCAAAATAGCTCCGATTGGTTCGCCACAGAAATCCTGTTCGATGCCTCTGGATTTAAGTACTTGAGCACAGTTCCAGCCGGCCTCACGCCATTCCCATCACCTATCATCATACCGCCACCCTACATAGACAATCAACAACTCGATAGCGGTGGTATCTGTCCAAAAGTCGACTGCTCAGATCCAGCCACACTCTATAAGATGGTTGATGACTACAACACAACAGAAGATAACCCAGGCGTGATTCTAAGTGTAGTCAAGGCTGTTACAATGAACTCGGGACAGTGTGATCTTCTTGTCGATATGGATTATACGGGTCGAAAGGATCTAGATAATGATAAAAAGACTGGCACAGTAAGAGAAGCGGTAAGCATTACTCTCGCCCTGAATGTTCCCACCTGTAAATACGATTACATTGATTATGATATCGCGTACGGTATAACTGATCAGACGCCTCTGATGAAAGACCCCTCTGGAAATATAACATCATTCAACTACATGCTTAAATTCGGATTAAACGTGTTTACAGACATTTCCAAGGCGGCGAACTCAGTAGTTAGTCAAGCAAAGTCTGTATATGATTCTGCTGTAACAACTCTTACAACCTATCGGGAGACCACCTATGCTCGGGCGGCAAATATAAAGAGTTTTAACGGATGCCCTGATGTTCGCTGTCATAATCTCAATACCTTGAGTGACATATTTCACGGATACGATCGCGCCAATAAATTCAAAAGTCGAATGGGAAAGATAATCCAGGTAGCAACCTCATTAACAACGCCCAATGCCTGTGACGTTATGTTCGAGGCTCAACCTATTACGGGGTGGAATGACGCGAGTGGTCTGCTGATCTATGGACCAACACAGACGACCGCTGCCAAGTTCACGTTTATTACCGATAGCGCATCAGGATATGATCAGATGTTCAATAATCAGATCGATGATTTAACGGCGCGCCTGAGAACTGCGTCCACAGCGGAAGCGGCAACAATAAAGTCACAAATACTCGATATAAGTAACATAAAAGCAGACGTTAAATCAACCATCAGCTGTGGTTTTACGATGGAAACAATCACGAATATACCGATTATTGCCCCAACCAAATGGGAAACCATAAAAGACTTAAATAAGGGCTTGCCCGTTCTAAACCCGTCGAAGAATGATATATCCTCGGCGTGGAACAATATGGAAGCAAATGTGAACATGTTCCCCTTTCCGAACCCGTATCCCCCGCTCGCAGTCAATTGTAAAGACTACCGCGTCATCAATGCAATCCGTTCTAAGAGCATAGAAACGCGAGGTAAACCCGGTGAAAGCGCCGTGATTGGCTACACAATCGATAAGTCCGTGCCCAATAAACTAACGCTGACTGATATAAAAAAGACCGGCGTCGTCCAAATGTCCCCTATCACATTGGTCTCGTCGAATAATCTAGATTATCAAACCTGTGCGGTGGAAATGGTGATGTCAGATGGGGCCGGTGGAAGGTTTTCGGTGAATCGTCAGTACAAGTTCGACCTAACAGATACCATGCAGTACCAGCCAATATCCATGATGGGAGCAAGAATCATGCCGAAAGATACGACAGCAACGTCAGTCTATAAAGAATTTCGCGATATTTCACCATCAGGAGTGTATTCTGGAATAAAGCTAGACAGTCTACGTTCACCGTCAGGAACATATTCTGGAACAAACATGTCAAATCTATCCTCAAGCAATGAATTGATGGAACACATCTACAACTATACAGGTATGCCTATAGAGTTAAACCAAGATATTACAAATGAAATACCCCTGGTCGTTGATCCAACGTGTGCCGCCAGTCTGAACTTTACAGACGTGTCGAATGTATCAATCGCACTCGAGTATAATGGATACCCAAAAGCCTATAAGATTGCCGCTCTTTCTGATAGCCGCTTTGAGATCCGTATAACGAAAAATGAATATTTGCCCTTTGGTTCTACATATAAGATTGTCAGCTTTTATACAGGTAAAAACAACTGCGAGCCCATCGTGAACAGCTTTACAGATTCAAATCCGATACTATCAAAGCTGTCATCACCCGTTGATAGTATTAACTCTGTTTATAATCTAAGAGCACTTAGAGACTATTTTACCAGAAATCATGGAACCTATGTAAATGATATGAAGCCAAAGCGGATTCTCGGTCAAATATGGTCAGGGGGCGTCGATATGAACACGCGCCTTTATATCTACAATGCCACCATGGGCGAGTACGACGCGGAAGGCAATGTTTTGAATTTTTATGGTTACCCCCAAAATAACTATGATAGAAATATCTTGCCGCGCGCCAATCTTGCCTGTGAGTTTCGTAGGCGGTTTGATCCGCCTTACGCTCCTTATGTGGCAAACATGTATATTTTAAAATCTATGCCAACCAGTGTTACCAGCATTATAGAAGTTTCGGACCCGAATCCATCCATACTCGCAAACCCCTACACAAGTATGACCTCCTACAAGTATCTCGAGTTTATACCTTTGGCGGTGAGAAAGACCCCTGGTCGCCCGAATCAGATGTGTCAAATCACGCGCCTTGAGTTTTACGTGGGGAATGCACTCCAGACTCTCACTGGATCGGTTGATGGATCCGTTTTAGCACCCAACTACATGGCCCTGCAAACCATCAAAGGATTCAGTGATTTATTTAAAACGGATGGTCAAACAATGGACCCGCTGACGCAATCGTCCTTTGTCTGTATCAGCGGAACATCGATCTTCGCCTCATCTCCAAGGCCTCTCAAGATCGACGGTATATCGTTTATAACTGGAAGGGATCCCGCGTTTGATATTCTACAATGGAAACTGCGTGGATCCATGAACAACATCTTTTGGAAGGATATCTACACGAGTTCTTACCCAATCGAAAGCGCGACATACCCCTCCTATGGGTACTGGCGTACACCAATCATGACATTTAATAATCTGAGTATAGCATTACCGCAAAACTCATCGAGGCCAAAGGGGTTTATAGAATGCGGATCCTCCGTAAATACACTCCGCATAGTTGAAACTCTTTCTGCGTTTACATATAACACATACAGCCAGGCCGTTTTTCAGACAAACTTCTTGGAGTCTGAGAAGAATCTGAATCGCATCTATCTTCGCGATCTATCTGACATGGTGGTAGACGACTTCAACAACACGATATATATACGCGCGAACATTCAAAGAATGGACTCGACCTATACTCTTACACCGAGTTCCGTGATTTTTGCCCTAAGCTTCACACGATCAATGAACTGCGTACAAAACTACACCATAACCGTCGTGACACTTACCGATTTGCTAACAAGATTTCAGGCGAGCAGTTACTCGAATCCTCGCCCAACACCCTTGACCACGCCTCCAGCGTTTACACCCGTCACTATCACACTGGGTCCAAATGATACCTTCCCATACGCCTATAGAGGATATCCAACTGTTCTCGATAAACAATATAGAACTGCGTCACTCTCCTTCGATCCCAGTAGTATACCCCCCTATACAGTGTCGAGTTTCAGAACAAATGGACCCAATCGAACGGACCCTGCGACCAATACGATCACGGTGAACCCTTCCATAACGAGATACACGAACATGTCAGCTGAAGGAGCTGCCCAAATGTGCGCAGACAATATTGACTGTATTGGATTCAGTGTTGACGGCATGACTGGATCCTTTGTTGGAAAGCCGAATAATACGAACCGGATCGTATTCACCGCAAGCACTGGAAGCTTCTATTTCAAGAATGCCTACTCGTTTACCCGCTGCATACGGTTCAAATCGATGAAGGCTCGCAGTGGTACGACCATCGCCATTCACAAGGTGGCGTTTTACAATGGGTCACAGATGGTCACTGACTTCAAATACGATGGGGGTAGCTGCTATGCCATCGATTCGGCAGGAAATCCCTCCTCGGTCCCTATAGTAAATGGGTTAAATGTAGGAAACCTACTAAACTACACGTCAAGTGCAGGATGGCAATCCAGTGGCGTTGATGGGTTTATCCTCACTTTCGAGACGCCCATGAATTTCGACGGATACACCTTTGTAACTCCGGCCTCAACCACGGAATCCGATCCGGTCAGTTGGACGATAGAGACGGGCATGAGCGCCGGTGGACCATGGACCCTATTTGAAGACAGAACGTATAGAACAGCCACTGCTCGAAACATAGCCTATCCAATCTTTAGACCCAACAAGGATTCTCTGATATCGAACGATTTCACGGCTAAAACATTAACCACGTGTGGAGAGGCCTACAGCTGTAGAAATCTACTGCCGCAAATAACACAGCTATATAAAACGCAGAAGAATGAAAACTTCTACGTAGACGCTTTTGGATATGATATAACAACGAACCAGTGTATTATCGGATGGGACGACACATCAGGTGATCGTCACACAACTGGTTTCACGTTCACACCCGTGTACGGCGATTGTGACAATATAAAGGCGCCCAGTAACATTAAAATCAAAGAACTCACGGGTATCGCCGGTCTAACACGCATACCTTATACACCTGGATCTGGGTTTACTTTTGTGAGATTCAAGCCGACTGCATTAAACGGTGGAGTAGGTACGCGCCTATCCTTCTTCGGACTTATGAATAACGGCAGCATTATCACACCTATATCGGTGACGAACGTTGCGAACTCCGATACCTTTCCGGCTGGAAATCTTGCCAATACAAACTTGGCTCAAGAATGGCAAGCGAGGAATATGGGTAATCTCATATTTACATACGCGCAGAACACGGCAGCAGACGCTTTCACTATGATCACTGGAAATGGTCTAATAAATGCCCCTGTATCGTGGGTTCTCGAGGCGTCTACTGATCGTGTCATATGGTCTATGCTTCATGAACAGCTGAGCGCCGTTCGACCGCCTGTCCCTAAGCAGCAGTATCCGGTATATGGATTCGACGGATCCGTCACTCAACTAACAAGAGGCGTCTTAGATAAGACATTAAAGGATCAAGGGCTGCAGTGCGACAGTCGTGAGATTATTAATAAGGTGAATACACAGGCGTTTAATAGCGGAATCCTTTTTAATCCTATAGGTTACATATACGATGAGTCTACAAATCAATGTAAGTACAAACAGGCCGACGGTAACTCGGTGAACGCCTCGTTTTTAACAAGTTTCTCGAACGCGGCGGGGGCACTCAATGGGCTTGACACACGCTGTACGGGGGTTGTCAAAGCTGCGGCCATTACTGGCGGTACTCCCATGGCGTCTGGGCTCAAGGGCATCGATGATCCGGATTGTGGAGCCAGCTCATGTGATAACTCTGGGCTACTGACGGCGATTGACACGTTTTACAAAAGGACAGGAATCAACACGACTGGTAAATCCTTCAGCGCGACTAAGACCGCCTTTGATCCAACCAGAAATGAATGCATATTTGAGTTGGATTCCATGTTCGCTCCTATAGATTTGAATGGGCAGCCCGCGATTCCAGGAAATCGCATCGGGTTCCAGATTCAAAAGAATACTGGCTGCACGGTTCCAGGAACAAATGCCCTTATTATTAATACAAGTGTACCCGCTACACAGAGTCTGACGGCCCCCCAGGCTCAGAGCGGACCCTACAAGTTCGTTCGTTTTAAGCCCACTACAGGAGGTATGAATATTTCCGCGTTTCAGTTCTTTAATAAGACAAGCACCTCGCCGAACTATGTCTCACTACCGTACACGGCAGTTATAACAAATCCTCTCGGTCAGAATAGCGGCAATACGACACCGACGAAGGTCGAGAATTCGTTTCTCGGCCGCTTTAATGATTATTTAAACAAACCCCTACAATTTACGTTTACTCCTGCTCTCAACTTTACTGGGTATAGTTGGACAACGGATTCGACAAATAGTAGCCCTACCGCATGGATATTGCAGATATCTACAAATGGCTACATATGGACTGATGTGGCCTCAGGAAGCTCGAGCGTACAGCCTGGTGGCTCACCTATGCCCATCTACTGGTTGGACGGTTCTACACCTACTCCGCGCACGGCAGCTGCGGTAGTGAAGACATCCTTCACTCTCAGCGATAGAGGTATACAATGCAGCAGTCTTCAGGCATCTGTATTTTCAGCTGTAGCTGACATAACAGGGGGTGATGCCAATAGTATAATAGCTCGCAGCAACCCTACATATAACAATGCCACAAACACCTGCGTATTTAATCTAATCGACAGTTCTTCTGGAACACCCTATACGGCCACGGTGAATTATGAACTCGGATCATCCGCAACAAGTAGCGCAGTTGTTAAGAAGATTGACGTCACATGATGGATAAATATCACTATACAAGATAGGATGTCATCTCTACAGTTTTTATCATCACCCAAGGCTCTAACACCAGACTGCCTTCTATTAAAAGGTGGCGCATATAACAGAATGGGTCGGAGACAGCTACGTAGAAAGCCTATGGCAAGAATCAGACGTTCCATGCGTATGACTGGAGGTGAGATGGCAAGTGGATCCAACGCAGAAGAGGGTAATGTTGCCGAAACAAATGAAGATGATTATGATCCTGAGTTAAATGCTGAGGAACCAAAAGCTGCTTCTGGGGCAACGAACGCGAATATTACTAGTTTTTTTGCAGGGCTCTTTAGCGGCGGAAGAATGACTCGCAAGCGGTTCTCAAAGAAACGGCTATCCAAGAAGAGTCACCGTAAAAATCGTAAATGATATTTGACCGCCGTTAGTAATGGCTGCCGTAGCAGATGCCCCACGCACTCGGTGTGGATATATCCCGAGTGAGTTGATCAAATCCTTCGAGAAGGTTCTTGTCGAAAGCGGCACTGTCGCAACCGGCAAGGCTCTCCATTTCGCGACCGACATGGTCTGTAGCGGCGCCTTTTCGATTCTTATCCCGGCCATCTGGAATCACGCGATTATCCACGTGGGCCTCGCCTCCCCCCGCATTATCGTGTACCTCAAGAAACGCCTTGCAGAGATCGATGAAATGATGAAGAAGTTGCCGGATGAAACTCTGTATGCAACGGAGGAGTTTCAGATTCGCGTCGGTGAGCTGATCTTGGTTCTCCGAGACGCCCCGACGCGCAGTGTCGTGCCTTGGCCGAAGGTTGGGGCCGAGACTCACAACGAGGGGTGGCTGAAGGCGGCGGCCAGTGCCACGGAATCCGCAGTCGTCCGAAAGGTTTGGCGGCCCGAGGGTGATACGCCTGTTCTACGGACGGCCGGATCCGAACTCTGTAAGGCCATCACGGATGGCTCAACGGAGAAGGCGCTATTCTGGGTCAAGTGGCTCTTTGAGGAGGAGGGACGTATCAAGAAGGATGTGAAGGGGGCGAGTCTCACGACGGTGGACCGCGGCGGCAAAAAGGCGTCCGGCACCGGCGGATTCATTATAAATCTCTATGCGGAGATCTATAAGGAACTGGCTGCGAAACAGCTGGTGCGTATGCACGAGGAGTTCCAGGCCCTGATGAATACGTGGCGTACTCCGGATGCCGGGCTCGGATCTGCTAAGAAATATATCCTCGTGCTCATGACCCAGATTCTATGCGAGGTGCCCCGATGGAAGGTTCCGGCGGCGCCCTCTTTGATTAAGGATCCGGTGGCGATGTCCCGAGCGATCAGAGAAGTGCCGAAGTTTTTCCGAGAGGTTCTGGCCTATGATCCGGTGCGCGTTTCGATTCTGAAGGGGTTCAAGGTGAAGGCGGAGAAGGCCAAGAAGGTGGAGACGGTGAATCAGATGGACGCCTTCGATCGGGCCTTGGAGGCCTACTTTGCAAGAATGTAGGGCTTAAATAGGATGTCGTCGAAGACCAGGAAGAATAGTTTCATGTCTAGAATATTCGGATCAAAGACGCTGTCGAAAAAGGCGGGCCTGAAGAATCTGCGAGTTGTTCTTCATGAGCGGGAGCTTCAAAGAAAATTTGAGGCGGGCGAGGCTCGCCGTCTTGCCGCGCAGGCTGCTGCGAACGCTAAGGCTGCCGCAAATGTGGCTGCTAACGCGAAAGCCAAGGCAAACGCTGAGGCCGCGAATGCCGCGGCCGCAGAGAAAGCTGCTGCGAAGGCCAGATCTGCCCAACTGAATGCGGAAGCTGCTGCGCGCCGGAAAGAAAAACCATTAAATGCGTCAAGATATCCTATTCCTACCAGAAATACTAGTCGTATGGCTCCAGGGTGGAAAGGAAGCAAAATGGCTAGAAACGTGAAGTCAAGGCTCAGAGATGGTGCGCCTCTACCAAAGGAGCACTTTAATCAATTCTCGCCTGAAGTTCAAGACAAATATCTCGGAAATATTGGGCGCCGAATAAGTTCAGGACAGCTAAACAAAGATAGTGTTCCTTTATATTTACTAGAACAGTTAGCTGCCTAATAAATATTGCAACTTAGTAAGAATGCCAGGGACTCCTTCTAGGGTCCCTACAAATAGAGGACACACGCGATCAAGAACCCGTACAGCTCGTATGAATGCAATGCGTAGTCTAGGAACCATACGTAGTCAGGCTAGGCGCGCGGGTGTATTTCCAGTCAGGCCTCATAGCGTGCAGCCATTGTCTAGACCCCTGTCTCAGACACCTCCCACATCTCCGCATCATCTATCACGGCGATCGGTCGGGCAAGTCGGCCTATTAAGCGATCCTCACAATGACCTACTGTTTACCAAAAATGGTCAGGAGAAGGTGATGCTAGAAACTCCGGCGGAGGCGGAGAATGAAGAGAATCATTCACCTGGCTTCTATGAAAGGAAGCGGGCGGCCACGCGTTCGCGGCACCTTGCTTATAGACAGGCTGTAAAGAATGTGGCTGAGAAAGAGCCTAAGAGCGCTACACGATCTACGACGCGATCGAAGAGGATTGCTCTTCTGAAAGCCATGGTCGCCAAGGCACGTCATCCGCGTGGATATGGCCTTCCGAAGCCGGTAGGATCTAAGGTTAATGGACCCAGTGTATTACGCGTTCTCAACAAACGAGGAATACCGTCAAATGTGCCGGGTCACGCGAAGGAATATAGAAAACTGCTCGAACAATAGTGTATTACTGTCATTTGCCAGATTAAATGGCTCTTTCAAAGGGTCATTTAAATTGGCAGCATGCATTCAAGAGTGTTTAGCTATTAAATACGGAGCGGAACTCCAGTCTTGGGATCTATTAAGCGAGGCTTGGGCTGTGGCTTGGGCGGTGGCTTTGGCTGTGGCTTGGGCGGTGGCTTGGGCGCAGGCTTTGGCTGTGGTTTTGGAGGCACAGGCTTCGGCTTCGGAGGAGCAGGCTTCGGAGGAGCAGGCTTCGGAGGAGCAGGCTTCGGAGGAGCAGGTGCAGGAGGCGCGGGCGA
>Ga0114974_10000076_pt1 | contig 76371 bp, 73 predicted proteins | sample S_130206_EF_Meta_FD_87318 | JGI IMG/M metagenome (GOLD analysis project Ga0114974, IMG submission 87318) | Freshwater microbial communities from Lake Simoncouche, Canada to study carbon cycling - S_130206_EF_MetaG | ecosystem: Environmental > Aquatic > Freshwater > Lake | place: Lake...
AGTATTAGTATTAGTGTTTATTGCAGTATTTAATACGGTATTTATTGCGGTATTTATATTTCAGAATTTATTGCAGTTTCAAATGTGGTATTTAATTTGGCAGTGTTGTCAGCCGGGTTAAGATTCAAAATACACAGCCACATGAAGAAATTTGTTTGAATATTCGATCGGGTTAGTGGGGCATGACAGCAGATAGACGGCAGAGAGTGACGTAGATCAATTTGCTACAATGCCAAGATTATGCGCTACAGTATAAATCAAATTAGCCCGATTGGTGCGATGCCCAATTTTTGTCAATGGGCTACGCAATGGCGCATATTACTCGCGGTGCATGGCTTAATGGCATTTATGGTATTCGCATACAGCGCTAATTGGCAGCACTGGGGTCAGGATATGATGCGGGCAGCGCAACTGGTGGAGCCGTTTCTTGTCATGAGTATGATTGTTTTGGCAGGCGGCAATCGAGTCTTGCAAACATTGCACTACAGCACTGCGGTCGTAGCTGTGTTATTGATTGAGTTGTTCTGGGCCATCGCACTCCATCTCGTTGCCCAGCGCTATTGGGGGCTGGCCTCCGAGAGTATGCCGCGCATGGTGGCCGTGGTATTGCTGGTTACAGCCCTATTATTATTTTATTTTCATTTACTCGCGCATGCTCGTTCGCCGGCAGTGGCTGAAGCACGACTACAGGCTTTGCAAGCGCGGATTCGCCCGCATTTTTTATTCAATAGCATTACTGCCGTATTGTCTTTGATTCGTAAATCGCCACAACGTGCAGAAGTGGCGCTAGAGGATATGGCATCCTTATTTCGGCAGTTAATGGCAGATAATTTAGATTTGGTGCCCATCGCCAAAGAAATCGAGCTGTGTCGACAATACTTAGATTTGGAGCAATTGCGTCTGGGAGAGCGCTTGCAGATTGAGTGGCGAATCCAACAAATGCCCGCCGATGCACTGATCCCGCCGCTCGCCTTGCAGCCGCTGTTAGAGAATGCGGTTTATCACGGGATCGAACCGGCTGAGCATCCGGGCGTAGTTGTGATTGATATTTATTCAGTACGGGATCGCCTGCATGTGATATTGCGAAATCCCTACCAATCAGAGGGCTCTCATCATGGGGGTAATAAAATGGCGGTTGCGAATATTCGTGAGCGATTATTTTTGCATTTTGAGCGGCAAGCAGAGATGGTGACGCGGGTCGGCGAGAACACCTATGAGGTGCGGATGAGTATGCCTTATGTGCGGGGTAAACAATAATGCAAACCAAAACTGTTGAAGATCAGGAGTCTGCTACTCCTGCGCCGTTGCGCGTATTAATTGTCGATGACGAGCAGCCGGCGCGTAGTCGGTTGCGTGATTTATTGTTCGACTTGAGCGAGAGCTTGCCGGTAGTGGTGGTGGGTGAGGCCGCGCATGGTCGGGAGGCGATCGTCATGGCCCAGAGTAATGTAGTGGATGTGGTGCTCTTAGATGTGCGCATGCCAGTGATGGATGGGGTGGAGACTGCACAACATTTACAGCGCCTACCCAAGCCGCCAGCGGTGATTTTTACCACCGCCTATACGCACTACGCGGTGCAGGCATTTGAAGTGAATGCTTTGGATTATTTACTTAAACCGATTAACGCAACGCGCCTTAAAGACGCCTTGGCGCGGGTTGCCCACGCGCGCGCGCTCCGAGTCGATTTGCTGCGGGCGATGCAAGTCAACTGCCGTAGTTTTCTGAGCGTACTTGAGCGCGGCAACGTGATCTTAATACCAATCAGCGATATTGTATATTTACGTGCCGAGCTCAAATACGTCACTGTGCGCACGCATCAGCGCGAGTATTTACTAGATGAGTCTTTGGTTCAGCTGGAGCGTGAATTTGGTGAACGCTTTGTGCGGGTGCATCGCAATTGTCTGATTGCGCGAGCCGCTATTCGGGGGTTTGAACGGGCCGGCGCCGAGGGGGATAGCGCTTGGCAGGCGGTGTTAGAGGGCATTACTGAGCGAGTCAGCGTGAGTCGACGTCAGCACCATGTGATTCGCAGCTTTAAGCGACTCTAGGTGTCTCGTGGGTTGGCCCGTGCTACAATTTGATTTCACATGCCAAATTAAATAATTAATAAAATCAAGAAGATACCCGCAATATGACACAACAACCCGCAGCCACTCCGCAGCGAATCGTGATTGCCACCCGTGAGTCTGCGCTGGCGCTATGGCAGGCGCATCATGTGCAGGCGCAGTTACAGCAACGCTATCCGCAACTTGAAGTCAGTATTCTGGGGATGACCACCACTGGAGACCAACGCTTAGAGACGACCTTGGCCAAAATTGGCGGCAAGGGTTTGTTTGTAAAAGAGTTAGAAGAGGCGCTCGCTGATGGACGTGCAGATGTCGCAGTGCATTCGATGAAAGATGTACCGATGCACATGCCGCCTGGATTTATGTTAGCAGCGGTGTTAGCGCGCGCCGACCCGCGTGATGCCTTGGTCGGTGCCGTAAGCGATTTGGCACAACTACCGCCCAGTGCGCGGGTAGGCACCTCGAGTCTGCGCCGCGAGTCTCAATTGCGGGCACATTATCCACATTTACAAATCGTACCCTTGCGCGGCAATGTACAGACCCGTTTGCGTAAATTGGATGCGGGCGAGTATCAAGCTATCATTTTGGCGGCGGCTGGTTTGCAGCGTTTGGGGCTCACGGCGCGGATCAGTGCGTACCTCACGACCGAGCAGAGCTTGCCGGCAGTCGGTCAAGGCGCTCTGGGGATTGAGTGCAGAGCTGAACGTGCAGATGTGGTGGAGTTATTTGGCCCATTTGTTGATCCGATCACCACCCAGTGCGTGTTGGCCGAGCGCGCGTTGTCGCGCGCCTTAGCTGGCAATTGCAGCGTGCCGCTGGCCGGTTTTGCTGAATTGGTGGGCGAGCGTTTACGACTCAGGGGTTTGGTCGGCGCACCCGATGGTCGGGTGATGATGCGAGCCGAGTGCTTTGGTGCTAGCGACGATCCTGAAGCGTTGGGTGCAGCAGTGGCCGCTGAGTTGCGTGCCCAAGGTGCGGCTGAATTGCTCGCAGCCCTCGACGCCACCACATGAGTGCAGTTCGTGCTGGCATTCGCGTGGTGATCACGCGACCGCAGGCCCAAGCCAATCCGCTCGCAGCACGACTCGCCACCTTGGGAGCGGCCCCGTTGGTGTTCTCAGCAATGGAGATTGAAAGCCTGCCCGATGTGCCGTGGCCTGCGATCGCAGAGCGCTTGCAACGATCTGATTTTGCAGTGTTTATTAGCCCAAACGCGGTGTTGCAGACAGTTCCTGCAGTGCTTGCGCAGGGACCGTGGCCCACTAACATTCAAGTGGTTGCTTTGGGCGCGGGTAGCGCCCAGACCTTGCAAAGCCTCGGTATTGCCACCGATGTGGTGCCTAGCCAAGTATTCGATAGCGAACGGCTATTGGCGCTGCCGCAATTGCAATATTTAACGGGGCGGCGGGTAACGATTTTTCGTGGGCTTGGTGGCCGTGAGTTGTTGGCGCAGACCTTGGAGGCTCGTGGCGCGGCGGTCGAACAAGTGGCTTGCTATCGTCGGGCCCAACCTCAAGCGGATAGTGTGCCGTTACGTCAGGCTTTGGCGGCAGGCGCAGTCGATGCCTTGAGTGTCACCAGTAGTGAGGGCTTGCAAAACTTACTCAAGCTACTTGACGGACCAGCGGCCGATGCGCTGCGGCAGTCCCTGATTTTGGTGCCGCATCCGCGGATTGCTCAGACTGCACAAGCCTTGGGTTGTGGTCGTGTTAGGCTCACCGCCGCTGGCGATGCAGGATTAATCGCGGCGCTCACCGAGATTTTTCCAGCGCATAGCCTTTAGTATGTCCTCATTGCGGGTTTCACATGGTATTCTTAGGCTATGACTACCGAACCCAACGATCATAGCCAGTCATCGACAACGCCGCAAAGTGCGCACGCCCATGCAGCGCGCCGCGTGGCCAGCATGCGCTCTTCGCCACTGACTATGGTGGCCTTTGTGTTAATGATCAGTGCTGTAGGCGTCACGGCTTGGCAGTGGTATGTGGCAGCCGATGTGGGCAGTGAATTACAAAGCGAAGTCGAGGCTTTGAATACGCAACAAGAGGAAGCCGCGGCCAGCGCGCAACAGACCGAGACTGCTCTACATGCGACCGAAGCTAAGTTGGCCGCGCTGGAGGCGAAGTGGGTGGAGTCACAGGCGCAACAAACCACCTTGCAAAACTTATATGTAGAGCTAACCCGCAATCGTGAGGACTCGGCGCTCACAGACATCGAGCAATCTATTTTATTAGCCAGTCAGCAATTGCAAATTGCCGCCAATGTGCGTGCGGCATTGCTCGGCTTAGAGAACGCTCAATCGCGCCTGCAAACCTTGAGCCATCCGCGCTATGCCAATTTGCGACGTGAGGTGGTTAGAGATATTGATCGGCTACGCGCGTTGCCACAATTTGATGTGCACGGCTTGAGTGCGAGCATTGATGACCTTCTGGCAGCAGTGAACAGCTTGCCGCTGGCGATGGACGCGCGCACACGCCCTGAACCCGTTGCCACAGTGGTGGTGAATGATTCTTGGTGGAGTCGTTTAGCACAAGATTTTTGGCAAGAGCTGCGACAGTTAGTCAGAGTGCAACGCACCGGCGAGCGCGAGATCGAGTTGCTAGCGCCAGACCAGGTATTTTTTCTGCGCGAAAACATTAAACTAAGGTTGTTAAGCGCGCGCGTTGCATTACTCAGTCGTGATGCCAAGAGTTATCGGCAAGATTTGCAAGCCGTCCAAGACATGTTGGGTGCGCACTTTGAGATTGCGCATCGTAGCGTGGCAGAAACCCGAGTCACGCTCACCCGCCTGCAAGGTGTAGGGGTGCAAGTAGAGGTGCCAGATCTCGCCCATACCTTAGAGGCCTTGCGCCAGTTACGTCACACGCCTGTGGTTGCGGCGCCAAGTCGATGAGATTGGCAAGTGCCTATATCGTGCAGTGCACCTTGGTGCGGAACGCATCATGATTCGCTGGTTAATTGGCGCGCTAGCCTTATGCGCTTTGGCCGTGGCTCTGACCTTTGTGCTGCAGCTCAATGCCGGTTATGTGTTGGTGGTAGTGCCTGGTTATCGGGTTGAGCTCTCGCTCAATATGGCCATATTTTTAGTGTTGTTGCTCACAGCGGTGTTCTACTGGTTGTTGCGTGCGGCAGTGTTGTTAAAGGGTTTACCCAAACAAATAGCCGCACAACGCGAAGCGCGCCAACATGCCCAAGCCTTAGCAACTTTCTTTACCGCCTTACGAGAGTACTTTGCTGGCCGCTATGCGCTGACGGAGACTACGATTACGCGCGCTCGGGCCTTAGGCGCACCCGCCGATTTAAGTGCTTTGATTGCTGCGCGCGCTGCCCATGAGTTGCGCGCCCCAGAGCGCCGTGATGCGTATTTGGCAGAGTCTGTGATCGCTGACGCGCCAGATGCTGCGCGCTTGATTACCGAGGCGCAGCTGCGGTTAGAAGAACGCCGGGCGGCTGACGCGGTGGCATTATTAGCGCAATTGCCACAAAAGCATACGGCGGGTCTGCGCTTAGAGTTGCGAGCGCGTCAGCAGTTGGGTGATTGGCATCTGGTGCCAGCGTTAATTGACGCCTTAGAAAAACGCCATGTGTTTGCGGCTGATCGGGCGGCGGCTGAGCGTAGGCATGCATGGCGCCAATGGCTAGAGCGCGATAGTCATGAGGCTGATCGCTTAAATAAAATTTGGAAGCAGATCCCCTCCGCCTACCGCACTGACAGCTTGATTGCGGGCGTAGCGGCTATTGCCTATCAAGGTTTTGGTCAGATTGTGCAAGCGCGCGCCATTATTGAACAGAGCCTGGCGCAACACTGGGACGATGGTCTGGTGCATTTGTATGGCGAGTGCGGGGCAGTAGATGACTTAGGCCCAATTGAGCGGGCCGAACGTTGGTTACAAAGCCACCAGCAAAATGCAACGCTGCTCTATACCTTGGGTCGTTTGTGTGAGCAGCAACAGTTGTGGGGCAAGGCACAGAATTATTTTGAGGCCAGTATTGGGGTCAAACCGACCCATGCCGCGCATTTTGCGCTGGCTCAATTACACGAAAAGTTAGCTCGCCCTGATGAGGCGCAAACGGCATACCGCGCCAGTTTGCAATTGGCGCATCTGCACCTGCAACGCTTGGGCGGTGGTCACCGCCATCCGCCCTTATAAAGGGGCTTCCCCGAAGCCTGGTCTAAGGGTTAGCTGGCGTGAAGGCGTCGGCAAAAAATGCTGATTCTGGCAGGCCACAGTGTTGCGAGAAGTCGCGTTGCGCGGCCGCAACCATCGCTGGCGCACCGCAGGCATATACCACGTGACCTGATAGATCGCTGTGATCGGCCATTACTGCGCTGTGGACCAGGCCGGTGCGGCCAGACCATTGGTCGCTGGCGAGGGGCTCGGATAATACGGGAATGTAATCAATGCCGTGCTCGCGCGCCCAAGATTGTGGCAGATCATCCAGATAGAGATCAGCGCGGGCGCGTGCCCCCCGATACAAAATGAAGGTTCTGGGGAGTTGCCGGTGTAGGGCGTCTTGAATGATCGATTTGATCGGGGCAAACCCAGTGCCGCCCGCCACCAGAATAACGGGCCTGGTGTCACTGAGCGCCTCGTTGAGGGTGTCTTGGGTGCGTAAATAAAATCCGCCCAAAGGCCCTTCGAATCTTAAAATATCTTTTATTTTCAGTGAGTTAAATACATAATTGCTGAACGTCCCACCGTAGTTGCGTAAATGGAGCTCGAGCAGTGCGTCGTCATGTGGGGCATGCGCTAGTGAGAGACTGCGGCGTGAGCCGTCTTTGAGCAAAATATCAATATATTGACCAGCACGAAATTGCAGACGCTCATTGGCTGGCAGGCGCAACTGGATTTGCATAACATCGGGCGCCACCAAGGCCATGTGCTGCACCCGACTGGGTAGAATCTTCACCGGAAAGTCGGCGGCTGTAGTGACGTCGCGACACTCGATCACCAAATCGCTACGTGCCTCTGCTTGGCATAACAAAGCGTAACCTTGCGCGCGCTCGGTCTCGCTCAAGGTGCTCTGTCCGAGCTTGCCATGGTCGACTTCGCCCGAGACAACCTTGCCCTTGCATGAGCCGCAAGCACCGTTGCGGCAACCATAGGGTAAGCGATAGCCTTCGCGCAGTGCGGCATCGAGTATGGATTCTTGGGCTTGGGCGTCAAAAGTTTGATTGCCAGGTTTGAGGGTGATTTGCATAAGGACAGTGGTGGCTAGAGGGTTGGTGAAAAACGAAAGGTTGGCCAAGAGGCAGGCTTGGCGTAGAAGTCATGAGAGTGGGCTAGAATACAGAATACTGGAGAATCATGAATCGATTGCTAATAGTTGGTTGTGGTGACATTGGTGTGCGCGTTGCCGCACGTCTTCAACAGCGTTGTCGCCTCTACGCCCTCACCCATAGTGCGAGCCGTTTGCCGGCGTTGCGTGCCGTTGGCGCAGCCCCCATACTTGCAGATTTAGATCAGCCGCGGACGCTAATACGACTCGCTGGTCTGGCGCAAATGGTGTTGCATTTAGCGCCACCACCGCTGGTCGATCATCACGATTCTCGCACAGCCAACCTTCTCGCTGCATTGGGCAGGCGCAGTCTACCACAGCACTTTATTTACATGAGCACTAGCGGAGTCTATGGCGATTGCGGCGGCGCTTGCGTGACCGAGGCTAGCGTGACTCGGCCGAGCACGGCACGGGCGCAACGGCGGGTGGATGCCGAGCGTCAAGTGCGGGCTTGGGGCGCGCGTTGTGGGGTGCGCGTATCGATTTTGCGAGTGCCAGGGATCTATGCGGAGACTCGCCTACCGCTCTCCCGCTTAGAAAAAGGCACCCCAGCCTTAAATATTGATGATGACGTTTACGTTAATCATATTCACGCCGATGACTTGGCGACAATTGTGATTGCCGCGATGTATCGCGGTCAGCCCAATCGCACCTATCATGCTAGTGATGATTTGCCGCAAAAAATGGCGGATTATTTTGATGCGGTTGCCGACCGATTTCAGCTGCCACGTCCGCCGCGCTTAGCACGGGTGCAGTTGCAGGCGGCAGTCTCGCCCCAGCTGTATTCGTTTATGAGTGAGTCGCGGCGCTTGAGTAATCAGCGAATGAAGCAGGAGTTGCGGGTGCAACTCGCCTATCCCACCGTCGCCCATGGGTTGGCGGCGGCAAGTCGCGGACAGGCGCATGCATTCTGACACGGTAGTGCCATCAGTGGCATCGTCGGAAGTATTGTTGGTACTGACTACTTGGCCCGATTCAGTCGGGGCGCAGGCGATTGCGCAATCCTTGGTGGCACAGCAATTGGCCGCTTGCGTGCAGGTTCTTGGTGTAGCATCCTCGGTGTATCGATGGCAGGGCGTGGTGGAAACGGCGCAAGAAGTGCCGTTGCTGATTAAAACCACCCGTGCTCAGTATCCAGTTCTAGAGGAGACATTGCAGGCGCAGCACCCGTATGCAGTGCCCGAGATTATTGCGTTAGGGGTGAGTGCAGGCTTACCTGCTTATTTGCAATGGGTAGAGGCGGAGACTACGGTCGGTGACAGGAAATAGTCTGAGCACTGCCAGCAATATTGATATGGATATTAAATGTGGGATGAACGTAGGAATAGGACTAGAGAATGCGAGTCACGGTGGGTTTTCAACAATGGGTTAAGGTCGTGCTGGTGGCGCTGGCCGTGTTGTGGTGTGGCAGTGCTTGCGCTGAGCCTGCCTTGCTTGAGCCGGAGCAGGCATTTGCCCTTAGCGCGCAGCGGATCGCTCCGCAAACCTTAGAGCTACGCTACCAGATCGCGCCTGGCTATTATTTGTATCGAGATAAATTACAGTTCAGCCTACATCCGGCTGGTGCCCAAGCGGCCCCCCCGCAATTGCCTCAAGGTATTGAAAAGAAAGATGATTTTTTCGGTCGTAGCATCATCTATCGGGGTGATTTACGGATTACGATACCGCTCCAAGGTGATGTCGGTGTCTTGCAAGTCACCGCTCAATCGCAAGGCTGTGCCGATGCGGGGGTGTGTTATGTGCCGATCGAGCAAGCGCTACAAGTCTTGGCCACCGTGAGTCCTGCGGCAGCGGTCAGTACAGCCAGCAATGACCGGCGGATAGCGGCCTTATTTAGCGGTCATCCACTGTTATTGCTGCTGAGTTTTGTGGGTTTTGGGTTGTTACTCGCATTTACGCCCTGCATTTTGCCGATGATTCCGATCTTGTCGGCCTTGATTGTTGGGCAGGGTGCCCGAGCTAATCGTCGCTCAACATTTTTGTACTCAGTCTGTTACGTATTAGGCATGGCGTTAACGTATGCGACAATAGGCGTATTGGCTGGTCTGTCCGGTAATTTTTTGGCGGCGACTCTGCAGCAACCGTGGGTACAAGTGAGTTTTGCAGCCTTTTTTGTGATCTTAGCGTTGTCGATGTTGGGTTTGTACGCGTTTCAGATGCCGGTCAGTATCCAGTCGCGATTGGCGCATTGGAGTCAGCGCTTGCAAGGCGGTGAATATTGGGCAGTCACGTTGATGGGTGCCTTATCGGCCTTAATTGTCGGGCCCTGTGTCGCCGCGCCGCTAGCCGGTGCGCTGCTGTATATATCGACCACAGGTGATGCTGTCCTCGGCGGGATGGCTTTATTTGCCTTAGCCTTTGGTATGGGCATGCCTTTGTTGCTGATAGGCGCATCCGCTGGTACTTTGTTACCCAGAGTGGGGGCATGGATGGCAGGGGTGAAACGTTTTTTTGGTGTGTTGCTACTGGGCGTGGCAATTCAAATGGTCTCCCCTTGGATTGGACTGAAGCTGCAATTCTGGGCATGGGCGGCATTATTGCTACTCTTGGGCGTGGTGTGGGGTGCCTTCCGCGCTTTGCCTAGGGGTGCGCGTTTGTGGCAGTGGTTAGCCAAAGCCGGTGGTCTTGCGGCGCTGTTGCTCAGCGGCTTGCTGGTGGTAGGGGCGCTCACGGGCGCAACAGACCTTTGGCGTCCATGGAGTCGATTACAAGCCGAGTCGGTGGAGGCGGCGCCTTCGGGATCTGAGCCTATATTTTTACGGGTGAAATCGGTGGAGGGCTTTGAAGCGGCACTGACAGCGGCCAAGGGGAAGCCCGTGATGTTGGATTTTTATGCCGACTGGTGCGTTAGTTGTAAAGAGATGGAGCGTGATACTTTTTCGGTTGCTGCAGTGCGTGCGCGTTTAGCGCAAATGGTGTTGTTGCAAGTCGATGTCACTGTGGGCACGCCTGAGGATCAAGCCTTGTTGCGGCGCTTTCAGTTGTTTGGCCCGCCAGGGATTGTTTTCTTTGATGCTCGAGGTCAGGAGGTTCCGCAACTGAGGGTGATCGGTTTTGAGGCGGCAGCACCATTTGCCGCCACGCTTGATCAAGTGATTGCGCGATGAGGGCGGGGCGGCGGCGCGTGTTGCAGGCGGCGCTGGGTGCGGGCGCGCTAGCCTTAGGTTTGGGTGCGCAGTGGTGGTGGCGCACGGCAGCGCCAAAAAATATTGCGGCGCAAATTCTGGCCTCAAGCTTTCAGGACTTCAGTGGTAGGCCCCAGACGCTGGCGGCCTATCGCGGTCAGGTTTTAATACTGAACTACTGGGCGACTTGGTGCCCGCCTTGTCGTGAAGAGTTGCCATTGCTCAACAAAGTCCAGCAAGACTATGCGGCTAACGGTGTGCAAGTGATTGGTATTGCAATCGATCGTATAGATAACATCCGTCAATTTACAAAAACCATGGCACTTAACTATCCACAGTTGATCGGTGGTATTGATACGGTCGAACAGTCGCGCTTGGCGGGTAACCAGGCGGGCACTTTACCGTTTACCTTGTTTTTTAATCGCCAGGGGCAGATCGCCCATCGGGTGCAAGGGGCGGTTACCGCGGCAAATCTGAATGCTGAGATTGTGCGCCTGCTCTAAATGCGTCAAACTAGCCCTGCAGATATCTGCGCATCAGCCAATAAAAATCATTAAAATGTTTAATTATCAATTTAAAAGTAGGTAAATAACATTTAAATCATTTTAAATAATTTCAGGCAATTTTTGATGATATGGCTAGTAGGCGTTGTCAGCGCTATTAGCCAATGTTGTAGTAATAATGTTGGTTGCAGGGCCTGAGTGCTAGGGATGACTATTAAAAACTGCTGATAATTGCTTACAAAAAAGCTTAAGTGCTGATAAAATGCGCGCAATTTGTAATGTTCATAACGAGTAGTCGTGTGTAGTATAAAGTAGTCAGACGCGGCGCCTCGTATATATCCCCGAGTATATGCCGGCGGGGAAGTTGCACAAATGGTAATCGTTCATCAGAGGTAATCTAATTGGGTAAACTAGGAGCCCTATGTCACGACTTCCACATATTTTATTACTCAATGGCCCCAATTTGAATTTGTTGGGTCAGCGTGAGCCCGCAGTTTATGGTGCCACCACTTTGGCCGACATTGAGCAAACCCTGCAGACACAAGCGTCGGCTGCGGCAGTGCAATTATCTAGCCTGCAAAGCAATTCCGAACTCGCGCTCATTGAGCGGGTGCAACAAGCCAGCCGCGATGCGGTTGATTTTATTTTGATTAATCCCGCCGCCTTCACCCATACCAGTGTCGCATTGCGTGATGCCTTGACCGCGGTGGTGATCCCATTTATTGAAATCCATCTCTCCAATGTGCATGCCCGTGAGGCGTTTCGTCACCAGTCCTATTTTTCGGATGTGGCTGAAGGGGTTATTTGTGGTTTGGGTGCGATGGGTTATGAGTTGGCTTTAGCGTATGCCATTAAGCATGTTAAAAGGACCTAAAAATCATGGATTTAAGAAAACTAAAGACACTCATTGACTTAGTTCAGCAGTCAGATATTGCTGAGTTAGAGATTACCGAGGGCGAAGAGCGCGTTCGGATTAGTCGTTTTGGTTCGCAGCAAGCCGCACCAGTGATGATGCAGGCTGCACCCTCATTATTAGCACAGCCTATGGCTGCGGCGGCCAATCTTGACCCGGCACCGGAAGCGGTGGCGGTGGTGATTGACCCACTGAAGTCGCCCATGGTGGGCACGTTCTACCGCGCCGCTACCCCCGGTGGCAAGCCGTTTGTTGAAGTTGGTCAGGCCGTGAAGGCGGGTGAGACCTTGTGTATTATTGAGGCCATGAAGTTGTTAAACGAGATTGAGTCCGACCGTGATGGTGTGATTAAAACCATATTGGTTGAAAATGGTCAGCCGGTCGAGTTTGACCAGCCCTTGTTTGAAATTGTTTAAGCGCAACGCGTCGTCTACCGCCTGTTGCTAGACCTGAACGTTCGCCGGGGAATAGTCGATACATGTTTGAAAAAATTCTAATTGCCAACCGTGGCGAAATTGCATTGCGTATTCAGCGGGCTTGTCGCGAGATGGGCATTAAAACGGTTGTTGTGCATTCGGTTGCCGATGCTGAGGCCAAATACGTCAAATTAGCCGATGAGTCGGTATGCATAGGGCCGGCCGCATCCGCCGCCAGTTATTTGAACATCCCCGCTATCATCAGTGCGGCTGAGGTGACTGACGCCCAAGCCATACACCCCGGCTATGGATTTTTGTCTGAGAACGCCGACTTCGCTGAGCGGGTGGAGCAAAGTGGCTTCACCTTTATTGGCCCGCGCGCCGAGACCATTCGTTTAATGGGCGATAAGGTCAGTGCCAAAAATGCCATGAAAAAAGCCGGTGTGCCGGTGGTGCCGGGGATGGATGGTGCATTGCCGGATGACCCTAAAGAGGTGGTGCGGATTGCCCGCCAAATTGGTTACCCTATTATTGTGAAGGCCGCCGGCGGCGGCGGTGGTCGTGGGATGCGTGTAGTGCATACCGAGGCAGCCTTAAAAAATGCGGTCAATACCACGCGCGCTGAAGCGCAAAGCGCTTTTGGTAACCCGTCGTTATATATGGAAAAGTATCTCGAGAAGCCCCGCCATATCGAGATTCAAGTCATGGCCGATAAGCACCGTAATGCTGTCTACTTAGGAGATCGCGACTGTTCGATGCAACGGCGCCATCAAAAAATTATCGAGGAAGCACCAGCGCCGTTGGTTAGCTTGCGCGAGCGTCAAAAGATTGGCGAGCGTTGTGCAGAGGCTTGTCGCAAAATTGGTTATGAAGGGGCGGGCACGTTTGAATTCTTGTATGAGGGTGGTGAATTCTTCTTTATTGAAATGAATACCCGCTTGCAAGTGGAGCACCCAGTGACTGAATTCATCACTGGACTGGATTTGGTGCAGATGCAAATTCGAGTTGCTGCCGGAGAGAAATTAACACTACGTCAAAAAGACGTGGTGATGAAAGGTCACTCGATTGAGTGTCGGATCAATGCTGAGGACCCGTATCGATTTACGCCGTCACCAGGGCGGATTACCACGCTACATATGCCGGGTGGACCCGGTGTACGTGTGGATTCCCACGTCTACAGTGGATATGTGGTACCGCCTTATTATGATTCGTTATTAGGCAAAATTATTGCCTATGGTGATACCCGTGAGCAGGCGATCGCCCGCTTGCATGTGGCACTCTCTGAGACGGTGATTGAGGGGATTAAGACCAATCTGCCGTTGCACCGTGAGCTGTTGCGCGATGCGGCTTTTGTGCGCGGTGGCACCAGTATTCACTACTTAGAGCAGCGCCTCGAAAAACTCAATCGCGAGCCGACGTAATGCAGTTGCGCCGCTTTTTGCTGTAGCGCCCCAGCATGCCTTGGTTATGTGCCATTGTTGATGTTGAAGAGCGCCATGTCGAAGCGCTCTCCGATGCGCTGATGGCGTTGGGCGCGTTGGCCGTCGATGTGCAAGATGCAGCTGCGGGCACCGCCACCGAGAGCCCTATTTTTGCTGAGCCCGGCGAGCCGCCAGTCAGTGCTTGGCCTGATAGCCGAGTGGGAGCCCTATTTACCTTGGATGTCGATTTATATGTCGTGTTGCCGCAGGCCTTTGGCGCCGCCGGCCTAGCGCCTAGACATGACTTCAGAGTAGAGCGGGTAGAGGACACCGACTGGGTGCGCTTGACGCAAAGTCAATTTCAGCCTATCGCGATCTCCCCGCGCTTATGGATAGTGCCCAGTTGGCATGCGGTGCCGGACCCTACGGCAATTAACATTATGCTCGACCCCGGTGTAGCCTTTGGCACGGGTGCGCATCCCACCACGCGGCTGTGCCTGCAATGGCTGGAGACGGTGGTTCACCCTGATACTACGGTGCTAGATTACGGCTGTGGCTCAGGTATTTTGGCGATTGCGGCGCTGAAGTTGGGCGCGAAGCACGCCAGTGGTGTTGACATTGACCCTCAAGCCGTTCAAGCGGCAAAAGATAATTCTCAATATAATCAAGTAGTTGCTGAATTTAATACGGCGGTCACGGTTGCGCGTTCGGCGGTAGATATTGTGGTGGCGAATATACTGGCCAATCCGCTCGTCGTGTTAGCACCCCTATTAGCCCAGCAAGCACGTACTGGCGGCTTGATTGCCTTGTCGGGGATTTTAATAGAGCAAGCCGAGATGGTGATCGAAGCCTACACGCCAGATTTTGAGATGACCATGGCCGCGCGCGATGAAGGATGGGTGCTGCTGACTGGGGTGCGGAGGTAGGCCGAGGATGATGTATACAACACGCTGCAGTCATTGTCAGACCGTGTTTCGGATTAGTGCCGGACAGTTATTAGCGCACGAGGCCTTAGTACGCTGCGGTCGGTGTTTGCAGGTATTTGATGCCCGCCCAACGCTCGCCCCCTCGGCGTTGGCGAATGCTGCTCCTGCTAGTCCTGAGCTGGCAGTCGATGCTGCGGCCGAGTCCAGTCCGGCGCCAATCACAGCAGCCCGTGTACCGACTTCAAGTCATAGCGTAGCGCATCCGGTTACTGATGTATTTGCCGAGCCGGTGATTGCAGACGCAGAGGCCATAGCCACAGAGCCCGTAGCTACCCGTAGTCAGGGCCGAGCCCGACGAGTGGTTGCGCAGATCGGAAGTGCCATCATTGCTATAGGGCTATGTGTGGTCCTGTACAGTTACCGCGGCCAATGGGCTGCCCATTGGCCTACCCACAAACCAACGTTGACCATGGTGTGTCGTTGGTTGGGGTGCACCATTACCTTGCCGCAGGCGCCACAACTCATTGAAATCCAAGCGGTTGATTTGCAAGTGCCAGATCCATCGCTCCCAAGCCGTGTGCAAATGACAGCAACACTACGCAACAATGCCACCTACAGCCTGGGCTTCCCGGCACTCGATTTAGTGTTGACCAATCAACTCGATCATAAACTGGCGCAACGCACGGTATTGCCTGCGGAGTATTTGGCGGCCGACCGTTTAGTGGAGGATGGCATTGCCGCCCAGACCGAAGTGACAGTGCGCTTAGATTTAGAGACTGGCAATATTGGCGCTACTGGTTTTCGTCTAGTGCCAATTGCGGTGCCTTAAGTGTTAAGGGATAAGGACTCAGCGTTAAGAACTGAGGAGCTTAAGGGTCCAAGCGCTTAAGGGGTTTAAGCGCTTAAGGGGCTCAGGTTCTAAGAGTCTAATAGCCTAGAGCCCTCAGCATCTTGCTACAGATACGCTGTTGAACACTAGGGTTAGCTTTATAATACCCGCCACTGAGCAGGCACTTAACCGATACTGATAGATGCGGAGTCGTGATGAGCACACCAGATAATCTCCAATATACCGCGAGCCATGTATGGGTTCGGACGGAAGCTGGCGGCACCCTAACGGTGGGCATTACGCATCACGCGCAGGAGGCCTTGGGTGATATTGTATTTATTGCTTTGCCGGCAATCGCCAGCCAAGTGCAGGCGAACCAAGCTTGTGGACAAATTGAATCAGTTAAAACAGCATCTGATTTAATTGCACCCCTCAATGGCGTGGTAACCGCAGTCAATAGCGCTGTGGTCGATAGTCCCGAGCAAGTGAATGCCGATCCATATGCTGCTTGGTTATTTCAGATGACAGCCGATACCGCTGATCGTGCTGGCTTAATCGATGCACAAGCGTATCAGCAACACGCTGCTGCGTAAGAGTAACCTTTGCAGGTGGGTAGGCATCTGTTAACGGGTCGGGCGCGATACCGTGCGATAACCGAAAGCAGCGCCTCGATTTTAAGGCCCGAACCTGCAAAACCCCGCTTCCAAAGCCCTGCTGAATTTACCCCTTTAAATAGGGCTATATGAGCCTTCTTAGGGGGTTATTTGTGCGCGGGGGGGGGGGCTGGATAGCCGCTTGCTGCTGATGTGTTGACGTCATGATGGTTTTGACTGCCTGACAGGCGAGCGCAACGGATTTTTCTAGCGCACGATAAACCAGGTTGTCGGCGGCCGCATCAACAGAACAGATGGTATTGCTTGTCGCGTCATCCGCTTCGGCATGCAAAGCCTCGAGTAATTTACCGACTCGTCGCGCGCAAGTGCAGGACAGGGACGCGAGTTGTTGGTGCATATGAGCAATTGCCGGTGATGTCAGCGCTTGGCCTGCCATAAACTGTGGCGTGGTTGCGGTTATTTGATGAGGCAGTAAGGGGGTGCTGGTGCTCGCCATGGTCAAAGTGAGGCTGAGTAAAGCCTCTAAGCTCGGTGTTTTGATGCGTGCTTTGAGGCAAGGGTAGCCAGAGAAGCGAATTTTTCGCACTATAGCGCTGGAGGCAACGTGATAGAGCACGGCAATAGTGGCTTGTGGTGCTGCCATTTTCAGTGCGCTCAGTGTGGCTACGGTGGTTGCCTCTAGGGTAGGGATTTCAATGAAAATTGTTGACGCTTGATCTAATCGATTGGCTGCAAGTGCTGAAGCTAGGTCTGGATAGCTGCCAACCAGGCTAATTGGGTTTTGTTGAAATATTGCCTGAGGTTGGAGTTGGCTTAGGGCCGCGCCAATTAACACCAGATTGATTTCAGTCAAGGCCGTAATGCTACTGGTGGGCTGGGCTGCCAATACAGCTTGGTAGGATTTGGCCATGGCCTCTAAGGTTTTCATGGGCAGCGGTGCAATGGTGCTAATGGCGTGGCCGTTATCTGTTAACCATTTAATGGTGCGAAGTCGATCGACCTCGGCTAAGGTGTAGAGTTTTTGCGCGCGCGGGCTACGGGCAGGATCAACCACCTTGTAGCGTCTCTCCCATACCCGTAAGGTTTCAATCGGAATACCTGCCAGTCGCGCGGCGGCGCCAGTGCGGTATTGGGCAGGTGAGGATTTTTTAGCGGGCATTATTAACTCTTATTTCGAAAATTAGACTTTCCTAAATGGAAACAAACTTATTTGTATCATTATATTGAATGATAAAGCTCAAATAAATACTTATTTAAGCATACTAAAGAATATAAAAATTGATTTTTATCAAATAATTCGAATCTATTTTGAACTATTTTAGCGTTAATATCATTAATATCATATTGTAATCTAATTAGCGCATAAATGTTCATTAAGGCTTTGTAACGCTTTTTTTAACGCCACTACGAGCAGTGCGGCCAATCAGCTGCAGTTAATGATTGTTGCCCTATGAGTTGCGCACTGAGCTTGTTTGAGGCCCTTGATATAATTGGTGATGGCACAGCTTATTTTAAGATGATTAATCAATGACAAAGGGTATCAATATGTCCGCTCTGATTTGTGGTTCTATGGCGTATGACACGATTATGGTGTTCCATGATCAATTTAAGAATCACATCTTGCCTGACCAACTGCATATTTTAAATGTTGCATTTTTAGTGCCAGACATGCGGCGGGAGTATGGCGGTTGTGCCGGTAATATCGCTTACACCTTAAAACTGTTGGGCGATGAGCCAGCAATTATGGCCACCGTGGGTGAAGATTTTGCACCCTATGCCCAGCGGCTCACGCGCTTAGGTATCCGCCAAGATCACATCCGGGCCATACCCGATAGCTTTACCGCCCAGGCGTTTATTACCACCGATATGGATGATAACCAGATTACTGCGTTTCACCCCGGCGCAATGGGACAGTCACATTTAAATCATGTCAGCGATGCACAGGGTGTGACCCTAGGTATTGTGGCGCCAGATGGTCGTGAAGGCATGTTGCAGCATGCACGAGAGTTTCAGGCCGCAGGCATTCCGTTTATTTTTGATCCTGGCCAAGGCTTGCCCATGTTCGGCGGTGAGGAATTATCAACGTTTATCGCACAAGCCGATTACGTCACTGTGAATGACTATGAAGCACAGTTATTGCAAGAGCGCACAGGTCTGAACCTAGAGGCTATTGCCAAGCAGGTGAAGGCATTGATTGTGACGCTTGGCGCACAGGGCGCGACCATTTATGCCCAAGGCCAACAGATTGGGATACCCGCAGTACAGGCCACAGCAGTGCTTGATCCTACAGGTTGTGGTGATGCGTTTAGAGCGGGCTTATTGTATGGCCTCGGTCACGGTCTAGATTGGGCAATGACCGGGCGACTCGCCTCTCTCATGGGGGCGATTAAAATTGCTGAGCGCGGTGGTCAGAACCATCAATTTGCACCCGGCGAAATTGCGGACCGCTTCCGCGAAGCCTTTGGCCTGTCACTCGCTCTCTAGCGGCCGCCTCGATATCAGCTGCTACCGACTAGGCTGTTGGTAGCAGGCTGTTGTTGGAGTGATTGAAAATGTAGGCACTGCTTGAACAGTGTGCGCAGTAGTCACCTGTGTACAGTTTGGTTATGCGTTGATGTTCATCGTTTCGTCATGGTAGTTTCATCAATACGTCACGAGAACACACTAGTCTGTCTCCCGTTTATTGACCTGAGGGGAGAGTCTTATGCTAGAACAAGCTGCAGTCAGTGTCGCTACACGTGCAACGCGTCACTCGCCAACATTGCAATTGTCTTGGGCGCGCAGTACGAGCGAAATTCGCGAGGCACAGCGCTTGCGCTATAAAGTGTTTGTAGAAGAATTGGGTGCACGGATTAATAACCCTGAGCTCGGTTTAGATAGTGATCAATATGATCAGCATTGCGAACACTTATTGGTGCGCGATGCCGATCGCGGCGAAGTCATTGGTGCTTATCGCCTGCTACCGGGCCCGACTGCGATCAAAATTGGTGGATTTTATGCCGAGCAGGAGTTTGATTTAAGCCGACTCCGACACCAGCGCGCACAAACGCTAGAGTTAGGACGCTCTTGCGTGCATCGCGATTATCGCACTGGCGCCACTATTGCCAGGCTTTGGGCAGGCATTGCTAATTATGCGATGCGCGGTGGTTATCAATATGTGATTGGTTGCGCTTCATTAAGTATGGCCGATGGGGGTCATGCTGCGGCCAGTATTTATCGCAAAATTGCCCGGCAACACTTAGCCCCAGTGGAGTATCGTACGTATCCGCGTTGTGAATTGCCATTAGCTGCACTCGAGCGAGAAGTCGAGGTGGCACCGCCAGCGCTGGTTAAAGGATATATACGAGTGGGTGCTTATGTGTGTGGCGCACCCGCTTGGGATCCCGATTTTAATACCGCTGATTTATTTATGCTCTTACCGATGGCGCGTATGGATATGCGATATGCCCGTCACTTTATGGTGAAATAGTTGAGGATCGTTAGTTGAATGCCCATCAGAATAGACCGCTGACTGTGCAAGCGGCAGTAATCACTTACCTACGATTAACCGCAATAGTGGGCTATATTGGGCTGACGACGTTATTCTTGTGGTTGTTATTTCCGGTGCTGCCGGCCGCAACCCGTCACACTTGGATTCGCACTTGGGCACGTTATGCCTTGTTCATCATTGGCGTCAGGTTGCGAGTGCAACGTCAGCCCGTAATCGAAGCAGTGCCTGCTCAACTGTTTATCGCAAATCATATTTCATGGTTAGATATCCTGCTCATGCACCAGCTATTGCCAGTGCGTTTTGTAGCCAAGTCTGATGTGCGGACATGGCCATTAGTCGGACGAATCACTCAATTAGTGGGCACTCTTTATATCGATCGCGCATCGAGGCGCGATATGAATCGCGTGAATACTGAGATTGCAGCGTGTTTGCAAAGCGCTTGTCATGTGATGGTGTTTCCAGAGGGCACCACCAGCGATGGCCGTCAGGTGTTACCGTTTCATGCTGGGCTACTACAGGCAGCGGTGGTCACGCGCTCACCAATTCAAGCCATCGCAATTCGTTATTTGCAAGACGATGGCCAGATTTGCGATGCAGCAACTTACCATGGCGATAAAACTATCTGGCAGACGCTGCGTGAGCTCTGCGCTCAGCCGCGAGTGTGGGCTGATGTGACGTTTATGACACCGGTATTGACTGCAGATAAACAACGGCGCGAACTGGCAACGATCACCCATCAATACATTAGCGAGCAGTTGCGCATAGAACAGCTTGTGCCACAGCAGGTCGAGTCGGTTGCACTGACAAATACAGCGGCAGTCAGAGCGCAGTCATAACAAGACCACCGTCATCATAAGACTATTAGGCCTTAGCTAGATTCTGTAGATTGAGCAGTGAACTTGAGCGGGCGGCTTAGACAATGGCTTGGCAACGCGCGCGGATTGTGACTGAACAGCGCAGTCTATACCTTATAATGGATACTCATACTCATTGCATACCCATGCCATTATAGAGAATACCGTGTATATCTTTGTGATTCGTCATCTACGTTTAATCAGCATACTGATGTATTTTGGTGTGGGTGCCGTGCTATTTTTAATGTTGTTTCCACTATTGCCACTGACCCGTAGACAATATTACATGGCGCGCTGGGCGCAATGTGCGTTACGCATTGTAGGAGTTCGGCTTGTTCATCAGGCGCAGTTTTCGCAACTCGGTGAGGCGGCGCGGTTTGTGGTGGCCAACCATATTTCATGGTTGGATATTTTGTTGCTCTATTCAGTATTGCCGATTCGCTTTGTTGCTAAAGTGGAGATTCGCGGGTGGCCAGTGGTGGGTCGGTTAAGCCAATTACTCGGCACGGTGTTTATTTTCCGCGAGTCATTACGCGACATGACGCGGGTTAATCGCGAGCTGGTGGCGATATTGCATGAAGGTTTTTCAGTGGCGGTATTCCCTGAAGGGGCCACCACCGATGGCTTGCAGATGCAACCATTTCATCCCGGTTTGCTGCAATCAGCGATTGTGGCGCAAGTGCCGATTCAACCGGTGGCGATTCGCTATCTACGATTAGATGGTTCGATTTGCGCTGAGGCTGCCTATGACGGTGATAAAACGCTGTGGCAGACTTTGCAAGGTGTGTGCGCCCAACAACAGGTATTAGCGCAGATTACCTTTACGGATTTGGTGTTACCAGCAGCCCAGCATCGACGTGAGCTGGCGGTGATGACCCATCAGAAGATTACAGATCACCTATCGTAGGTCTGGTCAGTGAGTCTTGTTGAAAGACTTGTCTATCTTCCAGCCGTAGCGCAGTTAATTGCCGCCCCCAAACGCAACCCGTATCTAAGCCAATGATACGAGGTCGCAGTAGCAAGCCCACCGCCGCCCAATGACCAAAAATCACTACAGTATCTTGGTGCGCTCGGTCGGCAATATCAAACCACGGTTGGTAACCGCTAGGGCTATCGATAGGCGCGGTTTTGTGTGAAAACTCCATCTCGCCACGCGCCGTACATAAGCGCAGGCGAGTGCAGGCGTTAACGATGGTGCGCAAGCGATCAAAGCCCGTGAGACTGTCTTGCCAGTGGTTAGCGGTATTGCCATACATGACCTTTAGAAAGTCACGGTAATCAGGGCCGCGCAATACCGCTTGCACCTCTGCGGCTCGCGCCAGTGCGTCAGTCAAAGTCCATTGTGGTAATAGTCCGGCATGCACTACCGCATAGCCTTGGCTCGCGTGAATGAGCGGTTGCTGTCGTAACCAATCGAGTAAGACTTCGCGATCTGGGGCATTTAATACGGATTCTAAGGTGTCACCGCTATGCGGTTGGCGGGTGCCAATCGCAACAGATAATAAATGTAAGTCATGATTACCAAGCACCACAGTAGCAGCGCTGCCCAAAGACATCAGATAGCGCAATACTTCAGCGGACTGTGGGCCGCGATTGACTAGGTCACCAACTAGCCACAGTTGATCGACTTGCGGATTGAATTGGCAGCGATCAAGTAGGCGACGCAATTCGTCGTAACACCCTTGAACATCACCGATCGCGTATATAGACATAGTGGATTGTGATGCAATGGTCGGAGGTTGATCCGGAATTCAGAGTTTGGCATCCGGTAGCAGTAGGCATTCCTCAATATTGAGCAATTAATAATATTGAGGAATTAATAATAATTAATAATATTTAGCACTAAATCATACGGATGGTTCAATGATGCTAAATTGACGCTAAGTAACTGATAATATTAACTATTTTATAATATAAGGTATCTTGTAATCAATGCCCAATGTAATGCCTACCGTAGGATGTTAGTGATGAGATCGTTACTTAGAGAATCCAGATAAATAATCCACAGCAGCTTTAACATCAGCATCGGCTAGTCCGGCATTGCCACCTTTAGCCGGCATTGCCCCTTTGCCTTTTAAGACGGAAGCGTACAAAGCGTCCTTTCCTGTTTTCAAGCGCGGTGCCCAAGCGGCTTTATCACCGGCTTTCGGTGCGCCAGCAACACCGCTGGCATGACAAGCTGCACAATTGGCTTCATAAATACCTTTGCCTTTGCTGGCGTCGCCGCTGCCGCTGGCAACAGCGGGTGCGGGAGCAGGCGCACTGCTCGCAGCGCCTGCTGGCTCCACTGGCGCTGGGTTAGGATTGATTGTCATTTGTGCAATAGGCGCAATGCGTTGAGTAGTCGCTTCTTCTTGAGTTGGGCTGGGGGCTGGTTTTTTATGACTGCTCAGGGCCAAATTGGCCAACATGAGCAATATCACCACGGGGAGTATAAAAGCCAAAATCACAACGATAAATAATTGCTTGGGGGTTTTGATGGGAGAGCTGTGCTCTGGCGTCGTGTGATTATCCATGGCAAATCCTAGGGCTTGATTAAAAAAAGTGATTATATCGGCATTAGGAGTGGCGGTAAAACCGGAATCAAGCCGTTGGGTTCGTCGCCTCTGTCACAGGAGTGCGACTCAGCGTTTCAAACCAAGTCTCTAGGATGGCAGCGGCAGCCACAGCATCAAGAACTGCGCCACGGCGTTGCGCTGAAACGCCGCTCTCGCGCAGGCTAGATTCGGCCGCTACCGAGGTCAGGCGTTCGTCGATGAATTCGATGGGAATGCCAAATCGACCATGCAGGCGATTACCAAAACGTCGTGCCAGTCGACCAGTCGCATGCTCCTGACCATCGGGATGACTGGCCACACCGATGATGCATAACACCGGTTGCCATTCTTGAATTAGTGTTTGGATTTGGGCAAAGCGTTGTTGATTGTCTGGTGTATGGATGACAGTGAGCGGATGGCTGATCCGTAGCTCTAGATGTCCGATAGCAATGCCGATGCGTTGTTCGCCAAAATCAAACCCTAGAACACTGCCGCGCTGTGGTCTTGAGCTCAAGCGTGTCCTGCAGTATCGCTTAAGGTTGCATAGTCAATGCCTAAGGATTGGGTTGCTGCTGACAAACGCTCTGCTGCAGAGTGCGTGAATAGGATGGAATAATCTGCATCTACAGTGAGCCATGCATTTTGACCCAATTCATGTTCAAGTTGCCCAGGCGCCCAACCGGCGTAACCCAGAGATACGATATAGCGTTCAGGGCCTTCACCTTTGGCAATTGCTTCTAAAATATCTTTAGAGGTGGTTAAGCCAACACCCTCACTCACTGCGAGTGTGGATTGCCAGGTGTCACCCGGCTGATGCAATACAAAGCCGCGGTCTGCTTGCACTGGTCCGCCATAGAGTACAGGTGTGTGTTGAAAGTGGTCTAATTGCGATGTGATTTTGAGTTGGATGAATAGATCTTGCAGGCTTAAGTCTATGGGACGATTGACGACAATACCTAGGGCACCATTGTCATTGTGTTCGCAAATCAAAATTAAGGATTTTGCAAATCGACTATCTGCCATCGCCGGCATGGCAATTAAAAATTGTTGGGTTAGATTCATGTGGGTCATGCGTGTTGCTTATTTAATAAGTTCAATAAGTTTGATAAGTTCAATAAAGACGAGTAAATGCTAGTAAACATCAACACATCAACAAATACCGCGTGTTTGTTGGCACACAACAATCATACAAGGCTATCGGTGTTGATTGCCATTGTAATACCATATGGGGGTTTAATGATAAGGATAGATCATGAGTCGATATGATGCTGCAATCATGTGGTTTAGGCGTGATTTGCGTATATATGATAATGCGGCATTGTATGCGGCCTTAAAGTCTGCACGCCGCGTCTATTGTGTATTTGTCTACGATACCCAGATTTTAAGCGCATTAGAGCGCAAGGCGGATCGTCGGGTGGAGTTTATATGGCAGTCGGTGCAGGCTTTAGCCCAAGAATTAGCGGCCCATGGCGGGCAATTGGTTGCGGTGCATGAAGACGCGCGCGTTGCCATTCCGCGATTGGCGGCGTTGTGGGGGGTAGATGCGGTGTTTGCTAATCATGACTATGAGCCGGCGGCTCTAGACAGAGATAGTGTCGTGGCTGACGCTTTGCAGCGGGCAGTGCAACCGGTGGCGTTTTTAACGCGAAAAGATCAAGTCATTTTTGAAAAAGATGAGGTGATGACCTTAAGTGGCACGCCATTCTCGGTATTTACACCGTATAAAAACGCGTGGTTAAAAAAGCTTACCGCTTACGATATCAAAGCCTATCCCGTCGAGCGATATTTGCAGCAATGTGCCAAGCCACCAGGGCGCTGGCCAACACTGGCATTGTCTGATTTAGGTTTTGAGGCGACAGGAATTCAGACTTTGGGGATTGCCGGCGGCATGCAAGAAGCGCAACGATTGTTCACCGATTTTGTGCAGCGTATGGTGCATTATCAAGAGCGCCGCGATTATCCGGCCGTGAAAGGCCCTTCGTATTTGTCGGTACATTTGCGCTTTGGTACGGTGTCGATTCGGCAATTGGTGGCAAGTGCGCAGCGGGCGTGTCAGAAAAAAGCAAATATAGGTGCGGCAACTTGGTTATCAGAGCTGATTTGGCGCGATTTCTACTTTATGATTTTGCATCATCATCCCCGTGTGGTGGGCCAGTCCTTTAAGGTTGATTACGAGTCGATTCAATGGCCGAATGAGCAAAAATTGTTTAAAGCTTGGTGTGAGGGGCGGACGGGCTATCCGATTGTTGATGCCGCGATGCGCCAACTCAATCAAACCGGCTATATGCATAATCGTTTACGTATGATTGCAGCTTCTTTTTTGGTGAAAGATTTATTAGTCGATTGGCGTTGGGGAGAGCGGTATTTTGCGACGCATTTGAATGATTTTGATTTGGCCGCGAATAATGGGGGTTGGCAGTGGGCGGCCTCTACGGGTTGTGATGCACAACCGTATTTTCGAATTTTTAATCCAATCACCCAGTCTCAAAAATTTGATGCTGAGGGTATTTTTATTCGTAAGTATGTGCCTGAATTGGCGGCGTGTGACCGTAAAACGATTCATGCGCCATGGTTGATGTCGAGTATTGAGCAAGCAGCCTCAGGGTTGGTGATCGGGCGCGACTATCCGGCGCCAGTGGTAGATCATGCGCGGGCACGTTTACAAGCGCTCGCATTATTTAAAGCAGCGCGAGCGGCATCGGATTAATTGATTGATGGCAGGATGGCCAAACAATAAAAGGATGGTAGATAGGTGATGGAGGAAAGAAGATGCAGGAGCGAGGCGAGGGTCGAGAGTCAGGTTTTTGCGATCAGCTATGGCATAATTTAACAATCTCATGAAAATGCCCGCCAGTGACTCGAATCTACTTTCCTGATCCCATACCAGCGGATGGTCGTTGTCAGCTCGATGCGCGTAAAGCCCATCATGTCTCTCATGTGTTGCGACTGAAGGTCGGTGATGCAGTGATCTTATTTGATGGCAGGGGTACGGCTTATGACGCGCAGATTGCGCAATGTCAGCAGCAAACGGTATCGTTAGTGGTGCAGCAATTACGTATTGAGCGTACTGAATCGCCCTTGCGGGTAAATCTGGTGCAAGCAGTATCCTCGGGCGATCGCATGGATTACACCATTCAAAAGGCAGTTGAATTAGGGGTGAATACAGTGCAACCGGTGTTGAGCGCGCGCTGTGTAGTGAAATTAAGTGGCGAGCGTGCTGACAAACGAATCGCGCATTGGCAAGCGGTGGTCATTGCGGCGTGCGAGCAAAGTGGGCGGCTGGTGGTGCCGGAAGTTAAGCCATTATTGCGCTATACACAATACGTAGAGCAGGCCTTGCCAGATGGAGAGATTGGATTGTTGTTGGATCCATTGGCCACAAACAATTTGCGAGCAATTGCACCATTGCCTGGAGACGCTGAAGGACGGGCGGCGGTTTCGGTATTGGTTGGGCCTGAAGGAGGATTGACTGCAGATGAAGTTACACGTGCAATAGAGTGTGGTTATCAAGCAATTAGATTGGGGCCGCGGATTTTGCGCACCGAGACAGCAGCAGTGGCTTTGCTCGCAGCAATGCAGGTGCTGTGGGGAGATTTTTAGTAGGCGTTTGGCGGGTGTTTAGTAGGTGTTTGGTAGGTGTTTAGTGGATCTTGTGCAATAGGTAATGCTTGGACGCGCAATCTGAGGTGAATCAACTGCTCCGAGTGTTACAGAATCAGGTATAGTTTTCGAATTACAATATTAGTCTACCAATGTTGGTCTATGAATAATTGTCAGAGCGCAGGCTGTGCTCAGGCAGAAGGGAATGCACATTTCTACCAAAAAAACAAAAAATACTAGCGCAGCAGGCGTGCCCCCAACGCTAATGACACCGCGGCAACGCTTATCCGCCCAAGATCGATTTATCGATTGGTTTCAATCGGTAGCGCCCTATATTCACGCCTTTCGCGGCAAAACCTTTGTCATTGCCTTTGGCGGTGAAGTGGTGGGCGATGGACGCTTCTTTCACCTGACGCATGATTTGAATTTACTGGCAGCGCTTGGTGTTAAGTTGGTTTTAGTGCACGGTTCTAGACGCCAAATTGAGGCCAAGTTAAAAGCGCAGCAGATCCCTAGTCGTTTTGCCGGTCAGTTACGGATCACCGATCCGGCAGCTTTGGCAGCTGCGATGGAGGTGGCGGGCACGTTGCGGGTGCAAATTGAAGCCTTGCTCTCCATGGGTTTGCCAAACTCACCGATGGCTGGTGCGCATATACGAGTTGCCAGTGGTAATTTTGTGACGGCACGGCCTTATGGTGTGGTCGAAGGTGTTGATTTAATGCATACCGGTGAGGTGCGTAAGATTGATGCAGCAGCGATTGAGCGTCGTCTCAAAGATGAAGAGTTGGTGGTGATATCGCCGCTGGGTTACTCACCGACTGGTGAAGTATTTAATCTGACTTTGGGCGATGTCGCTGCAGCCACTGCAGTCGCATTAAAAGCAGATAAATTGATTTTCTTAACTGAGGCTGCTGGGGTCACTGGACGGCGCGGCGAGTTGTTACGCGAATTAACAGTACGGCAAGCGCAAGCGTTTTTAAATCGTGAGCGCAGCCTCTCCGATGAGATTAAGCAGTACTTACCGGCCGCAGTGCGCGCTTGTGAGCACGGTGTTGGCCGCACCCATTTGATTTCTGGGCACTTAGATGACAGTCTGCTGTTGGAGCTATTTACCCATAAAGGCGTGGGCACTTTAGTCACGCCAGACCCATTAGAAACCTTACGTCATGCAAAGATTGATGACATCGGCGGTATATTGCGGTTGATTGAACCACTGGAGGCGGATGGTATTTTAGTAAAGCGTAACCGTGACTTACTCGAAATGGAGATTGAACGGTTTTGGGTGTTAGAGCATGATCGGATGATTATTGGCTCGGCGGCTTTGTATCCGTTCTCCGATGAGCGCTCTGGCGAGTTGGCGGGCTTGGCGGTGCACCCCGAATTCAGAGGCCGAGGTGCTGGTGATCGCCTGTTAGCGGCAATAGAGAAGCGCGCGCGCGGTTTGCGTCTCAAGCAGTTGTTTGTGCTAACCACGCGTGCTGAGCATTGGTTTGTGGAGCGTGGCTTTGTAGAGGCTGAAATTAGCGCACTGCCACCGAGTCGCAAAGAGCTCTACAACTATCAGCGGCGGTCAGTGGTGCTGATTAAGTCACTGTAATGTATTAATTGTTTAGTCATGTTGCTGTGTCGCTCAGTTGTCAAGAATATGTCATCATTCCTTAATAAATTTATTTCATCATCAGAGGGTATTTTATGGCGCGTAACGTGAATTGCATCAAGTTAAAACGAGAAGCTCCAGGTCTCGATTACCCACCTTATCCAGGTGCATTGGGTCAACGGGTATTTGAAGAGGTATCAAAAGAAGCATGGCAACAATGGTTGGAACAGCAAAAAATGTTGGTCAATGAAAATCGACTCAGCCTTGCTGATAAAAAAGCACGTGATTATTTGTCTCAGCAAATGGAGAGACATTTCTTTGGTCAAGGGGCGGATACTGCAGCAGGCTACGTTGCGCCAAGCAAGTAGTCTGGGCAGGAGCCCTATTTATACAGGGCTATGATATGAGTGCAGCACAAGCAGCTCGAACCCGTAGGCGAATACCAAAATTAGTCATGGGACCACATTTATATTTAAATCGTGAGTTAGCACTGTTATCGTTTAATCGTCGGGTACTAGCACAAGCCGCCAATCCGGATTGTCCACTGCTAGAGCGATTACGTTTTCTGTGTATTGTCAGTAGTAATTTAGATGAATTTTTTGAAGTGCGGGTCGCTGGTTTGCATGCTGAGATTGCGAGCGGCCTATCACCGATCAGCCCAGATGGCTTGCATCCTAACGTGGTCTATCTGCAAGTTGCCACACAAGTGCAAGAGATTGTTGCACAACAATACCAGTTGCTCAATGAAGCGGTGTTACCAGGGCTAGAAGCTACTGGGGTACGATTTATCCGCCGCCGTCAATTTAGCGCCGCACAAACGCAATGGATTAAAGAGTATTTTAATCGCGATGTGCTGCCAGTGCTGACCCCGATTGGATTGGATCCCGCGCACCCATTCCCTCGCGTGCTCAATAAAAGTTTGAATTTTGCAGTCGAGTTAGAAGGCAAAGATGCGTTTGGTCGAGACACGGGGATTGCAATTGTGCAAGCGCCACGTGTATTGCCGCGAGTGGTTCGTCTGCCCGCTGGCGTTTCTGAAGCTGAGTATGATTTTGTATTTTTATCTTCGATTATGCATGAACACGTTGGTGAATTATTCTCAGGCATGACGGTCAACGGTTGCTATCAATTTCGATTAACTCGGAATAGTGATTTGTTTGTGGATGACGAGGAGGTGAAGGATTTGCGTTTGGCGTTGCGTGGTGAATTACCGCATCGAAACTATGGCGATGAAGTGCGGCTAGAGGTGGCACAAGACTGTTCAGAACAGACTACCCAGTTTTTATTGGAGCAATTCCAACTCGACCCAGAAGATCTCTATCGCGTGGATGGTCCAGTCAATCTATCCCGTTTAATTAGTGTGCTCGATAGCGTTGAGCGACCGGAACTCAAATACCCGACGTTTCAACCAGGGGTGATGAACATTCCTGAAGATATATTTGCCAGTATTCGCAAGGCCGACCTGTTGTTGCATCACCCCTATCAGTCCTTTCAGCCAGTGATTACTTTTTTAAAACAAGCGGCGGTAGACCCCTTGGTGGTGGCGATTAAAATGACGGTATATCGCACCGGGGCAGAGTCGGTGTTGATGGAGGAGCTGATTGCAGCTGCGCGCAATGGCAAGGAAGTCACGGTAGTGTTAGAGCTTAAAGCACGCTTTGATGAGGAAGCCAATATTAATTGGGCGCAACGCCTAGAAGATTTTGGAGCGCATGTAGTCTATGGCGTGGTTGGTCATAAAACGCACGCCAAGATGTTGATGGTGGTGCGGCGCGAAGTGGCCGGTTTGCGACGCTATGTGCATTTGTCTACCGGCAATTATCACCATCGTACCGCACGGTTATATACCGACTTTGGATTATTTACCGCGCATCCAGAAATTGGTGCTGATGTAGCGGCATTGTTTTTACAGCTCACTGGTCTGGGTCGCGCGATGCGTTTAAAGCATTTGTTGCAAGCACCATTTACCTTGCATAAAGAAATGTTGCGTGCGATTGCTCAAGAGACTGCACATGCTCGCGCTGGTCGTAAGGGACGAATTATTGCCAAAATGAACTCCTTGCTAGAACCAGAAATTATTGCGGCCTTGTATCGCGCCTCACAAGCTGGGGTAGACATCGATTTAATTGTACGCGGCGTCTGTGCTTTGCGCCCTGGCGTGACAGGTTTTTCAGATAATATTCGGGTGCGTTCAATTGTCGGACGATTTCTTGAGCATACGCGCATATTTTATTTTGCTAATGACGGCGCTGATGATTTGTATCTCTCAAGCGCAGATTGGATGGGTCGTAACTTTTTTGGACGCGTGGAGATTTGCTTCCCTATCCTCGATAAAAAACTGAAAAAACGTGTGATGACTGAAGGCTTGCGGCCCTTTTTGGATGATAATCAGCAAGCCTGGTTGATGGATAACACGGGCGAGTATGCGCAGCGTACTGTGCGTCGTGCTAAGCCGTTTTCGGCGCAGCAATTTTTACTGACAAACCTATCGAATGTAGTGGATACTTGATATTTTATGGGTGCTGCGAGTGGCGCGTGCCCCATTTAATATTGGATATTTTGATATGGATTTGATTTTGTGGCGTCATGCGGACGCTATTGATGGCATACCCGATGAAGATCGACAGCTTAGTGTGCGTGGCACCCATCAGGCTGCCGCGATGGCGCGTTGGTTGCGAACACAGCTACGCGATGATTGGCGAGTGATTGCTAGCCCAGCGCTACGTACTCGCCAGACTGCTTCTGCCTTGACCGATGAGTTTGTTATTGATCAGGCATTGTCAACGCGCACTACGCCCGAAAAACTGCTGGAAGCGGTTGATTGGGAGCATGGCGAAGGTACTGTGATTGCAGTCGGTCACCAACCAACGCTTGGCGCTGTTGCAGCATTGATTTTGAGTGGTCAGCCTGCGCTGTGGTCTGTGAAAAAAGGCGCAATTTGGTGGTTGCGGCGAGAAGATGATCAGATCCAAGTTAAAGCTGTTTTGTCACCGCAATGGCTAATTAAACCCTAGAGCGCGATACGTACCCACGCCGGCGTTGATATCTAACGTTGACTTAATATACTGACCGACTAATACTTGCTTGCTAAAACTTAGTAATCATGACCAATAATTACTAAAAATTATTTAATTAGGCGAATTATTTTTTAATTGCTGATTGCGACTATTTACTCGTCGCCGTTGTCATCGTTAAAAAATTCAACGTGCTCAAGCGCAGGTATTTTGAGGGTGAAGCCGACTTCTTGCCATTCTTTGACTTCTTCGCGTAACGCGGTTGCAGTCAGCGGGTTTGTATTGAGCCATGCTGCATCGAATTGTAAGCTTGCGCAATTTGACTGTAAGCGAATTTTGGGAATGGGTAGGCGTTGATCTCGGCGTGCACGCTGTAGTAGCACTGCAATGCGTAAGGCCAGGATGATCGAATGATCGCAATCATCGATGACAGCTGGTAAGGTCTTGCGCAAAGAGCGGCGGTGACTGAGCACGATGCTGGCTAAGCGCGCCTGCTCATCTTTTGAAAAGCCCGGCATATCGGCATTGCTGATAATGTAGGCTGAGTGGCGGTGATAGCCGCTGTAGGCTACAGGAATCCCGATCTCATGTAATTGTGTGGCCCACAGTAATAATTGTTGTGCATCGTTATCATCAGCGTAATCAAGTTGCGCAAATAAGGCGCTTGCAGTTTGACTGACTCGTCTAAATTGACGTTCATCGACATGATAGCGTTGCATGAATTGGGTGGCCGTGACATCACGCATATCCTGATGGTGGAAGCGTCCCAGCATGTCGTAGAGAATGCCTTGACGCATCGCCCCCGGAGCGAAGCTTAAGCTGCTTATGGCTAACTCATTAAATAATGCGTAGAGAATGGCTAAGCCACCTGGCAATACGGGGCGGCGATCGGCGCGCAGTCCGGGTAGTTCGAGTAGATTGATGTCACCTGATTTCATCAGTAAATGACGCAAGCGCTCAAGGCCGGGTAGCGTAATCGTGCCATCGCTATAGTCTAGCAGTTTGAGCAGGTCAGCAATGGCTCGCACAGTACCGGAGGCACCGACTGCATGTGACCAGTTGTCACTGGAAAACTGATCTGCCATTGGTTGTAATTCAGCGCGCGCTGCTAGCACTGCCGCTTTGAAATTAGATTTGGTCATCATGCCATGCGGAAAGAAGCGCAGACTATAGGAGACGCAGCCCATGAACAGGCTTTCTAGTTGTAACGGTTTATAGCCGGTGCCGATAATACATTCTGTTGAACCACCACCAATATCAATCACCAGTCGTCGTTCGCGGGTGACTGGTAGGCTGTGGGCTACACCCACATAAATCAGTCGCGCCTCTTCGCGTCCAGCGACCACTTCGATTGGAAAGCCTAAAGCGCTTCGCGCTCGCCGCAAAAAAGCGGGGGCATTTTTAGCAATCCGTAAGGTGTTGGTGCCAATAGCACGCACTTGATGGCGGTCTAGTCCGCGCAGACGCTCCCCAAAGCGCGCTAAGCACTGTAAGGCGCGCTCTTGGGATTCTTCGCTTAAGACTTTGTCGGCGTCTAAGCCGGCCCCAAGGCGCACGGGCTCACGCAAGCCATCTAGTGGGTAGAACTGGTTGCCGGCGCTACGTGCAATTTGACAGTGAAAGGAGTTAGAGCCCAGATCAATGGCAGCAATCGTAAAATGGTCGGTCAACGTGCAGTAATCCTTTACCCTAGCGGAGCGCTAGACTCGATCAAGTGCTGCACGTTATTGCTGAGTTTAAATGGGCGGTGATGTTGGCACATGAATGAAGGGGTTGCTACGGTGTCTAGCTTAAGGCTTCGCGTTCGAAGGCTTCCAGAGAGGTATGGCGGACATCTTTACCTTTGACCAAGTAGACCACATATTCGGAAATATTTTTAGCGTGATCGCCGATGCGCTCAATCGATTTTGCAATAAATAAAATTTCAATAGCATGGGAAATCGTGCGCGGGTCTTCCATCATAAAGGTAATGAGTTGGCGCAAAATGCTAGAGAATGATTTATCGACTAATTCATCTTGGCGCACCACGCTTGCAGCGACGGTAAGGTCGAGCCGGGCGAATGCGTCTAGAGCGTTGCGAAGCATGACGAGTGCAATGTCTGCAACTAATTGAATTTCGTAGGTGCGGGGTACCATAGCGCGATCACTGCCGTAAATAGAAGCGGTCATGCGGGCAATTTTAGAGGCCTCATCACCAATACGCTCGAGGTCGGTAATGATTTTGACCACAGTCATAATCATCCGCAAGTCTTTGGCGGCCGGTTGGCGGCGTGCGATGATGCTGCTGCAGTCTTCGTCGATTTGCAACTCAAGACTGTTGATATTGTAATCATCGCTCACGACTTGCTGCGCTAAACTGCTATTGCCGTCGGTTAAGGCTTCAATGGCGCGAGTAAACTGCTCCTCAACCATGCCGCCCATTTTTAGGACTTGGGAGCGAATGACTTCTAATTCGGCGTCAAATTGTTTGGCGGTATGGTCGGGCATGAAAGGCCACCTTTAATAAAAAATCGAATTGTAGCGCCCGAATGTGACAGTTTCGTGGCGGTTTGCTAATGAATACATGAGTTTTAGAATTTCGGCAAGAATTTTTATGTGATGTTGATGTGATGCACTAGCTGCGTGGGCGATATATGGTATCAACCCCGCCGCTGGTGGCGAGCAATAGCACGTCGGCGCCGCGTTGTGCAAATAAACCGTTAGTCACCGTGCCGGTGATTTGGTTAAGTTGGGTTTCGAGTTCTGGCGGGTTTAGGATCGTGAGATTATGAATGTCTAAAATGACATTGCCATTGTCGGTGACAACGCCATTGCGCCATTCCGGCTGCCCGCCGAGTTTGACGATTTGTCGTGCCACGTAGGAGCGTGCTATCGGAATGACTTCCACCGGTAGCGGAAATCTGCCCAGTATGTTCACTTGCTTGGAGGCATCAGCAATGCAAATAAATTGTTTGGCTACTGCAGCGATGATTTTCTCGCGGGTGAGTGCGCCACCGCCGCCTTTAATCATCATCAGATGCGGTGTGATTTCGTCTGCGCCATCGATGTAGACCGGCAAATCATGCACGCTATTGAGGTCTAGAACGCGTATCCCACCGGCTTTCAGGCGTGCGGCGCTCGCTTCCGAGCTGGCAACCGCCCCTTCGATGCGATTTTTGATGCCAATCAGGGCGTCGATAAAGAAGTTGACGGTAGAGCCGGTGCCGACACCGACAATGCAACCCTCAGGCACTACATCGAGGGCGGCGCGTGCGGCGGATTGTTTTAACTGATCTTGCGACATGACATAATCTCCATAAATACATACTGCACAATATACACGATCAGCACCGGTCAAAGCGATCGCTCTGGTGGCCTATTCCTGATACCCTTTGGAGTGGATGCTGGGAATTGGGGTGTTATAGCAGGGTGTCTGTGTTGGATGATTGAAAAATACACCATAAAGTATTCATTCAGTTGAAAATAAATTAGATTAGTAACTAGATTGGTAACGAGATTGGTGATGAAGAAAATAGATTATTTAGAGCGTATTTTAAATGCGCGGGTATACGATGTGGCGATTGAGACGCCCTTAGAGGTTGCGCCTAATTTGTCACGGCGCTTGCACCATACCGTGTTGCTCAAGCGCGAGGATATGCAGCCGGTATTTTCGTTTAAATTACGCGGTGCGTATAACAAAATGGTGCATCTGCCGCCAGCAGTGTTGCGGCGCGGGGTGATTGCCGCTTCGGCCGGTAACCATGCGCAAGGGGTGGCGCTGGCTGCTCAGCGCCTCGGTTGTCGGGCAACGATTGTGATGCCGGTGACTACACCTGCCATTAAAGTTGATGCGGTGCGCCTGCGTGGTGCGCGCGTCGTGTTATTTGGCGACACTTATGATGAGGCTGCCAATCACGCTCATGAATTAGAGCGTCGTCAGAACCTCACTTACGTACACCCCTATGACGATCCAGATGTGATTGCCGGACAGGGTACCATTGCTATGGAGATATTGCGTCAGCATCCCGACGCGATTGATGCCATTTTTGTGGCGATCGGCGGTGGGGGTTTGATTGCAGGCATTGCCGCCTACGTCAAGCGTCTGCGACCATCGATTAAAATTATTGGAGTGGAGCCCGTTGATTCCGATGCTATGTATCAGTCCTTGCAAGCTGGGCGCCGTGTCAAGCTTGCACAAGTGGGGCTGTTTGCTGATGGCGTGGCGGTTAAGCAAGTGGGGCGTGAGACGTTTCGCTTGTGTCGCACCTTAGTCGATGAGGTAATTCGAGTTGATACTGATGCGATGTGCGCCGCAATTAAAGATGTATTTGAGGATACGCGGGCGATTCTCGAGCCCGCAGGTGCTTTAGCGATTGCCGGGATCAAAGCTTATAGCGCTCGCCAGCGTACGCGCGGCGCGACGTATGTAGCCGTGGCCTGTGGTGCGAATATGAATTTTGATCGATTGCGTTTTGTCGCGGAAGAGGCTGAGTTGGGCGAGCAGCGCGAGGCGATCTTAGCGGTGACCATTCCAGAGAAACCCGGCAGCTTTAAAGCGTTTTGTGAGCAATTGGGGCCGCGTGGGATTACCGAGTTTAATTATCGTTATGATGACGCACATCTGGCCCATGTGTTTGTAGGGGTGCAAGTGGAAAATCGCCAAGCCTCGACACAGTTGGTGCGTGCGCTACGCCGTCATGGGTTGGAGACTTTAGATTTAAGTGATAATGATTTGGCAAAGCTTCACGTGCGACATATGGTGGGTGGTCATGCCTTAGGCGTTGAGAACGAAATCTTATATCGATTTGAATTCCCAGAGCGGCCTGGTGCCTTGATGCGCTTCTTGACCAGCATGAGTCGTGGCTGGTCGATTAGTCTGTTTCACTATCGCAATCATGGGGCCGATTACGCGCGGGTTTTGGTGGGTATGGTGGTGCCGCCGGCTGATCAAGTGAAGTTTCAGACCTTTTTGACCCAAGTCGGGTATCCTTGGCAAGATGAGACTCAAAATCCGGCGTACCGCTTGTTTTTGTCGGCGGCAACTCGACAGCCGAAATGATGCTACCCATAACTAAACTCACGCTGACCTTATAGTACCGCAGGCAGCACACCTTTAATTCGATCGCGATGACTCTTTTAAAACTCTGTTGGATCACTCTTAGTACACTGCTATTAACGCAGGCGCCAGGACTTGCGGCAGCCCCCGCTGACGATGCATTTTTGGCGATACGGGATGCCGCAAAGCGCGATGACTTAAAGCGGATTGAACAGTTATTACCGCAAATACAAGGTTATGTGTTAGAGCCTTACGCCCAATATTGGCGAATGCGTGCGCGGCTTGAGATGCGCCCCCCCGAGGAAATTCGGGCCTGGCTACAGGCCCAAGCCAATACGCCTTTGGCTGATCAGCTACGGCGGGACTGGTTGCGGGTGTTGGCGCGCACTGCGCAGTGGGGTGTATTTGCGGCGGAATGGCCAGCACTGCAAACCGAAGATATCGAGTTGAGCTGCTATGCCTTACAAGTGCGCCAACGCACGGAGTCAGCAGCTGCGCTAGAGGCCCGCCCTTTGTGGTTTGTTGGACGCGACCAACCTGCGAGTTGTGAGGCCATATTTCAGTCCCTGATTGACAAGGGGCAAATCACCCCAGAGGATGTGTGGACGCGGGTGCGATTGGCGCTCGATGCCGGTCAGGTGAATGTGGCGCAACGGGTGGCCCAGTTTTTACCTAAAGATTCGGGTTTGGAGTTGCGGACTTTAGCGCATATTTATGCTAACCCCACGCCGTTTTTGCAGGATCCGCGAGTGGATTTAAAGACTCGGGGTGGTCGTGAATCTTTAATTTTTGCAGTGTCGCGTCTGGCGCGCACAGCACCTGCGCAAGCCGCGGCGTTTTGGGAAAAATGGGCGCCCAGTTGTAGCGTGGAAGAGCGGCAATATGCGTGGGGTATGATCGCGTTCTACGGTGCGCGGCGCCATGATGCCTTGGCCCTGGAGTGGTTTAGTCGGGCGGGTGTGCTCACCGATGCCCAGTTAGCGTGGCGGGTGCGTGCAGCCTTGCGGCAACAGCGTTGGCCTGAGGTGTTGGCAGCGGTCGATGCGATGTCGGTAAAGTATGCAACCGATATGACCTGGCGTTATTGGCGCGCTCGGGCTTTGAAGGCCTTGGATCGTGGCGCTGAGGCGCAGGCTATCTTTAAAGCCTTAGCCACTGACTACACTTTTTATGGGCAATTGGCGCTAGAGGAGGTTGGCGGCACGGTGCAGATTCCCCCAGTGACCTTTAAGCCCAGCGAGCAGGACTTGCGTAACATGGGTGCGCGCCCAGCGATTCAGCGCGCGCTGGCTTTGAACCGATTAGAGATGCGTGCTGAAGCGCTCCGTGAGTGGATTTTAGCGATGCGTCAAGCAGGTGATCGTGACTTACTGACCGCCGCAGAATTAGCATGGCAGGCGGGTATGTATGATCGGGCTATTAATACGGCAGATCGCACGGGATTGGAGCATGATTTTGGTCTGCGCTATATGTCACCGTTTCGAGATCAGTTGCGGGCTGCTGTGCGCCGCCATGATTTAGATGAGGCTTGGGTGAGTAGTTTGATTCGCCAAGAGAGCCGCTTCATTGCCCAAGCGCAATCGCGGGTGGGGGCGAGTGGCTTGATGCAGTTGATGCCAACGACTGCGCGTTGGGTGGCGCAGAAGTTAGGCCTGAAGGGTTGGCAGTGGTCGCAGATTACCGAGATTGAGACAAATTTAAATTTTGGGAGTTTTTATTTGCGCCATGTTTATAACGGTTTGGACTCAAGTCCGGTGTTGGCGACTGCGGCCTATAACGCGGGGCCTGGACGAGCGCAGGTATGGCGGGGCGAGCAACGGATGGAAGCGGCGATCTATGCTGAGTCTATTCCATTTGAAGAGACCCGCGACTATGTCAAAAAAGTCATGGGGAATGCTACTTATTACGCCCATCTGCAGGGTGTGACGCAGACCTTACGAGCGCGGATTGGCTACATTCAACCGCGCAGTGCAGAGCGTGATAAAGCGTTGGCAGATACGCCTTAATTAGTGACGTCAGCTTTATATAACGCATTGAAAATATTAGTTTTTTTGGTTGTTGTAGTCACTAGGAGTGGCATCATTATGGAAATTAAATCGGTGTTAGTGCTCGGGGGTAGTGGTTTTGTGGGGCGTCATCTGTGTCAGCAATTAGCGGCCTTGGGGTATCGGGTGCTGGTGCCGACGCGGGCTCGCGAGCGTGTCAAAAATCTGAGTGTGTTGCCTACGGTTGAGTTGGTGAATGCAGACGTGCATGATGCCTCAACCTTGACTGCTTTGGTGCGCCGCTGTGATGCCGTAGTGAATGCGGTGGGGGTGTTGCATAACGGTCGCGGTGCGAATAGTTTTGCCGCCGCCCATGTGGGCTTGGCCCAGAAGTTAGTGGACGCTTGTCAAACCACTGGTGTGCGCCGGGTCATACAAATTAGTGCGATTGGTGCAGACCTGGCCGCACCTAGCGCGTACCTGCGTAGTAAAGCCGAGGCCGAGCAGATTTTGCGCGGTGCAGGGCTTGCGCTGACGGTGTTTAGACCGTCGGTTATTTTTGGCCCAGAGGATCAGTTTTTAAATTTATTTGCAAGCTTGCAGCGCTTTTTACCGGTGTTGTTTTTGGCCTGCCCACGTGCGCGTTTTCAACCGGTGTATGTGGCTGATGTTGCTGCTGCCATCGGTCATGCCTTGGCCGATGCGACTAGCAGTCATCAGTGCTATGACTTGGCTGGCCCCCAGCAGTACACATTGCGCGAGTTGGTGGCCTATGTGGGCGCGCTGACAGGATTCCCACGCCCTATTATTGGCTTAGGGCGCTATTTGTCGTATCTGCAAGCGTGGTTGATGGAATTGTTGCCGGTGCAATTGATGACCCGCGATAACGTGCGCTCGATGCAAGTGGCTAGCATTAGCGATACCGTATTTCCGTTTGGTATGAAACCTCAGGCTTTGGAGGCGCTAGCGCCGCAGTGGTTGCAGTCGAATTCGCCCCGTGACCGCTATCAGCGGATGCGGTTGAAGGCAGGGCGGTGAGGTGACCTCAGCACATACGGCTAAAACGTCTCATACCGATGATGGCTTAGAAGTCTATATAGTCGGCGGTGCGGTGCGTGATGAGATGCTGGGTTTGCCAGTGCGTGATCGCGACTATGTGGTGGTTGGGGCAAGCCCCGAACAGATGGTGGCCTTAGGTTATCGCCCAGTGGGGCGTGATTTTCCGGTATTTTTGCATCCGCAAACCCACGAAGAATATGCGCTTGCTCGCACCGAGCGTAAATTAGCGCCGGGCTACCATGGCTTTAGTGTGCACGCCTCGCCCGAGGTGACTTTGGAGGAAGATTTGCAACGTCGCGATTTGACGATTAATGCGATGGCGCGGGCAGCCTCCGGCGCGTTGATCGATCCTTATAATGGGGCTGAAGATTTAAGCCAAGGCGTATTGCGCCACGTCAGTCCGGCATTTGTAGAAGATCCGGTGCGAATTCTGCGAGTGGCGCGTTTTGCGGCGCGCTTTGATTTTACGATTGCCCCCGAGACCGCAGTGTTGATGCAGCAGATGGTGGAGGCGGGGGAAGTGGATTTTTTGGTTGCTGAGCGAGTCTGGCAGGAGTTAGCAACCGGTTTGCAAGAAGCGAGGCCCTCGACCATGCTATCGGTATTGCACGAGTGCGGGGCGCTTGCCCGAGTGTTGCCGCAATTAGCAGACTTGTTTGCTGAACATGGCATGAGCGAGTCATTGGCAGCGGTCGATGCCACCGCCGATCAGCAAGCGTCGCTAGAGGTACGGTTTGCGGCGCTGATGCGACAGCTCGAACCCGAAGCCTTGATTAAATTGTGTGAGCGTATGCGCGCCCCTGCCGCGTGTCGTGAATTAGCGGTGTTAGCGGCGCGGCATGCAAATGCGGTGTTAGCTGCCGAGCACTTAAGCGCTGAGGAGGCGGTCGCGGTCGCAGATGCTGCTGATGCGTGGCGGCGTCCTGAGCGTTGGTTGGCCATGGTGCAAGCTGCAGTTGCTGGTGAGGTGGTGGCCGGTGGCTCGGCAGCGAGCGTGCGGCGTTACTGGAGTCGCCTGCATCAAGCAGGTATGGCGGTGGTAGCGCGAGACTATGCCAAGCAGCAGCCTGATCCGGCTTCTATCAAGGCGGCGGTGAGTGCGGCACGGGTGGCTGCAGTCCAAGCAGAAATTGCCGGCGGTGCCCAGTGAGACTAAAACGAACACAAGCATTAACGAAAATTAAAAATAACAATAAAATCAAGTATTTAATTAATTTAACAGCGAAACGCAAATAAGGATGAGGTCATGATTGATCTGTATACGTGGTCAACACCGAATGGTCGTAAGGTCTCGGTGATGTTGGAGGAGTGTGGTCTGCCCTACACCGTGTATACGGTGCATATCGGTCAGGGTGAGCAGTTTAAGCCGGAGTTTGTGGCGATTAATCCCAATAGCAAAATCCCGGCAATTGTTGATCCGCAAGGCCCTGATGGCCAGCCGATTTCAATGATGGAGTCGGGGGCGATTCTGATTTATCTAGCCGATAAGGTTGGCCAGTTTTTACCGGTAAGCGGGCGCCAACGCTACGATGCCTTGCAGTGGTTGATGTTTCAGATGGCAGGTGTGGGTCCGATGTTTGGACAGGTGCACCACTTTTTGCGGGCTGCCCCTGAGCCCGTGCCGTATGCGATTACTCGCTATACCACTGAGACCCGCCGTCTATATGGTGTGCTGAATCAACACTTAGCGCACCAAGAGTGGTTAACCGCCGGTTATACGATTGCTGATATGGCCGTCTATCCATGGGTGGCACGGCATGAATGGCATCAGGTCAATTTGGCCGACTTTCCGCATGTCGCGCGCTGGTATCAGCAGATGGGCGCGCGCCCCGCCGTACAACGTGGCATGGCGGTGCCTAGCGCTTAATGTTTGGTGCTTGGTGTTTGGTATTTAGTGATCAGTATTTAGTCTTTAGAGCCTAATGATTGCTTTATGCTGCCGGTGGTATTCGTGACAAGGTATGGGATTTGTCACCGCGGCTAAAGCCACGTAAGGGACCATCCCAGTGGCGGCCGAGCGCGATGACCTTAAACAGTTCGCCCATTTCTGCTGGTGAGAGTAGGGTTTGTGCTTGGGTGGCTAGTGGCAGGTAACGTTGGGTGTCGCGCGGGTCGGTGGCGCTTAATAAATCGGTGATACCACAGTTAATTAAAAACTGTGCTTGTTGGGTGTAACCACACAGCGTCAGTAGCGGGCTGGCTTTGGCAATCGCGCTGAAGTTGACGTGGGTGGTGATGTCTTGCAAGCCTGGCCACAGTAGCGCATCGGTGTGTGCATGGTGGCGATAATGGCACATCAGCGTGCCTTGATTGCGCTGCGGATGATAATACTCGTGTGCAGGAAAACCGTAGTCTATGCACAAAATCACCCCGCGATTGAGTCGAGTGCCCAAGTCGGCGATCAAGGCTTGGGCGGCTAGGTTGATTTCGGTCTCATAGCCCTCGTCTAGCCCCAAGGCTTGGGCGGCGGCGAGCAACGCTCCTGTTGCGGGTCTATAGTCCCAAGCCAGTGCTTGGTCTTGGCACACCACCCCTTGCTCTAGATATTGGCCCTGGTGCAGGCGCACACGATGACTCGGGATGGCGTCTAATACTTCGTTGGCGATAACGGCAGCGCTACATTGCGAGGGTAGAGTGTCTAGCCAGTCGATGCGGGCAAATAGCGCTGGTGGCAGTTGGGTCTGCAAGCGCGTGTGTTGGCGGGCGCGCAGGTCGGGGCTGACTTCGAGGATGGCGTAGCGGTCGGGCAGAGCATTGCATTGTGCGAGTTCGAGCAAAACGCTGTGCGCTAAGGCGCCGCTGCCAGCGCCGAGTTCGATAATGGTATCTAGTCCGCTATGGATGAGTTCGACGAGTTGTTGGGCCACGGTTTGGCCAAACAAAGTGGATTGTTCGGGTGCCGTGGTAAAGTCGCCGCCCGCTCCCAGTTTATGACTGCCAGCGCTGTAGTAGCCAAGACCTGGGGCGTAGAGCGCTAGGTGCATATAGCGCTCAAACGGCAACCATCCGCCGGCAGCAGCGATCGCCGCGCGAATCTGTAGCAGCAGCGTGGTGCTGATCGCCAGGGCGTTAGCGTCTGGTGGCGGTAATGTGTTGGTATTCGATAAGGGCACGGCCAGCATAATACGATAAAATAAACAACGTGTTATATCAGTTCATGGTGTTCATCGCATTTAACTGGCGCAGTCGGTTCGATGAGGGTGGCAGTGGTGACTTAGCGATAGGAAGCAGCATGGGTAGTGAAATTGCAGATCGAGTGGTTTTAGTCACTGGCGGTGCGCGTCGGGTGGGCGCGGCTATTTGTCGACATTTGCATCAGCAAGGTGCGCGGATTTTAGTGCACTACCACCACTCGGCCGCAGAGGCTGAAAATTTATGTAGTGAATTTAATAGGTTAAGAGAAAACAGTGCTGCCGCCTTGGGCGCTGATTTGCTGGCGGCAGGTGCGTTACCAACCTTGGCACAGCAGGCGCGGGCGCGCTTTGGGCGGGTGGATGGCTTGGTGAATAATGCCTCGACATTTTATGAGACTCCCTGGGGTCAAGTGACCGAGGCGGCATGGGATGATTTAATCGGTACTAATTTCAAAGTGCCGCTATTTTTGGCGCAGGCGCTGGCCCCAGACTTGCGTCAAGTTGGTGGCAGCATTGTCAATATCATTGATATTCATGCCGAGTTGCCGCTGCCCAAGCATGTGGTGTACACCGCGGCTAAAGGGGGTTTGTTGGCGCTGACCCGTGCATTGGCACGCGAGCTGGGCCCCGAGGTGCGAGTCAATGGCGTCTCGCCTGGCGCGATTTTGTGGCCAGATGATCCGGCCTGGGATAGTGCGGAGCGCCGCGCGCAGGTGGTGGCGCATACCTTGTTGCAGCGCTGCGGTGAGCCCAGCGATATTGCTCAAGCTGTGGGGTATTTGCTCAGCGCCACCTATGTCACAGGGCAGATTATTGCAGTCGATGGCGGCCGTAGCCTAGCCCTAGCGTAAAATAAAATAGTTATATTTTTCAGATAGTTAATATCAAAACGAGACATAAGTGAGTGCTAACATATGAACGATCGCGCGACTCAAGTCATGCATTTCGTCAAGCCCAAAGCGGTTTATGAGTCGAATAAGTTGGCGAAGCGTCTGCGGCGCCAAGTCGGTCAGGCGATTGCGGATTACGACATGATTCATGCTGGTGACAAGATTATGGTGTGCTTGTCTGGCGGCAAAGACAGTTATGCAATGCTCGATATTTTGATGCGCTTACGCGAGCATGCGCCGATTGACTTCGAGTTGATTGCGGTCAACCTAGATCAGAAGCAGCCGGGGTTTCCGGAGGACGTGCTACCAAATTACTTGCGCCAGCTGAATGTGCCGTTTCGGATCGAGGAGCAAGACACTTACAGCATCGTTAAGCGGGTGGTGCCTGAGGGCAAGACCATGTGCTCCTTATGTTCGCGTCTGCGGCGTGGGGTCTTGTATCGGGTGGCCCAAGAGTTGGGTGCGACCAAGATCGCCTTAGGGCATCACCGCGATGACATTTTGGAGACCTTCCTGCTCAATATGTTTTATGGCGGCAAATTAAAGGCGATGCCGCCAAAGTTGGTCTCGGACGATGGGCGTAACGTTGTGATTCGTCCTTTGGCGTATTGCGAGGAGGTGGACCTCGAGGCCTATGCCCAATTGCGCCAGTATCCGATTATTCCTTGCACCTTGTGTGGTTCGCAGGCCAATTTGAAGCGGCAGGAAATGAAAATGCTGTTGCGTGACTGGGAGCGGCGCTTTCCTGGCCGGGTAGAAACAATATTGACTAGTTTGCAGAATGTGCGGCCCTCGCACTTGTTAGACCGTAATTTGTTTGATTTTTCTGCAGTGCAAGCCACAGGTGCGCCGGTGGCAGACGGTGATCGGGCATTTGATCCTGATGATTAGTGACTGGTTGATCAGGTCTGATTGACCCGGTAATCCACGGGCAATACACCGGTGGGAGGCGCATAACCTGACTTGTCAAATTAATCTTGTCATGTTAAATTGTCAGCTTGGGAGGTCGCGATTGCGCTAAAGCGCGCGCAATTGGCCTTAGTTTTGATGAAATCTTTTTTGATAAAGCCTCTGTTGCAGCTGTTCGCAGGTCGTGCATCTCATTGCGGAATTCCCTATGAATTGTGTTGAACGTTTAGTGACCTTATTTGGCAGTCAGGCTGAAGTGGCTCGCCGCTTTCGCTTGGATCGTGCGGTGGTAAACCATTGGGTGAAGTCCGGTTATGTGCCGGCACGATGGGCGATGGAGGTCGAGCACATTACTGCGGGACAGGTCGCTGCAGTAGACATACTGAACGAAGCAACATCACGTAAGCCATTGCGGTTGAAGTCACGCCCCGATGGTGAGAATTTTCTAGCCAACGCCTTAGTAAGGAGTGATTACAGCATGGATAAATTTGCACCCAGCCAACGGATTAGTTCGTTTCACCCACCGCAGCGGACTTTGATGGGACCAGGCCCCACCGAAATTCATCCTCGCGTGCTCACCACCATGAGCCAGCCGGCTATTGGTTATTTAGATCCAGTATTTGTCGAAATGATGGAGGAGCTGAAGTCCTTACTCCGTTATACCTATCAGACCCACAATGCCTTAACTTTCCCGATTTCTGGACCGGGCTCGGTTGGTATGGAATATTGTTTTGTGAATATGGTGGCACCCGGTGACAAAGTGATTGTGTGCCGCAACGGTGTATTTGGTGGCCGCATGATCGAGAACGTGGAGCGTTGCGGCGGCACGCCGATTATTGTTGAGGATAAATGGGGCGAGCCCGTGGATCCGCAAAAGCTTGAAGATGCGCTCGTCAAGAATCCAGGGGTGCGCGTGGTTGCATTTGTGCATGCTGAGACCTCCACTGGTGTGCTCTCTGATGCCAAAACATTGGTGCAAGTTGCACATAAGCATGGTGCTTTGACTATTGTTGATACTGTGACCTCACTAGCGGGTTCTCCGGTATTGGTCGATGAGTGGGGTATTGATGCCGCGTATTCGGCCAGTCAAAAATGTTTGTCTTGCACGCCCGGTCTATCACCAGTCACCTTCTCTGAAGAAGTGGTGAAGTATGTGCAAGCGCGTAAGGACAAAATTCACTCATGGTTTATGGATATGAATTTATTGTTGGGTTATTGGGGTGAGACTACGCGGACTTATCACCATACTGCACCGACTAATTCCTTATTTGCATTACATGAAGCCTTGTTGTTAATTCGCGAAGAAGGTCTGGAGAACTGTTGGGCGCGCGTGCATCGTCACCATACCGCTTTAAAAGCAGGTCTAGAGGCGATGGGCTTGAAGTTTCTAGTGCAGCCAGCATATCAAACACCGCAGATGAATGCTGTGTATTGTCCAGAAGGCGTGAATGAAGCAGAAGTGCGTAAAACCTTGTTATCGGAATTTGGTTTGGAAATCGGCGCTGGCCTGGGCCCCTTGGCCGGTAAGATTTGGCGTTTTGGTTTGATGGGTTATTCTTGCCGTCCCGATAATGTGATGCTGTGCTTGTCGGCATTGGGTTCAGTGTTAGAAGACATGGGGCACGATGTACACGTGGGGGACGCTGAAGCAGCAGCCCATGCCGCTTATGCGTCTATGCACACCACTGCAGCGCAAGCCAAACTAAGTCAAACAGCAAAGACGGGTACGGCGTCGTAACGCTGGTTTTTTAAGCGCCAAGTCACCCAGCAGGATTGCTTCAGGTAGTCAGTATTAAGGTCGTAAAGACTGGATCAATAGTTGGATTAAAAAAAGCACCTCGGTTTTGAGGTGCTTTTTTGTGGGTAGTGTATGCCCATCAACTCTTAGAAAGCTGTGACGTGGTTAATCGACTTGCGGCAACCCCAAGCGTTGCCAAATGGTTAGTGTGGGCGCTGCTTGGTTCATGGTATAAAAATGCAGCCCTGGTGCGCCTCCAGCGAGTAGTTGCTCGCACAGTGCAGTGACTACATCCAGACCAAAGGCTTGGATCGAAGTGGTGTCATCACCGTAGCCTTCAATTTTGCGGCGAATCCAACGCGGAATTTCCGCACCACAAGCATCAGAGAAGCGGGCTAATTGCGAGAAGCGACCAATCGGCATAATCCCTGGTACGATGGGGATGTCAATATGCATCGATGCGCACGCATCCATGAAATGAAAATAGCAATCAGCGTTATAAAAATATTGGGTGATGGCTGAGTCTGCGCCTGCGTCGACTTTACGTTGAAAGTTTAATAAGTCTTGTTGGGCATTGAGTGCTTGCGGGTGATACTCTGGATAGGCCGCAACCTCAATAGTAAATTGTTGTCCAAACTCGCTGCGAATAAAACGCACCAACTCGTTAGCATAATGCAGTTCACCTGCGCTACCTGTACCTGAGGGCAGGTCGCCCCGCAGTGCAACCAAATGTTGTATGCCGTGACTCCGATAGTCATTCAAAATAGCGTGGATTTCTTGCTTAGTCGAACCCACGCACGAGATGTGAGGGGCTGCCGCATAGCCGGCAGCTTGTAGATCGCGAACGACCTGTAGCGTGCGTTCGCGGGTGGAGCCACCCGCACCATAGGTTACCGAGAAAAATTTAGGTGCGAGTGCGGCCAGCATTTTGGCGGTATGGGCGAGTTTGGTAACGCCTTCCGTAGTATTGGGCGGGAAGAACTCAAAGCTAAAGGTTTGTGAGCGATTGCTTGGTGCAGTCATGGCACTGTATTCAGTATGCTGTGTCTGTGAATTCAACCGCCACAGCATACTGCCTTAGTTAAGTGAATACCGAATTAATACCGGTAGTGATCTGGCTTAAAGGGGCCGTCCACGGTTAATTGCAGATATTCGCATTGTTTTTCACTGAGGTTAGTGAGTTCAACACCAAGCTTCTTCAGATGCAAGCGGGCAACTTTTTCATCGAGGTGCTTGGGTAGCACATAGACTTTATTTTGATATTGGTCTCCACGGGTATAGAGCTCGAGTTGTGCCAAGGTTTGATTAGTGAACGAGCTTGACATCACGAAAGAGGGGTGGCCGGTGCCGCAACCCAAGTTGACCAAGCGACCTTCTGCTAAAATAATCAAGCGCTTGCCATCAGGGAAGATCACATGATCGACTTGCGGCTTGATGTTTTCCCACTTGAGTGTTTTGAGTTGGGCAATTTCGATTTCAGAATCAAAGTGACCGATGTTACACACAATACTGTTGTGTTTCATGCGCGACATGTGTTCAAAGTTGATGACCGCTAAGTTGCCGGTGGCGGTCACAAAAATATCGGCTTTATCAGCAGCGTAATCCATAGTCACGACACGGAAGCCTTCCATCGCCGCTTGCAGCGCGCAAATTGGATCAACTTCAGTCACCCAGACTTGGGCAGATAGTGCGCGCAATGCTTGAGCGCTGCCTTTACCCACATCACCAAAACCGCAAACCAAGGCAATCTTGCCAGCGATCATCACGTCAGTGGCGCGCTTGATAGCATCGACCAGTGATTCACGGCAACCATAGAGGTTGTCAAATTTGGATTTGGTCACGGAGTCATTGACGTTGATCGCAGGGAACGGCAGGCGACCTTCTTTTTCCATTTGGTATAAGCGATGCACACCGGTGGTGGTCTCTTCAGTCACGCCCTTGATGTTGGCTTCGATCTTGGAGTAAAAGCCAGGTCTTTCTTTTAAAGTTTTACGCATGGCAGCGAATAATACGATTTCTTCTTCATTGCTGCCGATGGGGGGTTGGGTGTTGGCGCGTTCGTGTTGCGCACCTAAGGTGACTAAGAGGGTCGCATCACCGCCATCATCTAAGATCATGTTTGGTGTGCCGCCATCGTGCCATTCGAGGATGCGATGCGTGTAGTCCCAGTAATCTTCTAGAGTCTCACCTTTGTAAGCAAATACAGGAATACCCGTCGCAGCAATTGCGGCTGCTGCATGATCTTGCGTTGAAAAAATATTACAAGATGCCCAGCGAATATCAGCACCTAAGTCAGCCAGAGTCTCAATTAATACGGCAGTTTGAATGGTCATGTGTAGCGAGCCGGCAATGCGAGCACCTTTCAGGGGCTTTTTGCCTTTGTATTCTTCGCGCAATGCCATCAGACCAGGCATTTCGGTCTCGGCAATTGTGATTTCTTTACGGCCAAATTCGGCTAATTCGATATCGGCGACAACGTAATCGGTATTTTTTGTAGTCATTGCAACAACTCCTGATGTGAATGGGCGCCGTTGCAAAAGGTGCGTCCCGAGCCTGGCCGATAGTTTCGGTCGCAGCGCCCCTCAGGTGCACGTAAGGTCTCGAATATGAGTGCAGCGTAAAACGGGTGTTATGGTGATCTAATGTGATTAAACAATTAAAAAAAGCGCTCGCACCGTCAGACGGTACGAGCGCAGTTGTATCTGGCTGAGCCTGGCCGGATTGTTCCGGTCGCAACGCTCCTCAGCGGGCAGAATTATAGCTTATTTCAGACCCGCAGCAGCTTTCAGTGCAGTCGCCTTGTCAGTATGCTCCCAAGTAAATTCTGGCTCATCACGACCAAAGTGGCCGTGCGCTGCCGTTTTCAAGTAAATGGGACGCAAGAGATCGAGTGACTGAATAATGCCTTTAGGGCGCAGATCAAAATGTTGTTCAACCAAAGCGCTGATCTTCTCATCGCTGATTTTACCGGTGCCAAAGGTGTCAACCAGCACGCTGACAGGGCGCGCAACACCAATCGCGTAAGCAACTTGTATTTCACACTTAGAAGCCAAGCCGGCGGCAACAATATTTTTAGCGACATAACGGGCTGCGTAGGCGGCAGAGCGGTCAACTTTTGATGGGTCTTTGCCGGAGAATGCACCGCCACCGTGGCGCGAATAGCCGCCGTAGGTATCTACAATAATTTTACGACCTGTCAGGCCGGTATCACCTTGCGGGCCGCCGATGACAAAGCGCCCTGTGGGGTTAATTAAATATTTGGTGTCTTTGGTGATCATATTCACTGGCAATACCGGTTTGACCACCAATTCGATAATGGCATCGGTCAAATCTTTGTGGCTGATGTCCTCACGATGCTGGGTTGAAATAACCACGGTATCAATATGGTGTGGTTTGCCGTCGACATAACGAACCGAGACTTGCGATTTGGCATCGGGACGCGCCCAGGGTAGGCGACCGTCACGGCGGAGTTCGGCATGACGCTCCATCAAGCGGTGCGAGTAGTAAATCGGCATCGGCATGAGTTGTGGTGTTTCATCGCAGGCAAAACCAAACATCAGTCCTTGGTCACCCGCGCCTTGATCGAGATCTAAACCTTTGCCTTCATCGACGCCTTGCGCAATATCAGGGGACTGTTCGTCGTAACAAACTAATACGCCGCAACTTTTGTAATCAAAGCCAATGTCAGAGTCGGTGTAACCAATTTGCTTAACGACTTCGCGTGCCACTTTGGCATAATCAACCCGGGCGCTGGTGGTCACTTGTCCGGCCAATACGACTAAACCGGTGTGGGTCATGGTCTCGGCGGCGACTCTGCCGTTTTTATCTTGGGCCAGAATAGCGTCAAGCACTGCATCAGAAATTTGATCGGCAATTTTGTCGGGATGACCTTCGGATACAGATTCAGAGGTAAATAGAAAGTTACTCATAATAGTCGTGAGATCTTTTTAGTGGATGGTTGGGTTAAGTGGTACGAAGTGATGTTGGTTTGTTGTGTTGTGATCAGTATTGGGATGAAGAGTGAGAACGGTGCGACAAACCGTATTGGAGACAATTGAAATTTTGCGAAACACGGATTGAAATTTTGATCAAAACATTTAATGCGGTGAACGGTTGCCGTGTAAGGGATTGCGAATTGTACCTATATTGCAGGGAAATCACAAAAAAAGCGTAGTAAATGGTGTCATTGTCAGCAGTTTAGTCTCAAAGCCGCGTTAGAATACCATATTAATGATTATTTTAAGATGAACTCTGCCTTCAAAACCCTTGCTTTCATTGCGCGTTTATTGGCGCGTTTGCCCTTGCCGTTGTTGCATGTCTTGGGCAGTGGTTTGGGATGGTTGGCGTATTGGACGTCGTCCTCGTATCAAGAGCGCACCCACGTCCATCTTCAGGCTAGCGGTCTTTGTCCAAATCCCACGCTGTATCGCCAGGCGTTGCATACCGCGATTGCCGGTGGCGGTCAGGCGGTGACGGAGGCTGTAAAAGTTTGGTTTGAATCAGAGCGTATGTTGCTCAATATGGTGCAATGTACAACTTGGGGTGTGGTTGAAGCAGCCCAACAGCAGGGTAGAGGCGTGATTTTTTTAACTCCACATTTGGGTTGTTTTGAGATGTGTGGTTTTTATTTAGCGCAACAGTTCCCGCTCACCATACTATATCGGCCGTCTAAAAATAAATTATTGGATCAATTGATGGCTGTGGGCCGGTTACGCGGTCAGGCGGTTTTGGCGCCCGCAAACTTAAAAGGGGTGAGATTGTTATTTAAAGCCTTGCGACGGGGCGAAGCCATTGGCATTTTGCCCGATCAAGTGCCAAGTGTTGGTGAGGGGCAGTGGGCGGATTTTTTTGGTCGCCCCGCCTATACCATGACCTTGGTTAGCCGCCTGCAACACACTACGGGCTCGCCAGTTGTGATGGTGTTTGCCGAGCGCCTACCGCATGGCCAGGGTTTTTATTTGCATTGTGAAGCGGTTAACGCCAACCCATTGGATGCGCGGTCGCTCAATGCCGCGATCGAGCACGTTGTACAACGGGCGCCGGGTCAGTATCTATGGGGCTATAACCGTTATAAATCGCCCAGTGCGGCAGCTTCACAGGCCTTATTGTAATGTCTAGATTCGGCCTGGCCTTGGTGTGGTTACTCCACCGCTTACCCTTTACACTGTTAGTCTGGTTTGGGCGTGCTTTGGGCCTTTTACTCTTCGTGCTAGCCATTGAGCGGCGTAGGGTGGTGTTGACCAATTTACAATTATGTTTTCCTCATTGGGGTGCTGCACAGCGGCGGCGGGTGGCGCGAGCGCATTTTCAGGCATTGGGCCGTTCGCTCCTTGAGCATGGCATATTGTGGTGGGCTAGTCGGGAGCGAGTGTTTGATTTAGTGCGAGTCGAAGGTGAGGCACATTTCAGAGCAGTCGAGCATGGCCCTGTGATTTTGTTAGCGCCCCATTTTGTCGGCTTAGATATGGGGGGCATTCGCTTTGGCGCGCAATGGGAAGGGGTATCCGTGTATAGCCAACAGAAAGACCCAGTATTTGATGATTTGTTGCTGCGGGGACGCACCCGTTTAGGGCCTGCCCAATTGTTTTCACGGCAAGAGGGTATTCGGCCGGTGGCGCGAGCGATTAAGGCGGGCTATCCGTTTTACTATCTACCCGACATGGATTTTGGGGCCCGCGATTCGATTTTTGTAAGCTTTTTTGAAGCCACCGCTGCGACCATTACTGGTTTGTCGCGTTTGGCGCGTTTAACAGGAGCGCGGGTAGTGCCTTTGGTCACGACGCAATTACCAGGTACTGACGGCTATGTCATGCAATTTTACCCGGCCTGGGATGACTTCCCCAGCGATGATATTGTTGCCGACACCCGAAGGATGAACGCATTTATTGAAGCACGAATTCTGGAAATGCCCGAACAATACTACTGGGTGCATAAACGTTTTAAGACTCGCCCCGCGGGCGAGGCGTCAGTTTATTAATGGCATCCCTTATATAATAGGTTTGATGATTATGCGGAAAATGTGGATACCTTCAGAGTCGATGCGGCAGCCAAGCCCGAGAGGGATTGCTCGCGGATGGGTGGTGGAGGCTTGGATCCATAGAGGGGGTGGGGTATGAGCGAGCAGTTGGTATTTACTAAAATGCAGGGCCTTGGCAATGATTTTGTGGTGATTAATGCGACAACTCAGCCCTTTAACCTGAGCGTTGCCCAGATGCGCGCACTAGCGGATCGGCATTTTGGTGTTGGTTGCGATCAAATTCTGGTGGTGGAAGCTGCTCGTACTCCCGATACCGATTTTTACTACCGTATTTTTAATGCCGACGGCGGCGAAGTGGAGCAATGTGGCAATGGTGCACGGTGTTTTGTGCGCTACGTGCACGAACATGGCTTAATCACGGCATCGCAGATTCGCGTAGGCACGCGGGCTGGCGTGATTGTGTTAACGCTGACCGCGGCTGGTGAGGTGACCGTCAATATGGGCGCTCCGGTATTTGCTTTATCACAAATTCCTTGTTTGGCACCGGCACTGGCGGTAGAGTATGACTTACCTTTGAACGAAAAAACAATTAAAATCAATATATTATCTATGGGTAATCCGCATGCAGTGGTGCGGGTGACCGATTGGGATGCAGCACTGGTAGCGCGTGATGGTGCTTTAATTCAAGCGCACCCGTGGTTTCCCCAGCAGGTGAATGTTGGATTTTTGCAGGTGATCGATAGACAGCATATTCGCTTGCGAGTCTATGAGCGGGGGGCGGGTGAAACCTTGGCTTGTGGAACGGGCGCCTGTGCCGCGGTAGTCGCTGGTATTCGACAAGGTTGGTTAGACGCGCAGGTACGAGTGACAACCCGTGGTGGTGATTTGCAGATTGGGTGGGCTGGCGCAGACGCTCCCGTGTACATGACGGGCCCAGCAGTCACCGTATTTGAAGGGGTGGTAGCGGTGGCAAGCTTGGATGGCGGTCGCGCAGCCTAGGCGGTACAGTGCTAGGATTAGGGGAAGATGCGGTAATTAGGTTAGAAGTTGGTATTTGCGGATGGTTTTTAATGGTGGTACGGAGATGTGCTTGACTGCGGCCATTGTCGCGACGATAGATGAATAGATGCCGTTGAATTGAATGCAGAATTTAATATAGAACCCAAGGATGATTTGCTGATGAATGCCGATGAAGTTGCAGCGTATTTGAAGGCACACCCCGAATTTTTTGAGCAATACGGCGAGGTGGTCGCTGATCTCTCTATGCCCAGTCCGCACGGCGGGCGCGCTATTTCTATTAGTGAGCGGCAGATTTTTACGCTGCGTGAGCGTAGCAAGAAGCTCGAGAGTAAATTGGCTGAGATGATCCAATTTGGTGAAGAAAACGATGTCATTATTCAGAAGATACATCGCTTCACGTTATCGATGATTCGCACGCGTGGCTTGCTCGAAGTGGTCCACGCTATTGACGAAGGATTACATGGCGATTTTGTAGTCCCGCAGGTAGCTTTACGCCTGTGGCATGACGCGACCCCGTCATCATTGCGGCCCTCTGCCGCCTTGCATCACTTGGGGGAGAGCTTGACTGAGCCGCAGTGTGGCTCAGTGGCTTTGATTGATGCTACCGAGTTGTTTGGTGATGCGGCTGCTGATTTACAGTCTTATGCCTATGTGCCGCTACGCACTGCAGGTGTAGCGTTTGGTTTGTTGGTAATGGCCAGCGAAGATGAGCGGCGCTTCTACGCTGAAATGGGCACCGTTTACTTAACCTGTATTGGTGATTTGATTGCGGCTAGCTTGCAGCGCGAGCTAGATGCGGCGTGACAGGTCTAGCAGTCGCACCTGTGCTTGATGCGACAGTCGCTATAGCTGAACCCAGTCAGAAATTATTACAGAGCTTTTTGCAGTATTTGCAATTTGAGCGGCGGCTCGCTACCCATACGGTCCTTAACTACGGACGCGATGTCAGCGCCTTGTTATCTCATGCCGCGACTCGCGCGCCAACCGATTTAAATAGCCATGATATTCGACGCTGTATCAGCCAGTTGCATGGTCGCGGCCTAGATGGTCGCTCGCTGGCACGCATGTTGTCGGCGTGGCGCGGGTTTTATCACTATTTAGCTCGTGACCATGGCTGTCAGCACAATCCCTGTTTAGGCATTCGCGCGCCCAAGCGCGGTAAACGCTTGCCGCAGGCTTTGTCTCCCGATGAGACGCGACAACTGGTCGAAGTGCAAGCAGAGGATGCGTTGGCGATACGCGATCGAGCGATCTTGGAGTTATTTTATTCTTCAGGCTTGCGACTGGCAGAGTTGGCGAATTTAGCCCCAGCAGATGTGAATCATGCGGATGCCACGGTCAGAGTTACCGGTAAGGGAAATAAGACGCGGCTGGTGCCTGTAGGTCGTCAGGCCTTGGCGGCATTAACCACCTGGGACGCGCAGCGTGCCTTAGTGCCAGGCGTGGATGCGCAAGCTTTGTTTGTGACGCTCAAGGGTCGTCGCCTCGGACCGCGTGCGATTCAACTGCGGGTGGCGCGGCGTGGCATGCAACAATCGGTAGTCGGTCGTGTGCATCCGCATATGTTGCGCCACTCGTTTGCCTCCCATGTGTTGCAGTCGAGTGGGGACTTGCGTGCAGTGCAAGACATGCTAGGGCACGCCAGTATTTCAACCACGCAAGTCTATACGCAATTAGATTTCCAACATCTCGCAAAAACTTATGATGCAGCGCATCCGCGCGCTCGAAAGAAATCCGTATGAAACGCTTATACCTGCAGGCGGGGCGAGACAAATCCTTGCGCCGTCATCATCCATGGGTGTTTTCAGGGGGTGTGGCGCGGGTGGAGGGAGAGCCTGAACTGGGTGAGACGGTGACAATTTGCGCCGCTAATGGCGAGGTGTTAGCAACTGCAGCGTATAGCCCGCACTCTCAAATTCGCGCCCGTGTTTGGGCCTGGGGGGCGGTAGCGATTGACGCCGCTTTTATTGCAGAACGGATAGCACGGGCGGTGGCAGTGCGTGCGATTGCAGTGCCTAGTCGTATTACTCAAGCGGTCAGGTTGGTGCATGGGGAGTCAGATGGTTTGCCAGGAGTGATTGCTGATCGTTATGCCGATACGGTAGTCGTGCAATTATTGAGTGCAGGTGCTGAGCGCTGGCGGGGCGCGATTGCCGCGGCCTTGGCACAAGTGCCTGGCGTTGCGCGGGTGTTTGAGCGTTCGGATGCTGATGTGCGCGCGCTAGAAGGTTTGTCCTCGCAGATCGGATTGTTGATGGGGACTGCTTCCGGTGGGCCTGTTGTGGTGGAAGAGCATGGCTTGCAATATGCAATTGATATTGATGCCGGACACAAGACCGGGTTTTATCTCGATCAGCGGGACAACCGTTGGCGCTTGCGTGACTTAGCACGCGGTCAGACGGTCTTGGATTGTTTTTGTTATACCGGCGGTTTTGCGCGTAATGCCCGTGCGGGTGGTGCAGTGGCGGTGACCGCAGTCGATAGTTCTGCAGCAGCATTAGCCGTTGCCCAAGCGCAGGCTACACATGATCCGATTACAGCGCCTGCTATCGAGTGGTTAGAGGCAGATGTGTTTAAGACTTTACGTGGGTATCGTGATGCCAATCGTCAATTTGGGGTGATTGTGCTAGACCCACCAAAATTTGCACCAACGGCTGCCCATGCTGATAAAGCGGCACGGGCTTATAAGGATATTAATTTGTTGGCGTTTAAGTTGTTGGCGCCGGGCGGGGTGTTGATGACCTACTCCTGTTCGGGCGGTATTAGCCCAGACCTATTCCAAAAAATTGTCGCCGGTGCGGCCTTAGATGCGGGTGTCGATGCCTGCATGGAAGGTGGGCTGCATGCAGCTGCTGACCATCCGGTTGCGCTACAGTTTCCTGAAGGTCAATATCTCAAGGGTTTGTTGTGTCGGGTGCGGATGTAGGGTTTGTAGTAGAAGGATTGGGTGGCACGGGGTCGCAACCGCCCGCATGCCAGGGGTGACATTTCGCGAGGCGTTTCAGCGTTAACCACAGCCCGCGTAGCGTGCCGTGTTGGATGATGGCTTCTAGTGCATACGCCGAGCATGTCGGATAGAAGCGACAGTGCATACCAAAAAACGGCGAGAGCGCGAGGCGATAGCCTTGTATGAGTTTGATGCATAGTCGTTGGATCATGCGGGCTAGTATAACGCGCTCGGGTTGCGTGACTACAGTATGTGGCCTTGACCTTGCGGACGGGAGCGAGGCTATAATAGGCTGGCATCTGATGATAATCATCACGCTAGGGACTGCCCCGAAGCGGTAACCTTACAAATAAAAAATAAGCACTAAAAATAAACACCGGCAATTTAGAAAATATATAACGACTTAATTTTATTGATATTTAAATGCGCCTATTGAACCAACAAGACATTCGGACCGACCGCAGCGGTGGCTTTGCCACCCTCTGGCGGATCTTGTTGATTGGCGCATTATTGCTCAGCCAGTATGGCGCGCTCAGTCATGCCTTAGCGCACGCTAGTCGCGCTGCGACGCGCGGTGTCGAGCAACTGGAGGGCGCAAGCCCGGTTGAGGTCGTGCGCAGTGTGGTGGAGTCTACGACTACATCGCCCTTATCAGCACCTATCAACGATTGGTGTGCGTTCGATGGCCTGTGGCTACAAGCGCTGGCTGGCTTATGTGTGGCCTTGTTGGTGTTCCAGGCGGTGGTGCGCGTAGCGACCCAAAATACACCACTAATTTTGTTGTGGCTGCCTCAAAGCCATTGTCATTACCGTAGTCGGGGACCTCCTCCCCGCATCTGAAATTGCGGATCGCAATTCGTAGCTAGCGCTTGCCAGTGGTCAGGCGCTTGCTGATTTCAGTATGCAATTGCGGTTGTTTATTCGTCGTATAGAGACGAATAGCGACCTATTTTGGAGATTAAAATGTTGATTAAACAATCATGGCTGCTGCTGATCGCAGGGCTATTGACTACCCTCAGTCATGCACAAGAGCGCTCGATGGGGGTGCTGAGTCCTCAGCAGTCTAGGGCGAATACCGATCCTGCGGTGTTACCCGAAGTGGTGGTCACGGGCAATCCGTTGGGCAGTGAGTTGTTTGAGTTGGCGACCCCGTCGGCAGTGTTAAGTGGTACTGCCTTACAACTGCAACGGCGCTCAACCCTAGGCGATACTTTGCAGAATTTACCGGGAATGAGTGCTACGGGTTTTGGTCCGAACGCGAGTCGGCCAGTGATTCGTGGGCTCGATGGCGACCGTACGCATATTTTGCAAAATGGTGCGGGGGTGATTGATGCCTCCGCTTTAAGTGCCGATCACGCCGTTGCCCTCGATCCATTAGTGATGGAGCGGGCAGAAGTCGTGCGTGGGCCGGCGGCTTTGTTCTATGGCGGTAACGCTGTTGGTGGCGTAGTGAACGTGATTGACAATCGTATTCCACAAGCAGGCAATCAGGGGTTTTCAGGTCGTTTTGAAGCGCGCTACGGTGGTCCCGAACAAGAGCAGGCGCATGCAGTGGTGCTTGAGGGCGGTAGTGTAGAGGATCAAGGTGCGCAGTGGGCGCTTCATGCCGACGCTTATACCCGGTCAGCGGATGACTTGCGGATTAAAAACTACGCGCGCTCAGCGCGCCTGCGTGCGGCTGATCCGCAAAGCACTGAAACTCAATATCGCTTAACGAATAGCGCGGCTGCGGGTGAGGGGGGGGCAGTCGGGGTGTCTAGGGTCTGGGGTAGTGGCTATGTCGGGCTATCAGTGGCACAGTTTAATTCGCGCTACGGCACGGTGGCGGAGCCCACAGTCACTATCGATATGCAAAGCAGCCGTTTTGATGTAGCCGGTGAGGCGCGCGAGTTGGGTGGATTAGTCTCGGCGCTCAAATGGAAGGCGAGTGCAACCAACTACAATCATCAAGAGCTCGATAGCGGCACAGTTGCGACAGTGTTCCGTAACAAGGGTCAGGAGTTGCAAGTCGAAGCACAGCATGCACCGTGGCGAAATCTGAAAGGTGCGGTTGGTATGCAGGTTGCGCAAAACACTTTAACCGCCACTGGTGATGAGGCGTTTTTGCCCTCGACCCAAACCCAATCGCAAGCCTTGTTTCTGTTTGAGGAGCTCACTTTAGGCGCTTGGAAGTGGACGGCAGGTGTGCGCCAACAAAATAGCCGTATCAGCAGCGGTGGCGGTGGCGAGATTCCTTATGGCGAGACGAGTGCACGTTTTGATCCGGCCATGACGCGGCGTTTTAATGGGAATAGTGCAGCGCTAGGTGCGGTCTGGACACTACAGCCGGGGTGGGCTGTGGCCGTGAATGGTGCATACACTGAGCGCGCACCGTCCCAAACCGAGTTGTTTGCCAATGGCCCGCATGCAGCCACCGGGTACTACGAAGTAGGCAATAGCTCGTTTGGTCTCGAGCGCTCGCGTGCGATCGATATCGCCTTGCGACGTAAAACAGAGGCCTACAGTGCCAGTGTCAGTGTGTTTCAGAATCGCTTTGCGGGGTTTATTACCCAATACGCCAGTGGTAACACCCGCGGCACCGATGGTGAACTCAATCCGACAGCCAATGCCAGCGGCGTGTCTTCTAATACGGGTGACGACATCCTGCCCGAGTCTGTGTATCGCGCGGTGCCCGCGCGGTTTCGTGGCGCTGAGTTAGAAGCGGGGTGGCGTGTGCCCTACTCGGGGGCGCAGATCGAGTTGCTGCCGCAGATCAGTTATGTCCAAGCCAGCGACTTGAGCACTGGCGTGCCCTTGCCGCGGATTGCGCCATTACGTTATGGCATGGGTTTGAATTATCGGCTCGATCGTTTGGGTGGGCGGGTTGATATAACCCGAGTATCGGCTCAGCATCGATTGGCAGCCAGTGAGTTGGCCACTGATGGCTATACGATGTTGAATATGGCCTTAACCTATAAGCTGCCGGCACCAGGGGCGCGGCTCGAAGGTTTTGTGCGTGGCGTGAATTTGTTGAATGCGGAAGCACGTAATCACGCCTCTATGCTAAAAGATGTAGCACCTATGGGTGGGCGTAGCGTGCAGTTCGGGGTGCGTGGTCAGTTCTAGCGGCGCGTGAGAGCCTGAGCACCGTATAATATCCATCATAAAAATCAGCAGCTTGTAGAGTATAGGCAACCAAGCAGTATGAATCAACAGATGAAGCGTCAGAGTGCAGTTGGTGTTTCAGAGCAGACTACAGTGTGCGCCATGGGGTGTGGCGTAGCATTTTGTGCTGATTGTTGTAATGACTGATTTGAACAGCATGCAGTTTGGATATTCATCGACAGCGATGCGGCGGGTGCAGTGCGGCTTATTGTTGAGTATCGCCGCGCATATGGTGGTGCTGACCTTGGCACCGGGTTGGTCTGTGACGTATTCACCACCAGTGTCAGCCTTAGCAGTGGTATTGATGCCGCCGACATTAAAATCACCACTGCCATCACCATCACCCCGAGCACTTCCTGCACCCACATTACCTTCATCGCCCCCATCATCTCTACCCCAACCATTACCAGTCAAAACGCCGTCGACATTGTCACCACCGTCATCACCACGGGTAATGCCAATGGCTAATCCGTCACTTGAAATACGTGCGGAGTCCAAGCTGGTTCTGGCAGTGACTGAATCGGCGGCTACGCCAAGCCATAGCGTACTGCCACCAGTCGCACGGGCCACCGCAGAGCCGCCGACAGTCGCAGCCTCACCCCCACTCAAGGCCGAAGCGGCGACACCGCCAGTATTTAATGCGGCATATTTGGGTAATACCGATGCGAAATATCCGTTGGCAGCGCGTCGTAATGGCGATGAGGGCAAGGTGATGTTGTTGGTCAAGGTCAGCGCTGAGGGTGTACCGGTGAAGGTCGACGTGTTTCAGAGTAGTGGGTTTCCAGCCTTAGACCGAGCCGCCTTAGACGCCGTGCGGGCTTGGCGTTTTGTGCCTGCACGTCAAAGTGGGAAAGCGGTAGAGGGTGAAGTGCGGGTGCCGGTTGTATTTCAATTGGGTGAGCGTGGCTAAGCCTATGTGACTTAGCCTGCCGTCAATACATTTGACTTGCGTCACAATCCACGGTTAGCATGCCCCCCATGAAATGGTTTTCGCATCGTCGCTCTGTTGTAGGCATGGCGCTATTGGCGTTCATGTTTGCCTTAGCCCACCCCTTGCTCGTACAAGCCCGACAGGCTTGGGACCCGTTGTTAGATGTTACTGTGTGTCGGGTCGTGGTATCTGATCAAAATGGTAGTGCTACAGCTAATTCAAGCCAAACGCCTACCGACACTCAGCCTGCATCGCTAACTGCTGGTCATTGTGCATGGTGCTTGACCAGTGTGGCAGTGCCACCTGTCGCGCCCATCTTGGTCAATGGACTGACTCTCGACCCTATTCCCGCACCATCGCCACCAGCATCGATTATTGTGCTGCGTGTGCATGCGGCCTTGCAGCCGCTCAATCCACGCGCCCCCCCGCGCGGCTAACCCGCTCTCCTCGGTTTGTGCCAGTTGCATGCGTGCTGGCTGGCGTGCCTATTACGGCACTACATTTTAATTAAATACTTGATTTAAAAGGATAAATATGAAATTTTTCCGAGTGATTCTATGGACGCTGGTTAGCGCTATTTTGCTTGTAATGGTGAGCGGTGTGCGGGCGGCTGAGATCAGCGTGAAAGACGTCTGGATTCGCGCCACTGTGCCGGGACAATCTGCTACAGGAGCATTTATGGCCTTAAGTAGTCATACCACGGTGCGCTTGGTTGGCGTTAGCAGCCCGATTGCCGGGCGTGCTGAAGTGCATCAGATGCGCTTGGAACAAGGCGTGATGAAGATGCAAGCCATCCCCACCCTAGAAGTACCTGCAGGTCAGACTGTGCAGTTAGCACCAGGTGCTTATCACGTGATGTTGATGCGTTTGTCCAAGCCGGTAGAGGCAGGTGCGCAAATCCCCATGCAATTGACTTTTGAGTTGGCCAATCAAAAACGTCAAACCGTTGAGGTGACTGCAACAGTGCGAGCTTTGAACGCTCAGAGAGGTGGAGATCATGGGCAACATCACAATCATTAAACGAGCGTGGGCTAGTTTGCTGGGGATATTGGGTTGTTGGGGTGTGGTGCTGGATGCTACCGCCCAAACTGTAGAGTTTGCTGTATTACCCGAAGTCACGGTGACTGGCACCCGCGAGCAATCACAGATTAAACAGTCTGCGGTATCGGTGGGCGTGATTGGACAATCGTCCATTGAATTTACCCGTCCCTCACACCCTCAGCAGATTCTTGGCCAGATTCCCGGAGTTGCGATAGGTGTTACGAATGGCGAAGGGCATAACACAGCTATTCGCCAAGGGTTCTCAACCAGTCCGGTATATTTATTCCTAGAAGATGGGATACCCATTCGGGCAACAGGCAATTTTAATCATAACGCGCTCTACGAACTGAATTTACCCAGCGCAGGTGGCGTGGAGGTGATTCGCGGTATTGGTACCGCGCTCTATGGTTCTGATGCGATTGGCGGCACGATCAATGTGCTGACGAAAACACCGAGCGCGACTGCGCGCGCAGACGGTTCAGTGGAGATCGGGGGGCATGGGTTTGGTCGTGTGCTAGGCGGACTCGATAGCGGTCGCAGTGCGTTCGATGCCCTACGTGCGGACGTGAATATCACACACACCGATGGCTGGCGCGATCGCACGGCCTACGATAGGCAGAGCTTGAACCTGCGTTGGGATCGTGAGATTGACAGCCAGACCTTGTCGAAAACGATTTTAGGGTATACCAAAATTGATCAGCAAACAGGAGCTAACAGTGCCTTACCCTATGTCGATTATATGAACAATCCAACTAAAAACTTACGGGCTGATGCGTATCGCAAAGTGGAGGCGCTACGCCTATCGACCGAGTGGATGCATGATATTGGAAATGGGCAGATGGTGACCCTGGTTCCGTATCTGCGTAATAACAAAATGGATTTAAATGGCTCGTACAACTTTAGTGGAGATGCCCGAGTCGAAGTTACTGAAGTCACATCGTATGGTTTAATGAGTAAGTATCGTAAAGACTTTAGTGATGCTTGGCGTACGCGAGTCATTGTCGGACTAGATCTCGATTACAGTCCAAGCACACGACTTGAAAATAAAATTGCGTTGACGACTTCAACCAGTAATGGTGCAACCAATTATGCTTGGACTGGCGCTTTGGGCGCGACAATTTATGACTACTCCACTGTTTATCAATCGGCGGCACCGTATACCCATCTCGAGGTCTCGCCACTGAGTAAATTAAGGGTCAGTCTGGGAGTGCGTTATGACACTATCCAATATACAAGCAACAATAATTTAGCGGCCGGATATGTGACTAGCGGTAGCTATTATTACTATACTCCAGCGAATGCAAGCGCTAGTTTCTCGCGCGCTAGTCCAAAGCTCGGGGTGACATATGCACTCAGTGCTGCAGATGATGTGCATGCCTCATATCATCAGGGTTTTCGTACGCCCTCAGAGAGTCAGTTATTTAGGGGGGGGCGGGCTACTACACAAGCAGAAGCCTTAGCACTAGCCAATGCTGCAGCAGGGCTTAAGCCAATTACTGCTGACCAATATGAATTAGGTCTGCGTGGCCAGCGTCAGGCCTGGAATTATGAAGCGGTTGCTTATCAACTGACTAAAAAGAATGATCTGCTCAGTCAAAAAGATAGTACCGGCTACGCCGTACAAACTAATAATGGTGAAACTACCCATAGAGGCGTTGAGTTGGCCTTGGGCGCGCAATTCATGCCACAGTTTAGGACAGACCTTGCTGCATCCTATGCCAAACACAAATACGCGGAGTGGGTGACTTCAACGGTGAATTATTCGGGTAAAGAGATAGAGAGCGCGCCGCGTGTGTTGGGGAATCTACGTTTGAGCTGGAAGGCCGCATCAACAGCAATGGTGCAGCTTGAAATGGTCAAAGTGGGCGCTTATTTTATGGATCAACTCAATACCCAACGCTATAACGGCTATGCACTCTACAACCTACGGTCGACTGTGCAGTTGACTCGGGATCTGAGTATGAGTGCGCAGTTATTGAATCTGACTAATCAGCGCTACGCCGATAGCGCATCTGGCACGGGCACTGCCGCATTGTATGCGCCGGGCTTGCCACGTACCGCCTATGTTGGTCTGAATATGCGCTATTAACCACCAGCAACATCTTTGAGATATGCAGAGAGGTAAAATTGATGAAGCAGCAACAACTTGATGGATTACGCTACTGGTCTATAAGGTCATGGTCGGTAGTGCTGCGTGTGCTATGGCTATGGGTGGGCGCAGCGATAGCAACAGTCACAGTCACAGCGATGCTAGTCAGCACCCCCGTAGTGGCTGCGCAATCTGGGGATTTGACCGCACATCAAACGCATGCTGGCAGTAGTGGTCACGCCATGCGGGCGCGTCCTCAGCTCGCGATTAGCGCCGCGTTTGATCCGCAGGGTAGGCTGTGGGTGGTGGGTGTAAATACGCAAGGACAACTGACCTTGCGCCAAGCACCAGCAACTGATCCCCACGCGTTGAGCGCGCCACGTGTCATTGCGAATGGTGACGATGTCATTGCAGCCGAAGGTGAGAGTCGACCCAAGATTGCCTTTGGTCCGAATCAATGGGTAGTGATCAGCTACACGCGACCATTGGCTAAGCCCTACACGGGTGAGATTCGTATGCTGCATTCGAGCGATGGTGGACAACAGTTCTCAGCCCCATTGACAGTACATCAAGATCGGCAAGTGATAACCCATCGCTTTGAAAGTATCGCTTTTGATCGTGCTGGCACTTTGCATACGCTGTGGATTGACAAGCGTGATGCCGAGCAGCTACCCACACAACACGGCGTGAGCAAAGGCTATGTGGGTGCTGCGGTGTATCGCAACACCTCGGTCGATGGGGGGCGCACGTTTAGCACTGATCGTAAAGTGGCTGATCATAGTTGTGAGTGTTGCCGAATCGCGCTAGCAGAAGATCCACAAGGCGAGATGGTAGCAGTATGGCGGCAGATATTTGCACCACAAGAGCGTGATCATGGTTTCGTGCGCCTCACGCCCCATAGTGCTCCTGTCGTGCGCGCCACCGAGGATCACTGGGCGCTCGATGTTTGTCCGCATCACGGCCCAGCGCTAGCGCTACAAGCTGCAGGTGGGTATCACTTAGTCTGGTTTGCCGAACGTGCCGGCGTGGGCCGTGTACGATATGGGCGGTTAACTGCAGAGGGCAGGCCTAGCAGCGAGCCGATCGCCATACCAGATTCGGGTGCTGAACACGCAGATATTCAAAGTGCTGGGGATTCGGTAGTAATTTCATGGCGTAGCTTCGATGGTCAAAAAACGCTGTGGCAAGTCTGGGAGTCTAATGATGGTGGCAGGCAATTTACAGCGCGTACTCTAGGTAAGGCTACCGGGGATAATGACTATCCCTTGTTACTAAAACGAGGGGCAACTATTTTTGGTGTATGGCAAACCAATACGGGGATACGTGTTGAACAAATTACACAATAGTGCAGTATCGAATCAATGGTTCGCCAAAGCGACAATGAGGGTAATACACCTGCTGCACCAGCAGGTGATCCAGGTGAATAAGGTATTAGCGATAGTGTTGATGATTGGCAGCTCGAGCTTGCTGTGGGCGCGCCCCGCATTGACAGTTGAACGGTTTGATCGAAACACATGGCAGCGCCTGACACAACAAATCACAACGCCAACAGTCGTGGTATTTTCAGCGACCTATTGCACCCATTGTCCTGCAGTGATTGCTCAGCTTGCACGTAGTCGTGGTCAATGGTCCAGCAAGCAAGCCTATCAACTGATAGTCGTGGTGATGGATGGTGATTTACATCAGCCGATCAATACTACTGCAACATATCGTGAGGTGGATCGCTGGATGGTGTTTGATGGTGCGGAACAAGCATTGCGCTTTGGGGTTAATCGCGAGTGGCGTGGTCTAACGCCATATGTGGCTTTACTCGCACCGCGTCGTCCCCCACAATTTGTCACAGGCGCGCCAAGCGCAGAACAGTTACGACAAGCGTTGTATTCAGCACCTAGCGATTAACCACGATGGCTTTAGCGCCGCTGAGTGGCGTGATGCGTTGCGCCTGCTGTGTGGCCTCGTTTGCAGTAGCGTAGGGGCCCGCTTGCACCCGAAACAGACCGTCACTGGGATTGACATAGATGCTCAAGCGTGGCGTGTCGTTTTGTGATTGCAACCGACTCAAAAACGCTTCGGCATTATCGCGCGCACCAAACGCGCCGAGTTGTAAATAGTAAAGGCTGCTTGAGGCAACACTTACACTGGCAGTGCTGATGTTTGTGTTATCGACTGGGTTGCTGGGACTAGAGTTTAGACTGGTGGTGTTCGATGGTGGGCTAGAAGGAAGCGCTGTGGTGTATTGTTGCGACCCTGGCAATATGCTCTCAACTTCAACCAGTCCACTACCGCTACTGGCGATGCCTAATTTATGGGCAGCGACATAGGATAAGTCGATAATCCGATTGTCAATAAACGGACCGCGATCATTGATGCGTACAATCACAGACTTACCGTTGCTGATATGGGTCACTTTGGCATAGCTGGGGATCGGCAGTATGGGGTGGGCTGCCGTCATAGCATACATGTCATAGCGTTCACCGGAAGCGGTAGGCTTGCCGTCGTAGCGGCGACCATACCAAGACGCAATGCCGCGCGTCCGATAGGGTGAGAGTTGGGTCATTGGGGTGAAACTCTGACCCATCACTACATAAGGTTTTTGAGTGCCCCGATGCAAGGGTTCAAGGCGTGGTGTGGCATCAGGAATACTGTCAAGATTAGTCGGCGGATTGGCGCCTGGACCATCGTTTAGATAATAGCCGCCGCCTTGAGTTGGCGGCGCTTTGGAGCCTGCTGTTTTAGCAGACTGAACAACCACTTTAGGCGCACTGCCACAGGCTGAGAGTAAGCAGATCAAGATAAGCAACAGTAGCGCTAGCGGTAACTGACGGCTCACAGGCAGTGCTGGTCGCAGAGTTGAAGTCAAAAAAGCATCGTAGCGCATCGTTAGAGTAATGAGAGAAGATTAATAGTTGGGTAGACGTTTGTGTGAATGAATACTCATTAAAATCCCGAAACCTAAACAAATCGATACTAAAGAAGTACCACCATAGCTAATCAGCGGCAAGGGCACACCCACTACAGGGAGTATGCCAGAGACCATGCCCATGTTTACGAATACATAAGTGAAAAAAGTCATAGTAATCGCACCTGCAAGTAGGCGATTAAATAAAGTGGTGGCCTCAGAGGTAATGACTAGCGCGCGCGCAATCAAAAATAAGAATAAGGTAATCAGTATCAGATTGCCAAACAAACCAAACTCTTCTGCAAATACTGCAAATATAAAATCAGTGGTTCTCTCGGGAATAAAATCAAGATGGGTTTGGGTGCCATTCATCCAACCTTTACCCAGGATACCGCCAGAGCCCACGGCAATGGTCGATTGAATGGTATGGTAGCCGGAACCGAGTGGATCTTCTGAGGGATCTAACAAGGTGAGTATGCGTTGTTGTTGGTAATCGTGCATCTTAGACCACAAAAACGGTAGGCTGGCCACACCGCTAATAGCCAAGCCAGCGATGATGCGCCAAGACAATCCCGCAAGAAAGATCACATAGCAACCGCTAGCCATAATCAACAGGGCTGTGCCTAAATCGGGTTGGCGGGCAATGAGTAATACCGGGAATAATAAAATGAGGGCTGCAGTAATGTAATTACGGGTATTGAGAGAGGCCTCGTGGCGATTGAAATACCAAGCCAGCATTAATGGCAAGGCAATTTTCATCAACTCAGAGGGCTGAATTCGAGTCACCCCGAGATGCAACCAACGACGCGCACCATTGACCACGTCACCAGCAACAGCCACACCCAATAGCAGGCCACAAGCGATCATAAACAAGGGCAAGGCCAGGCGCATTAAATAATGGGGCGGGATGTTGGCGAAGCCCCACATCACCGCAAATGCCACAGTCATATTCAGTAATTGACTCAATACCCGCATATAGTTGCCATTAGAAGCGCTAGTGAGAACGATAAGTCCGGTCGCCATCAACATGATTAAACCTATAATCAAACCGCGGTCTAAATGCCGAGCTAAGTATTGGAGGATGCGTTGAAATAGTGGTGGACTCATTCGTCAGTAGCCGGTTGTTTAGGTAACTTGCCGAGTAAATAATAATCGAGTACCAGACGCGCGATAGGGGCCGCTGCGCGTGCACCAAAGCCGGCATTCTCGACAATGACTGCCAGTGCGATTTTGGGTTTCTCAGTGGGAGCATAAGCAATAAACAAGGCATGATCACGATGACGCTCTGCGACCTGACTTTCGATATATTTTGAATCTTGCTTAATCGCGATCACTTGCGCTGTGCCAGTTTTGCCGGCGCTGCTATAAGGCGCATCGATAAAAGCGCGCGATCCAGTGCCTTCTTTGTTTACCGCAATCATCGCCTGTTTTACCGCTTCTAGATGTTCAGGCTTGAGTTGCAGATCGCGTGTCGGTGAAGGCTCAATCACCGTCTTTGCTTTTGTTTGTATGTTCTCGACATGATTGACAATGTGCGGTTTAAAGGCAATCCCATTATTTGCTAGCGTGGCCGTGGCAACAGCGAGTTGTAATGGTGTGTAACTGTTATAGCCCTGACCGATACCGACACTGATGGTCTCGCCGGGAAACCATTTTTGTTTAAAGCGACGCTGCTTCCATTCGCTAGAAGGCAGAATACCCGAGGCCTCGCCTTTGAGATCAATACCAGTCTTGCTGCCAAAACCAAACAGCGTCATAAAGTTTGCAATGGCATCAATGCCGAGGTCATTGGCCAGCATGTAGTAATAAGTATCGCAAGATACAACGAGTGACTGAAATAGATTCACAGCGCCGTGGCCACCTTCCTTGTCATCACGGAAGCGATGGCCACCAAACATAAAGTATCCAGGATCGCTAATCGCTTGCTGGGGTGTACGTTTGCCGTAAAACAGTCCAGCTAGGGCCATGAAGGGTTTAAACGTTGAGCCTGGTGGATAAGTGCCTGCGAGCGCACGGTTTAGCAATGGTTTATTGATAGAAGTGTTGAGCTCTGTCCAACTTTGCGGATCGATATTGTCGACAAATAAATTGGGATCGAAGCCTGGCTTGCTGACAAAAGCCAGTACGCCGCCGGTGGCAGGGTCAATTGCAACCAGTGCGCCGCGACGATCACCAAAGGCATTGTAGGCTACTTCTTGTAAGCGGGCATCGAGGTGAAGTGTGAGATTGTTGCCAGAAATGGGTGCGCTGCGCGAAAGCGTGCGAACGGCGCGTCCACCAGAGTCGACTTCAACTTCTTCAACGCCAGTCGTACCGTGTAAATACTGTTCATAACTTTGCTCTAGTCCTGCTTTGCCAATGTAATCACTGCCACGGTAGTTGGCGAGACGTCCATCGTCGGATAGTTGCTCGATCTCGCGGGTATTGATTCGACCGATATGACCGATGACATGAGAGAACATATCGCCTTGCGGATATTGTCGAAACAGCCGTGCCTTGGCTTCAACTCCAGGCAGTCGATAACGATTTGCTGCAAAGCGAGCAATTTCGTCATCAGTGAGCCGGTTGCGAATCGGTAGGCTCTCGAACCGTTTGCTCTCGCCTAATAATTTTTTAAAGCGGCGGCGATCGCGCGGCGTAATTTCAACAATGGCGGCTAATGCATTGATAGTACTTTCTAAATCTTCAACTTTGTTGGGCGTGATCTCTAGGGTATAGGCGGAATAATTATGCGCCAGCATAATGCCGTTGCGATCAACAATCACACCGCGGTGCGGGGCGATAGGCAATACCGAGATGCGATTTGATTCAGCGAGTGTGGTGTAATGTTCCTTTTGGAAGATTTGTAAATAAATAAAGCGAATGATGAGCAGGCAAAACAGCGAGAGTATAAAAATGCTTAATATGCCTAGACGATATCGAAAGCGCTGTAGCTCTTGCTCAGCGTCCCGAATTTCAACCCCAGCGTTGATGAATTGCTTAGGCACGGCTTGGGTCTGAGCGTGGACGCTGTGGTATTTTGAGAATAAAGCCGATCACTGGCCATAAGGCAACGCCAACTAAGGTGCTTAAAAAATAGCTATAGCCAGGGTAAGAGGCGTCTGCGAGCGCGCGTACCAATAGCACTACGCAATTAGTGAGCAGTAGTAGGGGTGCGATATGTAGCAACTGTGCTGGTATTTGAAAGTTTTGAATGCGCCGATGTACGGCGATACCCGCATAGACCAGAATCACATAGGCCAAGGCGTGTTGTCCGAATAAACTGCCGTTGGCAATGTCCATCATCAAGCCTAAGCACCAAGCTAATATAAAACTCATTTTGCGTGGTGCTTCAATGCTCCAATACAACACCAGGAGTGCAACAAAATCAGGTAACAACCAATTGATCCAATTGGGCCAAGGCATTAAGTTTAAGGTCAGTGCTATGAATAGGGTGAGCAAGATAAAACCAGATTTAGCAGGTAATAATAGCTCTTGTGGGGCCATGGTTTGGGATGAAATCATGCGCCGCCCTTTTTCTTTTTCGGATTGCTAGGTGTTGGAGTTGTGGGTCGCTCAGGAACGCTAGGTAGAGGACCCAATACCAAAACCTGAATATCAGTGTTGACCCCTGCTAAGGGTTTGCAGTCAACCGTGGCAAAGAGAGCGGCGCTATTGCGCTCGACATTCATCACTTCGGCCACTGGTATACCTTGTGGATAAATACCATCGATACCCGAGGTCACCAGTCGATCGCCTTTTTGAAAGTCACTCGCCAGTGGCACAAAGCGCAGTTCAAGCCGACTATCATCCCCGGTGCCTGCAATCACTGCCCGCGCCCCGGTACGGACATTGAGTACCGGCACGAGGTGACCTTTATCCGTGATCAGCGTGACCTCTGATAACCACGGGTAGGTTTGGCTGATCTGACCGATGACGCCTAAATGATCCACCACGGGTCGGCCTGCAACAATATCTTGTTGCAGGCCTTTGTCGATCATGACTTTGCGCGAAAACGGGTCGCGCGCTGCGTAGAGGATTTCTGCAACAACAGACGGGATAGGAGACTTTTCTCGCGCGTCCACTAAAGCCCGTAGATGCACATTTTCGATGCGTAGTGCTTCAGCTTCTTGTGCGGCATTGGCGAGAATCAGATTCTGTGCGCTGAGATATAAATTATTTTTGCGCAGTGAGGTCTGCGAAATAAACAAATCGCTAAAGTAAGTCCAAACTTGCTTGGGTGTAGTGGCGAGCTGTTGCAACGGATAGACCGCAACGCTACTGACTTGGCGTATCAGACTTAAATAATTAAAGCGAGCGTCTGCAACCAGTAGCGCAATCGATAGCGTGACAAAAATGATCAAGCGCGTGAGCGCAGAAGGCCCAGTGCGAAACAGTGGTGGTGGCGTGCGCTCCATAGGGCATTACGGCAATTAGCCGCAGGCAAGCGGATCGAAAATGGGATTACTCGTTGGCGAAAATGCCACCGAGGCTCTCGAGTTTTTCAAGTGCTTTACCGGAACCGCGCACTACGCAAGTCAATGGGTCTTCAGCAATGGTCACTGGCAGACCGGTCTCTTCCATTAGCAAGCGGTCGATGTCACGCAGCAAGGCGCCACCACCAGCTAAGACCATACCTTTTTCAGCGATATCAGCAGCTAGTTCTGGTGGGGTTTGTTCGAGTGCCGACTTGACGGCTGAGACAATACTATTGAGCGGATCGGTCAGCGCTTCCAAAATTTCATTGCTGGAAATTGTGAAGCTGCGCGGAATACCTTCGGCAAGATTGCGGCCTTTGACTTCTTTTTCACGCACTTCCGACCCCGGAAATGCAGAGCCAATTTCTTTTTTAATGTTCTCAGCAGTAGTCTCGCCGATTAACATACCGTAGTTGCGGCGAATGTAATTAATGATAGCTTCATCAAACTTATCACCACCAACCCGCACCGAACCTTTGTAGACCAGGCCACCTAGCGCAATCACCCCCACTTCGGTTGTGCCGCCACCAATGTCAACCACCATGGAGCCAGTGGCTTCACCAACGGGGAGGTCAGCGCCAATGGCTGCTGCCATGGGTTCTTCAATGAGGTACACGCGAGAGGCGCCGGCGCCGATCGCCGCATCACGAATAGCACGGCGTTCGACTTGGGTTGAGCCGCATGGCACGCAAATGATGATGCGTGGCGAGGGAGAGAAGAATTTACTTTGATGCACACGCTTAATAAATTGCTTGATCATTTGTTCGGTAATGATGAAGTCAGCAATAACACCATCTTTCATCGGCCGAATCGCGGTGATATTGCCGGGGGTACGACCGAGCATCTGTTTTGCGGCTAGGCCGACTTCTTGAATGACTTTTTTGCCATTGGAGCCGCCTTCTTGACGGATCGCGACTACGGAAGGTTCGTTAAGAACGATACCTTTGCCACGTGCATAAATGAGGGTGTTAGCGGTGCCTAGGTCGATCGCTAGGTCGTCGTTAAAATAGCTGCTTAAGAAACCAAACATAAGGACTTTCTGGTATTTTTAATTCGAATAGGGTTTGTGAGTCGGGATTTTGCCCAATTGTGATGTGAAGGGGCGTGCCCTTATGATACCCTATCCAGTCCTTGTTTTTAACGGTTTTTGTCGCTCCATTATGGCTTTAACTCTAGATGATGTTCGCCGTGCCGCCCATTTGGCGCGAATTGCAGTCAGTGATACCGAGGCTAGCGCCGCGTTGGCTCAATTGACCCAGGTGTTTGGGATGATTGAGCAAATGCAGGCGGTGGACGTGTCGAATATTGCCCCAATGTCGCATGCCCAAGATTTGGTCTTGCGCTTGCGCCAGGATGTGGTGACAGAAACCGATCAACGTCAGGCCAATCAAGCCGTTGCCCCCGAGGTCGAACATGGTCTTTATTTGGTGCCTAAGGTGATTGAGTGATCTCACCAAGACTCCCGGCATTACGCCAACGTCAATCTTTCTCGACGGTAACTGCCCTAGCGTGTTTACTGAACTAATATGACTTATCAAACCCTGCAAAGTTTAGCCCAAAATCTCGCCAAGGGCACCTGCTCAAGCGTCGAGATAACCCAAGATTATTTGAATAAAATCAATGAGTTAAATCCGTCCCTGAACTGCTTTATTAGCGTTGATCCGGCGCGTAGTTTGGCGCAAGCCGCGCAGGCTGACCAGCGCCGTGCCCGAGGTGAGGCTGGCCCGCTGACCGGAATTCCTTTGGCGCACAAAGATATTTTCTGCGCAAAAGACTGGCTGACTACCTGTGGCTCTAAGATGTTGAGCAATTTTGTCTCTCCCTACGACGCCCATGTAGTCGAGTCGCTCAACGCTGCCGGTATGGTGACCTTGGGTAAAACCAATATGGATGAATTCGCCATGGGGTCATCGAATGAGACTTCATTTTTTGGTGTGGTACATAACCCCTGGGATTTAAACCGGGTGCCTGGTGGTAGTTCGGGAGGGTCGGCTGCTGCAGTCGCCGCTGGGCTTGCACCAGTGGCCACCGGAACGGACACGGGTGGGTCGATCCGTCAGCCGGCCGCACTCACTGGCATTTGCGGTTTGAAGCCAACATACGGCACGGTTTCGCGCTACGGCATGATTGCGTTTGCATCTAGTTTGGATCAGGCTGGCCCGATGGCGCATACCGCAGCCGATTTGGCGTTGTTACTGAATGCGATGGTCGGTTTTGATGGGCGTGACTCTACGAGTCTTGAGCGCCCGTACACCGATTATACTGGACAGTTGACGCAACCACTGAAAGGCTTGCGGATTGGTCTGCCCAAAGAGTTTTTGGCAGCAGGGCTTGCGCCTGAGGTCGAGCAAGCAGTTGCCGCTGCGATCGCCCAATATCAACAACTTGGTGCAACCATTGTTGATGTGACTTTGCCAAATATGGGCTTATCGGTTCCGGTCTATTATGTATTAGCACCGGCTGAGGCCTCGAGTAATTTGTCGCGTTATGACGGTGTGCGTTATGGCCATCGCGCTGCTGAATACGTCGACTTAATGGACATGTATAAGCGGAGTCGTGCCGAGGGTTTTGGTGCCGAGGTGAAGCGTCGGATTTTGATTGGCACCTATGTGCTGTCCCATGGTTATTATGATGCGTATTACATTCGCGCGCAGAAATTGCGCCGCTTGATTGCCCAAGATTTTGTAGCGGCATTTGCACATTGCGATGTGATTATGGGACCGACCAGCCCAACCACCGCATTCAAACTCGGTGAGAAAAGCGCAGATCCCTTACAAATGTATTTGTCCGATATTTATACGATTGGTGTGAATTTAGCAGGCTTGCCCGGGATGTCTATCCCTTGTGGATTTGATGGCCAAGGGCTACCAGTGGGCTTGCAGATTATTGGCAATTATTTTGATGAAGCACGTATGCTGAATGTAGCGCATCAATTGCAACAAGTGTCGGATTGGCATCTACGGGCGCCCACCGCAGGAGTGCGATCATGAAATGGGAAGTGGTGATTGGGCTCGAGACCCATGCGCAATTATCGACCGTCTCTAAGATTTTCTCTGGCGCTTCAACTGCATTTGGCGCGGCTGCCAACTGCCAAGCTTGTGCTGTTGATATTGCATTGCCAGGGGTGTTGCCGGTATTGAATACGGGTGCAGTAGAGCGCGCGATTCGCTTTGGCTTGGCAGTAGGTGGAGAGGTGAGTCCATATTCGGTGTTTGCTCGCAAGAATTATTTTTATCCGGACTTACCCAAAGGCTATCAAATCAGTCAGTTTGAGTTGCCGATTGTGGTTGGTGGAAACTTAACCATTACCGTGGGCGAACAGGATAAAACCATTCGCCTCACGCGAGCTCATCTCGAGGAAGATGCCGGCAAGTCTTTGCATGAAGAGTTTCGCGATCGCACCGGCATTGATTTAAATCGCGCCGGTACGCCTTTACTGGAGATTGTGTCGGAGCCGGATATGCGTTCAGCGGCTGAGGCCGTGGCCTATGCGCGTACTTTGCATAGTCTGGTACGATGGATTGATGTGTGTGACGGCAATATGCAAGAGGGTTCGTTCCGTTGCGATGCCAATGTCTCTGTGCGACCCATGGGCTCAACCGTGTTGGGTACGCGGCGGGAAATTAAAAACCTCAATAGTTTTCGCTTTTTGCAGCAGGCGATTGACTACGAAGTGCAATGGCAAATTGGTGAGCTGGAAGATGGTCGATCGATTCAGCAAGCAACGGTATTGTTTGATCCTGCGAGCGGTGAGACGCGGATGATGCGCACTAAAGAGGACGCCCATGATTACCGCTACTTCCCTGATCCTGATTTACTGCCGTTGGCGGTGAGTCCTGAGCGGTTAGCCGCAGTGCGCGCACAAATGCCCCTGCTGCCTACAGAGCGTCGTCAAGTATTGGTCGATACGTACGGCTTAACGGTCTATGATGCAGCTCAACTCACGGCAAGCCGCGAGTTGGCAGAATACTTTGATCGCGCTGCCGCCGGTGCAACTGAGCAAGCTGGCAAGCTGTGTGCAAATTGGATTTGCGGTGCATTGAGTGCGAGTCTAAACGAGGCGGGTCTCGACATTACGCAAAGCAGAGTAAGCGCCCAACAACTGCGCGGTTTAGTGGACCGCGTGCTAGATCAGACCTTGTCGAATAAAATGGCGAAGTTGGTATTTGATGCGATGTGGTTGGGTGAAGGTGATGCGGATCAAATTATTGCCGCTAAAGGCTTAAAACAAATTTCCGATAGTGGAGAGTTGGCACGAGTGATCGATGAGATCTTGGCGGCGCAACCGCAGCTGGTTGCGGATTTTAAGTCAGGCAAAGAAAAAGCGTTTAATGCATTGGTGGGTCAGGTGATGCGAGCCACCCGTGGCAGTGCCAACCCACAGCAAGTCAATGATATCTTGCGTAGCAAACTAGCGGTCTAGATCAGCAAGACCGCTAGCGCCTGTGCGCTAACCACTAACCATTACCACTTACTGCTTACTGCAATGGCACTGCCATCCCGGTTGCCAGTGGCGTGCGATCCACATTCAAGCACATCGAGACCAGGGTGTAGAAACCATTGGCGGCGATGATGTCCATTACACCACGTTCACTAAAACGCTCCACGGCACGTTGATAAGTGGCATCAGTCACACCATGGGTGTGATGTAATTGAGTTGAAAAATCATAAATAATGGCCTCGTCAGCATCTAGAGTGGCGGGGCGCTCATGTCGTGCGATAGCGTCTGCCACAGCAGGATCAAGACCAGCATCCAGCGCGAGCTTAAGATGCGATACCCATTCGTATTGGGAGGTCCAGAAGCGTGCGGTAATCAAGATCGCTAACTCATTGAGTTTTGGTGGAAGTGAGCTTCTAAAGCGAATTTCAGCACCTAGCTTTTGTATGATGTCACCTACACCTGGGCTACGTAACCAAATATTGAATGGGCCACCTAAGGGGCCAGGTCGCGCAGCCCCAGAGTTTTGAACATTGGCCCGTGGACCGGATCGAATCGCTGCCGCGAGTGTTTGTTGTTCTGGTGTGAGTTGATCGGTGGGAATTAATTTAAAACGTCGCTGATCGCTAGTGCTATCGGACATGGCGCGGTCCTCCAAAATGATTGATGAGTATTATGAGTATTGCTCTTGACGTTCTGGGAGGTTGGTGTCAGTTGGTGAAATTAGGTGCTAGAGACGCCATAGCGTTGACGATATGCCGCCACTGCAGCGAGCTCTTTGTTCAAGCTGGGATCATGACCTAGAAAATCAATTAAATCATCGAGGTTGGCAATACTGATAACCGGTATTGCATAGAGCTGACTGACCTCTTGTGTGGCGGAGAGCTCACCGGTGCCACGTTCCATGCGATCAAGTGCGATGAGCACGCCAGCGGGTGTGGCTTGTGCGCCACGAATAATCTCTACAGACTCGCGCACCGAGGTGCCAGCAGAGATCACATCATCCACAATCAGCGCGCGCCCTTGGAGTGTGGCGCCTACCGTATTTCCGCCCTCGCCATGATCTTTAACTTCTTTGCGATTGTAGCTAAAAGGCACGTTGCGACCCATCTCGGCAAGTGCGACTGCGACTGCGGCAACCAGCGGAATGCCTTTATAAGCGGGGCCAAATAATAGGTCGAAGGGCGTGCCTGCTGCAACGATAGCTTTGGCGTAGAATTGGGCTAGTTGGCGTAGACTCTCACCATCGCAGAATAAACCAGCGTTAAAGAAGTATGGTGAGAGACGTCCAGCTTTGGTTTTAAATTCACCAAATAGTAGGACTTTTGTTGCAATTGCAAAACGAATAAAGTCAAGACGAAAAGAACTGGGCATAGTGATATCTCAAAGATGGATGTAGGAATGTATTCATTGATTAAGGTAGTAATAAGGTGGTAAAGAATTATGTAGTAAGGAAGTATGTAGTAATGCAGTATGTAGTAATGCAGTATGTA